>Ga0207695_10000673_pt1 | contig 67322 bp, 45 predicted proteins | sample KBSC54metaG_FD_184354 | JGI IMG/M metagenome (GOLD analysis project Ga0207695, IMG submission 184354) | Corn rhizosphere microbial communities from Kellogg Biological Station, Michigan, USA - KBS C5-4 metaG (SPAdes) (version 2) | ecosystem: Host-associated > Plants > Roots > Rhizosphere > Soil...
TATTATTTTCAGGGTGGTTGGGTCGCCCGGCAGTCCCATCAGGGCCAGGGTAAAATTCCGGAAACGCCGTTTGTTGTAGTCGGGAAGGTTTATATTTTTCACATCGAGGCTGCCGATGAGCGTGCCGGTGGCTGCGTCGCGGAATTCGAAGTTGTAGTCGGCGATGTTGGAAGTGGCCGCGTAATTCTTAAAACCGGTGATGCTTTTATAGGCCAGGCTGCTTACTTCCGAACCATTTGCGCTGCCGGTGATGTTGATGCTGACCGGCGCGCTGCCGGGTTGCAGATTGACAAACCGGATGCCCAGGCTGCTGTCCGTGGAAGGATGGTAGGGTAGGAGATCGGTGGTGAACAAAGTGTCCGGCGCCGACATAGTACCGGTGAGGAACAATGTATGGATCGTCCCTACCGCCAGGTTGAGGGTAAGGTCGAACACCGGTGTGCTATGAGCGGTGGTATCGGGGTAGTGGTAGATGGTCAGTTTTTGTTGTCCGCTGTAAGACCCTTTCTGCGCATTGGCATTCCATACGCCGTATACAAGTTGTAACGCGCTGTTATACCAGTTCAGCGGTCCGTCGTTGCCAAAATTGGTCGCCAGGGAGGGACTGCTGCCCGGCACTGCGTTGATCAGTGTTAAGGATGCTGTGCCGGGGGCCGTTTTTTGTTTCGTGCAGGACAGCAGGACGCATATCGCCATCCACATGGGGAGCTGTCTGAGAAATATATGGTTCATAATGTTATTTGTGTTGATGATTAATAACCTGGATTTTGCACCAGGAAATGGTCTGTCCGTATCTCGGCAGGTGGAATGGGATACTGCAGCTGGTAGTCGCCTGCCCAGGGCTGCTTTTCTGTAAGGGCGGACAATATATCGTGCGCCTGTCCTGTCCGGCGCAGGTCCATCCACCGGTGTCCCCACTCCGCAAAAAGCTCTACCTGTCTTTCATGGGCTACAGCAGCGGTCACCTGTGCGTCGGTCAAGGAAGAGGATAATCCCGCCAATCCCGCCCGGCTGCGGAGGATATTCAGGTCGGCGATCGCCGCAGCACTGCCTCCTGTGGCGCCATTGGCCTCCGCCTCCGCCCGTATCAGGTAGACCTCCGCCAGCCGGAACACCATATAATACTCGGAGGAGGGCGCACCATATGCTGCATCGCCGGGACCCAGCTTATACTTATAGGGGTAATAGGTAGTACCCGAGCCGCCATTATTCGTGCTGGCTACCCATGCGCTGCGGCGAAGGTCCCCCGGCTCAAAAGCATTCAGCAGGGAGGGCGTCAGACAATAACGGGCTACCCCCGTCGAGACTGGAAACGCAATAAGCGCGTATCCTTCCAGGGTAGCATTCCAGGACGGATTGTTTATAGTGCCCTGTTTCAGCTGCCAGATGGCTTCCCTGCTGTTTATGAGGAATGTGTTAGCGGGGTCGGGTTCCAGGGTATACAATGATGTATTGTTGATGACTGCGCTTGCCTGGCCGGCGGCATCGGTGTAATCTTTCATGTAGAGATAAACCCTCGCCAGCAGAGCAGTGGCAGCCCACCGGTTGGGTATGATCCTTTCATAGGGAGGGCCGGCTACTGAATAATCCGGTGGCAACACGGACTGCGCTTCTTTCAGGTCTTCGATGATCTGCTTGTACACCTGCGCCGAAGGAGTCCTTGCCATATACCGGGTCTTGTTGAAATCCACGGTCAGGGCCAGCGGGACATCCCCAAACAGGTTGGTGAGATAAAAGTATGCGAAGGCCCGGGCAAATTTAGCTTCCGCAGTAAGCTCCTTGCGGACGCTGTCGGTCAGCTTGATGGCGGTGGATGCCGCAATTCCTTCGATCACCGAATTCGCGCTGTAGATGACCTGGTAGGCGGATGACCAGAGGGTATTGGTATATGTGTTGGAGTATAACAATTGATTGGGCGCAAACGCCAGGATATTGATATCTCCGGCGCCATAATAGAATAGCTCATCGGAAGACATCCCTGTCAGGATGGTGGTATACCCGTTACTAAAGGACAACCCGCTGCCGTTGGCCAGCTGTGTATAGATGCCCGCCATGGCAGAACTTGCCTGATCATCGGAACTGAATACTTCGGATGTTGTTATGCTGTTTACCGGCTCGGGCACGGAGACCATCTTCCTGCATGACAGCTGGCATGCGCCTATGACAATGCTTACAACAGCAGGTATGATTAATTTGGGATGAATTGACATATAAAGAATATTAAAAATTGAATGCAATGCGGCCTTCGATAACCCTCGGCTGAGGCAGGGTCCCGAATGAGGTGATCTCAGGGTCAACGCCTTTATAGCTGGTGATGGTAAATACATTCTGCATGTTGATGGAAAGCGATAATCCCTGCATATGCGCCTTCTTACAGATATTTTCGGGTATTGAATAAGAGAAGGCCAGGGTGCTCAGCCGTAAGTAGGAGGCATCGGTATAAGCGCCGTCCGATTGACCAAAATAGCCGTCTGAATTCGAGCCCTGGGTCGAGAACCGGGGATTTTTGACCTGGTCACCCGGCTTTTGCCAGTGATCTTTGAAAAGGTCGGCAGGGACATTCGACATGACGCCTACCATGTCTGTGTAGGGCAGCATTCCCATCTGTTTCTTGAAATTGAAGAACATGGTCAGCATGCAGCGCTTGTATGTCAGCATGCTCCTGATACCCCCGCTGTACCGTGGTGTCACGTCGATCGCAATATAATGGTCATCATTGACTGTACCCGGTGGAATGTTGGGGTTGTTGGTAACGACACCGTCATGGTTGTAGTCTGTAAAGCTGCGCTGACCGTTCTGGGGATTGATCCCTAAGTAATGGAACAGGTAGACATTGTTCAGCGGCTGCCCGATCTTCATGGTAAGGTAATAAGGCGAATACTGGAAGTCGGGATAGGACAGCAGCTTGTTCCGGTTGATCCCGATATTGAAGCCCAGGGTCCAGGAGATGGATGCTGACGATATCACTTTTGCGTTGACCAGGGCTTCCCATCCTGTGTTCTGTACATTGGCGGGGGAGTTGCCGGTGACGCTGGCAAAGCCGGTGAATACCGGCGTGGGGATGCTTGTCAGCTGGTTGTTACAGCGGTCTCTGTACCAGGTGACGGTGAGGTTGATCCTGTCCTTCAGGAAACCCAGGGTGAGGTCGGCATTGATCTTCCGGTTCTCCTGCCATTGGTAGTCCTGGTTCACGGCATGGGTGGGCGTCAGGGGAACGACGTTATTGTAAGGAGGGCTACCCATATAGGCAGCAGGGGTCGACCATTGGGAAAGATATTGATAAGCTCCTCCTCCGTCGTGGCCCGTCACGCCATAGCTGGCGTTGAGCTTGAGAAAGCTCCACCAGGAAGGCAGGACGCGTTTCATCCAATCTTCCTCAGAGGCGATCCAGGCTCCGCCGGCAGACCAGAAATTGCCGAACTGCCTGCCGGGGCCGAAATAGGAAGACCCATCCCGGTTGCCTGACAGCTCCAGGATATATTTATTCAGCCAGTTGTAGTTGATACGGCCATGTATGCTGGCATATTTTTTTTGAGATAGATTCCCTGAAGAGACCGAGCCGAGCGCATTGGAAGGGGTCTGTATCAATGCGTCATTGGTAAAGCCATAAGCAAGCGTGGTCATACCCCTGGTGGTAGTACCTTGCCAGGTGCCGCCTACCAAACAGTTGAGCTGACCCGGCCCAATATAGAAGGCATAGTTCAGCTGTGGCTCAACATTCCAGTTGTTCAGCACTGTGGTGCCATATGCGGCTGACGCCATGGCTTTAAGGATAGGGTTTTGAGAGGCAATGGTATTGTACCAGGCCGATGTCGAAAACGCATTGTTATAGCCGCCCAGTATACCCAGGTTCAACCCCTTTGCCAGGGCGTAATTGATCTGCAGGCTCCCATTGATAAAATTATTGCCGGAGATGGAAGGCGTGAGAATGGTGGCAAAAGGGAATTTATCACTCAGTCCGGCTTTATTCCAATCAGGCCAATTCAGGTTGCCCCTGGTGTCGAAAATGGGCGGGGCATTAGGCGCTAATGTTGTCGGACCGGGCATGGAGATGGCATTCACATAAGTATAGGCATATTCGGCCCTAAGGTCCACTTTCAGTTTCTGGTCAGGGCTAAGATGCGACAGGCCGGAAGAAAGACTGATCCGCTGGTTGCTGCCGGCCAGGGTGGTAATATCCTGTGACCTGGCATAGCCCACTCCTATGGTGAAGGAGTTATTCCGGTCTCCGCCCGACAAGCTCATGTTGGCGCCGGTGCTTTTTGCGACACCCCAGATCTTTTTTTGCCAGTCTGTATAGCGGGTGGTATCCCAGTTTACCAGCTCGGGTGCATTGGCGGCCGTTAGTGCAAGTCCATCATTTTTCAGCGCTTCCCTGCGCATTTGTACGTATTGCTGCGTATTCAGCATATCCCAGTGCCGGGCTACGTTGCTTATGGATTGGTTTACCTGGATATCCAGCTGTGTCTTTCCCGGCTTTGCTTTTTTTGTGGTGATAAGGATCACTCCGTTGGCGCCCCTGGAACCATAAATGGCAGTGGCAGCAGCATCCTTCAGCACGGATATGCTCTCGATATCGGCCGGGTTCAGGCTGAACAGCGGGCTTTGTCCCCCGGTGTAGGAAAAAAGCCCTCCCTGGACAAACCCGGCGGATCCTTTGGCATAGCTGCTCGACAAAGAGTAGGACATGTTCAGGTCCAGTATGGTCAGTGGAACACCGTCTATAACGTACAGGGGGTCGGATATCTGGTTCGCGTCAAGCGTATTCCTTCCCCTTATCTCCACTTTGACAGGTGCGCTGATATACCCGCTGGTAGGCGTTACCAGCATGCCGGGAACTCTTCCGTTAAGGGCCAGCAAGGGGTTCATGACAGGCTGTTTTTGGATCTCCTCGCCCGACACCTGGACGATGTTGCCGACAGCCAGACGTTGGCTCGTCTTTCCATAAGCCTGTACGACCTCTGCATCCAGCGCGTTGACGGCGACGGCCAATTGGATAAACAATTCCTGCTGTCCTTCGGTAAGCGTAACCTCTTTGGTGGTGTAACCGACAAAGCTGATGATCAGCTTGCTTTTGGCGGCGGGGCGGGGAATGCTGAATAAACCCTGCCCATTGGTGAGCGTGCTTTTGCCCAGGCTTTTGATCGTGACGGAGGCGCCTGACAGCGCCTGGCCGCTCATATCCATCACCCAGCCATAGAACATGGGAGGAGAAGAGGGATGGACTGCGGTGTCCGGTGCAGGCGGTATGGGTGCGGCAACCGGCTCCTTACGGGAAATGACGATGGTCTTGTTCTGAAAGGAGAACTTCAGCGGCTGTCCGTTCAGCACGCAGCTGAGGAACAATTGGAGAGGATAGTTCTCCGCCTGGATGGTGACGGGCCGTGCATCCTTCAGGATGGCTTCATCGAAGAAGAATACATATCCCGTTTGTTTTTCGACGGCGGTAAATACTTTTTCAAGGGAGACATTCTTCCCTGAAAAGCTGACGGTCTGTGAATGCACGCGGGCGGAGACTTGCAGACAGACGCCCAGCATGAGAATAGATGTTAGCTTCATCACTAACAGAGTTTTGGTAAAATGCATACATTTGCACGGTTTGGGTGATTAATAAGCAGTCCTGCCGGGACTTTTGTTTATTCTCCGGTTACCCAGACTCCGCCGGGAGTGCTTCCAACACTTCCGGTTTTGTTTGGATATCGTTACTCCAATATGAAAAGGTTTAGTGGACCTATGGCGTGACAACCAATATTTTTCCCTCTATACGAAATTTGATGCCCACATCCTGCAGCAGCTGGATCACCTGTGAGAGGTTCAGGTCCCTGGTGATCTTTCCATGAAAGGTGCGGGGGGATATATTTCCTTCAAATTTTACGTCGATGTCATACCACCTGGCGAGCTGTCTGAGCACAGTTTGCAGGTCGGCATGGTTAAAGTCGAATAGTCCATTCTTCCAGGCCATGGCCTGCGTTATATCCGGGTCTTTGACCAGGCTGACCGTTGTGTGCATACGAGCTTGCTGTCCGGGTTCCAGGATCAGGCTGCCAATCTTTACGCTGCCTTCCAGCAGGGTGGTCCGGATATCCGGCTCGTCGCTGTAGGCATTGATATTGAACTGTGTTCCCAGCACTACCACGTCCATCTGCGTTGTTCTTACATGGAAGGGCAGGGCCGCGTTCTTTGCCACTTCGAAAAAAGCTTCCCCGGTGATCTCCACATCGCGGGAGTCGCCTGTAAAGGCCACGGGGAAGCGGATCGATGAAAGCGCGTTGAGCCAGACTTTCGTACCATCGGATAGGGTCAGGGGCGGGGACTGCTCGCCGCGGTTAGTGGCGAGTGTATTGTAGAGCGGAGCCTTAACATTCTTTTGGATGGCTGTCTGAGCATTGCTGTCATAGGTAATAGCGCCATGGTTGTTTTGTACGCTCATCTTTCCCTGGATAGCCAGCTGGCCTGTGCGGGCACTGTCGATGGTTACCTGTTTTCCGTCAGCCAGGGTCAATACGGCCCTTGTCGTGCCCGGCGCTACGTCGGATGATGGATGGTGGTTTGCGGTATCCCCTGTCCCGGATGGGGTCCGGTGATACAACAGATAGCCGCCTGTGCTTATCATTAGAAGAATGGCTGCGGCCCATCCCAGCCGGTAGCGACGGAATAAGGGGATTGCACGGGCATGTTCACCGTCATCCTGCTGTTCATTCGCTTCATGAGCCTGTATGGCTTCTTCCAATCGTATCCTGAAATCCTCCGGCATATCCGCAGCGCCCGGGAGACTGCCCGGCGGAAGATTGCATTGGGAAAAGACCCGGTGAAACTCTTCGAGACCGGCATGGCTGTACCATTGAAAGAATGCGGCTGCGTCCTCTTCGGAGAGGCTCCCGGCCACGTAGCCTTCCAGCAGCGCTATGATCTTTTCATCTTCCATATATATATGACTTATTACTGACGATCGGGGAAATAGAATGGACACCCTGGAAGGGGATTTTCTTAAAAAAAATATAACATTAAAAAGATCAGGGCCTCTCCCGTGTTTTGCCGGAGGGCTTCCTTTACCGCCGAGAGCGCTGCGTACAGGTGTTTTTTTACGGCTGAAATACTGATACCCATCTCATTGGCTATATCTCCGAGGGCCATCCCTTCCTGGGTGCGCAGCAGAAAGATACGCCGCTTTTGCGCCGGCAGCCGGTTGATGGCCGTGATGGCGGTCTGATAATATTCTTTATATAGATATTCCTGGTCGGGGGAAGATGCCAGCTGTTTTACGGAGTCACCGGATAGGGCTTCAATGATGCGCCGGCCTGTTTTTTTTCTTTTCAATTGATCGAAGAGCAGGTTTTTAGCCAGCGTATAGGCATAGTCTTCGAATGACCGGATGAGGAACAGGGACTCTTTGGCCTTCCAGATCTTCAGGAATGTCTCATGGATGACTTCCTGTGCATCTTCATGGGATTGTGCGATAAAAGCGAGGGAGGTATAGAGCAGCGGATAGTAGTAACTATACAGCCGGCCGTAAGCAGCCTGGTCTCCGCCGGCCGCGAGACGGACCCATTCAGCTTCATCGGGCATACGGACAACAGGATTGTTATTATGGGAGGACGGCGGCAAAGTCAGCAGAGTGTATGGTTGTAGTGTGTATGGTTGTGGGCAATATACATAAATTTTCTATTATCCGGTGGGAAACGGGCAGCCGCCGATGGGTAATTACGCATCCTGCTTGCAACAGCGATCACGATGGTCGCGGCCGGATGTCATAAAGGCGGCTATGGCGGCAATACACCGCCCAAAGAGAAAAAAGCTGTTGGCGGTTGCGGGCAGCACGAAGGGGTATACCGATGGCGATGGGGCCAGTGCCCAATTCAGGGATCCCGGGGGGGGCATCGATGCGCAGGATAATATTTATGTAGCGGATATCAATAATAACCGTATCCGAAAGATAAGTTTTCAATAATATTTCATATTTTACATTGCCGGTGTCGAAAACCCTGATGCCGCGACCCACCTTAAAATAACTCCGTCGCAAGACCCCGAAGCAACATCGCAGCAATAAATAGTTGGAAATTCCTTGCTAATAATGAAATTCATTATTCTAACTGCTGCTTTGCTTATAAGCGCCGGTGTGTCCGCTCAAATGATCATCCATGGACAGATAGTGGATGAGAATGGCAAACCATTGTCCGGGGCGACGATAACCATCAAACAGACATCGAAGAGAACTGTGTCGGGCTCAGAAGGAGAGTTCACCATCCAGGCGGATTCCGGCCAGATGCTGACTATCTCCGACCCGGGTTATGATGACCGGGAGGTCCTGGTTAATACCGATCGTGAGCTGCGGATCGAGCTGGAGCTGAGCCTGGCTTCGCTGTTGAATACAGCGGTGGTGAACAAGGGTTATTATACCACCACGCAAAAGCTGAATACCGGCAATGTAAGCACGATCAAAGCGGGCGAGATAGCAGAGCAGCCGGTGGGCAATCTCCTGGCGGCCATTGCTGGTCGCGCTCCCGGTCTGTCGGTCACCCAATCGAGCGGTTTGCCCGGCGCCGGTTTTTCCGTTGCGATCAGGGGACAGAATTCGATACAAAGCGGCAACGGACCTTTATACCTCATCGATGGCGTTCCTTTTACCAATACGAGCATTTCTCTTGGGGTCATCTCGGCCAATGGTCTTCAAAGTCCCTTTAATAACATCAATCCCGGGGATATTGAAAGCATAGAGATCTTAAAAGATGCGGATGCGACGGCGATCTATGGTTCGAGAGGCGCCAACGGGGTAGTGCTGATCACTACCAAAAAAGGTACCAGCGGCAGGATAAAACTTGATCTCAATGTATATACGGGAGCCGGAAAGATCACCAGGATGCCGGATCTTTTAAATACGCGGCAATACATTCAAATGCGCACAGAGGCTTTCGCCAATGATGGCCTCGCACCTGATATATACAGTGCTCCTGACCTGGTGGCATGGGACACTACGCGTTACACCGATTGGAAAAAATTGCTGATAGGCGGCTCGGCGAAGATCACCGATGCGCAGGCATCCATCTCCGGGGGTAATACGCTCACTCAATTCTTTTTGGGTTCGGCTTTTCACAGGGAAACGACCGTCTTCCCGGGAGCATTCTCCAACAGCAGGGGATCAGTGCACTTTAACCTTACGCACAACTCCCAGGATGATAAATTCAAAGCTGCCTTTACAACCAGCTATAGTACCGACAAGATCGATCTGATCGGTCAGGACCTGACGAGCTATATAAGATTGTCTCCCAATGCCCCGGCGCTGTATGACTCGACGGGGAAGCTGAACTGGAGCGAAGGCGGCGCATCCTTTTCCAATCCATTCGCCTATTTATTACAAAAGTCGAATGCAACCGCGGATAACCTGATGACCAACCTGGTGTTGCGATACCAGCTGCTGCCGGGTCTGAACCTGAAAGCCAACCTGGGATATAACAGCATGCAGCTGCGGCAGAACTTTATTTACCCCGGCGCATCATTGGACCCTCTCTATGCTTTCACGGGATTTGCCGAATACAGCGACAATAATTACAGGAGCTGGATCATCGAGCCCCAGGTGGAATACCAGAATGCATGGGGAAAGGCAAAACTTGAAGTGCTGGTAGGCACCAGCTTCCAGCAGGAGAAGACCGATGGCAGCATTACCTTTGCGAGTAATTTTACGAGTGACGCTCTCCTCCTGTCGCCGTCAGCCGCGGGAACCGTCTCTGTCAACAACAACAATACATTATACCGGTATCAGGCGGCGTTCGGAAGGATCAGTGTCAACTGGGGCGATAAGTATTTGCTGAATCTTACCGGTAGAAGGGATGGCTCGTCGAGGTTCGGGCCGGACAGGCAATTTTCGAATTTCGGCGCTGTCGGCGCTGCCTGGATCTTTTCAAAAGAAGCATTCATAAAGGAAAACCTGCCCCTGTTGAAGTATGGCAAATTGAGGGGGAGCTATGGGATAACAGGTAATGATCAGATCGGGGATTACCAATATTTGAATACTTATACCCCTTATCCATATCCTTACCAGGGGATGACAGGTCTGGTACCTACGCAACTATACAACCCGGATTATAGCTGGGAGACCAACCGTAAGCTGGAGCTGGGGCTCGAGCTGGGATTTATTAATGAAAGGATCCTTGTCACCATCAGCTATTACCGTAACCGCAGCACCAACCAGCTTATCAACGCGACACTGCCCATCCAAACGGGTTTCAATGGCATCATCCGGAATTTCCCGGCCATTGTGCAGAATACGGGCTGGGAATGCCAGGTAAATGCGGCCATTGTAAAGACCAAAAACCTTACCTGGGATGCCTCATTCAACCTGACTATTCCGCGCAATAAATTGCTGGAATTCTCGCAACTATCTTCTTCCGGCTATGCCGGCAAATATACCATCGGGGAACCGCTGGGTATCATAAAGCTGGTACACCAGACAGGGGTCGATCCGCAATCAGGCATCTTCCGGTTCACCGACAAAGATGGCCATATCACATCCACTCCTTCCTTCCCGGATGACTATACTGTCGTGAAGAACCTGTCGCCCATCCTGTATGGCGGTTTTGGCAGCAAAGTGCAATATAAAGGGTTCGGCCTGAGTGTATTTTTCCAGCTGGTCAGACAGAATGGATTTAATTACGCGTACAATAATCCAACGCCCGGAAGTATGGCCAATCAGCCCACGTATGTGTTGAACAGATGGAGAAACCCCGGGGATGCGGCCGCAACACAGCTGTATACCACTACCAACCCTGGATCCGCCGCCTACTTTTTTTACAGTAATGCTTCTGACGGCATGGTCAGCGATGCTTCCTTTATCAGGTGGAGAAATGCGGCCTTGTCCTATAGTTTGCCAGAGAGATGGGCCGGCCGGATAAAAGCCGGATCGGTCAGGATCTACTTACAGGGAGAGAACCTGGTCACTATAACACATTACAAGGGCGCGGACCCTGAGACCAGGAGTATGTCCACCCTGCCACCGTTGAGAATATTGACGGCTGGTATTCAGATCGTTTTTTAAATCGGAGAAAATGAGATGGAATACTTATCTATACGTCGTTTATTCGATCCTGCTGGTGGCGGCGCTGCCTGCCTGTAAAAGCTTTGTGGAGGTGCCTCCGCCAGTAAATCAGCTGAATGCCAATAGTGTGTTCACAGACGATAAGACGGCTACTGCCGCCGTCGTGGGCATCTACAGCGATATGGAGTTCTCCGCGCCCGTGAGCATCTACCTGACGCTGCTGCAGGGACTGAGTGCCGATGAGCTGGCCTCTACCTCATATGACGAAGCCTTCCAGGCATTTGCCGACAATACTTACAAGCCTAACAATCCGTATGTCGCCGCGGTCTGGGCGTTGTATGCCAACATATACCAGGCCAATGCCTGTATCCAGGGCATTCAGAAATCAGCTGCGTTAACGGCGGCGGTAAAGGATCACCTGTTAGGAGAGGCCCAGTTCTGTCGTGCATTTTGCTATTTCTATCTTGTCAATCTCTTTGGGAATGTCCCACTGGTGACTTCGACGGATTACCGGGTAAATGATACGGTAAGCAGGACGCCCGTCGCCCAGGTATATGACCAGATCATCACGGACCTGCTGAGCGCGCAAAATTTGCTGCGCACCGATTATCCCACTGAACAGCGGGTCCGCCCCAACAAATGGACGGCGGCTGCCCTGCTTTCCAGGGTATACCTGTACACCGGCAAATGGTCGAATGCCGAAGCGGGTGCTTCTGCTGTCATCGGCTCCGGCTCGTATACATTGTCGGATGTGAGTTCCGTCTTCTTGAATACCAGCAATGAGACCATCTGGCAGCTGATGCCGGTAAGCTCGTTTTTCAATACGCAGGAAGCCGTAACCTTTATCCCATTCGTACCGGGCCTGGTGCCTGTGTATCCATTGCGGGATGGACTTGTTGCTGCTTTTGAGCCTGGAGACCAACGGAAGCAGGCCTGGACGGACAGCACGACCATCGACAGCCAGACGTTTTATTATCCCTATAAATACAAGATCGCCGGCAGCAGCCCGTTGAATGAATATCATATTGTTTTCCGCCTGGCGGAGCAGTACCTGATCAGGGCTGAAGCCAGGATGCAGCAGGGTAAACTTAAAGAAGCTATTGCCGACCTGAATATTATCCGGGCCAGGGCCGGTCTGGCGCCATTGTCTTTATTGCTCAATGCGGCGGCAGTAACTTCGGCTATTGCGCAAGAAAGGCGGATCGAATTATTTGCGGAGTTCGGCCACCGGTGGCTGGATCTGAAACGCACTAATCAAGCCGATGCGGTCATCGGGACCTTAAAACCGTCCACCTGGCGGCCTGAGGCCGCCTTATGGCCCGTGCCGCAGGCTCAAAGGAATGCCAACCCGTTCCTGACGCAGAATAAGGGCTATTGAGCCAGGTCGTTTGTAAGGTGCAGGTCGAGAATTTGAATGTTATGTGGGTATAGGGCTATCAGCTGGTTGCCCGAAATGATAAGCCGGGATAGCTTATGCCCCTCTATCACGGGCAAAGGAATGCTTCCCAGGTATCTTCCATTTCTCAGATCGGTGATATCGAGGATCGAATGGTCCGAAAAAAATGAGGGTGAGTCGTTATCCGCTCTCAGGCAGGACATATTGAACAGGCGTCCGCCCTTCACGGCGCTTACTTTGTTGATCATATCGGCAGGAGAGATATTGGTATAAGCTGCTGTGCCGTCGTTGCTGACCATCCCCGTCTTCATTTTGAACGAGCGTGTCGTATCTATCGATGAGAAAGTATGGACAGCGGTTAGAGAAGTGTCGAATGACAAAAGCAGGTTCCTGTAAAAATAGATATAATACAGTTTTTTTGTCGCTTCATCGAAATGCAGCAGGCCGTCCGTCAGGATGCCTCCATCACCGTATATGATTGAAATATTTTTTTCTTTTTTTAATTGCCCGGTGCCGAAGCTGTACCGGACGAACAGCTGATCTGTGATCGCGGGATCCATTTTCCGTAGGATGACGCAATCAGTGTCTGCTATTGCTTCCCGTGTGAACGGACCCGGGGGTAGTATCCTGACATCGAAGATCGAAGAGTCGAGGGCGGTTTTTATGATGGCCGGTTTGTTCTCGGCAAAGAGATAGACATGCGGGGAGTCGATCTTAATGGAAAGGCTACTGAGCCGCAGGCTGTCGTAGAACTTTCTGAAAAAGGGGATTGTTATTCTCCTTATCTTGTTGGGCTGGTCCCTGCCGACTTCGAGCACTTCTCCTTCTGTGGCAACGGTGATGTAAATATTCCAGGGTGTGGCCCCTGCAATCTCATACAGGGTATCACCGAGCTTTATTTCATGGGCGGTGGACCAGGCATGGGGAATATAATTCCTTTTGAACCCATTGTTATGCCTGTTGGGAATATCGCCGAAATAATAGACAAGCAGGGTAATCAAAAAAGCTAAAACAAATGTCAGCAGCAGATAGATATATCTATATCGTTTCATGGCAAGATGGAGGGAATATAGTATGGCAGGTGAGTACAGGCCTGCCGTACAATACTCAATAGTTTTCTTATGGCTTTTTTACGATCACGGAAGGGGTGCTTATAAAGTAGGCGCATTCCAAATTGTCGGGACCCTGGCAGAAGGCTGCCTTGATCTGGGTCATCGATCCGGAATAGATGCCCGGGGTGCCGGCTTCAGGATGGTCGACATTCCACATCCCTATCTGTCGTTTGGTGGTAAACGCAGCTCCTATTGCAAAGACGGCTGCAATGGCTGCCAACGAAACTGATCTTTTCATACTGTGCGTTGCCTTTTAATTCAAAAAGCAGGAAAACTTTAATCATGAAATATGCCTACTTTTTTCTTCAGGTGTTCGGCGTCTTTCCTGTTTGACGTATACGTAATGTGCTTACGCTTGAAGCTGAATTATCCACCAGTATGCCTGATAGTGTCAGCATGGTAAAAGCGATATTGAAAACAAAATGCTGCTTCCAGGACATAGCGGATAATACTCCGCCGCAAGAACAGGGCAGGTAAGGGCTGTACCGCAACATGATAAATATATAGCCTGTAAACAGCAGCATCAGGAATAAGGAGAGATAAAGACCGATGGTCCTGGTGCGTTTAATCACCAGGCAAATAGAGATCGCTATTTCGCCTAAAGGGATGGCCCAGGCGGCGAAGGGGGAAATTTGGGTGATAAAAGGGGATTGTCCCAACTGGTATTTGAACTTGCCAAAATCCAAAAGCTTGCTGATGGCGGCATACAAAAACAGGAAGACCAATAAGGATGCGATGATCTCTAAGATCGTATTTTTTTTGTTCATGAATGTGTGTGAAAGACTGGTAGAAAAAACGAAGGGCAGGATGAGGATAAGTTGTCTGGAAGGCGCTTTTAAGGACGAATATACTATTCGGAGACAAATGTACAGGACCCACCATGACTTTCTCCTGTTAAAAGTGTAGTAGTTAACAAAATACACAATACCGGCTATGTTCTGGTAAGATAATCCTTTAAAATGGATTCTATTTCCTTGATCTGGAAAGGCTTGGACACGAAGGCATTCATCCCTGCCCGCAGGCACCGTTCTTTATCTTCTTCCATGGCGTCGGCTGTCAGGGCAATGACGGGGATATCACAGTAGGGGTGGGGCAGCCGGCGGATATTTTCGGTTGCCGTATACCCATCCATCACCGGCATATTGACGTCCATAAAGATCATGGCGGGGTCATGCTGCATGAGCATGGCTACCGACTCCTCTCCGTTGCCGGCCTGGAGGACCTCGAGTCCCATTTTGCCCAGCACTTCCGAGATGAGCAGCATATTCAGGGGGTTGTCCTCCGCGACCAGTATCCTCTTTTTATTTTCAAACAGTTTTTCAATTCTCGTCATGCCTGCCAGCGGTTGTTTATGTAAATGGGATTTGTCAAAATACAAGGCTATCAGGTCGACCAGCTCGCTCAATTTGACGGGTTTGGAGAGGAATTTGTCGATGCCGGCGACCTCCGCCCTGGGCTGGAATATACTTCTTTCCAGGGAGGAAAGCATGAGGATAAAGGGCTGCGCACTTCCATGCAGCAATTCATTGATCTGCTGTACCAATGTAATGCCGTCCATTTCCGGCATCTGGTTGTCCGTGATAATAAGATCATAGGGCTGTTTATTCCGGATGGCTTCCTGAATGAGCTGCAAGGCTTCTGCGCCGCTGTAACAGATATTGCAGGAGATATGCAAATGCCCGAAGATGCTCTCCATCAATTTGCAATTGGTGACATTGTCATCTATCACCAATACCTTACGTAAAGCGCCTTTTGATGTAAATTCAATGCGGGGATGCTCATCTGCAATTTCCAGGGTAAGCCGTAGGGTGAAAAGGCTGCCTTTGCCATATTCGCTTTTTGCCTTCAAGGTTCCACCCATCAATTCGGCCAGGCTTTTCGAAATGGTGAGGCCCAGCCCCGAACCACCGAATTTACGGGTGGTGGATGAGTCGGCTTGTGTAAAGCTTTCAAAGATCGCATCTATTTTCTCAGCGGCAATGCCGATGCCCGTATCTTTCACCGACATGGCTATATCCAGGAATTTCTTTTCATTGCTCTCACAGACAGGCGCTTCCTTTTCGACAGTTACAAAGACTTCGCCCTTAGCGGTGAACTTTATCGCATTCCCGATAAGGTTTACGAGTATTTGTCTTATCCGCATCTGGTCTCCAAAGAACTGGGCGGGAAGATCGGGATCGATGTTACACACCAGCTCAAGCCCCTTTTCCTGGGCTTTTATGGACAGGATGTCGATGGTAGACTCGATCAGCTCATCTAGCTTGAACGCGGAATTGTCGATGATGAGCTTACCGGCTTCCAGCTTGGAGAAGTCGAGTATATCGTTGATGATATTCAGCAGGTTGTATGCGGATTTATTCACATTCTGCAGGTATTCCCTTTGCATATCCTCGAGATCGGTGTTCAGGACAAGCTCTGTAAACCCGATGATCCCGTTCATGGGGGTACGTAATTCATGGCTCATATTGGCCATGAACTCGCTTTTGGCGGTGCTGGCTGCCTCCGCACTGTTCTTTTGCTGTTCCATCTGTATCCTATCGATGGCCGAACCCAATGTTGCGGAAAATGATTCGAGCACGGAAAGCTCAGGGGATGTCCATTCACGTACTATCCTGCAATCCTGGATCGAGACATATCCCCACAATGCATTTGAAGCGAATACAGGAATGATGGTTACGGATTGTATCTGTCTACTTTCCAGCCATTCTTTCGCATGCTGGTCCTTCAGATCGGATGTGCCGCGGGAAAAGACCTGTTTCTTCAAGAGGGCCGTTTCTATCTCTCCATTGGGGTGAAATAGCTGCTGCTGGAATTTTGCGGCATGGTAGGTTACGCTATTGTCAACCCTGTCCCAGCAAGCCAGCTGATTGCAATAAACATTGTGTGTATGGATATCCGTGTGGTTGCGGTAAGTCTCCACTCTGTCAACCTCCATTTGCTGGCCCAACAACCGGATGGCGTTCCCGATGGCGATCTCAAAGTCAGGGTGACTGACCAGCTCGTGCGTTGCGGAACCGACCGCCTGGAGAAGATGGTCCTTTTTATTGAGGTCGGCCGTGATCTGCAGCAGCTCGATCTCGCTGGCCTTTAAATTGTCCCGCATGGAAATGAGCGCCTTGCCCAATGTGTCTTCCTCGCTGAGGGGTTGGAAAGGTATGTTGAAGTTCCTGAGACCTACTTCATGTGCAAAATTGGCCGTCCCCTTTAGTTTTTCAGAAAGATGGTTGACAGAACTTACCATCTCCCCGATCTCATTCCTGCCGACAGGCGATTCTATTTTCCGGGTGATCCCCTTACCCAGGTCGTTTACGATCAACCTAAGCTTATTGATAGGAAGGATGATCGCCCTGGCCAGGTACACGGAAAGGAAAAGCCCGGCACAAATGATAAAAATAGATTTGGCGATGATGATATTGCTCAGCAACCGGGAAGAACGCTCCAGTTCGCTGTTCACCTTTTCTCTTATTTCCTGCCAATAGCCGGCAATGCTGTTTAAGGAATTTATGAGGGCGGCGGTTCTGGGAAGGACCTCCTCCTCGATCTTCCGTTCGGCCTCCAGCTTCGTCACCGGATCATCGTAATCCTTAAACTCCTTTAAGGAAGCCATGATGCCTTTTTCAATGTCAAGCAGCCGGGTGAACCCGACGTAAACCCTGTGTAAGCTGTCAACCCAATTCGTATTCTGCCATTGGGCGGCATAGCTGTCAAGCCTCGACCGCAATTCCCTGTAATCCGTATTGTGCAGTTTTATTAACGACTCCTTATCTTCCTGTTTATATCGCAGGAATACCCAGTTGGTAGTATACATTTTCGATTCGATCATCATTTTCTTAAAGTCGTTTATAGCCTGGAGAGAAGGGTCGATTACCTCAGAAAGACCGGCAGAAGATCTTTTATTGTTGCGCAAGGTAACGATCGTGATGATCCCGTTTATGACAAACAGGAACACCAACAATGCAAAGCTCCAATAGATCCTCTGCCTTATGGTAATGTTCATTTTCATTTAATAATTATTCCCAACTCGAGCAATTCGGAAGCGATGCGAAGGTTCCTTTGCTCGATGCTGGTTTTATTGATCTCCAGTTTCAGCTTATCGTCCACCGTAATAAAATTTATACATGATCCTTTGCGTGCAAGACCGTTGGATTCCGAAACGATCAGGACCGGAGCTCCGGCCGTGGCGGCGGAGATCTTTTTTACACTGCCGCTTTCGTCATCACCGATAAAAAGGATATGGCAGTTGTATACGCCAGCCGACGAGGATACCTTATTGACGACGATTTTTTGCGTACCTACCATTTTAGTGGCGCTTAATCGTTTTAGTGCATCATACAATGGAGATTCTCCGACAATTCCAATGATAAAGTCCCCCGATTTTTTTGTATCGGGCCAGTCGATGTATTTCGTGAAGCGGTAAATGATGTTGGCATGCAGCGTATAGTCCTCACCCGGGGACTTGAACCGGGCAAATGAGGCCAGGATCAGGACTGCCAGCGTAAGCAATTTCAGCCGACTGTTCCTGCCAGGGCCGGGGATGGATATACCTTGTATAGCCTGTAATGGTCTTTTGCGCATAACCTTTCCGGGTTCAACGGGCATGCGACATTTAAGGGGAGGTGTTCTGGGTCTGATGCAATAAGAACGTAAAAACCAGTGATACTACGACAGCTAAAGGGAAATCAAAGCACGAAGTTAAGAAAATAAGTGTTTCTATTTACCCGGGGGCGTCAATTTATCTGGTAGGATAGCATGCAGGCTAAATTCAGCGGCTCAGATCAGTCAATTCTTTTCAGGTCCATCTCACCGATGTGAATGCCTTTCACAATAGTGGGAGAGCCCATGTAGCGAAGCCTGGCATCACCAAAAGATGTGATCTTAATTCTGTCAGAAACATTCACCGCAAATTCGGCCTCGCCATAAGCCGTGACCCTGGCTTCCTGCCCGGCAATGGCGGTCGTATTGATCTTTCCTTCCCCGTAGCAGACATAATGCTGTTTGTTCACGGCTCCTGCCTGGATATCCAGTGAACTCTCGCCGTAAAGCGTGGTATACATCCGGTTAATATGTACTTCCTTAAAAATTACGGGTGATTCACCATACACACGCAGCGTAAACCGGTCCGCAGAGAGGGGGCTTTGGCAAAGAAAGCTTTCCGACCCACGTAAGGAGAGCGTATTTAGCTTTCTGTATACAACTGTAGCGGTTACTGCATGATCAGGATACAAGCGATGATAATTCTGCTGGGTATGTGGGATCTCTTTAGCTCCGTCAAGGTACATCCGCAACGTATTGCCATGCACTTCCACATGTAATTTGCTGCTATCTACTATAATGTTATTGATGGTGACGCTTTCTTCGTCACCCTGGACAAAAGTAACCTGGATGTATGGGCTTATAATGATTTTGCGAAAATGATCGACGGGGATTGTTTGGGCATAGATGGGGCAGGTCATAAAAACCAGCATGCCTGCAGTTAGGATGGTTGCCAATTGCTTCATAATGTGTTGTTTGGCTGTATTACGAACCAGTCCTGATAAATGTTACAGGTTTTCCCCGGAATTATCCATCCAGGTGACTTTTACTGTACGCATCTCCTGTCAAAGGCCTCATGCCCCCGGAATATTCCTCTGAGACGTATTTTTTCAAAAACTCCTTTTTAGAGTCTTTGTACCAGGAAACCATTCTGATCCGGCGCAAGGCATAAATATAAACCCAGGCGAGATCTAATTGCCCGGGAAGAAAACCGGCACGGGCGCTCCCAGGAAAGAGATGATGGTTATTGTGCCACTCCCCCGCAAGTAATCCGGGTCTGGATTGATTGATGGAAAGGTTACTCCGGTCAAAGTCAATTCCTTCCCGGTGCTTTTCTTTTCCCCCACCATGACCGGTGTAGTTAAAGGCCCTGATAAACGTAAACCAAAGCATGGCTGCCGTGAATATAGCACAGGCCAGTGCAGCTCCGCCAATCAAAAAGAATATCAGATACCAAAAGCTCCAGTTTAAAACCCAGATCCCGATGGTATACATGGGGCTGGAGATGGAGCCCCATTTTTGATATTGCCGGTACGAATTCAACTTTACCCCTGTATGTTGCATAAAGCGAAACGCCTTTTTGTGGGCATCTTCGCTCAGATCGGGAGAAACCCTTTGATGATTGTATTCCGCCAGCATGCAATACCAGAACCCCGCCTGCGCGTTGTAAGGGTCTCCCGGTTCATCCGATTTGCAATGGTGGACATGATGCGAAACAACATAAATCTCTTCGGGTACGGTTTTTATAACGAGGTTTTGTGTAATGATACGCCACAACGGATGACTAAATGCAAATGATTTATGGGTGCAGTACCTGTGGAACCAGATAGTACCATGCGTGCCCATGATCATCATGCTATATATGACAATGGCAATCACCAAATACCAGGAAAAATACCTGAAGAGAAATAAAAAAACAAAAGGCAGCATACACGCAAGCATTAAGAAGCTGACAAATGAGATCCAGTTCTTCCGGGTTTTAAAGATATTTATCCGGGAAAATGCCTCCGACCAAAGCTGCTTTTTAGTAGGAATAATGAGCGCGTCATCTTTGTCTTTCCATCCGTAAGAGGGCATGTAAAGAAGGTCGTCAATAAAGGTGCCTTTAACCATGTGGCTTAATTGAATATTGGATTAATGATCTGATAAAGTCTAACGTTCCCGGCTAAGGTTTCTTAGCAACACCGACAGCATTCAGCCCCTTCGGTCCCCTCTCGACAGTATAGTTTACAAGGTCACCTTCCCGGACCTGATAGGTGGCTTGATTAATATGAAAAAAGATCTTTTCACCATTGTTCTGGAGGATGAAACCAAAACCTTTCGATCCATCAAAATAATCAATTTTGCCTTCCCTTAGCGGGTCTTCGACCTCTTTATGTTTGGGTACGCCTATCTCAATGTCTTCTGCATTGAAGACCTTTTTCCTTTCAGGATCCGGCGGGGTAGACGTAATGTTTCCGTCTTCGTCGATATAGGCCATCATTTCATCAAGGGATTTCCCTTTAGCCTGGCTGGCTTTGCGTTCTTCCATCTTTTCACGCTTCTCCCGCTTCTCTTTTTGACGCTGCTTTTCTTTTTCCCGCTTATTGGACATCCCTTTAGGTTTCGCCATATTTTTTTATTTAACGTTACCAGCGGCTTTTTTTGTATCCACCGCCCCCATTACCGCGAGGAGATCTTTCCTCTTTAGGCCTGGCTTCTGTTACCTTGATGTTACGGCCTTCAACGGTTGCATCATTGAGCTCTTCGATGGCTTTTCTGGCTGCAGCTGCATCACTCATCTCCACAAAACCGAATCCCCTTGATTGACCAGTAGCTTTATCAAGAATAATTCTGGCTGAAGTAACTTCTCCGTAAGGAGTAAAGAATCCCCTAAGGTCCTCATCCTGAACATTGAAGCTTAAATTAGAGACATAGATGTTCATATAATAAAAATTTAAGAATTGATAGATAATGAAGATAGGCTTTAATATAGAAATAAAAGCCAGTATTTTCTTAAACAATTCATAAAGGATTAGTGGGCAGGCACAAAATAAACTCTGCCCCCCTGCCGTCCTCCGCGCTATAGGTCACCTTGCATCCGATGGCTTTGGCCAGGTCCCTGATAATATGCAGGCCGAGGCCGGTTCTCGACCCGCTGGGGGCAGATTCATCGTATAAGGCTTTTAAATGTTCGTTGCTGGCGCCGGGGCCATTGTCCGAAATGGAGAGGAGCATGTCGTTTCCATTCCGCCAGGCTTTCCAGGTGATATGTCCATCCGTCTTCTGTTTCAGCGCTTTCATGGCATTAGCAGTCAGATTGTACATGATGGTCTGGAGGTAGTGCTCGTCGGTCCGGAGGCCCAGGTTACCGGCAGTGGAAAAACTGAGAACGACCTGATCAGTATCTGGAAAGTTTTTCCGCAGGTAAGTAAACAGGCTGTCTACGGGCACAACAGAAATAGCGGGTTTAAAATGTTCCATCTGTCCCTTGCTCCATAGCAGCATGGCTTCCATCGTCTCCAGCAATGATTCCGCAGAATCGGCGATCTTTTTTTCCCGGTCGGCAATTTGCTCTTCGCTCATGAGCCCCGGTCGCCTCTTTTGCAGTTGGAGGAAATTGATGAGGTTGGCGATAGGGCTGCGGAGGTCATGACTGAGAATACCGAAGAATTTTGCTTTCACCTTATTGGCTTCGTCGAGCTCATTGTTCAGCACAAGTAAGGTAGTGTTGGTCCTTTTGCGTATCAGGCTTTGCCGGTACAGCAACCCTCCGATGACGATCAATAAGATCAGGCCGATCGTGAGAAATAGTTGTTGTTTGTGCTGATTGCCGATCGTTGCCTGATTCAACGCGATCTCGGCATTCTTCTTATCCAGTTCCAGCTTGCTCATAGCGGCAGCGATCTTGTTCTTGCTTTCCTGAGAATAAACGGAGTCATTGATCTCCTGGTAGCTTTTATAATTCAGGTAGGCGCCTTTATAATTGCCTGACAGCGCATAGGCTTCCGCCAGGGATGCCTGAAATTCCGATTGCGCGGTCTTGATGCTTTTTGCCGCGCTCTTTTGCACGGCTTCTTCCAGGTAGGCGGTAGCCTGTTGCAGTAGTTTCTCCCGTTTGACGGGCAGTTCACTGCCAGTTGGCTTTTGCCCTGCCGGAGCCTGCTTGGCAAGTTGCAGATAATAGGTGCCGAGGATGCCTGTAGTATTGATGGCATCTTCAGCCATGGGTCCCGTGCTATCCCATATTTTTTTTGCCTCCAGGCCATATTTAACGGCATTGGAATAGTCCTGCCGGCCGGAATAGTATTCCGCTATGCCGTTTAGTGTGGTAGCTTCCTTGACCTTATTGCCGTTGGTCCTGGCGAGGACCAGGGCCTTGCGATAATAGTATATCGCCGAGTCGTCTTTATGCAGACGCTGAAAAATATCCGCTGCAATGCGCAGTGGCCCGGGGAGAAAATCCTGGTTATCATTCAGGGTATAGGCGGCAACGGACTGCCTGGCATAGTCCAGGCCTTTTGTGTAATCTTCCTGGTATTGATACACCAGGGCCAGGTTCTCCGAGCCAAGACCGATGAGATAATTATCTTTCCGGGCCTTGCCTATTTCGAGGGTATTCAGGAAGTACCGGGCAGCTGAGACAAAATCGCTTTTGGCCTTGGCAATGGTTCCCAGGTTATTATTGGAGGCAGCGATGTTGAAACTATCGTTGATCTTTATAAAAAGGTCCGTGGCTCTGCGATGTCTGTTCCAGGCAGAGTCCAGCTGTCCTTCGGTGGTAAAAATATTTGCATAGGCCGTATTGAAAACGGCAATAGCCCTGGTCCAGCGCAACCGGCTTGCCAAACCCATGCCCATGTTGGCGTATTTCCAGGCGGAATCGGTATTTACGTCCTGGTAATAGATGGCGACCTTATTACATAGCTTGGTCTTCATCGAATCATTCGCGGTCCTGGACAAGACGGATACTTCCGAATCGACCAATGCCTGTCCTTCTTTCTGGGCCTGCGCAAAAGAGCAGAAAAAAAGTGGGACAAGGACCAGTACTAGCCGCATGGCAAAGGATCAGGGTTTTAAGAAGTTAAGTGAATCTTTATAATTCCTTCCCACGGGTAAAGGGACGTTTGCGACCAACACCTCACCCGCGCTGACCTTTTCAATAAAGTGCTTATGTACAGCAAAGCTCCGGTGGATGCGGATGAAATTACAGAACACCTCTTCTTTCAGGAGATTGCCCAGGGTAGAGAGCACCGCATATTTCCGGCTCGTCGTCACGATGCTGGTATAATTGTTCAATGCCTCAAAGTAGATGATCTCATGGAGCTGCAGCTTTACTTGTTTCGTTCCGTCCTTTATGAAGATGGTGTCGGCGCCCAGCGTATGGTTCAGTAGTTCCGCTTTCTGACGGATAGTAAAATAGTCTTGCAGCCTGGCCGCCGTTTTTGCAAACCGCTTTGACGAAAAGGGCTTTACCAGGAAGTCCAGCGCGGCCATTTCAAAGCTCTCCAATGCATAGTCGGGGTATGCGGTAATGAAAATACAGGCAGGGATATGCAGGAGACGGCCTCTTAGTTCCAACCCGCTCATCCCCGGCATGTCGATATCCAGGAAGAGCGCGTCGGGCGCCTTTTGTTGTGCAGCGTCCAGCCCCGCCGCAGCGGAATGATAGCTGCCCGTTACTTCTAAATAGGGATAGTCTTCCAGGAAAGAGATGATCGTATGCAGGTCCACCTCATCGTCATCCACTACCATGCAGGAAATTTTATGGGTCATCAAGCGCAGAATTAAGATTGAGGGGGTTCCTTACAAATGTAAATAATAATAATTGCAAATATGTCGTTGACCAATTTATATTGTCGTTTACCCATTCACCCTTTTCCGGGGAATTCTTTGGAGGTAGGTTTGTTCCAGCAACACAAAAATCAAGCTGGAAATGAAAACAATACGACAACTGCTGCAATGCCCTCTGGTAATGAGCTTATTACTGCTTTCGGTGGGCTGTAAAAAGAACCCTCCTGTAACGACTCCTCCTGCTATCACTAATATCACCCCCCTTTCGGGGAGTGCCGGCGCCTCCGTTACGATAACGGGCGCTGATTTTAGCGCTACTGCCGCGGACAATACGGTGAAATTCAATGGCACGGCTGCCAGTATTACGAGTGCAACGACCAGTTCACTGGTGGTGGCTGCTCCCGCCGGGGGCACCACCGGGCCGGTGACCGTCACAACGAAAGGCGGTACCGCTACTGGCCCCGTTTTCACCTATGTGGTCATACCGCCGCCACCCACCATCACCTCCATCAGCCCCATCACAGGGAGCGCCGGTACCACGGTGACCATCAATGGCAGCCATTTTAAAACCACGGCCACGGACAATACTGTAAAATTCAACGGTACGGCCGCAACGGTGCAGACGGCCACGGCTACGGTGCTTACCGTGCTGGCGCCCGTCACGGGGACTACCGGGGCGGTAACGGTCATCACCAGCGACGGGACGGCAACAGGCCCCTCCTTTACGTATATGGTGGCTTCGGATGTATATGTGGTAGGAACCTCTATTTACGGGCACTCTTACTGGAAGAACGGTGTGCGGACCGACCTGCCTGCCGAATGCGTTGCCGTAAGAGGCATTTTTGTCGCCGGCACCGATGTATATGTTGCCGGAGCGGACAATAACAATGCGCCCAAATACTGGAAGAATGGGGTGGGGGTCAGCCTGCCGATGACATCGGGCAATAATGGCGGGATCGCCAGCTCCATCTTTGTTTCGGGCACAGATGTATACGTGGCTGGCTGGGACATGAACAACGGAGCTTATGCAGTCCCCAAATGCTGGAAGAACGGGGTGGCGTTGCCCATGACCTTCAGTGTGCTGGGCGTGGGGCATTCCGTATGGGTCGATGGCAGTGATGTGTATGTGGCAGGCTCGCAGAGTCCGGCCACCGGCAATTCCATCGCCACCGTTTGGAGGAATGGAGCTCCTACTACGCTGACGGACGGGAGCTCCGTCGCCGAAGCCACCGGGGTAACCGTTGCCGGCGGGGCAGTCTATGTATCCGGATATATAGAGGGCCAGGTGCAGCGGGTCTATTGGAAGAATGGCGTTGCCGTACCGTTGGCTACCCCTGGTCCGTACGACTGTTCTCAATGGTGTATTTACGTCTCTCCTGCCGGCGACGTGTATGTAGCCGGCGTATACCAAAACCTGGCCAAATACTGGAAGAATGGGGTCATGAACGATCTGACCACTACGACTGCGGGCCAAGGCATCTATGAATCCGCCATGGCTATTACGGGCAGCGGGTCGGACGTGTATATCGCAGGCAATGGCATTGGCCTTGGGGTTGGCTACTGGAAGAACGGGGTGTTTACGTCGTTGCCCGGGGCCGACCAGGTGAATGGCATTTTTGTTAAATAAAACTTTTGCACAATCATTTATTATGAGAAAGATATTTCAACTGTTGGGAGCTTTTATGGCTTGGGGCATGGTCCAGTCAGTGAATGCACAAAATGTGGGTATCGGCACTACCGCACCGACCGACAAGCTAACGGTGCAGACTGGTACCTCTAAGTTTGGCATCTCGCATACGGACGGCAACGTCGTCGTCGGAACCTATGTCGGCAACGGCTATGGCTGGCTGGGAACCAAAAGTCTTCATCCCCTGGCGTTTTACACCGGCAGCGGCTCCGCCTCGATGACCATCCAGGTCAACGGCTACATAGGCATCGGTAATATAACTCCGGTCAATCATTTCCAGATCGGCAGCGCCCCGGGATTCAGCGACAACGACCTGGCCATCGGCAACGGCGCCCAGGGTATGTCTTTTAGCCAATCTGGTGGGGCATCCACCTGGTACTCCAATGTCAACTTTGCCCTCATGCCCAACGGCAGCGGCGGCAATGTGGGCATCGGCACTCAGTCCCCTGTCAACAAACTGCAGATCGGCAGCACGCCGGGATTTAGCAGCAATGACCTGGCCATCGGCAATGGCGCACAGGGCATGTCGTTTACTCAAAGCCCCGCGTCCTCCACCTGGTATTCCAATGTCAACTTTTCCCTTATGCCCAATGGCAGCAACGGGTATGTCGGCATCGGCACACAGGCTCCCGTCAACAAGCTGCAGATCGGCAGCATGGGCGCATCGGGTTATGGCGGCAACGATATTGCATTCGGCAACGGCGGCCAGGCTTCAGGTATTGCCCAGACCGCCTCGGCCGCACAATGGTACTCCACCACGGATATCGCGCTGATGCCAAGTGGTAACGGCCATGGCCGGGTGGGGATCAATACAACCAGTCCTGGTTTTCCTTTGGAAGTAGATGACTATGTCAACAGTGATTTTGACCGTTTTTTTTACATAAATGGTTCGCAGGCAAACGTTCAAGTCGGCAATATTTCTCCCCAGGTTTCGATTTATGCCGCACATAACGTACTGGCAACCGAATTCGACGCCTTCTCGGACGCCCGGATCAAGAATATCGAAGGGATCAGCGATGGGACCAAAGACCTGGAGACTATCAGCCAATTGCAGATAACCAACTATACACTGAAAGACAAAGCAGACCACGGGAATAAGCAATTTAAAAAAGTCATCGCCCAGCAGGTGGAGACAGTGTATCCCCAGGTGGTTTCCACCCATGTGGATTTTATTCCCAATGTATACCGTGCAGCCGGCAAGGTCACAAGGACGGACAAAGGCGTTTTGCTGTATTTCGACAGCGCCCACCATCTCAGCAAAGGAGCGACAAAGCTGAAAGTACTGGCGCCGGGGGATCATACGATGAACATTTACGGCATCCTGGCTCTTCCATCGGATAAGGAAGTGCTGATCGATGCGCCCCAATTGAATGGAGACAAAGTTTTCGTGTATGGCGAGCAGGTGGACGATTTCCGGACAGTGGATTATGAGGGACTTACCACGCTGAATATTTCCGCCACACAGGAATTGGGAAAGATAGTGAAGCGGCAGCAGACGACCATCCGGGCTCAGAATAAGAAAATAGCTGCCCTCAACGTCAGGTTGGAAGCCCTGATGGCTGCGCTGAAAAGCCGTAAACCCTTAAACTGAGGATCATGAAACGATTCATACAGCAAAGCAGGCTGGCATTGGCCCTGCTGATCTTCCCCGCTGCCATTGCACACGCCCAGTTTACGATCCAAAACGGCGCCGTTATCAGTATGAATGGGAATGCCGTCATTACGCTGCAGGACATCGACCTGATCATCGACGGCATCGTCAGTCAGCAGGCCGGCGACGGATCCTGGTTCTTTACAGGTTCGGGTGACAACAGCATTACCGGCAGCAGCAGTCCCTTTTTTGATAAGCTGTACATGGCAAAAACGGGTTCGGCAAAGGTCACCTTGCTGCAAAATATTTCGATTGCCGGCAGCATCGACTTCAATTCAGGGCTGATATATCTGAACAATAACCATATTCTTCTCCAGCCCGGGGCGATGCTCAACGGCGAAAATGGATCCAGCCGGATAGTGAGCGCCAATGGCGGGTACATAGAGGCTATTGCTGTCCTGAACGCACCTGTTGCCGTCGATCCTGGTAACCTGGGGGTCTCTATCACATCTGCTCAAAATCTGGGCAGCACGGTCATCCGGCGGGGGCATGCTTCGCAGACCAGCTCCAGCGGAGCGGGGAGCTCCATTCTCCGGTACTATGATATCCTGCCTTCCAGCAATACCGCGTTGAACGCCACCCTGCGGATCAATTATCTCGATGCCGAGCTGAATGGCCTGAACGAGAGCGCCCTGACGCTGTGGAAAAGTACCGATACGGTTCATTGGACCAATATGGGTTATACCGCCAGGGATGCGACGGCCAATTACGTAGAGGACTCGGGCATTGCCGACTTTTCGAGGTGGACCCTATCTGCCGTAAACAATCCCCTGCCGGTGCGGATCACTTCCCTTGAGGTCGAATGTCTTAACGGAGCTGCCCATATAACCTGGAAAACGGCGCAGGAGCAGAACAGCAGCCGGTTCGATGTAGAAAAAAGCACAGACGGCATTCAATGGCAGACCATCGGCCATCTTGCAGCCGCCGGCAACAGCTACCTGGAACGGGATTATTCCTATATGGACGTCAGCTCCGTTGCCGGCACAGCTTTCTACCGGGTAGTGGAGTTTGATCTTGACGGGTCGGCAACCTATAGTACCACCGCGTCTGCCAGTTGCGGGATCGCTGACAGCGATGCCAGTATTTATCCCAATCCCGTCAGGGACATCCTTTGGATCACGCTAAATGCGCCCGGGGCATCGCTCATGAAGATAGAAATATATGATGCCGCAGGAGCGAGGCGCCATACGCAAATAGCTGCTGTAAGCGAGGGCAATAACAGGATCGGCATCGATGTGAAAGCATTGTCCCCTGGACTATATTTTGTAGATATTCAATGGGAAAATGGACGGAGGACAAAGATTATGAAGATCGAAAAGATCTAATATGCTACAGCCTGGCTGTAATTAGTAAAGGCTGCCATCGGGCAGCCTTTTACGTTTAGAGTATTTAACTTGTTTTAATGTTGCCAGAATATTTTGGTCGTAGGGATGTTATTAGCCCCATTATTTGTTGCTGCATTATAATTGGCAGTGTTATACAATACTTCATTTACCGGGTAGTAAAACCTGTTTGATGGTTGTTGAGAAATATTAGAAGCATCATCGGGTACAAACTTTAATATAGGATATCCCGTTCTTCTAAGCTCAGACCAGCACTCATTGGGCTGAAATATATTGTAATTGATCCATTTCTGTAAACCTATTAACTCGTTTTGCTGAGCAATAGTTGTAGCATTAACCCAACTGATATTACTTCCATTAATATAATTTGAAATTGCAGCGGAAGTAGGCGCCGAATATGTATAACTACCATAAATCGGTTTAGTGTTATCACTTATTGAATAAAGCCAGCTATACCAATTGATAGAGTTGGTAATAGCAGCCGCATATGCCTGGCCTGCCAAACCCGGATTAGGAGTAATATTGGTATAATAATCGGCTATTAATAACTGTATTTCCTGAGATGTAATATACAGCACAGGCAGAAAACTGCTGTTTGAAAGGTAATAATTGTATCCGGCTATGATAGTTCCCTGCAGCAATGAACTTTGCGTGGCCCCGTCCAGGCTTTCGTCCAATCCAATAAAAGTTCCGGGCGATCCTGAGCCGGGTTGGAATAATAAATTCAATCTTGGGTCATTATTATTAACCAGGGTATCGATCATCACTTTTGTAGCACGATCGCCATAACCCCAGCCGAACAGTCCAGTGTACAGACTGGAAGTAAAGGCAACTTTGCTGGACGGAGGGCTCAGATAAATACCATCCTGGTAACCGTCAGATGCGCTGCCAAATACACCGGCTGCCGTGCTGCCACCATTACAAATAGGATATGTTGCAGGATCAGCCAGAATAGATGCGATTTCCGTATTGGCCCTTGAGCTAAATTGTGATGTGCCGGAAACACGCATTAGCATTTTTATTCTTAAAGAATTACAATACTTCTGCCATTTAAGAATGCTCCCCTGATTAATAAAGTCCTGATTTTTAAAAATAGTAGCAATAGTAGATGTTAATGCATTGGATGCGGATAAATTATTTAATTCAGCAGCATGGGCTTTTAAGCTATCCAGCATTGTTTCATAAATATCCGTAGCCTTATCATACGATGCATAAGATGCGGCAATATTCCCTTCATTGGTAGTTATCAGCCCGGCCCTGGTCCATGGAATATCGCCGTAAGTATCAACCATTTTTTGCGTTTGATCGTAAAAATGGATATCGGCAGTGATCTTAAAAATCCTGTATAGATCCTGTGTGGCAGCCGGTTCACCGGCATATACAGATAGAAAATTTTTGTACTGAGATAAGAAGTTGTAGTAATTAGTCCATTTGTCATCGACACTGGCGTACTGGAATATAGGCTCGTACCTGTGAGCAATATTCTCATAAGCAGTCACCTGGGTGAAATTCAGCGCGGTAGTTTGCCATTCACTAAAGTAAGGAGTGTATTGAAAGGATTCATAATTGAATGATGCGTAGTTGAATCCTGTCCACTGCTTCTCCACGGTGGTAGTACTTGTACTTGCAGGATTTTGATAATAATCACCAAACTTATTTTTACTACAGGCAGCAAAAACAAGCATAAGAAGAATTATGTGATATAATAATATTCTTTTCATAATTATTTCTTTTTAACTGTATAAAATAACTTAGTTAACTAAGTTAAAAATTGGCTCTTAGCATTACTCCATAGGAACGGGATGACGGATTGGTATTACCCAAATTACTTGTCGGGCTGCCATTTTGGAAACCGTAACCGCTGGCAGAAGTAAATTGCTCAGCATCTGCATCTTTGATTGTTCTGTATATATAAAACAGGTTTCTTCCAAATACCGAAAGACTCAAATTGGTTGCATGTATTTTGGTAAGGATGGGAGTAGGTAAAGTATAAGAAAAAGCAATCTCACGGAATTTAAAATATGTATTTGTAGCAACATAAAGATATTCCAGATCGCCTTGTGTTGGTCCCACACTTGATAAACTGGCATCACCGGAATTGAATTCCGTACGATAAAAATACGGGGATGACACCACTACGGTATTAGGCGTTCCGTCCAATTGTACTCCTTTTAAAAGGATCCCATTATGATAAACAGTTTGTCCCTGAGGGCCGATGCCGGCATTGGTTTGAACACCCTGAACAGCGCCATTATTAACTGTCTGATAATAGGAGATCCCACCGTGTGCTGCATCCATGGCGTATAAAGTGTTTTTTGTATAACCCAGGGCCGTCAGCCATTGTAAGGCTGTTGTTGATTCAGATCCGCCAATTTTAAAATCAACTGAAAAATTTAAACCAAAATTTTTATACTTGAGAGCATTCCTTATGCCTCCTACTGCTTTTTCCTGCGAATTGCCTACATTTTGTAATTGCTGATAATTCAGCAAATAAAGTCCATTGGCATTTATAGTATTCTGTCCCTTGGTTTGATAAATTGTAGGGGCCCAATAATCACCCAACGGCCTGCCCACTTTGGCTTTATAGGCCACTTCGCCGTCAAAAGTGCCTAATAACATTTCCGATTGACCAGAAGCTAAACTTAATAATTTGTTGGTATTGTGCGTAACATTCAGGATGACTGTCCATGTGAAATTCTTTGTTCGAACAGGTGTTGCGGTCAAATTTACTTCGATGCCGGCGTTACTTAACGAACCTGCATTTTGAAGTATGCTTGTGGCGCCCGTTGTGTAAGGAAGGGTCAAATTTGTGATTTGGCCGGTAATCTTATTGTAATAGTAAGTAATGTCAAAACCCAATCGGTTCTTCCACACCTGGCCTTCTACGCCGGCCTCCGCTTCATGCCGCCTTTCAGGTTTGATATTTACATTACCGTAAGGACCTGTATTTACTGTTGTATAAGGATACCCCCCGACGCTTGCCAGACCATAAGACACATTTGAAATATATTGCCCGGGATAGTTACCCACCATCCCATAAGAGGCGCGAACTTTTAAATAATTAATTGTTTCGGGTAATTTAAAAGCATCGGATAGTATATAAGATACGTTTACTGCAGGATAATAAAAAGTATTGTTGCCGGGCGGCATGGTTGATGTTCTGTCTTGCCTTAACGTTCCTTCTGCATATAAATAGTTCTTATAACTTACGTTTACAATCCCAAACAAAGCATCTTTTAATAAATAGCCTTGTGCTGAACTTGCAGCAAGAGGGTTTATGGTAGCAGACAGATCAAACTTGTTTTCAACACTTAAACCTCCGCTGGTGCTAATACTATTGTTTAATGTTTTTTCATAATTAACAGTATAACCTGCAGAAGCATTAAGATTGATATTTTTTGTCAGATTCCTGGTATAATTCAATCTTGCATCGCCATAGTATATTTCGTCATTAAGTGTGCCTACGGTATAAGCGCCGGAATTGCCAAGCGCCAGGGGCAATGAGCTTCTTTGCTTCTGATAGGTTAGCGTATTCGTAATATCCGTTGAAGCCCTTACAGTAAAGTTGAGATCTTTATTTAGTTTCAGATCTACTTTTAATATTCCGTTTATTCTGTTTTCATTTTCATCTTCATTATTGGCTAACCTGTCCCACACATAATCCAACGTATTGGTTTTAAGATTGCCGAACCAGATATTTTCATCGGGGGTTAAGCTATTGGTAGTTTTCCCTGTTACATATTTGTAACCCAAACTTGTTTGGTATTCATTTCTATACCACTTCCCATTATCTGCAGGGCCTAACGCACCACCAAAGGACAGCAGCAGATTGCCTGTACCGGTAGGACGGTTATGGATATGCCAGTTGAAATAATTAATGATAGTTTGAACGGTCAGGCTGGGAGTCAACCGAAAAGTATTGTTTAAGCTAAAATTATGTTTGTCGTTACGGGAGGTTATACTTAGCCCTTCCGTATGAGCATAAGTATAGGAAAACCTTGTAGTGGTCTTGTCGGTATTATTTGTAAAAGCAATATTAGTAGTGTGGTTATGTGCAGTTTGCCACAAATCGGCGTATCCATTTTTTTGGGGAAGATAAGGCCTTACCTGATGATCCCAATAAAGTGTAGGTTTACCATCATAAACAGGGCCGAAATAAAGATTAGGAGTTGTACTGCCGGCCGACCCGATTGAATTTACTAAACTGCGATAGGCTTGCCCATTGTACGTTATGTGATCCCAACCTGCTGAGTCTAAACCATTTTCGTTTGGAGCATTAATATTACCCGTGTGTAAGGTTGAATAATCAATCGTATGTCCCGGCCCTCTCACTGTCTGAAACTGCGGCATATAGGCAATATGATCTTCGTCGTAATAGGTATTGAACTCAGTAGTAAATCCTTTTTTTCCTTTACCCGATTTTGTGGTTATTAAAATAACTCCGTTGGAAGCCTCGGAACCATATAGGGCAGCGGCAGCGGCTCCCTTTAAAACAGTAACACTCTCAACATCTTCCGGGTTGATTTCAGCAATACCATTATTGCCGATGCGACCATTATTCGAGTTGAAGTCGCCATTTCTTGCGGGCACCCCATCAATAATTAATAGTGGCTGCTGTTGATAATTGATAGAAGAAGCTCCGCGGATAATAACATTTACACCACTTGTTGCACCACCAGGCGCAGCACTGATCTTTACGCCCGGAATATCTCCATAAAGAGCCGTAACCACATTGGGAGTTCCTGCTTCACCTATTACATCTGATTTTATGGTGCTGGTGGCATAACCCAAAGCTCTTTTTTCCTTACTAATGCCCAAAGCCGTCACTACCACATCCTCTAATACTTTATTGCCAGGCTGCAATTGTATGTTAATGGTTTCGTCTTTGTCTATTACCATTTCCATGGGCTGGTAACCTACATGCGAAATTACGATGGTCGAGTGAGCAGGTATTTTTAGTGAGAATTCTCCGTTTGCATTGGAAGTGGTGCCTAAACCTGTTCCTTTAATTTTGATGCTGGCTCCTACCAATGGCGAATTTTTTTCGTCCGTAACCAGTCCCTTCACTATTATATCAACCAATGAAAAGCCTGCAGAAGATATGACCACCAGGTTATTGTTCATTATTTTGTATTTGAGCAAAGTGTTCAGGAACGCCTTGTCAAGCACTTCTTCAATAGATGCGTCGGACATCTGTATATCCACTTTTTTGTGTTGGGGTATGGCTGCATCGTAATACAAAAAGTGGTAATCGGTTTTTTTCTCGATCATAGAGAAAAGTTTTTTCAACTCTATGTTCTTTACCGAAAGGTCAATTTTCTCTTGTGCGAAACCATTTGCATAAGTCTGTATGCAGGCTGCCAATATTAGAAAAGTAGAAATTTTCATGGTAAGAAAAAGGCGTTTCAGTTCTGGTGATGTCGCTAAAATGTTTAGCGTAGCAGTTTTGTTCTTTTTCATACATTTGTAATGCTTATTGATAAAAAATGAGAATCCGCCTAATCTTCCAAATTTGCACGGGTTCTTGTTTTGGTCGTAAGTGTCAGGGAGGTGTTAGCGCACCTCCTTTTTCTTGTAAATGTTTTTTTATTTTTTCATGCAGACTATTTTTTTGTTTGATTAATATTATTTGAATCACTCAGGGCAAGAAATAGCTGTGTTGGTTGTCAGTGATAGAGAAATAATACTAAAACTGTTATTTGATGTAAAGTATTACCACATTATTATCCATACTGATCTCAAATGGGTAAGTAGCTTGTAATGCATTCAGCGCCTGGCGAAGCGTCTCATTGCTGAAAACCCCGGTAAATCTTAAATCCTTCAGGCGGTTGTCTTTTATTTCTATAGCTGCACCATACCATCGCTGCATTTTCCCGACAATTGCCGATAAAGGTTCGCTGTTAAACACCAGCTTATTTTGTAACCATGCCACTTCTGGAATTAGATTGCTGCCGGGCTCTGGCTGCAGTTTGTCGATGCTGTAGATATTATTATCATGAGCACTTCCGCTTAATGTTTTTTTCCCTGATGTGGGTTGCAGCATTTCATTATCAGCAGAAGCAGAAATATTTATTTTTTCACTGGGCTTTAAAACGAACTTCCTTTTCGGGTCTGCTTTGGAAGACACTTCAACCACCCCTCTCAGCAAAGAGGTTTCGACATTTTTATCTTCCGGGTAGGCTTTTACATTAAATGTCGTTCCTTTTACTGTTATATTGATTGATTTTGCGTGGACAATAAACGGCACATGCCTGTTATGCGTAACATCGAAGAACGCTTCACCGATGAGCACAACTTCCCGTTTATTATTCTTCCCGAAATTTTCCTCGTAACTGATATGGCTGTTCCCATTCAGCCACACTTGCGTTCCATCAGGCAATACCTGTTTTGTTTTTGATGGATGAGAAGGAATATTTTGATCTGATAATTGAACAGGATTAGCGCTGGAAGATAGTGACGAACTGGCGTGTTTTTGATAAAGCAGCCATGCTGTAGAAAAAATGACAACAAACAATATTGAAAAAAGGACCACTTTAGGCCACCGAAAATGGCTAATTAAAGAATGGCGGCGAGGTGGCAAAACATCTGAAGGCGCATCATCAAATTCTTCGGGATGCAAATTTTGCATTAACCCGATATGCTTTTGCCATGCAAGGGCTTCTTCTTCCCCGGATGTCCCGGAATCAGGCTTTTTGGAAAGGTAAGAGGTTACTATATCGATCCTATACGCATCTTCGGGCAGATTCATCAGCAATTGTTCCAGTTCACGCAATTCGTCCATAGAGGCTTCGCCATCCATCTTTCTTGATAATAACTCCCAAATGCGATTTGCGTGCATACCGATAGTTTCCTTATATAAGGAGCCATTTTTCGGTACCTTCCCCTAAAAGAAATTGATTTTTTTAAATTATTGGTTATCAGGGTTAACCGAATGCTTACTTTAGCACAAAGTTGATGGACTGGCAAATTTTCCTGGTAGCAATGGTCATTTGGGCATCAATGGTTTTTATGGAGATCTGTAATATATCGGCCACTTCTTTATACCTGAGACCGTCTTCCCTGATTAATTTATAGATTATTTTGCAACGTGGCGGCAATTTTTGAATTGCAGTGTGTATGGCTGTAGCCAGTTCAGCGGAAATACATAGTTCTTCGGGGTTGGCATACCCACAAGTTAATGGAATGTCAACGGCAAGGTCGTCAAGACTTATGAGCTGGTCCCGGTTATTTCTGGTACGGTGTCTGATAGACAGATTTTTAACTGCCACATACAAATACACTTTCAGATTTTCAATTTCAAGGAGGCGCGTTCTATTTTTCCAAAGGTTGACAAACGCATCCGAAACAATTTCTTCAGCAACTTCATTCGATCCTACAAATGAATAAGCAAAGCGGTTCAGGTCTTTATAAAAAACCCAAAAAAGTCTTTTATAAGCGTCATGATCGCCGAAAACAGCAATTCGCTCAAGCAGAAGTTGTAGTTGAATCTGATCTATCATGTTAAACCAAAAGATCTTTCATCTTTAGCATTGGTTCTATTAAACTAGCCAAATATTTCAAAATAAAAAAAATAATAATTCGTCACCGCACCAACACCACCGTCCCCTTCCTGCTCTCTGCCTTCTTTGTCAACGGGTTGTCGAAGACAATCTCCCATACATACACCCCTGCCGACTGCGCATGGCCGTTAAAGGATCCATCCCAACCTGCTGCAACATTGGTTGTATAGAACACCCGCGCCCCCTGGCGATTATAAACCGCCAGGTAGTGCAATGTCACTGGAAAAACGGCAGGCACCCGGAAGATATCATTCCTCCCATTCCCGTTAGGCGTAAATGCTCCCGGCATCTGTAATGGATAATACACGTCCACCCGCTCCATCGCGGAAGCGTGGCATCCTTCCGCCGTAGTCACTGTCAGCTGGTACAAGGTCGTCCCCACCGGCGCTGCCCAGGGCTCGGCAGCAGATGCGTCGGATAACCCTGCAGCAGGACTCCAGGAGAGCCCAACCACATCGCTGCTGACCAACGGCGTCAACCGGACCGTCGACCCGCCTGCGATGACAACAGCCGAATCCAATCGCACCACCGGCAAAGGATAGACAGTCATCGCCACAGGCTGAGACGCACTTACGGGCTGGCTGCAGGTGAGGCTGCCGGTCATGATACAATCGACAATATCCCCATTTTTGAACCTGGCACTGCTGTACGCCGGTCCTTCACCCCCGACAGTCACTCCATTCACTTCCCACTGATACACCGGATCGCCCCCGCCATTATCCGGCACGGCCACAAACTGCACAAGACTGTCCTTGCAGACGGCAGTCGCCGAAGCTTCGATGCTAACGCTCTGCACAGGCACAGCTATCACCGGTAAAGCCAGTGTATTGGACGCCACCACAGGATTCACCACACAAGCTGCATTACTGGTCATCACGCATTGCACCGCGTCTCCGCCAAGCAGTGCCGAAGTGGTAAATCCCGGCGAATCCGTACCGGCAGGCAATCCGTTGACGAGCCATTGGTACGCTGGCTGCCCACCCCCATCAGCAGGCGAGGCCGTAAACGTCATGGGAAGTCCCTGGCAGATAGTGCCTAATGAAGCTGCGATCGATACTGCCGGCAACGGTTTTCGGATGACATTGACCTCTATCGGCCTGGAGGCCACCTCGCAGGAGGCAATCCCTATATTCCCCGCCTGCGCGACAAGAAGCCGGTAAAAATAGACACCTGCTGCGGTAGGATTCCTCACCAGTGTATTACCGGTCACCCCCGCCACAGTCGACCAGTTCGTGCCGCTGTCGGTACTCACCTGCCATTGCACCTGCTGGGAAGGATAACAGCTCTCCACGACGCTATTGAAGGTCATAACCTGTTGCGCATAGTCGCATACCGTAATACTATCCTCCGGATACCCGGCCACGCTCAGCTGCACCGACGACCCTGCCGTCCGGAAAGTAATATCGTCAAGCGCCAGGTCGTTGCCGATGCCCCCTGGCGCATTATTGGTCATCCTCAGCACCACCGAAGAGATGCCGGGGGGTGTAGTGAAATAAAAAGCATATTGAACCCAGGTTGGGGACGCCGCCGCCGGGATATCACCGGTGTTATAGGATTGTAGCACCGTGCCATCGGTCTTCTCTATGCGGAAGGTGATATTGGGCTTTATCTCGTTTGTGGGGATCACCATGTTCATGATCCACGCGGCAAACTGGTAACTCGTGCCGCCGCAAAGACCGTCCACCCTTTGAACGTAAAAATCACTGGGTTGATAAGAAGCATTGACCAGCATGAAATACCCCGCCTGGTTGCCGGTGTGGTCCTGCCCTATGTCCCACCACGTCGGGCCAAAACAGCCGCTGGTATGACTGACGATCGCGTAATACCCGTCGCTGGGACAATCTGCTGCCTGATAGGTCATGTTGGTTATCCCCGGCGCCAACGCCGGACCCGGCGCCTGCCCTTGCCCAAACGTAATGTTTATGATTGGATCGCCCAGGCCGCCCGTACAGGTCTGACCAAGGGCCCGGCAAGTCGTCAGTAAAAGACAAAAAAGTAGTGTAGTTCTCATAACAAGCAGCAGTCCGACAATGTACGAAACCTATCGAAGAATAGCAACAAGTGGTTGGGGTACAAATTTTGCATACCGTAATATTTTAAACCTTATTATGAATCATCAGTTACCCTTCACCGCTATTATGCGGTCCCTTCTGTTGTCTGCATTTCTGTTCCCCTTTGCTCCATCGCCTTTTTTCACGCTGCACGCTGGTGCGCAGGGCATCGTCTTTACCGGCATTTCGCCCGTCCAAAGCACGGTGGCAAATGGGATAAGTTTTGAAGCGGCGATCACCCTCACTGCCAATTACACCAACCCATTCAATTACAGCGACATTGACGTGCAGGCCGTCTTTACATCACCCACCGGTGTGCAACACACGGTAGACGCATTCTGGATGCAGGATTACGTTGACAGCCTCGGTAATCTGTCGCCTGTAGGAACGCCGGGCTTTCGCGTCCGGTTTACGCCGGATGAGATCGGTCAATGGTCTTATGTGCTGAAAGGTTACCTGAATTGGAATGCTGCCGGCACCAGCAACACCAATTTCTTTACCTGTTCGGGCACTTCGTCTATCAGTAAAGGCTATATCCGTAAAGCAAATTCCCGGTATCTGAAATGGGACAACGGCGATCAGTATATCCCGGTGGGGGAGAACCTCGCTTTTCCATACGGGGACGTAATTCAGTCTTATAATGGGTTCCTTACCAAGCTGAAGCCTACCGGCGTCAACTACATTCGTGTCTGGATGGCTACCTGGGGTGTTGCGCTGGAGTGGACCAATACCGACAAAGTGAACGGATTCAATGGACTGGAGCAATATAAGCAAACGGCTGCCTGGCAGCTGGACTCCCTGCTGAACCGGGGGCTGACGGATGGCTATGCGCTCATGCTTTGTATCAACTATCACAACCAGTTCCTAACGGACACCTCAAGAGGACCGGAGTGGGACGCAAACCCTTATAACAGCATAATGGGCGGCCCCTGCGCCATGCCCGGCGATTTCTTTAGCAATACGGAGGCTAAGAATATTTTTAAGAACCGGCTGCGCTACATGATGGCGCGCTGGGGCTACGCCGGTACTCTTGAAAGCTGGGAGCTATTTAATGAAGTGGACAACGTGGATAGCTTTAAGAACATCAAAAATGACGTGGACCAGTGGCATGATGAAATGGCCGCTTATATGCATTCGATCGACCCTAACCATCTTGTCACCACTTCCTTTGGCGCCGATACATCCGGCAAAGGCACCTGGGCCAGCCCAAATATCGACTTCGCGCAATCGCACAAGTACACGACTGATGTGCGCCTGCCCCGTATACTTGCCAATCTGGACCGGCAGCGGGTAGACAGTTTCGGTAAGCCCGGCTTCAATGGCGAGTTCGGCCTGAGCATTTCAGGCGATACGGAACCCGTGAGCGACCCCACCGGCATTACAGTGCACAACTGTCTTTGGTCTACGCTGCTGAGCGGCGGCATGGGCAGCGCGGCACCGTGGGAATGGGATAGGTGGATAGACGTGGACAACCTATACCCGCAGTTTTCGGCCCCGGCAGCTTTTAAGGATGTAGTGCCGTTTGTGGCCGGCAATGACCAGCCGGTAAAAGCGGCTTACCTGAATACGCCACCGGCCGACCTGACCGTTGTTCCCCAGCAGAACTGGCCGGACCCGAAGTTACAAGCACCTCCGGCTGTGCTTGATTTTACGGTAGACAACGAAGGCGAGCTCACGCCGGACATCAGCAACCTGAATTTTTTTCTGTGGGGAATGGGCGCCCACCAGGATTACCGTCGTCCGCCCACCTTTCACATCACTTACCTGCGGGACGGCAGCTTTATAGTAAATACCGCCAGCGGACCAATGGGCTCGGAGGCGCGCATCAGCATATATGTTGACGGCTCGCTGGTGCTGGACCAGCCTTCGCAGGGGAGTGCTACCTATACGGTCTCCATTACAGCCGGACCTCATGCCATCAAGGTAGACAACCTGGGCTCTGATTGGACCATGGTATCTCAATATCAGTTCCTCAATGCCGTGGGACCGCTTCATATGTACACGTTGCAGGGCACGGGCAGCACACAGGCAGCAGGATATGTGCTGGACCGTCTTTACACTTTCAATTACTTTAGCAGCAACAGCGGCAATCCGCCCCCGGTAGTACCAGCCGGCGCCATCGTCAACATGCCCAACATGCAGAATGGCGCATATACGCTCAACTTTTATACAACTGCCGCCGCTGCCTCAAAACCATCTACACAGCCCATCGAAACCCGCACCGCCACGGCAGTGAACGGCACGCTCACTTTCAGCCTGCCTGCGATCCCATGGGATGCCGCCTTCACGGCTACAAGCGGCACATCACCTGCAACCCTCACTACCACCGTAACAGCAGTACCGGCGGCCGGTTGGGGCATGGCGCCTGCGGCCAACTTTGTAGTGAGCAATTCCGGCATTACGCCCGATACGGGCACCCTCGGCATGTTCTTGTACGGCAGCCTTACCAATTTACAATACCGGAACCCGCCGACATTTGTGGTGAACTATACACAAACAGGCTTTTTCCAGGTAACAACGGCTGCGTCCATATCGCAAGGGTTCCCGCATGTAACGGTATTTCTGGATGGTGTGAACGTGTTTGATCAGGCAGCTTCCGTTAGTACAACCTACACCGTTAATATTCCTGCCGGCCTCCACAGTATTATGGTGGATAACCTCGGCGGGGACTGGGTGCAGGTGGATCATTACACTTTTGTGCCCACCAATACTTTGTCCCGGGCACTCATTCCAAATGACAGCGCCATTTCCGCGGCGTTTTATCCAAACCCCAACAGGGGATTGGGCTACCTGGATATCAGTTCGCCTCATGGTGACGGGCATGTTACCGTGTACCTGCAGGATATGAATGGGAATATTGTTTACCAGGCTTTTGAGCAGTTGTCGGGAACCGGTAAAACCAGGTTGATGTTAAACCTCAAAACACTGGCATCGGGTGTTTATACTGTAAACATCCGGTTAAATACCGGGGAACTGATCAGTAAAAAAGTAGTGATCGTAAAATAGCCAATTTCGAGCTACACAATTACTGCTCCTTTACGACTTCGAAGTCCCACCGCCGTGCTCCTTCGCGAACGGCCCATCCGGGTGCAGCGGTGAAGGTCTTTCTTTGGAGGGTTACCTGTTTGCGCCTGCACAGAAAGACAAGCAATAGCCAGCAAGGTTAGCAGTGTGGTTTGGCGAACAATCATCGGATAGGTCGGGGTTTGTCCAAATGTGATGCATTTTTTTCAATCGATTGATAATTTATTGGGAGATTTTTATTAAAAATCGTATTCACTAAGTGATTTCTCTTATTATTTCCAATAGAATGACAGGGTTCCAGAAAAAAACAAAAATGACTTACTCAAAGCCGATCGACTTTCATGGCCGATTTAAGGTTGATTATGGAATTAAGAGATTGATTTTATTTTATTTCAACTCATGAAATGAAGCCTAATCTGTTTAACAATTCCTGATTCAACGCAATCTGGTATAGTTCACTTGAATGTCGGATACCCCGATCCAAGACATTTCTTTTCCAAATAGGGGTAAATTGCACCCTTCTTGTCTTATCTTAAACGACCAGGGGACTCTCCTGGCCGTAAGGTCTCTCTTAATTTGAGGCAATCACTAAAATCCGGCCATTGGTAACAGGAGATGGAAGTCACGCAACAAAATTCTAACCAGCAGCTTAACAATGCAGGTGCCAAGGAATTAGAGCAATTGTTCACAACCCATTTCGCGGGTTTATATACTTATGCCTATACCATTCTAAAAGACAGCCACCTCGCAGAAGAGATGGTTCAGGAAGTATTCGTCAAACTCTATGAACGGGCGCAGCATATCAGGATTACAACTTCCCTCGAATCCTATCTCTATCGATCGGTATACAACGAAAGTCTCAATCATCAGAAACATCAGAAAGCAAAAGCAAACTACAGGAAATTTATATTGCACCGGCAAAACCCCGCGGCGCCTCTACCCGATGCCAGTAATTACCTGGAACTGGAGGCCAAACTCCAGCTTGCCCTGGAAGAACTACCCGAGCAATGCCGCACCATTTTTCAGCTAAGCCGGTTCGAAGAGCTCAAGTACCGGGAGATAGCAGAGAGACTGGGACTTTCGATAAAAACAGTGGAGAACCAACTGAGCAAGGCCCTGAGAATAATGCGCAAAAGGCTGAAAGGATTTATTGTGGTCGGGATCTTATTATTGATGAATCATCCAACACCATAAAAGTGAAATTGATATTCAACCAATACACGAACATCCTCCTGGTGAAATACCTCCTGGGAGAAACGACGCCGGAGGAGAGCGAAGAGGTGAGACGGTGGATAGCTGCCGACCCGGGCCATAAAAGTTATGCCGACGATTTGCAAAAGATATGGAAAGAGAGCCGGCGATTGGCGCCGCCTGAGCCGGTAGACGCTTTTGCAGCCTGGCAGCGGTTCGAGCAAAGCGGAAAGATCCCCGTCACAGCAGGCAACGGAACAAAACAGGTCAGGATTGAAAAGCTCAAAAAAATATACCCGTGGCGGGCTGTGGCCGCAGCCGTCTTGCTGCTGGCAGCAGGCATCTGCAGCTGGTGGACCCTGACAAGAAAGGAAACCGGTAAAGAAGAAGTTGCGGCACTGTCCATAAAGAGCCAGTCCACCGTCCGAACCGATATCCTACCCGACGGAAGCCGGGTGACCTTAAATAAATTCTCTTCCCTGGTCCTGCCCGGAAAATGGGGCCGGGCTAGCCGGGTAGCAAGACTCACCGGAGAGGCCTTTTTCCAGGTGGTTCATGAGCCGAGCCGGCCATTTACCGTCGAGATCGGCAGCGTAATCATTCGGGATGCCGGAACTTCTTTCAATGTAAGATCGGTGAATGGGACAACGGTGGTGATCGTAGAAGACGGCGCTATTGTCGTCACTGACAGCGCACTCTCCGTCAAGGCCGCCGCTGGGGAGAAAGTCGTCATAACTGCCGGCCACGGGGGGATCACCAAGACCACCGCCGGCGACAAACTATATCAATATTACCGCACTAAAAAGTTTGTCTGTCACAAGACCCCCCTCCCGGAATTCGTGGCGGCTCTTAACGAGGCTTATGGAGTCAGGGTCGTCCTCCACGGTGATGCCTTTCGCAATCTTCTACTGACGACCACTTTCGATAATGATGACCTCAATAGTATCCTGTCGGTAGTCACCAGGACCTTCGGCCTCGTTGCAGAAAGAAAAGGAAACCTGATCATTCTGAAACAATCCTGACGAATGAGCCACCACTCATCCATAGCCGTTTTTCGACTGTTATTGATCGCCTGCATGGCAGTGGCCATCGCTCCACCTGGTGCGAATGCCCAACAGCTGGGCAAGCTTATCTCCCTGGACGTGCGGAATATGCCGCTGGCACAAGTGTTGGATACGATAGCCAGCCGTGGTCACTTCGAATTTTCCTACAATAGTAGCATCATTTCGGAGGATAGTATGGTGACCGTTATGGTTAGCGTCGTACCAGTAAGAACCGTCCTTGATATCGTCCTTGGGACGGGATACGTTTATTTAGAACAGGGGAAGCACCTCATCATCCTCAGGCCTGCGACAGGGCAGCCGCCAATAGAGCACATCTATCAGGTCTCGGGCTATGTATTGAACGCACAAACCGGCGAAGGGCTGGAGAATGTCAGTGTTTTTGTAAAGACCCAACTCGAGGCCACACTTACCAATAAGCAGGGGTTCTTCCGATTGAGCCTCGGGTCAAAAGACCCATACCCCGTGATAACGGTCAGTAAAGCCTGGTACCGGGACACCAGCGTATTGATCTATCCGGGGTATGATCAACAACTAAGTATCAAACTCTCCCCCGTAAAGCCCGATGAACTGCCGCCGGCATACCTGTCCTATTCCACCCTGGAGCACACCTGGTGGGCACGCATCCTCCTGTCCTCCAGGCAGCGCATTCAAAGTCTGAACCTGGCGCATTTCTTTACCCGTGGAAATGCCCAATTGAGTCTGTTGCCTTTCCTGGGCACGAACGGCAGAATGAGCGGCCAGGTGATGAACAAATTTTCATTGAATCTTATCGGCGGATACACGGCCGGGCTCAACGGATTCGAACTGGGGACGGTCTTCAATATCGACAAGCGGGACGTCCGGTCCATCCAGATGGCCGGGCTGTTGAACCTCGTGGGTGGGAAAATGTCAGGCGTTCAGATAGCAGGCTACCAAAATATCTGTAAAGACACGGTACGAGGCCTGCAGATCAGCGGCGTATTCAATAACGCGCGGTTCTTAAAGGGTGTGCAGATCGGCCTCTTTAATGAAGCCGATTCCTCCACCGGATATAGCATCGGGCTCATTAGCGTCGTCAAACATGGCGGCATACGCCAGTTTGCCCTGGGGGTGCGCGAAGTCACCGGCATCAGCCTGGAATATATTCAGGGGAACAAGAACCTGAATAGCCTCCTCCTTGTCGGATACAACCCCTGGTCGACACAAAAGCCAATTTCTTTTGGCTATGGGATAGGAAGAGACTTTCCCTTCCGGGGGCCATGGGGGCTGTATACCCGGTTGACGGGTGAAGCATTGTACAATTCACATTTTTCTAAATTAGGAGCGCTTTACCGCCTCCACCCCGAACTCGAATATAAAGTTTCGAAAAAGATCAGCTTTTTCGCCGGCCCCACATTTGCACTATATGTGGCTTCAGCGTATAGCCCTTCGGGTACGACATGGCCGCCTGGTTGGGCAAAAGGGCCCTTGTCCGGGATTTGGGGTGGAACTAAAACTGTCTGGCTGGGTTTCAGCACGGGTATCCTGTTCTTGTAGTTTTTCATAGGGGGAAAATAAGGGGTTCTTGTCTTATTCAGGCAAACATCCACCGCCATGAAATCAGGACTATTTATCTTATTGATCACTGGAGTTTCATTACATTCTTATGCCCAGAGCAGGTACACCGTCAACGGTACCATAAGAGACCGCAGGAGCGGCGAGCCCATGATCCATGCATCCATTACGGTAGAAGGACATAATAAGGGAGGCATCAGCAACCAATATGGCTTCTATTCCATCACCCTCCCTGAAGGAGACTATGTTCTTGTGTTCTCGACAGTGGGAATGCAACCGTTAAAAGATACGATCCGGTTGCATAAGGATATGACACTCGATATCGCACTCGACGACAGCGTCGCAGGCGAGTTGAAGGAAGTGATCGTAAGCGCCTATGACAAAGACAATAAATTGCAGGGCGCCCAGATGGGAACAGACAGGCTGTCCATGACGACAATCCGGAACGTGCCCGTATTTCTTGGCGAGACCGATGTCCTGAAAACGATCCAGTTACTCCCCGGCGTGTCTTCGGCGGGGGAAGGGAATACCGGCTTCTATGTTCGGGGCGGCGGACCGGATCAAAATCTCATCCTGTTGGATGGGACAACGGTCTACAATCCCTCCCACCTCCTTGGGTTATTTTCCACGTTTAATTCGGACGCCATAAAAGATGTTTCTGTATATAAGGGAGCGATGCCACCCCAGTACGGAGGCCGCCTGTCTTCCATAGAGGATGTCCGGATGAATGAAGGGAATAATCAGGCTTTTCACGGGCGAGGCGGGGAGGGGCTACTGACGATCAGTGGTGAAGTGGAGGGACCTATACAAAAGGGGCAATCGTCGTTTGTCGTGGCAGGCAGGGCAACGAAGTTGAATCAAATACTGTCCAACAGCGACGATACCACCATCAATAGAGACAGGATAGGATTTTATGATCTCAATGCCAAGTTCAATTTCCGCCTGGGTAGCAGGGATCAATTATATGGAGCTGGGTATCTCGGACAGGATGATCTGAGCATCTATAAGACATTCGGATTGAATTGGGGCAATGGCGTTGCCTCGTTGCGATGGAATCATGTCTTTGGATCGAAACTTTTCACCAACACTGCTGTCGCTCTAAGCAACTATAATACTTCGATAACGGCCTATGTGAGCAACAGTTCTTTTGACATAAAGTCTGCATTGAACGATTACTCCTTACGACAGGATTGGGAATGGTATCCGGGTCCGGTGCATACCGTACGGTTTGGCATACAATCCATCTATCATGTCACCGCTCCAGCGAAGCTGGTAGCCTTGCCGGGTTCAGGTCTCAACGATTCCAGTTATGAAAGCCGGTATGGATGGGAGAGTTCCTTGTTTGCCGGAGACGATTGGAAAGCGACCAACCAGCTGACGATCTCCTATGGTGTAAGGCTCACCGCGTTCAAGGTTCTGGGGCCGGGGAAGTTCTATCACCTCGATGCGCATGGGAACGTTATGGACACCTTGAATTATGGAGGCGGTCAGTCCGTAAAACACTATATCAACCCCGAACCCCGGCTTGCTCTGGGTTACCAGCTGGATGACCGTTCCACGGTGAAAGCTGCTTATGCCCGGAATGTGCAAAATGTGCATTTACTGGCCAATTCAGCGCTCAGCGTGCCTACGGACAGGTGGGCACTGACCAATAATAATATCCGGCCTGAGATCGCCGATCAGGTCTCGCTTGGCTATTACCGGCAATCCAGTACCGGGAACTACTCCTGGAATGTGGAGACTTATTTCAAGACGATGCAGCATCAGATCGATTATCGCACCGGTGCCAACCTTGAACTCACTGATATAGTGGAGAGTGAGATATTATTTGGGATGGGTCGCGCCTATGGCGTGGAAGCCCAGCTGAAGAAAACGAAAGGCAAGCTGACAGGATGGGTGAGCTATACCTTGTCAAGATCCAAGTTGCAGATAAATGGTATCAACAATGATCAATGGTACAATGCCACTCCCGACCGTATCCATAATGCCGCGATAGTAGCCATCTATCAGCCAAACCCGGGTTGGACATTGTCGGCAGATTGGGTCTATTATACCGGCAGCCCCGTCAGCTATCCCAGTGGAAAATATACTGCTGATGGGCGGATCGTTTTTTATTATTCGGAACGAAATGGCTATCGGTTGCCGCCCTATCACCGGCTCGACCTGGGTGCCATCCGGCATTTCCCAAAGAAAAAATGGTACCAGTTGGAATTAGCCTTCGGAGTATACAATGCCTATGACCGGCTGAATGCCTACTTTATCAACTTTCGCCAGGACCCGCACGATGCTGCGGAGACCCAGGCCGTCCAGACTTCCCTTTTTGGTATTGTACCCTATTTTACCATCGCTGCAAAATTCTAATAATATGTCAAAGAAGATTTCTTGTATCCTCATTCTATGCATCGGGTCTCTGGCCTGCACCAAAGTGGTGAAATTGCCTCTGCATACCGCCCCAATGCAATATGTCATCGAAGGAAATATCACCGACCAGCCTGGTCCTTACCTGGTTCGGATATTTCAGACCACGGCATTCTATGACAGCAATAGCTTCAAGGGGATCACCGGAGCAACAGTACAAATATCGGACGACCAGGGGAATAAAGAGGTGCTGGTCGACAATGGAGGGGGAAATTATTATACCCGTCATCTCCAGGGTTTACCAGGGAATACTTATATGCTGAATGTACTCATCGGGACTGATACGTTTAGCGCGACCTCTACAATGCCACGACTCGTACCCCTGAACAGTCTTGCCATCGGGCAAATAGCGAATGCCGGAAAAAATGTATTGGTCGTAATGCCCGAATTCGTAAATCCTGCGGGTCCCGGTCTGGTCTACTACTTATTCAACCAGACCATCAATGGGGTACTGGACAAGACCCTGTATTATTGGAGCAGCCAGAATAGCGCGGGGCAAGCCAACAGTTTCGACCTGGAGCGCAGCGACCCGGATAGTACCCTTCACGTTGGTGACAGTATTCAGATCGAAATGCAATGCATCGATAAATCCATGTATACGTACTGGTCGAGCCTGGATGCAGCGGCCACCGGCAATGGCGGCTCTTACCCCGGCAATCCCGTTACCAACCTGATGGAGGGTGCCCTAGGTTATTTCAGCGCCCATACTTCCCGGGTAAAGGGGAGGAGGGTCAATTGACCAGGATATTTTTTCCGCCGGCCGGGCCGCGTCAGCTGCATTGCGGTGCAGGTTTAGCCGGTCCAGCCGGCCTGTTTTGGGGTCCAGGAATTCGAGAGCGGCGTCTTCCCCGATCCCACAGGTTACCTCAAATAATTGTATACCTCTTGCCCGCAGTTACTTTAAAAATATAAAGGTTTGTCTCACGCTCCCTCATTGGTACATTCCTGCCATTTAATAATACTTTCACCTTTCTTTTGGTTCTTAACCGGCAGGTTTGCGTTATAGCGGCAACCAGGGTGGCATTACTTAATTGTTGTTTGTCCCACTGTATATCGATAGTATAACCTCCACGTCCCCTTAGGCCGGTAACGCTGCCTTTCGGCCATTCAGCCGGAAGAGCGGGCAGCAACGAAATTTCTCCCGAGTGACTTTGCATCAGCATCTCGGCAATACCGGCGGTAACGCCCTGTATCCCCTGGTTACCTTCAAAAGACGGAGTAATCCTGCTATCTTCAGCACGGGGGTGTATGCTGACATCGGTAAGCATAGGGACCAGGATTTTATAAGCCGCTTCCGGTTCTTCCAGCCGCGCGTGCTGATTGATCTTCCACGCACCCGACCAACCCCTGTTAATATCTCCCCTCCGCCGCAATACAACCCTTACTGCCTGCGCCAGTCCCGGAGTTTTACGTAAGGTTATCGCGTCATCAGGATATGAAGCGAACAAGTGGGATATATGGCGATGACCTGTATCATTTTCCTGGACATCCTCCATCCATTCCTGTAGCTGTCCGAATTTTCCAATTTTCAGCGGCGGTAATTTTTTACAGGCACTCTCCAGCTTATTACATAGGTCATGATCTTTGCCCAATATTTTTGCAGCTGAAATGGTGTGGCCAAACAGGTTTCGTAACAATTCATTGTCCATTGTCGATCCCATGGTAACAGCGCCTATTTTTCCATCATCCGTTAAAAAATTGTTTTCCGGACTAGTAGATGGACAAGTTACCAGGTAACCGGTGACTGAGTCAGTGATCAGATAATCCAAAAAAAATTCAGATGTACCTTTTAATAAGGGATAAATGCTTTCCAGGTATTTTTTATCAAGATTATATTGATAATGATCATAGAGCTGCTGCATTAACCAGGTGCCTCCCATTGGCCATATGGAAGCTTCGCGGTTGCGGTCGGTCGGTGCAGTATTAAACCATATATCTGTACCGTGATGAGCCACCCAGCCACGGCAATTATAAAGTTCGCTGGCAGTTCGCCTTCCCGCCTGCGCCAGCTCTTCGGTGAACAGCAACAGCGATTGGTTCAATCGCGCAAGGTTGGTGCTTTCCACCGGCCAGTAGCATTCCTGTAAATTAATATTAAGCGTCCATCTGCCCTGCCAGCGTCCTTCCATGTCATCAAGCCATATATTGTGGTTGTTAAAAGCCAACGTGCCCTCACGGGCGCCAGCCAGCATCAGATACCTGCCGTACTGAAAATATTGAACAATGTATAGGGGATCAGATGTGCCAGCTTTGATCCTTTCCATACGTTCGGTAGTATTAATCACCCCGGCGGCGCTGCCTCCAAGATCCAGCTTACAGCTTGCAAACAACGGCATATAATCTTTTAAATGCCGCCGTTCCAGCTCTTCATATTTATAATTCGCGGCTTTCGTAATGTATTTATCACAACGCTCCTTTTCGTCAGCCGAGACATCGTTCCAGCTTTTCCAGCTCGTGGCCCCCGCCAATAGCAGCGTTACCGAGTTAGCTTTACTTATTTTTATAATATCGCCCTCCCTGTCATAAGTGACAGTACCGCCCTCTACCATTGACTTCAGGCGCGCCGCCCATTTCAGCGCTGCCGGCACAGGGCAGACCGTATAGTCACCACCCGTTAACTGTGTATTCATTCCATTCATCACAAGGTCGCCATCCATTATTTTCGTTTGAGCTGAAGGCTGCAAGCTGCTAAAACCTGCTTTTATATCAATGCTGCCAGGCTTATCGGCAGTAAGATGCATGACTATAACCTGGTCGGGATAGCTGGCAAATATCTCACGCTTAAAGTTAACGCCGTTTTCCCTGTAGGTAATTGCCACCACCGCGCTATCCATGCTTAGCTTTCTTTTGTAATTGCTAACGGAGTCGTGACGGTCATCGTCAAAAAAAATAGTAAGTATTCCCATTGGCTGATAGTGCTGCACACTCGTGGGCATACTATTCAGTTTCATAGCTTCCTCATTGGCTTTGACGTAATTTTTCTCAAGGATAAGCTTTCTTACGTTGGCCAGAATTTGAGGGCCATTTAAATTATTAGGATCATAGGGACAGCCGGACCACAAAGTTTCATCATTAAAAACAATATCCTCCTCTCCCGTTTTCCCGCCTATCATAGCAGCGAACCGCCCGGTTGCAACCGGCAAGCCCTCCCAGTATTTAGTACCGGGCTTATCATACCACCAGCACATTTCATTCCCGTTCAGTTTTCCATGCTGGGCATGAGAGAACACCGCGTAGCCGATGAGAACCCATATCATAAAAACCCTTTTCATATAACCGACAAGTTATGATCCAGCTTAATAGTACTCCCGGGTTGAATGGCGAACGCTGCTGTTTTATCTCCATAACGAACCCTGAAAGCCTTTCCGTTAATATTACGGATCTGCGCAGATTGCAGCTTGCCATCTTTCCATTGTATGCTTACCTCGTATCCACCACGCGCACGCAGACCCGAGACAGAACCGTCCTTCCAATCAGTCGACAAGGCAGGCAGAGCGTACATTTCGAATATAGGATTTTTATCCCTATTTTCAATCGATTGAATTTTTTACGGAAAACGACAAAAAGCATATTCCTGTAAAATGCTGGTGTGACCCGGATTGGATTGCCTCCGGCGATCCTTACTCCTGCGAGGGGCTTACCCAAGCGCCCCACGGCGCCTGTCGGCGCCGGTTTTTTGTATTTGTCCGCTCACGCGAGTAAACTCGCGTCGCTACCAAACACAAAAAACCCCTGACTATCGTCAGGGGCGCTTGTGACCCGGATTGGATTCAAACCAATGACCGCCTGCTTAGAAGGCAGGAGCTCTATTCAGCTGAGCTACCGGGTCAATAGCAGGAGGTAAAACCTACTTCCTTGCGGAAGCGGCTGCAAAGCTAAAAAAAAAGAGACAAGCAACCAAACTGGGGATGATTTTCCCCAGTTTGCCGGCACGTCCCCAATATGGGTAGAAAACGGCCTATCAGATTGGAACAAAATTTCCCTTTACATTTAATTAATATCTCCTCTTTTTTACATTCATCTGTCTTTCGCCCCTTAAATCGCCACCCATGTACAAATTGACCGGCCTGTTCCTTTGCCTGATATATTTGAACGCCTTTGCCCAGCAACCATCACCGGATCATAGCCATCGACTGCCCCGGAGCCTGCAATTCCCCGATGTGCACTGCAACGCCATCTTTATCGAAGACGCCAACAAGATGCTGATCTCCGATTCCGTGGAGGTTTTCAGAGAGGCTAAAAGGCAGCATGCCTTTACCTTCTGGAACCACCCCATGTGGACGGCTCAGCGCCCGGATGGGATGTCCACGTTGACGTCCATGCACAAGATGCTTATTAACGAACATCTCCTGGATGGTATCGAAGTGGCTAACGACGGCAGCTATTCTGATGAAGCACTGCAGATAGCCCTGGACAATGACCTTACCATCATGGGTACGAGCGATATCCATCAATTGGTTGACTGGACATTCGATGTACCTCGTGGCGGACACCGGCCTATCACGCTGGTGTTTGTAAAAGATTCTACGGTTGAGGGAATAAGGGAGGGCTTGTTCAATAAGAGGACGGTGGCTGCAGAACAAAGGGAAATTTACCCTGGCCCAGTTGGGGGATGTCATCACCCTGAAACCTCGCGAAAAAACGCTGATACAGGTAAAGACAAAGGATAAGCTCACCAGCGTAGACCTGCCTTTTGAAGTGCTGAATCCTATTCATGCACCTAATAGTCATCCAACCATTACCATCCCGGTAAAGGTGGAGCAACCATGATCTGCTACCACCCACTTGCTATTTTTTAAACAATAATACTGACGAATAGGGGGGGAGTTCCAGCGTACCCTGGTAAGTATGTCCGGAAAGATCGGTACAGGTCCCGTTCAGCGTAATGGTCTTCGTGGCCTTGGTCTTATTGTATTCGAACAGGGGCTGACCGGGGGGGACGGCGACGGAGCTCTGGTCCTTTCCAAATGAAGCTTTCCATTGGTCCAGGTTGCCTTTGGACTGGATCGCATTGCCTCCTCCCGGTTTTGTTACCACTTTGAAAAAAGTGCCTCTTGCAGTGGGGGGCTGTACGTATTTATTCCCGTCAAAATCGGCATAAGGCGTCACATCTCCCGATACGGCCGAGCTTAAGACCAGCACATTCTGGTCGTCCGTTTTGGCAGCCGCAATGTTGTTCGTGATCTTGTTGTTCCGCAGGGTCCCCTTGGCGAGAGGGTGGCGCAATGAAATTTGGAACCCATTGTCATACAATGTGTTATCTTTTACGGTGACTTCGTGGGCATCTTGCAGGAAAATGCCCCCGGTGCAGCGGCTGACGGTATTGCCTGTAATGTCCATCCGGCTGCTGTTCTCATCCAGGTAGATGCCGTAGGCGATACCTACCTGTTTCTTATCCGTACCTGCGGGGGCTGTGATCCCATTCAGGATGATATTGCCGGCGATGGTACCTTGTTCCCTTTCCGCGATGGTATCGGTGTTCCCCGACCAGGTGTAGATACCTCCTCCGTCGTCTTTAACGCAGTTGAAATAATCGACTGAATTGTTCTTGATGGTATTGTTACCACCCAGGAAGAAGATACCTACGTAGCCGGTGGTATCCACCTCGTTGTATTGAATAGTATTGCCGGTGCCTGAAACAAAGATACCTACGTAGGATTGTTCCGGCGCTCCCATTCCGGGAATGGTACCTGACGAGGATACCTTATTGTCCCGGATGCTGTTATGGGTACCCGTTATATCGATGGAATTACTATTGGAATAGCGAATGGAGGTATTGTCTACGACCATGTCGGCAACCTTCAACGCCTTTATCGCGTTAAGGCCGGAGAAGGAGAAGCCGCAGCCGGTAATGGTTACGCCGGTGGCGCCGGTGACATTAAAGGCATCCAGGTTGCTTCCCTGGAAGGAGAGGCCCTTAAATGTAAGGTAGTTTTGATTTTTGATGACCACCAGGGTGTCGACGCTGCTGGCCATGACGGTACCCGAGGGGGCGTCACTACCATAATAAAGGTTCATGGTCTTGGCGCCGGGATCGTAATACCATTCTCCCTTCCGGTCGAGCGTACGTATATCGTTCTGTATAAAGTAACCGAACTGGTCGGTGGCTTCGTAAAACGATCCGCCTTTTAGCTGGAGGGTGTTGCCGGATTGGGAAATGATCTTGTTCCGGTCGATGATGAACCGGTTCTTGCGGATGACGGCTTCAGCTCCTGTCCAGTCGGGGCCTTGTTGCAGATGGTCGTCGCTGATGGCCTGGTTCTTTACGTGGCTTTGAATAGTGAAATAGCCGTCATTGGCTTCTCCCGGGTTAGGGGTCCGGCCCATGGGAACTGCCTGCCCGGAGATGGTCAGCATATTGACGCCTGGACCACAGGCGGGGCATGCGGCACGCCAAATGCCCTTTCCCGCGGAAGTCCATCCGGAGAGCTGTGCAAACCCCGTGATAATGGGTGAATTTCCATTGCCGTAGGCAGAAAATACGATCGGCTGGCCGGAGGTACCTGACTGAGTGACCCTAAGTGGGCCTGTAAAAACGCTTCCTCGTTGGAACAAAATGGAGTCTCCGGGGCGTAGGTTCGAAAAATAGGCATTCAACTTGTATAATGTCTTCCAGGGCGTGCCTGCATGTTGTGCCTGCTCTGCTGTCCTTGAGTCGTCGCCAGTGGTAGATGAAAAGTAATAAGTGCTGGCGGTGGAAGATAATGCCACAAAGAAAAATAGTGAAATAAATAATAGTCTCATAAATGGGAAGTTGTGTAAAAAAAAAGGGTGGGGACAGCTAGGCAGTACCAACAAAATTAACTATTTTGCAGTCGCAAACCATCCCCTAAGGCCAATCGTAACATTTTTTTAGAACATTGCTTGTTCTAGAGGTTAGCCTCCATCCCTTGTCTGAGGTTCTTCGGACTTTCGATATCCTGTTAAAAGAAATATTTATCAATTCCTTGCCGAATTATTAAGGGTTATGGTAAATATTGACGTATTGCTTTCTACGTGGAAATTGAAAAATTGGTATGATTTTTTAATGCAGCTGAACCCAAAAATGTTACTTTAATGAGATTGAGACCCAGAGAAATCCATCTTCTCCTACTGTCGATCGATCTGATTATGTTGAACCTTAGCTTCCAAGTGGTAAAGCTTTTCCTGGAAGGCGATGATCCGGACTGTTTGAGAAGGTTACTAATCATTTTGAATGTGGGCTATTTAGTGATCAGCCCCATCTTCGTGGAAGATATAAGAAACATGAAGACGGATTATCCTAAGATGGTCCGCTCGCTTATCAGGCGTTTTGTCTATTATTTTGCTTTCGACGCGCTCGTATTGATCTGTTTCGACCAGGTGCCCTCTTGTCCCAAACGGCAATTCCTGGGCACATTCGTGGTCTTCTTTTTCGGTAAGCTGGCTTTATCTTCGTGGTACTTTTTCCGTTATTCTTTCAAAACTCATTTGTACCGCAGGCCTACCGTCATCATCGGCAATAATAAATTGGGCAACCACCTGCAGAATTATTTTCATGTTAATAAATACCTGGGTATCCGCCCTCTTGGGGTATTGTCGGAAGTACCTGTCCAGCCGCAGGACAGGAATGTGCTCGGATCGCTGGATGACTTTCAAAAAGTTTTCGACGACAGACCATTCGAGGATGCGTTTATCGCGTTGCCGCTTACCAAGGGCGACATGATCGCGCAGCTGATAAAAATAGCGGAAAGGAATGGGGTAAGGACACATATTGTACCTTATTACCAGGGAATGACCAAGATAAATTTCAAGGTGGGGAGCCTGGGTGAGATCCCGCTGCTGGAGATGCGCTCTTTTCCCCTGGATATTTATGCCAATCGTTTCCTGAAAAGAGCTTTTGATATTATTTTTGCAAGTGTTATGATCGTTCTGTTATTCCCGCTGGGACTGTTGATAGCGCTTGCCATCAAACTGACGAGTAAAGGTCCTGTATTCTTCCATGTCAATCGGCTAGGCGTAACCGGGAAACCTTTTAAGATCTTTAAGTTCAGGACGATGAAGCATGATCCCACCGGTGCATCCACCAATAGATCTACTTCAAAGAACGACGAGCGGATCACCAAGGTAGGGAAGTTCCTGAGGAAGCTGAGTCTGGATGAGCTTCCGCAATTGCTGAACGTACTGACCAATGAAATGTCGGTGGTCGGCCCCAGGCCTCACCGGATCAACCTGAATAAGGACCTCCAGCAAAAGATGGGGCGTTATATGCTGCGGCATACCATAAAACCCGGTATTACCGGTTGGGCCCAGGTCAATGGCTGGAGAGGACCTACGGATACCAAGCTGCAATACTATGGAAGGACGCTGCATGACCTGTGGTATGTGGAGCACTGGAACTTTTTCCTGGATCTGTACATTATCTTCCTCACGGGTTTTAGGAAGAAGACGATCCTGACGGCATTTTGATCGATTGCTTGCCGTATTGTAAAATAATTAAACCCCTTCCATGCTAAAATAAAAACTAAAATCAACCCTAAACCCGTTAATACATACAAATCATAAATGAAAAAGAGCAACCGATCATTGCTGGTGTTTCTATGTGCCCTATGTTTTATAGCCTCTCTTTCTTCCTGCACATCTGCCAAACAATTGACCTATTTACAGGATGTTGCGCCCAATCAAGCTATTAAGGGTGCTCCCAAGCCACCTCCGGTGTATAAGATCAGGGTGGGGGACAACCTGTTTGTCAGCATCACGGCCCAGGATCCCGAGATGAACAAGCTCATCGACCCCTCCAATGGCGCCCAAAACACCCTGACCTTCGAGGGTGGCGCTTCTAAGACATTGAATGGTAATATCGTATATCCAGATGGGACCATCCAGCTGCCCATGCTGGGGAAGGTGCCGGTGGAAGGAAAGACTACCGCCGAGGCTGAAGAACAGATAAAAACAGCTGCAAAGGACTACCTGAAGGAAGTCTTCGTCAAAGTAAGGGTGCTGACCTATAAGGTGACGGTCGTGGGTGAAGTAAAGGCGCCGGGCATATATTATAACTACAATAACTACATAACGATCTTCGATGCCATCGGAATGGCCCAGGGTACCACGGATTTTGCTAAATTAGCGGACGTGATGGTGGTTAGGAACACGTCTACGGGCTCCAGGACCTATTCGCTGAATCTGAACAGTAAAACATCGCTTGCATCGGACGCCTATTATCTTCAGCCTGGCGACGTCGTCGTCCTTCAACCCGCGAAGAATAAAGGTCTTCAACAAAAGCTCCCGGCTGCGGGGGTGGTCGTCGGATCACTCTCAGCCATATTGCTGCTGTTGAATTACCTGCGCCACTAATGCCTGTTTAAAAAGTATTGACAATCAGATTATTATACAATAATGGAGACGACGACTAAATTTGCACGATCCCACGGTTCCGGTGAGCCCACCACCTTTAGTAAGGAATTGATCTTCCCGGCTATCCTCCGCAACTGGTACTGGTTCATACTGGCGGCCATCATAGGATTGGGTCTGGCCCTGGGGTTTAACAAGCTTTTCCACGGCAGCTATAAGAGCTCCATGACCCTGTTGATCGAGAACGACCCTCATCAGTCGCCGATGAACACCAATCTGGACAACCTGAATATAAAAGAGAGGACCATCAATATCAATGACGAACAAACGATCGTCTCGGCCTACAGTCTTCAATTAAAGACCCTGCAAAATCTCAACTGGAAAACGACCCTCTATAAAAAACTGATCCTCGGCAAACTGGACCTCTACAAGAACGAACCTTTCAAAGTGGTGCTGCCCGAGGGAGCAGTGCAGTGGAGAAGCATCCCTGTTACCCTCCATATGCTGTCCGGCGGCAACTACATCGCCGAATGCGATTTCCAGTACAAAGAGGCAGACTCGGAAAGGGTCATCAGGTTCAGCGGGAAAGGCGCTTTCGGCCAGCCTTTCGACAACCAATGGTTCCATTTTACCCTGGACTCCACCGGCTTTGGCGGGCTTCCTGTTGAAGGCAGCGAGTATGAGCTCATTATAAACGACATCGCCCAGATGGCCATCAGTTACCAGACGCAGCTGGTTGTAAAAATACCGGCGCCGGAAAGCAATGTGCTCACCGTCGAATTGAAAGGGCCCAACGTCCAACGCAACGTGGATTATCTCAACGAACTGGGCGCTACTTACCGAAAGTTCGGATTGGATCAGAAAAACCAATCGGCCATCAATACCCTACAGTTCATCCGTAGCCAGATCTCAGGTGTGGCTGATTCGCTTACAACTTCGGGTAATCGCTTCACAAAGTTCAGAACGAACAATAAGATCGTCGATCTTACGCAGGAAGGCTCCCTGGCTCTTCAAAAAGCGGAGGAAGTGGGCAAAAGGGAAAATGCACTCAAGCTTAAGATCAATTACTATACTGAGCTGAACAACCACCTATCCAACGGAAACGATCTGAAAGGTTTTGTCATCCCGTCCATCGGCGACGCGGACCCGGACCTTACCAACCTCGTACAAAAGCTGACAGAACAATACAGCCAGCGGGAAGCGCTTTCTCTTACCGCCCAGGCCAGGAACCCCAGGCTCATCACCCTTAACAACGACATCGAGCTGACACAACAGCTGATAAAAAGGTCCATCAACGGCCTGCTCACCAACGTTCAAAATGAATTGAACTCCTTAGAGGAGCAGAAGAACCAGACCAATGCCAGGCTTACGGGGATACCTCAGACTGAGCGGGAATTCCTGGACATCAAAAGAGGTTTTGATATCAACAGCCAGCTCTATAATTTCTTACTGCAGAAAAGGGCGGAAGCGGGCATCGCCCTGGCTTCGAACAATCCCTATGTACAGATACTGGATGCGGCGACCCCCGAAACCACCGAACCCATTGGCCTGAAGCCAACGGTCAACCTGGCCATCGGCATCCTGCTGGGGATCGTGATAACGCTGGGGATCATCCTGCTCAGGCAATACACCGACAAGCGGCTAAAAGACCCCGTTGGTACTGAACACGCCCTGCTGCTGTCCACGGCCGGCATCATTCCCCATAATAAATTTACGACCGATCTGCCGGTGACAAAATACCCGAATTCAGCCGTTACGGAATCCTTCCGGGGGTTACGGGCTAACCTGCGCATCCTGCTGAAAGATCAGGCTAATCCCGTCATCGCTGTTCATTCCATGACACAGGCGGAAGGCAAGTCATTTGTAGCAGCGAACCTGGCATCCATCCTTGCACTCAGCGGTAAGAAAGTGCTGCTGCTGGAGCTGGACAGGAAATCCTCCCACGTGGAAGAGCTGCTTGGCGGAAGCAAGGGGAAGGACCTCAGCGATTATCTGATGGGGACAGCTTCTTTTGCAGAGCTTCTGTCTCCCACCCAGGTGCGGTGTCTATCCTTTATCAGGACTAACAAACCGGATGTCCACCTTGCCGAGCTGATGGATGCCCCGCCGATGGAGAAATTTATAAAGGAGGCCCGTGCTTCCTTCGACTACATCGTTGTGGACAATCCGCCTGTGGGGATACTCACCGATGCAAGGATCATCGCCTCGTATGCGGCTATCAACCTGTTTGTATTGAGAATGGGCGTAAGCACCAAAAAGGAGCTGGCGGCCATCAACAAAACAGCCGAGGAGGAAACGATCCCCAATATGATCGTTGCCCTCAATGATGTCCCCCGCCCGGCCAGAGCGGATAAAAAAGCGGGGTACTTCCAGAATGAACCGGCTGAATCCTGATCCACAAATGTTTTGAACAGACCATGAGCAACATGATCCTTTTGACAAAAATTAAGAACCAGCTTTTCGGGGGCCATGCCCGAACGCGAAAGGCCAATAAGAACGTCCTTTTTTCCTTCCTGATCAAGGGCAGCAGCATTGCCTGCCAGTTTGCGCTGGTGCCGCTTACTCTGCATTACCTGGACAAGGAGCGTTATGGGATATGGCTTACCGTGGTCTCGCTGGTAGGATGGTTCTCATTTTTCGACATCGGGGTAGGCAACGGTCTGCGCAATAAACTTTCGGAAGCGTTGGCCAATGGAGATACCCGCATAGCAAAGATCTATGTCAGCACGTCCTATGCCCTGGTGGCATCCATCTTTTTGTCGCTGATGATCTTATTCTGGGTTGTCGGCCCTTTTATCAACTGGGCCCATGTCCTGAACGCATCCCCGGCACTGAGGGGGGAATTGACAAGGATGGTATTGGTCGTATTCTCCTTCTTCTGCCTGCAGTTCATTTTGAATCTGATCGGCAATATCCTTTTTGCGCACCAGGAGCCGGCGTTGACCAATCTGATCAACCCAATGGCCAATGTCCTGTCGCTGATAGTCATTTTTATCATGACCCTCACCGTACCCGGCTCCCTGTTCTGGGTGGCCGTCGTTTTTAGCATCAGCCCGGTAGTCGTGCTGCTGGTGTTCAATATCATCTTTTTGGGAAAAAAGTATCGCGCGATCGCTCCCAGCTTTAAACATATACAGTTCAAACACTCGAAAGACCTGTTCGGGCTGGGGCTGCAATTCTTTATCATCCAGATCGCATTCATCGTCCTTTATTCCAGCAGCAATATCGTCCTGATCCAGCTGTTCGGGCCCGAGGATGTCACCATCTATAACATCGCTTACAAATATTTCACCATTGCTATTATGATCAACGGGATCATCACGGCCACATATTGGTCGGCGTTCACCGACGCCTATGTCAGGAAGGAGTTCGACTGGATCAGGCGTACGATCAAAAGGATGGAAAAGGTCACTTATCTCCTGATGGCGTTTGTCGTCGTCTCGGCGCTGCTGGCCAACCTGGCATTTTATGTATGGCTGGGCGGCGCTGTAAAGGTACCCTACACGATCCAGGTTGTCATGGCCCTTTATACGTTGATAAGCCTGATTGCCGCCCCTCAGCATATTTTCCTCAACGGCACGGGAAAGATCAGGCTACAGCTTTACTCAGCGGTGGTGACCATTGTTATTACGATCCCACTTGCGCTGCTGTTCTGCAAAGTCTTGAAGATCGGTCCCGCGGGGGTGATCCTGGCGATGATCTGTACGACACTGCCCGTGTCCATCCTGTACAAGATCCAATATGACAAGATCATGTCAGGGACAGCAACGGGGATCTGGAACCAATAAAAACGAGTATGGCAAAAAAGAAGCATATTACCATCAGCGGTATCATCGTAGAAAAGTCGTATACAGCGATAGGATATATCTTTAAATCCCTTTTCAAGCTGTTCACCCCACGGAAATTATCCGGCGAGCGGGAGACCTCCGATCTGACCCTGATGCTGTTCTCCGGAGTAAAGGGAGGAAAGATGATGAAGGCGGTGTTGTTGTCAGTCTATACCACCTGGGAAAAGGTGCCGCAAGTCACCATCGTCACCGATGGAACACCCAAGGAATATTTTGAAGGAATAATGGCATTCTGGCCTTTTCCTTATAAGATAAAGACATGGAAGGAAGAGGCCGAAGTTTTCCGGGCAAAGGGAGCGACCAACCTCGTCGAGTTTGCGGAGGGAAATGTGTACGCAAGAAAGATGATCGGCGTGCTGGCTGAGGCGGAGAATGGCCCCACGGTATATTGCGACACGGATGTCCTGTGGTTCGGAGAGCCCCGGCTGCCGGCCAGGACGCCCCGCGAAGGTTTTGCGTTCAGGATGTCCACCGACAATACGCATTGCTATCACATGCCCACGATCAGGTATTTTGGACGGCAGGACCTATTGAAAAAGCCGCCTTTCAATGCAGGGGTGTTGTATATGTCCGGTTCGCTGGTGGACCATTATCCGGAGCTGGAGGACCAAATGGCATTTTTTAAGCTTTTTGCCGAAGATACTTTTCCTGAACAGATCGCTTTTGCATTTTTCGCGGACAAGCTGGGTGACCGGTGGACCCTGGACGAAATAATACTTACCATAGAGGACCTTCGCTGGCCGCTGATCCCCCGGTATTTCTTTTCGGGTAATCATTTTGCACGGCATCACGTGCTGACAAAGAAATCCTGGTTCTGGAGGGACGCGCTATATATCCTGTTGTTCAAAAAAAATAATGCCCGCAGGCGGACAGTTGTGTCCGGCGCCGTATGACAGCCGCTGCCTACGATAAGAGAGAGCATTACATCGATGGGATCACTATGTTCCTGCTGATCGGGAACACGGCCAACCCTTTCTTCTACCGGAGCGTAGGAATGCTGTCAATCTCCTTTATTGTCCTTTTTATCCTGTCGTATTTCAAGAAAGGACGGCAGGTGCGTCTGAACAAGTACTTTTATATCTATATAGGAACGCTGGTAACGCTGCAGATACTCCAGACCCTGGTTTCCCATATTTTCCCGCTGAAGACCTTTTTCGGCGAGTATTTACGCATCGGTTTTGCCGTCCTGTCGATCACGATGCTGGGACAGCGATTTTTCGATCTGTTCGTAAGGTTTGTGTATGTTTTTGCCGTCATCAGTCTTTGGTTCTTTATTCCCTCCCTGCTGATAAAAGGTTTTGCGCCTTTTATGATCAAGCATGTCGCCAGCCATACGTTGGCTCCGTTTGTCAGTGACGAAGGGTTGTATACGAACAAGGAGAATATTATCATTTATAATTTCGGCCAGCTGGATCTTCACCGGAACTCCGGGTTTTACTGGGAACCCGGCTCTCATGGAGGTTTCCTGCTCATTGCGCTCTTCCTGAACCTTTTTTACAGGAAGGAGGCCCTGCTGTCCAAATACAATAAGATCTTTCTTATTACCATCCTGACCACGTTATCCACTACGACGTACCTGGCTGTCTTTTTTGTCGTCCTTGTTTACCTGAAGGAATTCTTTCTGAAAAGGCCGGCGCTTTCCCTTTTTATCCTGCTTGTCCTGGGCGCCTCTTCGTTCCTGTTATACAACAAGCTGGAATTTCTGAATAAAAAGATCGACAAGCAGATTGAATATTCCAATAAAGGAGTGCCGGGTGAGAGCCGGTTCAACAGTTTCCTGGCGGACATGAAGATGATGAGCGAACATCCCTTCATCGGTACAGGACGGAACATTGAAATGAAGTTCGGGAAGAACTTTTACAACATCGATGCAAGGCAGACGCACCGTAACAATGGACTGGGCGTGCTGATGTCGACGTATGGTATTCTCTTTTTTTGTCTCTGGCTGCTGCTGCTGTACAGGACATTTTATATTGTCTTATTGAACAAAATGAATGCCCTCATGGGGGTGACGTTGATCCTCATCATCGGATTTTCGGAGGATTATTTTTTCAAGGTGTTCTTTATTGCCCTTGTCCTTTACTGCGGCGTGACCTTCGTTCCGTCGGAGATACGTAAGAGAAGCAGGAAGCTGCAGCTGGGCATAAGCGGTGAGAGGCGCGTCACGGTGTAAGTCAAAATAAAAAGTATGATGGATCTTATAGGAGCTGTTATCCCTACATTCAACAGAAAGAGTAGTTTGAGAAAATGTCTGCAATGTCTGAAGGCGCAGGTGCAGGGAGAAACGCCCTGGTCCCTGGCCATCATCGCGGTGGTGGACGGGTCTTCGGACGGGACTTTGGACATGCTGGAAAAGGAGTTCCCGGACGTGGAGGTGGTTCGGGGAGACGGCAGTTGGTGGTACACGAAGAGCATCAATGAGGGAGTAAAGAGGGCGCAATCGCTGAAATGCAATTTTGTGCTAACGCTGAACGACGATCTTACTTTCGAACCGGATTATATAAACACGATCCTGGGCGATCAGCGCGCCAGCGGGAAAGACTCGATCGTCGGGTCAGTCTCTCTCTCATCGGGAGAGCCCCGTCTGATCACGTTTTCCGGGGTGGAGAAGATAAATTACCTGCTGAAGGAATACAATTATATACCTAAGTTCTCCCGTATACGGGAGACGGAGATCTCCGGTGTAAAGCCATCTGTCGTCCTGTCGGGACGCGGCATACTTTACCCCATGGATGTGTTCCATCGGTTTGGGCTGTATGACGAGCAATTGGTGCAGTACAGCTCGGAAACTGATTATACCTATCAAGCCTCCAAAAACGGGTTTAGGGTAATGATCTCCTGGAATGCGAGGGTATATGAGGATGTAAAGCTGACGTCCTCGGGTGCGGTTTATAACAACCCGACGGCCAGGTCACTGTTGAAAAGCTTTAAAAACAGGCACTCTATCAATTCGCTGCAGAAGATATTGTATTATTCCACGAAGCATCGCGGCAGGGTGGGCGGTTTTTTTATCACGGGGGTCAGGGTTATGGGTATTATAAAGAATTTCGTCAAGGTCAAGGTCAAAAGTAAGGCATGAAGATCCTGTTTTTATCCCATCATTGGGCAAACAATTCGCATCATTCTCAATACAGCGGATTCCAGCGGCTGGTGGTGTATGCGGCCAGGCAGCACGAGGTAACGCTGGTGACCTGGGGAAAGGAAAAGGCAAGCTACGTCGACGAGCATGGCATTCGCGTCGTCACCGTCAAGGGGGGAGGGAAAGACCTCCTTTTCCAGAAGAGAATGCGCATCTCCCTGATGGGGCGCCGTATGGCGGATGAGTTCGACGCGGTGCATGCGTTGTATGAAGATTGCACATTTTTTTTAAAAAAAGGTAGCTTTACCGTGACCTTTCATGTGCTGCCGGGCATTGCCGTATACAAGGAGCTTAAGCAACAGGGCTTTCTTTTTTTAAAATATCATGTGCTGCAGAAAAGAGCTATGCGAAGAGCCAGACATATCGTCGTCGTTTCCACCAATCTGCTGGAAAAGGTCCCTGAAAAGCACCGGGGGAAGGCTCGTTTTCTCCCGCATGGTATCGATACGGAATTCTGGGACCCTGCTTTGTCGGAGAGAAAGGCTGAGGAAGCTGTTCCTGCAGAGGCGAAGGGAAAGTTTGTTGCGTTGTGTGTCGGCGCCCATGGTTTGGACAGGGAGATGATGGCAAAGCTGATCGCTGCCAATCCTACGGCCCGGTGGGTCATGGTCGGGATAAAAGAAAGACTGGAGGGATATTCCGAGGTGGAGTATCTCCGGGGTATCTCCGATGAGCGGCTGCGGGACCTGTATGCGGAGGCGAATGTTATGGTCAGACCGCTGATATTTGCGACGGCCAATAACTCTGTCCTCGAAGCCATGTCGATGGGTAAGACGATCCTGGCCAGCCGTATCCCCGGGATCACCGACTATCTGAATGACGCGAACTGTATTTTTCTTGATACGATGAAAGATCTTTCGTTGCAGCGTGTATTATCCGGGAAAATGGACCCGGGCTCGGTAAGGGGGTATGCCGTCAGGGAATTTTCCTGGCAGCGGGTGTTGAACGAGTATTTGCAACTATACAATCAAAAAAGCTAGAATGGCCAAAAAAAAGATAGCCATCATCGGTCTGAAGGGGCTGCCGCCGTTTGGCGGAGCAGCGAATGTAGGGGATAATATCATCCGGCAGTTGGCGGGAGAATATGACTTCACCGTCTATGCTACCGAAACGCATACTTCTGTCAGAGGGGATTACATGGGCGCCCGGCAGATTGTCTTTCGTAAGTTCCCGATAAAGGCGCTGAATGTATTTTATTATTACATTGCCTCCGCCTGTCATGCCGTGTTCAAGGAAAAATATGATCTGGTCCATCTCCATCAGATGGATGGCGCTTTTATTCTCCTGCTGCTCAGGCTCCGGTACAAGGTCGTCGCCACGAGCCATGGGCTGACCTATCAGCATGCCAAGTGGAGCAAGGTGCTGTTGCCGTATTTTAAAATGAATGAATGGTTCCAGGCCCGGCTATCCAATCATCTCACGGTGGTTGCCCGTTCGCTCACTGGTCATTATAGCCGGCTGGTATCCCCCCAGCGGATAACCTATATCCCCAATGGGATCACTGTCCGGTCTGTTACGGGGGCGGATCCCGGTATCAGGGATTATATACTTTTTGCGGCCGGCAGGATCATCCCGACAAAAGGGCTGCATATCCTGTTGTCGGCCTTGCACGAATGCGGGTATCCCGGTAAGATCATTGTGCTGGGTGACCATACGCAGCGGGAAGCGTACAGGAAGGAACTGATGGATGTGTCGGCCGGTCTGGACATTGAATACAGGGGACTCGTAAAGGACAAAGAAGTCCTGAATGCGTATATTGCAAACGCTAAATTCTTTGTTTTCCCTTCCACTTATGAGGCCATGTCGATGATGCTGCTGGAAGTGGCGGCTTTGCAGGTGCCTGTTATTTGTTCCGACATCGTTCAAAATACGGATATCTTCGGCCAGGAAGAAATGCTTTTCTTTACATCGGGATCTTCCTCCGACCTGGCTGCCAAAATAAGCTGGGCGGCGCAGCATCCTGATGAGATGAAGGATTTTGCTGCCCATGCCTATGCCGCGTTGCTGGAGAAGTATCAATGGACGGGTATCGCCAGGCAGTATGATGCATTGTTCCGGCAGGTGATGGATCACAAGCGCATTTCATTAAAAAATAGTTTGCAAGCATGAAACAGGTGGTCGATGTAGGACAGGGAATGACGGTGTCCAAGTTCAAACGGCTGATAAGAAATATACTGCAGCTGCCGGCCTGGTTCTTACCCTGGAAGGGGCTGCGGTCCCGTTGCCACCGGCTGAAAGGGGTGCGCATCGGCAAGCGGGTGGAGATCGGTTATATGGTGTTGATAGACAATCGGCGGCCGGAGCTGATCACCATCGAGGATGATGTCACCATAACCACTATGTGTGTGGTGATCTCGCATGATCTTTCCCGGAAGTACAATGAAGGCAAGGAGATCATCGGGCAGGTGCTGATCAAAAAAGGGGCGTTCATAGGGATGAACACCGTCATTATGCCCGGGATCACTATTGGAGAAGGCGCTGTTGTTGCCGCGGGATCCGTGGTTACGAAGGATGTCGAGCCTTTTACGATCTATGGAGGAGTGCCTGCAAAAAAAATAAAAGATTATATAAAATCTACAAACCCCTGATCGTGCGATAGGCGGCCAGCAGCTGGTCGACGACCGTCTGTACATCGTGTCTTTTATGTGCCGCCTGGCGGGCGGCTTCTGCCATGCGGATATAATTTTCCGGGTGTTCGATTATCTCCTGCATACCTCCTGCCAGCACGTAGGGGTCGCCGTCCTGGACGAGTGTACCCGTGATCCCATCCTGCATTAAAGACGCGGTTCCTCCTGCAAAGGAGGCGATGACCGGTGTTCCCGCCATCATCGCTTCGCAAAGGCTGTTGGGACTGTTCTCGATGTGGGATACCTGGACGTAAGCATTAGCCTGTAAAAGATTTTTGGCCAGCTCTTCGGCCGGCAGGGCGCCCATGAGGCGGATATTCAGCGCTTCGAGGCTGGTGACGCCCCTTAATTTTTTGATCAGTCGTACCTGGGGGTCTTCTTCTTTCAGGCCGGCTACCAGCCAGGTGAAGGTAAACCGGTTCTCCATGAGGAGCCGGGCGGTGTCGATGATCGTTTCGAAGCCTTTATACAGGGGAGGGCTGGAGGTGGTAAAGAAGACAGGGGGGCCGTCCTGCCGTGGTTTCCATTGTATCCCGTAGAATGGTTCTCTCAGTACTTCGTCGAGGTGAAGGTAGCGTGCTTCCGGAGCCATGATGCGGCAGATGCGTCTGTCCCAGTCCGTCCTTCCACCGACGTATCTTGTCTTTTTCAGGATCTCCTGTTCGATCTTCACTCTTTTTTTCCATATGGCGTAATCGGCGCTGAAAAAGGGATAGCCGGCTTTGAATTGCCGGAACAGGCTGGGCATGCTTACTCCGGCAAAAAATTTCTTTTCGTAGACGGTAAGGTTCCCCTGGATGGAGATGAGAATGGGTATGTCCTGTATATGTTTAACGATCAATCCGAAGGGGAACTCCGTTCCGTGCACGTGGATAACGTCGGGATGGAAGTCCTTTATGATCTGCAGGAAGCGGGGAAGGTTCTCCTCATATTCCGTCCTGCGGGTGAGTCTGTTGAGCAGTCTTGTTTTTTTGCTGAAGCCTGTTTTCCTGACCGGGTAATAACGTGTTTTACCGTCTGTGAACGGGTCCAGCTG
>Ga0207695_10000674_pt1 | contig 67185 bp, 53 predicted proteins | sample KBSC54metaG_FD_184354 | JGI IMG/M metagenome (GOLD analysis project Ga0207695, IMG submission 184354) | Corn rhizosphere microbial communities from Kellogg Biological Station, Michigan, USA - KBS C5-4 metaG (SPAdes) (version 2) | ecosystem: Host-associated > Plants > Roots > Rhizosphere > Soil...
CAGCTACGACGCTAATGGCAGCCTGATAGCAGAAGTGGCGATCGACAGCACCGGCCAGGTGATTGCGAATCGGGGAAGAAGCGAGGTCTACACCAGCTTCGGCATGCCGCAGGCGATTGGTGCGCCGGGCATCAGTCTGGCGTTTGCTTACGGTCCTGAACATCAACGTGTAAAACAGATCGCCCCGGCGGCGACGACGATTTACCTGCATCCGGACAATACAGGTGGCTTGTTCTACGAGAAGGATATCAAGACCGACGGCACCATCGAGCACAAGCAATTCATTACAGCGGGTGGTCAGGTGATTGCGCTGATCAAGCAAGTCGGTACGACGCAGACCATCACCTACATGCACCGTGATCAACTGGGTTCAACGACGACGATCACGGATGAGCAAGGTAATGCGATTGAGAGATTGGCGTATGAGCCTTTCGGCAAGCGTCGCTTCCCCGAAGGAAATACAGACGATGAGGGAACCGTTGTTGGCATCAACACAGACCGCGGCTTCACGAACCATGAGCATCTGGAGGAGTTGGGGCTGATCCACATGAATGGGCGGATCTATGATCCTGCCATTGGACGGTTCATGAGCGCCGATCCTTATATCCAGGCGTCGGATAATTTACAGAGCTATAACAGGTATGCATATGTCTTCAATAGCCCTTTGAACGCAACTGATCCAAGTGGCTATTTGGGCGGTTTTTTTGGTGGGCTTGTTAATCGTTTCTTGGGGAATACAACTGTAGGAACTATTCTTTCACCGAATAGATTAATTCTTAAAAATATGTCCTATAGCACTGGACAGATGTATGTAGGGATAGCTTCCACAGCGTGCGGATGGGCGGTTGCATTATGCGCTGCCGGTGGTAGCTATGAGAATACGTTGGTACATGGGGGCTCATTTAGTCAATCTCTGAGAGCAGGTGCCGTCGGTGGGGCTACGGCATTTGTTACTGCACAATTTTTTAGTTGGGCTGGAGATGTGAATGATGCTTTTGGATTCGAAACTGGGAGTTTAGGTGCCATTGGAACGCATATGGCGGCTGGTTGTGCTAGCAGTGCTGCGTTTGGAGGAAATTGCGGATCCGGAGCACTTGCAGCAGGATTTGCTCAAGGGGTTGGTGGAAATATTCCACAGTTTAATAGTGCGACCGCTAATTTCACAATTCGAGTCGTACTAGGAGGTGTCGGTTCTGTACTGGGGGGGGGCAAATTTGAGAACGGGGCTGTCACAGCTGCTTTTGCTTACATGTTTAATGATAGAGGACATGCAAGATCCGGACGAGAAGCACCTATCAGACCCGAAGATGTAGAAATTATTGATAGATTCCAAACGTTGGCGAATGAAGCGACTGCTGAAATCGATGCAGATTGTACTGGCCTTTGTCGATTGCCGTGGATTCGAGGAACCAAAATCCACACAGTTTTCGCAGAGAAAATCAGAGGTCTGGGAGGAGATTACAATGCTGAAGTTAGCTACTTAGGAGGATTGCAAGTTACTTATGGTACCCGGGGGTCGATACGAGCTGATGGGGTATTCGGTAATTTAGCTGCTCCTCAGCTTATTGTTGATTTAAAAACAGGTCTGCCCTGGATGTCAAATAAGACTTTTAAGGCTTACTACAATAATTTGCCGGAAAATACTCAAATTTATCCCCTTTATCCCCAAAAAAGATAGGCGTCGAGTGAATCAAACAAAGTTTATTGACGAAGTGCTCGGGCAACTTCCTGGCTTTTCGAATACGGGGACATTTTTTTATGTGACGCCCTTTGATCATGTCTTGACCGGTTTTGGTTTGGAAATAACCGCCAAGGGAGCATTTTTAATTCGGTTTGTTTATCCTCTTTTCTTCAAATTCGAGTGCTTGACTTTGACATATAGCGATAGATTTAAAGGCCTCGATGGATATTTAGATTTTAAGGAAATTGAGGAAAAATCTTTACCGGTCGAGTTTATTTCTCGAATTAAAGAACGAATGGGCGAGGCAAAAAATTGCCTAACAATTCAACAGTTCTGCACCCATGTCTTGGGGAATCGGGCGTTGCAGGAGATTTCACATGTGCAAATGGTACTTGGGTATGCGTATATCCTTGCCGGAGATAAGCAGGCAGCATTAGAGTGGTTAACTCGCTCTGTTAAAAATCTAAGCGATAGATATCGCGCTGAATGTTTGAGTATTATGAAATTGCTAAACCAAGATTTATTCTTAGCAGAGAAGAAAATACGTGATTTTGAGCAGGAAATGAAAAAAATTCTTGGTATTACTTGAAACGGCTATCAGCGGAGATATCTTCAAGAGATTACTAAGTCATTTGATGATTTTTATTGGCAATATGGAAAAAGTATTGAGAAGAGATGCCGGGTTTACGCTTTTAGAGTTACTGGTAGTAATGGTTATCATCGGCCTCCTAGCCGGCTACGTCGCCCCCCGCTACTTCGCCCAAATAGGAAAATCTGAAACCAAAGCCGCCCGTGCCCAGATCGACGCCTTCGAAAAGGCCCTCGAAGTCTATCGTCTCGACACGGGCCGCTATCCGGCGACAGAGCAGGGCCTCGACGCCTTGATGAAGCAACCTGCCGGCGAAACCAGATGGCAAGGTCCGTATCTGAAAAAGGCGCTGCCGCAAGATCCGTGGCAGCATGCTTACGTCTATCGCTATCCCGGTGAGCATGGCGACTACGACATCTTGTCGTATGGTCGCGACGGCAAAGCAGGCGGTGAAGGGGAGGATGCGGACGTGACCAACTGGTGATGTTCGCCCTGGTCAATATCCTCGATGTATGCAATTCCAACTCAAAGTCTATCGCCTGCCGGAAGGTGTCAGTTCGCTGACGCTGGCTGCGGCTGACCTTGTCGAGGCGAGGCGTCAGGCGGAGCAGCAGGGTTATCGGGTCATTTCGGCGAAACGTCAATTGAATTTGTCGTTACGCTTTGGCAAGCGGCAAAAATTTTCCGTGGCGTTGTTCAGCCAGGAATTGCTGGCATTGCTGGATGCCGGCTTGAGCCTGGTTGAAACCGTCGACATCCTGGCGCGCAAGTCGCGCGATGAGGATGGGAAAAAGATTCTGGAAAATCTCGGCCGTCATTTGCGCGAAGGGTTGTCGTTTTCTCGCGCCTTGCAGGCGATGCCGGATGCGTTTCCCTCGCTGTATATCGCTACCATCCGTACTTCCGAGCACACCGGAGACCTGAACGAGGCGTTGCGGCGCTATCTTGCTTATCATCGCCAACTCAATCTCGTACGTGACAAGGTCGTCGCTGCATCGGTCTATCCGGTGCTGTTGATACTTGTCGGTCTGCTGGTCATTCTGTTTTTGCTGGGTTATGTCGTGCCCCGCTTTAGCCGCGTGTATGAAGACATCGGTGGCGATTTGCCTTGGATGTCAAGGCTGCTGATGCAATGGGGGCATTTCCTCAGTGATCATGCTGGCGCCACGGTGCTGACTTTTTTTGCTTTTCTGGCGACTGTCGTCTATGGCTTGACCCGGCCAGTGACGCGAGCATGGCTGGCGCGCACCTTGTGGTCTTTGCCGACCATGGGCGAGAAAATCCGTTTATATCAGCTTGCCCGCTTTACCCGTACCCTGGCAATGCTGATCAATGGCGGGATTCCGTTTGTGACGGCGCTGGACATGGTGGCCGACTTGCTGCGCCAGCCGGCGTTGCGCGACGGTCTTCGCTACGCGGCAGTGAGCATCAGCGAAGGGCAGCAAGTCTCGGAGGCGTTCTCGGTCAACGGCCTGGCGACGGAGGTCGGTGTACGTTTGCTGGCGGTTGGGGAGCGATCCGGCAGCATGGGCGAATCGATGGAGCGCATCGCCAAGCTGTACGACGATGAGATCGCACGTTGGTTCGACTGGTTTACGCGTTTGTTCGAGCCGTTGCTGATGATCGCCATCGGGCTGATCATCGGTATCGTGGTGTTGTTGATGTATCTCCCAATCTTCGAATTGGCGAGCAGTATCCAGTAGTATTTAGTGCGAACTTGCAGATAGCCTCACACGTGGGCGTCTGCAAACTTTTGGTTGTTGGGGCGGAACAGGATCGGGTCGTAGCGCGGGGGCAGCAAGGCGCACGATTCAACGTGAATGTTCCATGCAAACGATAAGAACAGAGAAGTGAATGAGCCTACTTGATCACGCCATTTCCGCGGCTGTTGCGGCACCGGTTGAGCCTTTGCCGTCGGCGTTGATTCAGGACGTGCGGCAGCGGGTCGGAACCAGTCAGCGCGACATGATGGCGGTGCTGGAGGAAACTGCCACCGAAAGAATGGCGCTGACCGCCTCGCAGTTCATCCATCGACTCGGCAAGACCTTGCATTATCCGGTGCTGGACATGGAGGGCCTGTACCGTCTGACTCCGTCTTTTTCTTTGCTGTCCTTCCCTGATGCTTTGCAACGGAATTGTCTGGTCGCCCATGACGGTGACACCCTCGTTTGCGTGCTGGCGGATCCGTTTGACCTAGCCCTGCAGACCTGGCTGGAAGCAAAGATCGGCCAGCCGCTGTTATGGCATCTGTCGCACAAGACCGATCTGGCGGCCTATTTCGCCGTACATGAAGACAGCTTGCGCGCCATCGACGGCGCCTTGCATATAGGAAGCGGCGAACAGTCCGTACGACTGGCGATAGAGGATCTGTCGCTGAGTTCCATCGCCGAGGACACCAGCCCTGTGGTGAAACTGGTTAATTCGACCATCTACGACGCAATGAAGGTCGGCGCCAGCGACATCCACCTGGAAGCAACACCCGCCGGCTTGCATGTGAAATACCGTATCGATGGCGTGCTGGCGCACATTGCTTCCGTGCCGGGCATGGATATGGTGGAGCAAGTGGTCTCGCGTATCAAGGTGATGGCCGAGCTCGATATCGCCGAGCGCCGCATTCCGCAGGACGGCCGTTTCAAGCTGTCGATCAAGGGGCAGGAGATCGATTACCGCGTTTCTGTCATGCCCAGCATCGTCAGTGAAGATGTCGTCATCCGTATTCTCGACAAGCGAACACTGACGGATCAGATCAAGGGCTTGCGGTTGGATCTGCTCGGCTTTGAGCCGACAACGCTGGCGGAAATCCGTCAACTGGCAGCCAAGCCCTACGGCATGCTGCTGGTGACCGGCCCGACGGGGAGCGGCAAGACGACTACGATGTATGCGGCTCTATCCGAGATCAATAACGGGCAAGACAAGATCATCACGATTGAAGATCCGGTGGAATACCAGTTGCCGGGCGTGCTGCAAATCCCCGTGAATGAAAAAAAAGGACTCAATTTTGCCCGCGGCCTGCGTTCGATTCTGCGCCACGATCCGGACAAAATCCTGGTCGGTGAAATCCGCGACCCCGAGACGGCGCAAATTGCGATCCAGTCGGCGTTGACCGGTCATCTTGTATTGACCAGCGTGCATGCGAACAATGTGTTCGACGTGCTGGGGCGCTTTTTGCATATGGGCGTGGATACCTACAGCTTCGTTTCGGCGCTGAACGGCATCATGGCGCAGCGCCTGGTGCGCGTCATCTGCCCCGAGTGTTCTGCACCTCATCAACCGGAACCGGAAGAACTCGCTGCATCGGGTATTGATGCGGAGCAGGCTCGTCACATGCAGTTCCGCCGTGGCAAGGGATGTGGTCATTGTCGGGGGACCGGCTACAAAGGCCGCCACGCCATTGGCGAAGTGTTGAATTTGAGCGATGAACTGCGAGAGCTGATTATCGCGCGGGCGCCGATTCGCACCATCAAGGAGGCTGCGCGCGCCAATGGAACGCGCTTCTTGCGTGAAGCGGCTTTGGATCTGATGGCCGCAGGAAAGACAACTTTGGAAGAAATCAATCGTGTTACTTTCGTTGCGCAATAAGCTCACTGTTGTCGTGACGCCGGACATGCTGACAGTGTCCCTGCGCAAGCGAGGATGGAGATCGCCGGTTCAGGAGCTTGGGTCGCTTTCTATGACCCCTGAGGACTCGTCGCCGAATTGGGCTGCGGTAGTGTCGGCACTAGGGCAATGGCTTGCTCAATCAAAGTGGACGGCCACGGATGCTGAGTTGATCATTTCAGATGCGTTTACCCGCTACGTTTTTTTGCCGTGGTCGGATGGTTTTCAGAAGCAGTCCGAAGCGGTCGCTTTGGCTCGGATTCATTTTGATGTCTTATTTGGTGAAGCGAATTCAGATACGAAGCTGTCCTGGCACTTCGATGCGTATGGAAAGGATGGTATTGCCTGTTCAATTCCGAAGGCGCTTTTTGAGGCATTGAGCGGCGTCCTTGCTGAAAACAATATTCGTCTGATTTCGGTTGTGCCTCGCTTTGTGCACACATTTAATGCTTGGCGGAAGAGGATCGCCGGCAACGGGCTGATCGTCAGTGTTGAACATGATTTATGCGTGATGGGTATCGTCAGAGATAACGCGTGGCGCACCATCCGCACGGTGAAATTGTCGGGGGATATGACGTTGGCCTTGCTGGCGGCGATAGATCGGGAGATCGTTTTGCAGGGCGAGAGCGAACAGACGCGTGTCTATCTGGACTTGAACGCAGTCATTGATCTCTCGGTATTTTCACAAATGGAAAGATTTCATCTGCTGGGTAGAGGACTTCAAGGGCAGCATGGTCGAAAAATGGAAATTGCTGGAGCAACGGTCTGATGCAGTCGCTAAGAATTAATTTTGTTTCCATCAAAAGCCCATGGCGCTGGCTTGGATTTGCCTTCTTGCTCGCGGCGTTGGTTGTCGCGGCTGGTGAAGGACGCGACTACGTTCGTTCGTCGCGTGAGCTGGCGGCATGGGAAAAATCATGGCGGGACTTGAAACAGTCTGAACGCAAAACAGCCCGGCCGGAAGCAAGCAAGGTGAAAACTGGAGATCGCGATCAGTTGCAAGCCGAACTGAAGGCCGCAAACAGAGCGATTTCGCACTTGTCTTTGCCCTGGGATGCCTTGTTTCGGGAGATCGAATCGACCATGAGCGATCAGGTCACTTTGCTGAGTATTGAACCTGACACGGAAAGAAAAGAAATAAGGATTACGGCAGAGGCGAAGGATTTCAACGGAGTGACGGCGTATGCGCGTCAACTGGCGGCGATTCCACTTTTGCAGGACGTGTATGTAATGAATCATCAGGTACAGCCGCAAGACCCGCAGAGGCCTGTACGTTTCGTCGTCGTGGCGAAATGGCTGATGACGCCCGACATTATGGGAAAGAGATAAGGTCATTCCGATGAAAATATCATCCTCTTTCTTTTGGCAGCTTAGAAGATTTTTTCAGGCACTGGGTTGGCCAGGCAGCGTCGGCATGTTGGTGCTGGGTATCGGCATTGCCTCTTATTTTCTAATGTTGATACCGTTGCGTCAGGACGTTTCTTCTTTGAAAACCGATGCGCAAGAGCTGCGACGGAAGTCGAAATTGCGTTCCACTGAAATCAAAGCCCTCAATCCTGCCGAGCAACTCGCCGACTTTTATCGGTTTTTTCCCGAACAAGACACTGTACCGGATGGGATGGACAGAATTTATGCCGCCGCCTTGATGCAGGGCGTTGTACTTGAGCGCGGCGACTACCAATTGGCCGGAGAGCGAGACAGCAAGCTGCTGCGGTATGACATTGTTTTTCCGGTAAAAGGCGGTTATCTGCAGATACGGAAGTTCATTGCTCAGGTTTTGAATGAGGTCCCCAACGCATCCTTGGATAGCGTCGTTTTTACGCGGCAGCGTATCAATGATCCGATGATCGACGCGCAGTTGAAATTTGCGCTGTATTTGAGACCTTTGCAATGACGCCTAAAAAGAGATTTGCGATATTGGGCGTGCTGTTGTTGTTGGCGGTAGGCGCCAGTGTGCAGCAGTTTTATAGAGAAAACGACTCGGTTGCCATTAGCGAGCCGGCAGAGCGAGCAGTCCCCAGAGTCAAAGAGCCTGTGCCGAGAGCAACGCAAGCGCGTGAATTGACGCTAGAAAATTTGAAGCGTATGGAAATGTCGGTAGGAGATATCAATCCCTTTACGCCGAAGTCATGGTACGTCGCGCCCGCGCCGCCACCGCCACAGGCGCCTCCCAAGCCTACTGCGCCACCTCTGCCATTTTCTTACGTTGGGAAGTTGGAAGAGGGCGATGAAAATTGGACGATTTATTTAAGCAAGGGTAATGAATCCTTTGTGATTAAAAAGGGCGATACGTTTGACAACAGTTATCGATTTGACGGAATTGAAAAAGGAAATTTGGTCATTCAGTATCTCCCGTTAGGAATCAGGCAAACCATCTCCATTGGTGCAGGTTTATAAAGAAGCGAAATAATGAAATTCATGAAAAATGCGGCATGGGGTGCCGCAATGGTGGCGATTCTTGCAGGATGTGCAGGAGAGCAGGCGCACCGCAACGGTCTGAATCAGATCGCTGAGGGACGCTTTGACGAAGGACTCGCCAGCCTTGAGCAGGCAAGTAAAGAGGCGCCTGACAATGTTTCGTTCCGGGCCGACTATCTCCGGCGCAAGGAGGATCAGGTCAATCGTCTTTTAGCTTCTGCCGATACAGATCGAATTTCAGGATCTTTCGAAAGCAGTGAAGGCTACTATCGCCGCGTCTTGCAACTGGAACCGTCAAACAACCGGGCACAAGCCGGGATCGATGCATTGGAAAAAGAGCGGCGCTATGCGCCAATTATTGAGCTAGCCAAAGAGACATTGGCGAAGGGCGAGGTCGACCGGGCCTCTGCGCTGCTAAAGCCGGTATTTGCGGAAGGCTCTTCCAATGTTGAGCTCGCCGGGATGAAACGACAAATTGATGAACTGAATCATAAAAAGACAGTAGCCGAACCCGTCTTAAAGACGTCTCAAAAGAAGCCGATCAGTCTGGAATTTCGGGACGCCAATTTACGGATCGTCTTCGAGGCGCTGGCGCGCTCCAGCGGGGTCAATTTCATCCTTGATCAGGATGTGAAGCCGGATTTGCGCACGACCATTTTTCTGCGCGACTCGTCGCTTGAGAATGCAATTGACCTGCTATTGCAGACCAATCGATTAGAAAAGAAGGTTTTAAATAGCAACACCATCCTGATTTATCCCAACACGCCCGAGAAGCTGAAAGATTATCAAGAGTTGGTTGTTAAAGGCTTCTACCTCGGCAATGCAGATGCAAAGCAAACACAGGCCATGATCAAGGGGCTGTTGAAGACCAAGGATGTCTTCATCGACGAGAAGTTGAACCTGATTGTCATGCGCGATACGCCCGAAGCAATCAAGTTGGCGGAAAAGCTCATTGCCATGCACGATCTGGCAGATCCGGAGGTGATGCTTGAAGTCGAAGTGCTGGAGGTCAAGCGAACCAAGCTTACGGAACTGGGTATTCAATGGCCCACCAAGTTGACGTTGTCGCCATTGAGCAGCAGCGGTTCAAGCTCAACAACGCTGACGGATCTGAAGAACATCAATTCGGATCGCATCGGTGCCAATCTGTCCAGCGCAGTGGTAAATCTCCGTCGCGAAGTTGGCGACGCCAATATTCTCGCCAATCCGCGCATTCGCGCCCGCAATCGGGAAAAGGCGAAGATCATGATCGGAGACAAGGTTCCAGTATCAACCACGACGACCACGGCGACCGGGATTATCTCTGAAAGTATTCAATATCTGGATGTGGGCATCAAACTGGAAGTCGAGCCAAACGTTTATTTGCAGGATGAAGTCGCCATTAAGGTGGGGCTCGAAGTCAGCTCGATCACGAATCAGGTGCTGACGCCTGCAGGTTCCGTTACCTATCAAATCGGGTCACGTTCAGCCTCCACGGTGCTGCGTTTGAAAGATGGCGAGACTCAGGTACTTGCGGGCTTGATTGGCGACGAGGACCGGATGAGTTCAAATCGCGTACCTGGATTGGGAGACATTCCAATTCTTGGAAGATTGTTCTCCAGTCAAAAAGATGATCGGCAAAAGACGGAAATTGTCCTGTCGATCACGCCGCATTTGATTCGTAATATCAAACGTCCCGAAGCTGCCTTCAACGAATTTTGGTCTGGTACCGAAATGTCGTTGCGCAATCGTCCTTTGACGCTTCAACCTCAAGTTACTGAGGAGGACTTGAAATCCGGTAAGACACCTGTGAACGAGCCTAGAAGCTCAAGCACCGGCAAAGAAAAGAACACTGCGCCTTCAGCTATTTCGTTGCAATGGCAAGGACCGAAACAGGTCAAGGCTGGAGAACAATTCAAAGTGGCCGTCAAAGTCAAGACCGACGGAGGACTACGTAGTCTGCCTTTCCAGCTGGGATTCGATCCCGCTGCACTTCAGGTCATGGAAATTGCGGAAGGACCGTTTTTTAAACAGGATGGCGGACAGTCGAGTCTGTCCAGCAATGTCGATACTAAATCAGGAAAAGCGTTTGTCAGCGTTGTTCGCTCGGGAGTAGAAGGGGCGCATGGCGAGGACGCTGTGGCGATATTTACTTTCAGGGCCTTGGATGTTAAGGGCTCGACTGAAGTAAAGATTGTCTCAGCGACGCCGGTCTCGGTTGGCGACAGCACTGCGGTTCCGGTTCTGCCGGCGCCGTTCGTTGTTCAACCGTCAAATTGACAGGGCGGTTTGTGAGTCAGCGTATTAAACGAGCTAGTCAAGGTGGCTTCACGATTGTGGAGCTGCTGGTGACGATTGTTATCGTCTCTATATTGGCCAGTGCCGCGATCCCGATGGCAGGATTGGTTGCGAAAAGAAATAAGGAAGCCGAATTGAGACGTTCCTTGCGTGAAATAAGGCTTGCGCTGGATAGCTATAAAAAAGCAGTGGACGACGGCAGAGTGGAAGTGAGGGCGGGAGATTCGGGGTATCCGCCTAATTTAGAACTTCTTCAAAAGGGTGTGACCGATATAAAGAGCCTGACTTCTCAGAAGATATATTTTTTGCGCCGGATTCCACGAGATCCGCTGCAAGCAGATCTCCCAGGCGCCGCTACAGCCACCTGGGGGAAAAGAAGCTATGCATCCAGTGCCGAGGAACCTAAAGAAGGCAGCGATGTTTTTGATGTCTATTCCAATTCAGACGGCGTGGGTCTGAATGGCATTCCCTACCGAGAATGGTAAATGATGGATAGTCAAAAGAAGAAGCGCGGCTTTACGCTGATTGAGTTGCTGGTGGTCATGGCGATCATTGCCACGCTCCTCACATTTGCGGCGCCGCGCTACATCGGCAATGTCGACAAAGCGAGAGAGTCTGTTCTGAGAGAAAACCTGGCCAGCATGCGCGACGTCTTGGACAAGTTTTATGGCGATACCGGGAAATATCCTCAATCGCTGGATGATCTGGTGACGCATAAATATTTACGCAAGATTCCTTTGGATCCGGTCACCGAGAGCAATAAGACCTGGGTTGTTGTCGCACCGGAAAATCCCGATTTAGGCGCGGTCTTTGATGTGCACAGCGGATCTTCTGCCCGTGCTAAAGATGGCACGCTATATCGCGAGTGGTAGCTCTTATGAAAAATGAAGAGGGCTTTACTTATCTTGCACTTTTGTTTTTTGTCGCGATATTTTCTGCATCGATCGCTGCAACCGGAGTGATATGGTCGACGGCTCAGCAGCGTGATAAAGAACAAGAGCTTCTGTTTATCGGAAATGCTTTTCGCAACGCAATTGGTGCTTACTATCAAAAAACACCGGGCACTATCAAGCGTTATCCCAATAGCCTGAATGATCTTCTGAAAGACAATCGCCAGCTCGTGACGAGCCGGTATTTGCGAAAAATATACAAAGATCCTTTTACCGGTGAAGAAAAGTGGGGGCTGGTGCGTGCACCTGATGGCGGCATTATGGGGATTTTCAGTCTTTCAGAAAAGGAACCAATGAAGCGTTTCTTTGAGCGGGACGGCGGGGATTTCATCGGAAATAAGAAATATAGCGATTGGCGCTTTATCTATTTACCTTCGCAATAAGTTGGTATTCCTTTAAATATAAGAACAGGGAAATTTCTAGTGATTACGGCATTACACGTCAAGAGTAAGGTGCTCACACTGAGTTGCTTGTTGGGGTGCGTTTCATTTTCCCTATCCTCGCAAGCACAAATGATCACGCCTGGTCAGTTCCAGGTTAGTGAGAGTGGCGCTGCGACTTATACGATTCCAATTCACGTCTCCCCCGGTGTTGCCGGGATGGAGCCCAAGTTATCGCTGAACTACAGCAGCCAGTCCGGCACAGATTTGCTTGGCGTTGGATGGAGTATCGGGGGACTAGGTGGCGTAACGCGCTGCCCAAGGAATGTTGGTCAGGACGGAGTGCGGGGAGTCGTCAACTACGATTGGAATGATCGCTATTGCCTTGATGGTCAGCGATTGATTGCGGTTAGCGGCGTCGATGGCGGAAATGGGACAGAGTATCGATCTGAGCGGGAAGCTTTTGCGAAAGTGGTCTCGTACGGTAGCTCGGGGATTGGGCCAACTTGGTTCAAGGTGTGGACCAAGTCTGGTCAGATCATGGAATATGGCAACTCTAATGATTCTCGTATCGAGGCTCAAGGCAAGACTTCCATTCGAGTTTGGGCGCTCAATAGCATCAGAGATACTAGCGGCAATCTCGTCTCTCTCAGTTATACGAAAGACAGCTTCAATGGCGACTACCGTCCGGCACAAATTACCTACGGAGCCAAAGACGGCACTGCGCAGACTCCCCTCAACAGTGTGCGTTTCACATTTGAGGCGAGGCCGGACATCGCCACAAAGTACACGGCTGGCTCCGTATACGGTCCAACTCAACGCCTGACCAAGGTAAGCACATACGCTGGCTCCTCGCCGCGAACCGAATATGTCGTTACCTATGCTCCCGTTGTTTCCACCCAGCCTTCGATTGTTCAAACGATCAGCGAATGTGCTCCCGCTTCAGGTAGTTGTCTGCCGCCGGTGAATTTTGAGTCGTCATACAGTGCGATGAGCAATTTGCAGGGGTGGGCTCCTCGGACCTCAATGGAGGCGTTGAACATCTCTGCCTGTACATTGCTGACGACCGCAGATATCGATGGCGATGGTGTGGATGATGTTCTATGTGTCTACGACTATGGCGGTGGCAAAACCGTGACCTTGCTCCGCCGCAGTCTTGGTACTGGGTACACGGACTGGCAGGCCTGGAGTCCGATGACCGCGCCGGCTGATGGCTTTCAACCTGCTCTATGCTCTTTGCTGACTCTCGCAGACGTCAATGGAGATGGTTTGCCCGACTTGGTCTGTGTCTATGAGTATGAAGAAGGTCGTCCCATGGTCATGGTTCAGATCAACAATGGCGATCGCTTCCACGGCTGGCAGCAATGGAGTCCACTGACTGCGCCTGGATCCATGTATGCCCGACAAAGTTGCCCGTTACTCACCATGGCTGACGTGAACGGTGACGGTCGTGCCGATATCGTCTGCGTGTATGACTATGGCGATGGCCGGACGACCACTGCAGTTCAGCTCAGTCAAGGTACTTCGTTTGCCCCCTGGACGCCTTGGAATATGCAGACTGCAGTGGGAGGTTTTTTTGCAAAGAGCTCTTGTGCACTGCTGACATTGGCGGATGTCAATGGCGATGGTTTGCCGGATGTGGTGTGCGTGTATGACTATGGTCAAGGGCAGACGAATACCTTTGTTCAAATCAATCAGGGCAATTCTTTCGCCAATTGGACCGCGTGGTCGACACAGACTGGTGTAGGAGGCTTCTATGCCAAGAACTCTTGTGCCGCGCTGGCGATTGGGGACGTCGATGGAGATGGTCTCCCGGATATCGTTTGTGTTTATGACTATGGTTCCGGTATTACCGGGACGGCCGTACAGATCAATCGTGGTAATTCATTTGCTATGTGGACAATCTGGGGGCCTACCACAGCCCAAGGCGGGTTCTATGCAAAGAACTCATGTCGAATGTTGAAAGTGGTTGATGTCAATAATGACGGTAAGGCCGATGTGATCTGTGTCTACGATTACGGAAATGCCGCCACTGTCACGACCGTCCAATTGAGTACAGGTAATTCGTTCACACCGTGGACATCGAAGTCACCGTATTTACCAAGCGGCTTTGACGCAAGCTCGTGTGCTTTATTGACACTCAGCGACGTCAATGGCGATGGGGCGCCAGATGTCTTGTGCCTATACGACTACAGAAACGGGCAGGCCATTTTTTCTGCGCAAATGGGTACGCCAGTCAGCTACGGACATAGTCGCGTCTATATCAATAATTGGACATCTACTTCGGTGTTTTATACCACCACGGATAACAACGGGGTCTACACCAAAGATACCGGATCGAATGCGGCTTCCTATCCTCGCCTAGACCTTCATGGACCTGTGAACGTGGTGCATTTCATTTCCACGGAAAACGGCGTGGGTGGTTCCTTGCGATCAGAGTATCGCTACGGTGGCCTGAAGTTGAATTTGACCAATGGTCGTGGCTTACTGGGATTCCGCTGGATGCAGACAAAACAACTGGAATCGGGGCTGACTTCTTACACCGAGTACTCCCAAGATTGGCCTTACACAGGATTACCGATACTAGAGAAAAAGATGCTAGCTAATGGTGGTAACGGAGGCATTCTAAGTCAGAAGGTGACGAGTTACGGCTGCAATGATCCTTCGGCAAGTAGCATGACGCCCTGCGCGGTAGCCCCGGGGAAGCGGTACTTTGTTTTTGCCAATCAAAGTGTGGAAAGCGGCTGGGACTACAACGGCGCAGTGCTGCCGGTGATCACGACCAAGACCGACTACGACAACTGGGGTAATGCCACCAAGGTAGATGTGTCGACCAGCGACGGCTACGGCAAGAGCACTATCAATAGCTACAGCAACGACAGCAGCAGTTGGTACCTGGGCAGATTAATAAGATCCAGCGTCACGAGCACTGCGCCATAAATAACAGACTGCACAAAAAAATAAGGGGGAATACTTTGTCCATCAATAGGTATCACGCCAAATGGCGGAAGTTCTACGTTCCACTGGCATTGTTTGCCGCCTCGTCTGTTCAGGCGCAGATGGTTACGCCAGGCCAGTTCCAGGTCAGCGAGAGTGGTGCTGCGACTTATACGATTCCCATTCAGGTATCTCCTGGTGTTGGCGGCATGGAACCCAAGCTTTCGCTGAACTACAGCAGCCAGTCCGGCAATGGTTTGCTGGGAGTTGGCTGGAGTCTTGGCGGTTTGGGTGGTGTGGGTAGATGTCCGAGAACGATGGTGCAGGACGGCGTACGAGGCGGCGTGAACTACGACAGCAATGATCGTTACTGCCTCGATGGTCAACGATTGATTGCCGTCAGCGGCAGTGAAGGTGGTGATGGAACTGAATACCGTACTGAGCGAGAGAGCTTTGCCAAGATCGTGTCATACGGAGCAGCCGGCAATGGTCCTGCGTGGTTCAAAGTATGGACCAAGGCTGGCCAGGTGATGGAGTACGGCAGGACGGCGGACTCAAGGATCGAAGCGCAGGGCAAGACAACGGTGAGGGTGTGGGCGTTAAACAGAATAGAAGATACGAAGGGTAACTATCTGACGGCGAGCTATACGAAAGATGCTGCCAACGGAGACTATTACCCAAATCGGATTGATTACACGGGTAATAGCAAAACTAATGTTCCACCGACGAATTCGGTTCAGTTTCAGTATGAAACAAGGCTGGATACCGTTCCGATGTATCAAGCAGGAGCGCGTATCAAGAATATGCAGCGAATGGTATCAATCAAGGTCTATGAGGGGACGAAGTTAAGTAAGGGCTATACCACTTCATATCGCCTCAGTTCCAATACAAAACGGAGTCAACTGGTTTCCATTGTCGAGTGTAACGATATTGGAACGTGTTTTCCAGAAATGCGTTTCAGCTGGAATGAGCAGCCGGAAGGCGTTGTGGAGAATAAATCGTTCGGCATGACTAATATCGGTTATTCGACAATACAAGGGCATGGAGGTGGATTGCAGTTGGTTGATTTGAACGGGGACGGTAAGTTAGACGTTCTCGTATTGAATTATCTCTCTGGCTGGGGTGCTCCTGTTCGCAATGCTTATATCAACACGGGCAGTGATTTTGTACAAAACAATGCTTGGGTTCCTCCCGGAGGGTATTTCAACATCGAAGGTCAGAGTGGGGGCACTCAAGTTGTTGATCTTAATGGTGATGGTTTGCCCGATCTCTTGACGTTGAATTACTTGCCTGGTTGGGGAGGTCCGATTCGCAACGCCTATATCAATACTGGGAACGGATTCGTACAGGATAATTCGTGGGTTCCTCCCGGTGGATATTTTTCCATAGAGGGGGGCGATGGCGGAGCGCGTATTGTGGATTTGAACGGTGACGGGCTGCCAGATATTCTGGTTTTGGATTATCGCGCTGGCTGGGGCGGTGCAATCCGCAATGCCTATATCAATACGGGAAAAGGCTTTGTACAAGATAACTCGTGGGTTCCTCCTGGTGGATATTTTTCCATAGAGGGAGGCGATGGCGGAACACGCGTTACTGATCTAAATGGAGATGGACTGGCAGATATTCTAGTTTTGGATTATCGCTCTGGCTGGGGCGGTGCAATCCGCAATGCCTATATCAATACGGGAAAAGGCTTTGTGCAAGACAATTCTTGGGTTCCTCCGGGAGGATATTTCACGATTGAGGGAAGTGACGGCGGTTCTAGGCTGGTAGATTTAAATGGCGATGGAATACCTGATTTACTTTCGCTGAACTATAAGGCTGGGTGGGGCGGTGCATTGCGTAGTGCATATATCAATACCGGAGCCGGCTTTGTACAGGATAATTCTTGGGTTCCTCCTGGGGGATATTTTTCTATCGAAGGCGCTGACGGTGGGGTACGTGTTTCCGATATGAATGGCGACGGTCTAATGGACATCGTTATCCTGAATTATTTAGAGGGTTGGGGTGGTGCGCAGCGTGCTGGATATCTCAATACGGGTTCAGGCTTTGTTTTGCACAATGAGATGCTTCCGCCCTCGGGTTACTTCAGTATCCAGGGAGCTGATGGCGGCATGCAAATTGCAGATTTAAACGGCGATGGATTTCCTGATTTTGTGGGAGCGAACTATCTGGATGGGTGGGGAGGAGCAGATCAACACACCTATCTGAACAAGTATCAGCAATCCGAAGCAATTAATACGATCACTAACGCTTCCGGAACGCTATCCTTAACATATCAACCTCTGACAAATGGCGCTATTTATAAGAAGGATGTTAAAAGTGAGGTTCCTCTTTTCCCGCTACTAGACATTCAATCACCGCTGTATGTCGTCGCATCTGCTTCCTCGTCAAATGGTATTGGTGGCGTAACGACGACCGGCTATGTCTACGGAGGCTTAAAGAGCGATTTGTCAGGCCGAGGCTTGCTGGGTTTCCGCTGGATGCAAACCAAGCAGGTTGAGACGGGCCTGACGTCCTATACGGAATACCAGCAGAACTGGCCGTACACAGGCCTGCCAAGTCTGATCAAGAAGAGCCTGGCTGGCGGCGGCAATAACGGCGTGCTGAGCCAGATCACCAACAGCTACAACTGCAACGATGCTGCGAGTGCGACGGTGACACCTTGTGTCGTCGGCACCGGCAAGCGCTACTTCGTCTACGCCAATCAAAGTGTGGAAAGCGACTGGGACTACAACGGCGCAGTGCTGCCTGTGATTACCACCAAGACGGAATACGACAGCTGGGGTAACGCCACTAAGGTGGATGTTTCAACCAGCGATGGTTACGGCAAGACCACCACTAATAGTTACAGCAACGACAGCAGCAACTGGTTCTTGGGCAGACTAACGAGATCCAGCGTGGTTAGCACTGCACCGTAAATAAAAATAAGGGGAATACTTTGTCTATAGATAAATGTCACGCGAAGTGCGGGAAGTTCTATGTTCTGCTGGCGTTGCTTTCTACATTTTCTGTCCAGGCGCAGATGGTCACCCCTGGCCAGTTTCAGGTGAGCGAGAGTGGCGCTGCGACTTATACGATTCCCATTCAGGTGTCGCCCGGTGTTGGTGGGATGGAGCCTAAGCTGTCGCTGAACTACAGTAGCCAGTCCGGCAATGGTTTGCTGGGAGTCGGCTGGAGTCTTGGTGGCTTGGGCGGGGTAGGGAGATGTCCAAGGACGATGGCGCAAGATGGTGTGCGAGGCGGAGTGAACTACGACGCCAATGATCGCTACTGTCTTGATGGTCAGCGCCTGATTGCTATTAACGGCAGCGAAGGCGGGGACGGTACAGAGTACCGGACAGAACGAGAAAGCTTCACCAAAATCGTTTCGTATGGAAGTGCTGGCAATGGTCCCGCTTGGTTCAAGGTATGGACCAAAGCCGGTCAGGTTATGGAATACGGCAGAACCGCCGATGCTCGTATCGAGGCGCAAGGCAAAACGTCGATCCGAGTCTGGGGCTTGAATCGCATCGAGGATACGAAGGGAAATTACCTCACGGCGAGCTATACGAAAGATGTTACCAACGGTGACTACTACCCGAGCCGGATTGACTACACGGGCAACAGCAAGACCAATACCGCGCCGACAAACTCTGTGCAGTTCCAGTACGAAGCTAGGCCGGATATCGCACCTGTATTTTTAGGTGGAGCAATCATTAGAAATGTCAATCGTCTGGCAGCGATAAGGAATGTTAGTAGTGCACGAGTATTGAAATCTTATCAGCTCACTTTTTCCTCTAATGATGCAAAGAAATCGCAGATCATTCAAGTTTCAGTTTGTCAGGAGAACGGTGTTTGCATGCCGCCTCTTCAATTGGATTGGATGAGTACATCGTCATCTTTTTACATGAAAGAGGGATCTCTTTCCGGTGAATGGTTAAACATGGGGGCGGCTGATAGTTTTCAGATAAGCGATGATCGTATTGCAAAATTACAAGGTAAAGATCTTGCTGTTAAAGAAAATGGAATTTCCTCGGCATGGATACCTCTTTATTCGAACGTTGATAGCTACCAAGTGCTTGGAGATAGGATTGGTCTGCTGAGTAATAGTGTATTTTTAGTAAAAGAGGGAGGAACTTCTTCTGCTTGGATCTCCATGGAGTCGGGAGTAGAGAGTTTTCAACTACAGAGCAACCGTATAGGAATACTAAAGAATAAGACGTTGTTCGTTAAAGAAAATGGTATATCGACACAATGGTTAAATCTTGCCGACAGTATTGATAGTTTTCAGCTTACCGATAATCGCATCGCAGTATTGAAAGATGGTGTTCTTCAGGTCAAAGAGAATGGAATTTCTTCGGCTTGGATAACATTGCATACAGGTGTGGATAGTTACCAGTTGGCAGGAAATCGTATCGGAGTACTAAGAAACGGAACATTATTAGTAAAAGAATCTACGCTTTCCGCCGCCTGGGTTCCCATGGAAAAAGATGTGGAAAGTTTTCAACTAACAACCAACCGGGTTGGCATACTCAAAAATAAAAATCTGTTTGTAAAGGAAGGCAGCCTCTCAGGGGAGTGGTTAAATCTTGCGCAAGGGGTGGATAGCTTCTTGATGACGGATAACCGTATTAGTGTTTTGAAGAATGGACGTTTTCTTGTGAAGGAAAATGGTATTTCGGCGGAATGGATATCTACACAAGAGAATGTCAGTGACTTTCAAGTGACGGAGAAAAGACTTGGGATGCTGGCCTATCAGCCTCAGGATGTGATTTCAGGAATTCGAAATTCATCCGGGGGGGAGGTGAGAGTTTTCTTTAAACCGATTATTGATAGCGATGTCTACAGATCGGAAGCTGACGCTATTTATCCTCTCGTCGATGTTCAATCGCAGTTGTATGTGGTGTCCTCGGTGGCATCGTCGAATGGAGTCGGCGGAACCACCAGCACAAGCTATACCTACGGCGGCCTGAAGAGCGATTTATCAGGTCGAGGTCTACTGGGCTTCCGCTGGATGCAAACCAAGCAGGTTGAAACGGGTCTGATGTCTTATACGGAATACCAGCAAATCTGGCCGTACACAGGCCTGCCAAGTCTGGTCAAGAAGAGCCTGGCTGGCGGCGGCAACAATGGCGTACTGAGCCAGATCACCAACAGCTACAACTGCAACGATGCTGCCAGCACGACCACAACACCATGTGTTGTCAGCGCTGGAAAGCGCTACTTTGTCCATGCCAATCAAAGTATGGAAAGCGGCTGGGACTACAACGGCGCGGTGCTGCCGGTGATCACGACCAAGACCGACTACGACAACTGGGGCAACGCCATCAAAGTGGACGTGAGCACCAGCGACGGCTACGGCAAGAGCACCATCAATAGTTACAGTAACGACAGCAGCAACTGGTATCTGGGCCGCTTGCTTAAATCCAGTGTCACAAGTACTGCGCCATAAATAACAGACCGAACCAATAAAAAATAAGGGGAATACCTTGGCCATCAATAGGTATCACGCCAAATGGCGGAAGTTCTACGTTCCACTGGCATTGTTTGCCGCCTCGTCTGTTCAGGCGCAGATGGTTACGCCAGGCCAATTTCAGGTCAGCGAGAGTGGTGCAGCGACTTATACGATTCCCATTCAGGTATCTCCTGGTGTTGGCGGCATGGAGCCAAAGCTGTCACTGAACTACAGCAGTCAGTCGGGTAATGGTCTGCTTGGCGTGGGATGGAATCTTGCTGGTCTGGGGGGTATCACTCATTGTGCACGAACGTTGGCTCAAGATGGTGTAAGAGGGAGCGTGACTTATGACGGTAATGATCGCTATTGCCTGGACGGGCAACGACTCATCGCGATCAATGGTAGCGATGGCGGCGACGGCACAGAATATCGTACGGAGCGCGAGAGCTTCGCGAAAATCGTCTCATATGGAGCTGCCGGAAGCGGCCCTGCGTGGTTCAAAGTGTGGACTAAGGCAGGACAGGTGATGGAATACGGAGCAACGGTAGATTCCAGGATGAATGTGACCGGGAAAAATACGGTCAGGATGTGGGCACTAAATCGAATCGAGGATACGAAAAACAACTACCTCGCAGTGAGCTATTTGAAAGAAGATGGTACCGGTGATTTTCATCCAGGCCACATTGACTATTCGGGAAATAGCAAAACAGGAACGTCTGCGAAGAATTCTGTTTGGTTTCAATACGAAACAAGGCCGGATGTCTCGGTGGCCTTCCAGGCCGGCTCGTTGGTCGGAAGTGTGGCGCGCTTAACCGGAATAAAAAATTATGAAGGTCAGAGTTTAACCCGCAGTTATCAGCTCAGTTATGAGCTGAGTTCCACTACGAAAAATTCGTTGCTAAAGAACGTGACGGAATGTGATGCAACAAATAAATGCTTTCCCAGCGCTGAAATGACGACTTTAGGAAAAGCCGTAGAGTTATTTGCAGGAAGCAGTCAACAACTTTTTGGCTGGCAATTCGGATCGCCACCGCAAGGAAATTGGCAACTGGTAGTGGGTGATTTCAACGGTGACGGAAATACTGACTTCGCCTACATCGGAGGAGCTCAGGGGGCGTCCACTGATATTTATGTCGCATTGAGCGATGGTAACGGCGGTTTCACAGCCAAGTATCAAAATCTGTTTGGATGGAATTTCGGCGCACCCGTCAAAGACTGGTGGAAGGTCGTTGCCGGTGATTTCGACGGAGACGGAAAAACAGACATCGCTTTCATCGGCGGTTCGCCAGTAACGGATATTTATTTGGCTACCAGCAATGGGGACGGGACGTTCAGAGGAGGCATGCAACCTCTATCGGGCTGGTATTTTGGCTTTCCGATAACGGACTATGAATTGATACAAGGAGACTTTAATGGCGACGGACGGACGGATATTGCCTTCTTGGCTGGTTCTCCCGGGCAGGCGTTTGTCTTGTTAAGCAGGGGCGACGGTACTTTTTCAGCGTCCTATCAGAATTTGTTCGGATGGCAGTTCGGATCACTTAAGGGGGATTGGTGGAAAGTCATTGCAGGTGATTTCGACGGCGATGGAAAAACGGATATCGCTTTTATCGGAGGATCGCCGACCACAGATATTTATCTGGCGACCAGTAATGGGGACGGCACATTTAAGGGGACCTATCAGCATCTCTCCGATTGGAATTTCGGTTTTCCAATAACTGATTATGAGGTGATGCAAGGTGATTTTAATGGCGATGGAAAAACAGACATAGTTTTCCTTGGCGGTTCGCCTACAGCCGCTTTCACTTTGTTAAGCAAAGGGGATGGCACTTTTTTGCCGAAGTATCAGACGCTATTTGGTTGGCAATTTTCAACCCCGATCAGAGATTGGTGGAAAGTCGTCGTCGCAGATTTTGACGGTGACGGAAAAGACGACATAGGATTTATCGGTGGAGTGCCTAATACTGACATTTATGTCGCGTCAGGGAATGGCGATGGAACATACAGAGGAAATTATCAGCATCTATCGAACTGGGCATTTGGTTTTCCGGTAAAGAATTTCGATGTTTTGTTAGGCGACTTCAATGGTGATGGAAAAGCCGATATTTCGTTTGTCGGCGATACTCCCAGCACTGTTTATACGGCGTTATCACAAGTTAAGGACAATCTGGTATCTGAAATCGGCAACGGCATCGGTAGCAAAATATCGATTTCCTATGCGCCTCTTTCCAAAAGTAATGTTTACGTAAAAGATACCGCTACTTCAGCCTCTGTTTATCCAATAGTAGACGTGCAAGCAGCGTTATATGTTGTTTCGTCCGTATCGTCTTCCAATGGAATAGGTGGTGCAATAAGTACAAGTTACTCCTACGGCGGATTAAAACGAGATGTAGACGGGCGGGGCTCTTTGGGTTTCAGGTGGTTGCTTGCCAGACAGGTGGAAACTAGCCTGACCTCTTATACGGAGTATTTACAAACCTGGCCTTATACAGGTTTGCCTAGCTTGGTAAGAAAGACGATCTCTGACGGAGGCAACGTAGGTCTGTTGAGCGTTGTCGATAATAGCTACGGCTGCATAGATCCGGGAGGAGCGACTGCCAGCCCTTGCAAGGTGTCCACTGGAAAACGCTACTTCGTTTACGCGAATCAAAGTATCGAAAAAAGTTGGGATTACAACGGTGCTGCTCTGCCTGTGATCACGACCAAGACCGAATACGACAGCTGGGGCAACGCTACGAAGGTTAACGTGAGCACCAGCGACGGCTACGGCAAGACCACCATCAACAATTACAGCAATGACACCAGCAACTGGTATCTGGGCCGCTTGCTCAAATCCAGTGTCTCGAGCGTAGCCCCTTAAGTTGGGGCAGATAGATCATGACAACGACATTTAATAAAAACACAGGGGTATCCATGAAGACATTATTCATACGGAACAGCTTAGCTACCGTTTTGCTGAGTGTACTGATCGGGGGATCAATTGGCATGGCGCAGGCGGCAACGATCACGCGGACGTCTGCGTTTGAATACGATGCCGCAACGGGATTGCTCACCAAAGAAATCATTGAGCCGGACAACCCTCAACTTCGTCTGGAAACGGCCTACACCTATGATGCCTACGGCAACAAGGTCGCCGCCACCACGAGCTCGCCGGCGACTGGTTCGGCCGCGGTTGTTCCGCGCAGTAGCGCAACTACTTACGACGCGATCGGCCAGTTCCCTGTCAGCAGCAGCAATGCGTTGGGGCAGACGGAAACCAAGACCTACGATTCCAAGTTCGGGGGCATGACCAGTCTGACCGGTCCGAATGGATTGACGACGCAATGGCAATACGATGGTTTTGGTCGCAAGATCAAAGAAATTCGCGCTGACGGCACCCAAACCAAATGGGACTACTTGTACTGCAACGGCATCAATGGTGGAACGACCCCGTGTCCCAGTCTGGCAACCTATGTGATCCAGGTCACGCCATTGGCTGCGGATGACGTGACGGCGAGCGGTCCATGGAGCAAGAGCTACTACGACAGCCTGCAACGCGAGATCAAGAGCGAGACGGTCGGCTTCGACGGCACCAGCGTCATCGCCAAAGACACGCAATACGACAGCCTTGGACGCGTCTACCGCACCAGTTTGCCGTATTACGCTAACCAGACGCCGCAGTGGAGTACCGCCAGCTACGATAGCCTGAGCCGTGTGCTAATCACCACCGCGCCGGACGGCAGCCAGGTCTTGATGGGTTACAACGGGCTGACCACCACGGTCACCAATGCGCTGAATCAGACCCAGACCAAAATCAAGAACAGCCAAGGCCAACTGGTCAAGGTAGTCGATGCGCAGAACAATGCGCTGACATATCAGTACGATGCCATCGGCAATGTGGTTGCCACGATCGATCCCAAAGGCAATGTCGTCAGCCTGACGTATGACCTGCGAGGCCGCAAGACGCAGATGGTCGACCCTGACATGGGTACGTGGACCTATGAATACAACGCCTTGGGCGAACTGACCAAACAGACCGACGCCAAGGGGCAGGTCACCAGCATGGTGTACGACAAATTGGGCCGCATGACCAGTCGTGCCGAAGCCGATTTGGTCAGCACCTGGAGCTACGACAATTGCGCCAAAGGCATCGGCAAGCTGTGCAGCTCGACAGCCGACAACGGCTATCTCAAGACCAATACCTACGACAGCCTGGGCCGAGGCAGCAGCACGACGACAACGATTGACACGGCCTACACTAACAGCGCCACCTACGACGCCAACGGACGTGTCAACACCGTCACTTACCCCACCGGTCTTACAGTGCAATACGTCTACACGCCCCTGGGCTATCTGAAAGAAGTCAGAAACAGCCAGACGAACGCCTTGCTGTGGCGTGCCGACACCCAGAATGCGCTGGGCCAGTTGCTGCAACAGACCTACGGCAACAACGTCGTGACGCAGCAAGTGTTTGAAGCGACGACGGGACGTCTAAAGAACATCTATGCCGGCGCCGGTAATGGTGTACAGAACTTCAGCTATGCCTACGACTACCTGGGCAATCTGGTCAGCCGCACCGACGGCAACCAGAATCTGACGGAAACCTTCCTGTACGACAGCCTGAACCGGTTGACGAATGCGGTGGTGAATTCACCGGCAGCAGGGCTATCGAGCACCAACTACACCTTTGATAGCCTTGGCAACATCACCAACCGCAGCGACATGGGCACGTATGCCTATGGCAATGCGAACGACAGGCCGCATGCCTTGAAGGCGCTGAACTTCATTCACGGTGGCAAGCTGCAATACAGCTACGACGCTAATGGCAGCCTGATAGCAGAAGTGGCGATCGACAGCACCGGCCAGGTGATTGCGAATCGGGGAAGAAGCGAGGTCTACACCAGCTTTGGCATGCCGCAGGCGATTGGTGCACCTGGGATAAGTCTGGCGTTTGCGTACGGTCCTGAACATCAGCGTGTGAAACAGATTGCACCGACGGCGACGACGATCTATCTGCATCCGGACAATACCGGTGGCTTGTTCTATGAGAAGGACATCAAGACTGACGGCACGATCGAGCATAAACAGTTCATTACAGCAGGGGGGCAGGTCATTGCCTTAATTAAGCAAACTGGCACGACGCAGATGATCCGCTATATGCACCGAGATCAACTGGGTTCGACGACGACGATTACGGATGAGCAGGGCAATGCGATTGAACGATTTGCGTATGAACCGTTTGGCAAGCGTCGTTTCCCGCAGGGGAATACGGACGATGCTGGAGAAATCGTTGGACAGAACACCGATCGTGGCTTTACGAATCATGAGCATCTGGAAGAGCTGGGCCTGATCCATATGAATGGACGGATTTACGATCCGGCTATTGGGCGGTTCATGAGTGCGGATCCGTATATTCAGGCGTCAGACAATCTGCAAAGTTATAACCGATACGCTTACGTCTTTAATCGCCCCCTGACTCTGGGAGATCCTAGCGGATATTTTAGTTTGGGAGGACTAGTCCGAGATGTGTTTCGGGGTGCTCGAGATGTTGTGAAAGACGTTCTAAATAATAAAGTTATAAAAACTGTAGTTGTAGCTGTTGCCGCTTACTATACGGCTGGTTATGCGTCGGCCGCCTACGAGAACTACGCCGCTTCGACACTTCTTGCAGGCGGAACTCCAATTTCAGTGGCTGGTTCAATATCTTTCACTTCGGGGGCAATTGCTGGAGCATCGGGCGGATTTGTTGCAGGTTACTTAGGTAGTAATGGCAGTCTCCCCGCAGGCTTTAAGGCGGCTCTAAATGGCTCGCTGTCTGGCGGAGCTAGTGGGTTCTATGGAAGTAGTTATTCTATTGATAGAGTATTTGCCAACTCTGTCGTTGGCGGTATTCAATCAACAATCCAGGGGGGGAAATTCGGATCCGGTGCATTTTATTCTCTTGCGACTTCGGCTTTAGCCTACGTAAACGTGCAGATTCGAAATGAAATGATAGACCAGTCAAAGGAACATTTATTCAATGACGGCACGGGACTAAGTCGAGGCTTATTTGGAGATGGATTTAAATTGGCAGGTGGACGCTGGAATCCGTTTGAAAAAATTGGTGAAATCCAATGTAGTCTCCTAGGCTGCATGCAATCTGGACCAGGTTCGGTTTTTGGGGTCTCATATAGCAGCGGTAGCATAACTGATCTAATAACAGAGGCCTTCGCCGGGCCGCACGACAAGGCTAACTCGCTTTGGTTTTATGATGCTGAAGGTTTGATTAAAAATCTAGAAGGTACTAATACTTTTGCTTTAGATTTGGTAACTAATTACACGTCTAGCCTTCTATTTGCGGCCCCCTTGGCAGCAGGAGCTTTGTCAGAAGAGCTTGGTATTTCAGGATATCGAAGATTTGTGAAAAAGTAATTTTTTGAAAAATATTTGTTCTTGAGTGCTATTGATAAGAAAAGAGAGATACGCTTGGAAAAGAGGTTTAGAAAAAGAGCAAGGCAAAAGGGCTTTACTCTTTTGGAACTACTAGTTGTAATGGTAATCATAGGCCTCTTGGCTGGCTACGTCGCCCCCCGCTACTTCGCCCAAATCGGCAAATCCGAAACCAAAGCCGCCCGCGCCCAGATCGATGCCTTCGAAAAAGCCCTCGAAGTCTATCGCCTCGACACGGGCCACTATCCGGCAACCGAGCAAGGCCTCGATGCACTGATGAAGCAACCCGCCGGTGAGACCAGATGGCAAGGCCCGTACCTCAAAAAAGCATTGCCGCAAGACCCATGGCAGCACGCGTACATTTACCGTTTCCCCGGTGAGCACGGCGACTACGATATCTTCTCTTATGGTCGCGATGGCAAAGCCGGTGGCGAAGGGGAGGATGCGGACGTGACCAACTGGTGATGTATCTGCCGTGGCTGTATCGCTGAAGTATGCAATTTCAACTCAAAGTCTATCGTGTGCCGGAGCGCGTCAGTTTACTGACGCTGAGTGCGGCCGACCTCATTGAGGCGACACGAGAGGCGGAGCAGCAAGGTTATCGCGTCATTTCCGCTCAGCGCCAGTTGAGCCTGTCGCTTCGGCTGGGCAAGCGACAGAAGTTTTCAGTGGCGCTGTTCAGCCGGGAATTGCTGGCGCTGCTGGACGCCGGCTTGATCCTGGTGGAGACCGTCGATATCCTGGCGCGCAAGTCGCGTGATACCGAAGGCAAGAAAATACTGGAAAACCTAGGTCGCCATCTGCGCGAAGGTTTGTCGTTTTCCCGTGCTTTGCAGGCAATGCCGGATGCGTTTCCTTCTTTGTATGTTGCAACGATCCGCACGTCGGAACACACCGGCGATTTGAACGAGGCCCTGCGTCGTTATCTGGCCTATCACCGTCAATTGAATCTGGTGCGCGACAAGGTTGTTGCCGCATCGGTCTATCCGGTGTTGCTGATCTTAGTCGGGTTGTTGGTGATCCTATTCTTACTCGGTTATGTGGTACCGCGTTTCAGTCGCGTGTATGAAGATATCGGTGGCGATTTGCCGTGGATGTCCAAGGTGTTGATGCAATGGGGGCATTTTCTTAGCGATCATGCTCTCGGCGTAGTGATCGGATTTTTTGCGATCATCGGTGCTATCGCTTTTGGGTTGACGCGGCCGGCGACGCGGGCGTGGCTGGCGCGGACCTTGTGGTCGTTGCCGACCATGGGCGAGAAAATCCGTCTCTATCAACTGGCGCGCTTTACCCGCACCTTGGCGATGTTGATCAATGGCGGCATTCCTTTTGTGACGGCGCTGGATATGGTGGCGGATCTTTTACGTCAGCCTGCATTGCGAGATGGCTTGCGCCATGCGGCTTTGAGTATCAGCGAGGGATAGCAGGTATCGGAGGCTTTTTCCAACAATGGCCTTGCAACCGAAGTTGGTGTGCGCTTGTCGGCAGTCGGAGAACGATCTGGCAGCATGGGCGGGTCCATGGAGCGTATCGCCAAACTCTATGACGATGAGATTGCCCGCTGGGTGGATTGGTTTACACGATTGTTTGAGCCGTTGCGATGATTGCCATCGGCTTGATCATCGGTATCGTGGTGTTGTTGATGTATCTGCCGATTTTTGAATTGGCGAGCAGTATTCAATAAGTATTCCAGGAACTTGCGCATGGTCTTGCCAGGAGACCGTATGCAGGTACTTTCGTTTTTGAGGCGGGACAGGATGGAGTTGCCACGCCGGGGGGGCGGTATGGTGTGCGACTCAGAGTGAATGTCCCATGTACATGACAAAAATAAAAGAGATGTATGAGCTTGCTTGATCATGCCATTTCGGCGGCTGTTTCGGCGCCGGTTGAACCGCTTCCTCTGGCGTTGATCCAGGAAGTGCGTCAACTGGTCGGGAGAAATTACTACAACATTGAAATGGACATTTACGCTTCAAGATGGCGTTGCAACAATGCGGGTAGATATGATTAGTGCAGAAATTGCGAATCCATTACAAGTTGTCAGCAACATGATGAGTACGGCGAAAGAGAGTGGCGCGGCAGTTTTGCGCATTGAGGGTACGCTGGCGAATCCTCGTTTATTAGATATATTGACGCGACGCTATGGGCTGGTGTCAGATGGTGCGACAGAAGCCGTAATGATTCCATTGAGGTGAAATATGAAGATCACGACAGCTATGAGAGCGCATCGAATCTTAAAGGCAATGAAAAATTACGAAAATTTGGAAGCAAAAAATGACGAATTGAAGGCTATATTCAAGACTGTAAGCTTGGGCGAGTCGCTGGGTTATTATAAAAATTCCGATGCGTTAGGAGATGCGGTTGGCATATTTGACAAAGGATTAGCTTGGGATGATAAAGGCGAATTTATATCACTGCTATTTCGTGACATCGTTGAGGTTATCCTCCCCGATGAAAAAAAAAGTGAGGCTCTTATACTTAAGACACATGATGGAATTCAATTTGAATTGCCAATCAAGGGACACAACGAACGATTTTATGACTCGTTGGAGATGCTTAGATTCTTACGTCGAGTTATGAAGGATGTGAAGTCGAACTAAGCATGTTTCCTAAGTTTTGGGTGACTTGGATAAAAAGACTTCGCAATTCCAGGACACTCTATCAAATGAGTTTTGGCGATTTACAGATGGAATGCAAGGGTTGCCTCTGTTTGGCATGCCAGCAGGAATATTAAAAATGGGCAAGGCGGCATTGTAAGCAGAAACGGCTGCCAAGGTGGCGCGAGAAGCTGCAAAAGAGAAAGTATTGGCCACGCATACAGCGGCGGAATTGGAGAAATATATGGATGGGGTAGTGGTCTCGAGGGCGTGAAAGTGACTAGAGAAGCGCTGGATGTGACTGCAATGGGAATCATGGGGGGATTCAGCCTTTCGGAGAAAGAACCGATCAAGCGTTTTTTTGAGCAGGACGGCGCGGACTTCATTGGGACAAAAAAGTATAGCGATTGGTGTTTTGTCTTTATACCTCCGGTTAATTGATTCTGACAAAAGTATGCCGTTATTCAAGGATGATTATGTTCTCCGGATTTGATAAGAAAAAAGTTTTTGGATCGCTGTTTTTGGCGGCGATGATCATCACATCTGGCCCCATATCGGCTCAGATGCTTACCTCGGCACAGTTCCAGGTCAGTGAGAGCGGTGCGGCGACCTATACCGTCCCGATACAGGTGTCCCCCGGCGTCGGTGGGATGGAACCTCGTATCTCCTTGAATTACAGCAGCCAATCTGGCAACGGACTACTGGGAATGGGGTGGAGCATCGGCGGCTTGGGTGGAATAGCGCGGTGCCCGCGAACAGTCGCTCAAGATGGTGCGCGCGGCGGTGTGAACTACGACAATAACGATCGCTACTGTCTGGATGGTCAGCGCTTGATTGCAATCAGCGGTGCCAATGGTGGGGACGGCAGCGAATACCGGACGGAGCGGGAGAGCTTTGCGAAGATCGTATCGTATGGGAGTGCCGGCAACGGGCCCGCTTGGTTCAAAGTCTGGACCAAAGCAGGACAAGTGATGTTGTATGGAGCAACTCCGGACTCTCGCATTGAGGCGCGAGGTAAAAATTCTGTTCGCCTCTGGGCCTTAAACCGAATCGAGGATACCAAGGGAAACTATCTGACGGTGAGCTACATCGAGGATCCCACCGGCGGTGATTTTTACCCCGACCAAATCGATTACACAGGCAATAGCAAGTCGAATATCTCGCCGGCTATTTCGCTTCGTTTTCAATACGATAACAGACCGGATAGTCCGCCGGCTTATCAAGCCGGAGCGTTGATGCAACGTGTATCACGCTTGAACCGTCTGGAGGTGGTGGCAAATCACGCCATCACCAAAACATATCAACTGAGCTATGCCTCCGGGGCGCTAAATCGTTCGATTCTGTCAGGTATTCAAGAATGTGCAGGGGCTGTCTGCCTTCCTGCGATATCTCTGCAATATACGTCGTCAGGAGGAGTCGTATCTGTCCCAGCTTTTTTCCCCGCAGCATCGCAGGCCTTGACTACAATCAGTCTTGGCGATCATCTCTATACCAATAACATCGTTGATGTGGATGGCGATGGCAAAGCCGATTTAATTGCGATGAACCAGGGGACATCCGGCTGGAATGCTTGGGTATCAAAGGGGCGGGGAGATGGCACTTTTGAAGCTGCGACGTTGCAGACGCTTACCACCGTCAGTTTGGGGATCAATCTATATCAGTCGTCGATCGCTGATCTTAACGGCGACGGGAAGCCTGATCTGATCGCTCTCTCCCAAGGAGTGACCGGCTGGTACGCATGGGTGGCGCTTGGTCGTGGAGACGGGACGTTCGCACCCGCGACGGTACAAACACTGACGACCACCAGTCTTGGCGATCAACTATATTCGTCATCGGTGATTGACCTCCGAGGCAATGGAAAAGGTGATCTTATCGCCATGCATCAGGGACCGACCGGCTGGTATGCATGGGTGGCAAAGAACCGCGGCGACGGTACCTTCGAACCTGCGGGCGTTCAAACGCTGACGACAGCAAGTTTGGGAGACCGTATTTATGCATCTTCTGTTACCGATTTAAACGGTGACGGAATTGCTGACATTGTAGCTATGACTCAAGGTGCGACCGGCTGGTATATCTGGAAGGCAATCGGCAGGGGGGATGGCACCTTCGAGCCTGCGACCGTCCAAACGCTGACCGCAATCAGTCTTGGCACCGGCCTTTATTCCTCTTTCATGGCCGATCTCAACGGCGATGGCAATGCAGATGCGATCGCGGTTCATCAGGGACCGACCGGTTGGTATGCATGGGTGGCGCTTGGTAAGGGCGATGGCACTTTTGAACCTGCCACGTCGCAGACCCTGACAACGGTCAGCCTCGGTAACAACTTATATAAACCACTTTTAGCGGATGTCAATGGAGATGGCAGGGCTGATTTGGTTGCCAGCTATCAAGGCTCCGATGGCTGGTATGTATGGACGTCGCTGGGAAAGGGCGACGGAAAATTTTCTGCCGCGACCGTTCAGGCATTGACGACAATTAGTTTAGGCGTGGATTTGTACGATGCATTTGTCGCTGATCTGAATGGTGATGGAGTGACAGATTTGGTAGCTACGCATCAGGGTGGGGGCTGGTATGCATGGACCAGCCAGGGCACGATGAAAGCACCAGATTTACTAAGTACGGTCAGTAGCAATGGCAGGCAGATGTTCGGCATTCAATATGCGCCGCTTTCGGATGCAAGGATCTATACCAAGGATTCCCACGTAAATTCCGCCACCTACCCAATCCAGGACGTAATCGGACCTCTGTATGTCGTGTCGTCATTGTCTTCGGAAAATGGGACTGGTGGAACGACAAGTGCTACCTATACTTACGGTGGCTTGAAGAGCGATTTGTCGGGACGCGGTTTGCTTGGTTTTCGATGGTTGCAGTCCCGGCAGGTGGAAACTGCTTTGACGTCTTACACGGAATATCTGCAGCAATGGCCCTACACAGGCCTTCCGACCGTCGTCAAAAAATCTTTGACGGGAGGCGGCAATAATGGCGTATTGAGCGAAATTGTGAGTAACTACGACTGCAACGATGCTGCGAGTTCAACAGTAACGACCTGTGGCGTCAGTCCAGGAAAACGCTATTTCGTTTATGCAAAGCAGAGCAGAGAAAGTGGTTGGGACTACAACGGCGTCGCGCTACCGGTTATCACGACCAGTACCGAGTATGACAATTGGGGGAACGCTCTCAAAGTCGATGTGAGCACCAATGATGGTTTTGGAAAAATCACCATCAATAGTTACAGCAACGACGGCGGAAACTGGCTTTTGGGGCGTTTGCTTAGATCGAGCGTCACCAGCACCGCACCATGAGAATGACGGTCGTCGTCGAAAATATAAATCGCTGATTTTACTGACACGGGGCGTTTTGCCAAAGCATGGAGAGCCTTGCGGTGAGCGGCACAACGATCAGCTATTGATATTGAAGAACTGTGTTGATTTGCTCGCAGAATTGACCATCTCCAATTGATCCACCTCCCAGCGTCTGACGAAGGCCGCGACTCGATCGTACGACCGCTCATAACCTAACGCTCGCAGCTCCTGGTGGAGTTGTTTTAACGTACGACGCTGCTTGCGTGATTTAGTCGCTTCGGTCTTTAGCCAGGCCGAGAAATTGAATGTGTATTTGTCCAGAGAACTTCCAGGACGCCTGTCTGCGTAGGCTGGCTCAATAGTTTCCGCGCGAATGTCTCGCCTGACGGTGTTTCGTGAGCTGCCTAACGGGTCTGGCGATCTCTCGCAATGGAACTTGGTCACGAAGGTGCCTGCATCGAATAATGCCCAGTAATGCCACGTCAATCACTCCGATCTTCTGCTTATGGTCACAAGCAGAATTGTGTTCTAAACGTGGGTCAATTCTCGGTGCAAATTATGCGGCTTTAAGCGATGGGTTGTATTTTGATACGAACTTCAATGCGCGACATGTAAATAGTTGCGTATTGCCACAATTACGACTTAACGCGCACTACGGCAATACGCAACACATAAAATAGATTACATAAGTCATGAAGGCGCAGATCGACTGGATTCCTTTGTCGTCCGGCGCCATCCGGCCGACCCAGGGAAAGACGCTGGCGGTGATGGAAGTCTCCGGCGGTTCGCAGTCGTTCAACGCCGTCAACCAGATGCGCATCCTGGGGCGCTGGATGCGCATGCTGACAATCCCGAATCAATCCTCGGTGGCGAAAGCATTCCAGCAATTCGACGACGCCGGCCGCATGCATCCTTCCGCGTACTACGACCGCGTGGTGGATGTGATGGAGGAATTGATAAAATTTACTTTGCTGACACGCGACGTCTCGCCAATGCTCGCAAATCGTTACAGCGAGCGGAGGGAGAGCGTGGAGATGTTGAGCCAACGCGTCAATCAGGGCGCCATCTGACATTGCCGGCATAAAGTTCCTGCAGCATCGACCGTAAAGCAGCTAGCGGATCTCCTGGTCCCGGACATCCATTTGCCACTCCTTTGCTGTTACTTGTTGCCATGACAAACCTTTCTGCAGTGAGCACTTCATCGCCGGTCACGGCGGTCACGACGACACGCAACGCCTCGACTCCGGGCGCGGTGTCAAATGCGACTCCCGCACCATCCTATACCTTCGTCACGCTGGGCGGCAGCAATGCCGCCGCGAGCGCGCAGCTGTATTCCATGTCGGGCGCGGCGCCGTCGACGGACAAGTTCCTCTCCTGGCAGAGCAAATCCAACGACGCCGTCAGCACCATGATGGCGGGGAATTTTTCTGCGTCGTCGCTGGGCGCGCGTTTCAAGGGGCTCGGCGCAGCGCTGCTCAATCGCTTCGACAGCGACGGCGGCAATTTTTCGCAATCGGTCGTGACGCTGCCGGCCGGCACGCCGAAGGGATCGGCGCTCGAAAGCACTTTGCGGACGCAGACCAATGCCCAGACCGACAACAAGATTTCGCTGACCATCGTGACGTCCTCGGGCGCACAAGTCGACCTGACGCTGGCCAACCAGGAAGACGGCCTGTCGGTGCAGGTGCAGGTCAGCAAGGGCAAGCTGACCGACGCCGAACGCGGCGCGCTGCAAAAATTATCGGACGGTTTCCAGTCCGCCATCGACGGCATTGCCGCCAATCCGCCGCGTCTGAAACTGGACGGACTGACACAGTTCGACACCAGCCTGTTGGCGTCGGTGGACCTGCATGCGAGCGTACAGGTCGGCAGCGCTATCCAGACCATCGATTTCCATGCCGACAGCAAGCAGCGCACGGTGAGTGCAGCCGGGCCGGCAGGTACCCTCAAGGTCAGCGTCGACCTGAGCAACCTCGCCATCGTCGGCACCGCCAGGCAGCAGGGCGAGGCCATCAAGCGCTATCTGAAGCAGTTCGATGACGCGCAGACGCGCGGCCATGGCGATGCCTCGCTGGTGGCGATGTTCAAGGACGCCTTCAAGGAAATGAACAGCAACGTCACCAATGCCGCGCAACAGGCGCGCGAGCAGTCGCCGACCGCGATCTGGCTCAATAAGGCCGACCAGAGCATGACCACCGGGCTGGCCGATTTCAGCGCGTCGATGACGCAGGAAGTGACGTCGCCGAACCCGGCGCGTCAGAATGAAAACGATACCTTCTCGTACCAGACTTCACAGCGCAGCAACGTCAGCGGCAATGGTCAGCTCAACCGCGCCATCACGCAGCAGCAGGAGTCGCATCTGAGCGCGAGCTACCACGAGTCGCTGCTGGCGGACGTGCCGCTCAAGCTGACCACCGACAAGAATTCGCAGAACTACACGTATCACCAGATCAAGGACGACGCCAGCAGCAAGGCCACCATCGCCTACGACAAGGGCGTGCTGGTCAAGGCCGCGCTGGAGCAGTCGGCCAGCCAGTCGACGCGCGTGCAGAAATACATCATGGGTGAGCTGATCAGCGATCAGACCACGCCGCAGAATGCCACGCTGTCGCGTGACTTCCTCGACCTGCTCAAGCCGCTGCAGAAGAAAGAGGGCGCCACCAGCGCAGCCGACATTTCCAAGTTGGACCAGGTGCTGGCGACCATCAATAACCTGGTCTACCTGCAGCCGGATCCGCTGGTGCTGCGTAACACGCATTAATCGTTCAGCGGGGCTGGTCTGCCTCGGCGGCAACGCCTTGCAGGAATGCCACGGCGGCCTGTTCCAGCTGGGTGATGCCAGGCTGCTCGATGGGAAAGTGGCCGCAGTTGTCGAGCAGGACCAGTTCCTTGCGGCCCTTGATGCGATCGAAGAATGGCCGGCTCGAGGCGATGGTGGTCCATTGATCGGCGGCAGGATGCGCGAGCAGCAGGGGACAGGCGTCGAAGTGTTCCGGCTCGACATCCGGTCGCACCGTAAAAATCGACGCCATGAATCCGACCGGAACGCGCGCGCCGCCGCCGCAAGGATCGGCCGCCACCAGCCGTGCCAAGGTCCGGTCGTTGGACATGGCGTGCATCCTGGTGAACCATTTGACCGGCAACCTGAGTCGTCCCGCCAGCGCGGCGAACGCCGGCATCAGCGGCATCAGTCCATGGCGGACCAGCGCATTGCGCGCGAACTGCTTTCTCGTCAATTCAAGGCGCGGATCCGCCAGCGTGGTGGCGATGACACCGGCAATCGCGCCACGCGGCATGGTCGCCGCACACAAATACGCCAGATACCCGCCCAGGCTGCCGCCGAACAACACGACGGGGCGACCGTTGCGTTGCCGTTCGGTAGCTGCAATGTCGGCCAGTAAATCAACCCAGGCATCGTAGCGAATCAATCCGGACGGCGCATCGCTGAGTCCGTAGCCGGGCAGGTCGGGTGCAATCACTTCATAACCGGCTTTGTGCAGCAGCAGGGCCAGCGGCGCGAACAGACGGCCATAACCGCCGCCGCCGTGCGCCAGGATCACGGTCAGCGGCGTGTCGTCGCGGCGATAGCGATCGAGGTGGATCCCGGCGCCGCGCCAATGCAGCCATTCTTCTTCAGGCGCATTGGCGGCGTCGACGCGGGCATGCGGCGGAAAGAAGCGCTGATACTGCTGCCAGTAAGTGATCGTGCGATAAGTCTTTTTCTGCATGAGCGAATCAATGTCGATCAACGGGAAGCCGCCAGCGCGTCGCGCGCCGCCGCCAGCCACAAGCCCACGGCATGGGCGCCCGGATCGGCGAAACCCAGCGCACGATCGCCCAGATAGCTGGAGCGGCCGCGCCTGGGCGTCATCGATGCGGTCTTTGCGGCGCCGTCAACTGCGGCGTCCACTGCTGCACTGATTGCCGCGTCTTCATTTTTCCCGCTGTCGAGCGCGGCTTGCAGCGCCTGAGCCGCCGGATACAAGGCGTCGATCATGGTGCGGTCGCCGGGATGGGCGCCGCCCAGCTCCGAAACGCCTTCGACTGCCGCGCTGAAGGCGGCGCTCCAGGCGCGGAGGTCATTTGTCTTTACACTGTCGAGCGTGGCCGCGGCGCGCATCAACAGGATCGCGTAGAGCGGGCCGGAAGTGCCGCCGACCACGCGGCGGATAGTCGCCGACATCGCGCGCAGCACCGCGGCCGGATCGGTTTCGGCCGGCCATTCGTCGACCTCGTCGCGAATACCTTGCGCGGCGCGCGCCATGCTGATGCCGAGATCGCCGTCGCCGACGCGTTGGTCCATGTCGGTCAGTACGGCTTCGGCGCCGGTCAGGCAGACACAGACGGCTTCAATGACGCGGCGCAGACGGGCATCTGCGGCCATGCGGTCGTTGCGTTTGACGTGGGGTGCCGGCGCAGCCGGTTTCACCGGGGTTGTTGCCAGACGGCCGCCCAGCGTTGGCCAGGCGCTGGTGAGGGCAGGTGCGTCGAGCAGGCCGAGACGACGGTCATCCACGCGCAAGACCGTCAGCGATATGCCGGCCATGTCGAGCGCGCTCAGGAAGGTGCCGGCCCAGGCGCGTGCGACTTCGACGCCGCGCGCATGGAGATCGCGCAAGGCGGCGTCGGCGACGATATCGAGCTCGCTCGCAGGCGTGCCGCCGAGGTTGTTGACCAACAGCGCAACACGGTCGCCGCGCCGGAGTTTGAGGTCACCGGCGATCTGTTGCAGCAGGCGCGCCACGATGGCGTCGGCCGGTACCAGCGCGCCGCGCTCGATGCCGGGTTCTCCATGGATGCCGAGGCCCCATTCGATTTCATTGTCGGCCAGCGTGAAGCCGGGCTTGCCCGCGGCGGGCACAGTACACGGCGTCAGCGCCACGCCCATGGTGGCGAGCGCCGCGATGGCGTCGCGCGCGACCTGGGCCACTTCGGCCAGCGATGCGCCTTGCGCGGCGGCGCCGGCGATCTTGTGCACCAGCACCGTGCCGGCCAGGCCGCGCCGTCCGGCATGCTGGCCGTGGGCGGAGAGTGCGACGTCGTCGGCCACGATCACCATTTCGACCGGGATGCCTTCGGCGCGAGCGATCTCGGCGGCAAGGCCGAAGTTGAGGCGGTCACCGGTGTAGTTCTTGACGATCAGCAGCACGCCCGCCGGACCGGCCACCGCGCGGATGGCGTCCAGCACGGCATCGGTCGAGGGCGAGGTGAAGACCTCACCGGCCACCGCTGCGCTCAGCATGCCGGCGCCGACATAGCCGCCGTGCGCCGGTTCATGGCCGGCGCCGCCACCCGAGATCAGCGCGACTTCACCGCGCGCCGCCGCCTGCGCCGCATCGGCGCGCACGACGATAGTCTTGCCTTGCAACAGCGCCAGATGCGGATTGAGCGCAACCAGGCCGTTGAGCATGTCGGGGACTACTTGCGATACATCGTTGATGAGCTTTTTCATGGGTCTCCAATCGGTGAAAGTGGGGCGCTTGTTTTTGTCGTTGTGTTCGCCTTGGGTATGCAGCGATTCTATTCGATGCGCCGCATTTGCTTCAGGAAGCTTCGTTGACCGCCTGCTTCGCCTGGCGCCGATACAGTCCTGGACTCACGCCGGTGCGGCGTTTGAAGGCCTTGTTGAAGGCGGCCTCGGATTCGTAGCCGACGGCCGAGGCGATTACCGCCAACGCCTGCTCCGAGTGGCGCAGCATGCCTTGCGCGCGGAACATGCGCCAGTGCACGAGATAGTCCAGCGGCGGCCGCCCGACCTTGTGGCGGAAGCGCTGGGCGAACGCCGAACGCGACATCCCGGCGGCCACCGCCAGCGACTCGACCGTCCAGCCGGCCGCAAGGTCACGGTGCACCAGTCGCAGCGTGGCGCCGATCTTTTGATCCGCCAGCGCCGCCAGCCAGCCGCTGGCGCCGTCCATCGCCAGTGATTGAACATGGGCGCGCACTGCCTGCGCGAACAGGATGTCGGCAAGGCGGCTGATGATCAGTCCGGAACCGAGGCCGGGTTGCGTGGTTTCCAACGCCAGCAGTTGCAGCGAGGACTGCAGCATGCGCGTACGCGCATCGTCCATGCGCACATGCAACAGCGGCGGCAACAGTTCAAACAAGGGTCGGGCGCCGTGCGGATCGACGTGGAACCAGCCGCTGAGCACGGTTGCACGGTCTCCTTCGTTCTTGGCGCCGATCACGACCACGCCGTCCACGCTGTTGCGCACGGCATCGACGCAATTGACGGTGGGCGAGCCGATCTCGTCCTGCAGCGTGTAGGCGGCGCCGTGCGGAATGAAGAAGCAGTCGCCCTCGGCCAGTTGCACCGGCTCTGCAGGTTGACCACCTTCGACATCCATGCTCAGCCAGGCGCGGCCGCGCAACATCAGGCCGAAGCGCGTGGTGCCGTCGATGCGGCGCGTATGCAGGCCCCACGGGGAGGTCGCTTCGAGGCGGGCGTGCTGGGCTTGTTCGACGCGCATGGCGGCGAAGACTTCATCAAGCGGATCCATAGGGGGGGCAATGATTTGGACGAACGGACAATAAATATAGCCGATCAGGCATGGTTCGTCTTATTGCTGCCACTTAGGATGGTGCATCGATCAAGGGAGCGGAAATTCTCCGGTCTCGTCGGCATTCATTTCAGGACATCAGATGACACTTCATGCGCAAGAACTGGCGGACCGTTATGCGGCTGCATGGAATCAACCGGACGCCACGATCCGCGCCGCCGAAATCCGCGCGTTGTGGACGGAGAACGGCGAACACTATGTCAAGGAGCGCGAAGTCCGCGGCTATGAACAACTGTACGTGCGCGTGGCCGGCTCGTACGAAAAGAACGTGCTCGGCAACGGCTTCCGCTTCCGCGCCGTGAGCGATGCCCAGAAGCTGCGCGACGTGGTGACGTTTCATTGGGAAATGATCCGGCCGCAAACCGGGGAGGTGCTGGCCACGGGGCTGGAAGTCCTGCGGCTCGATGCGGATGGAAAAATCCTGGTCGATTACCAGTTCATTGTGGGTTGACGAAAGCATTCATCCCAGCCGCTCCAGCACAAAGTCCACGAAGCTGCGCACCTTGGCGCTGGGACGGCTTTCCGGCCGGCGCACGATGTGCAGCGCCCGGGTCGGAAGTTGCCAGTCGGGTAGCAAGGCCGTCAGTCGGCCGGCGGCGATGTGTTCTTCCAGCAGGGTATCGGTCTGAACCAATACGCCCATGCCGGCCAGCGCCGCCGCCAGCAATGCCTGGCCGTTGTTGCTGGCGAAGCTGCCTTGCACAGGCACGTGAACAGCCTCGGCCTCGCGGCTGAAGCGCCAGGTGTGGCCGGGCTCCAGCGCACCGAAAGTCAGGCAGTGATGGCGTGCAAGATCGTCCGGATGTCCCGGGATGCCGTGGCGCGCGAGGTAAGCCGGACTGCCGGCGATCAGCATGCACGCCGGTCGCAGCGGCCGCGCGATCAGGCCGTCGTCAACCAGCGGGCCGGAGCGCACCGCAACGTCGACGGCTTCCTCGGCAAGGTCGACCACGCGGTTGTTGAGCGCCAGATCGATGTGCACCTGCGGATGGACGGCGGCATATTCGCCGATCACCGGCATCAGCCGCTGCAAGCCGTAGGAAACCGGGGCACTCACGCGCAGCACGCCTTGCGGTACGGCGCGCAAGGTCTCCGCCACGCGGTCGGCATTCTCGACGCTGGCCAGTACATCGCGGCACAACTCCAGATAGCGCGCGCCGATTTCGGTCAGGGCCTGTTTGCGCGTGGTGCGCTCCAGCAACCCGGCGCCCAGTTGCTGCTCAAGCGTTCGGACGTGCTTGCCGACCATGACGGCGGAAATATCGAGTATCTGCGCCGCAGCCGCAAAGCTCTCCGCGGTTGCCGCCACAACGAACACTTCCATGCTGCGTAGTTTATCGCTCATCTTTATCGTCCATCTTGTCGACTTTATCGTGATATTGCGAACTATTAGTTCTGAATGATCAAATAATTATGCCATTTATTGATTGAAAGCTTCTATTGATAATAGCTTACGACGATCCCGCCACCGTCCGGCAGGCGGGAAGTTCGTCGGTTTTTTTGGACAAGGAGAGCAAGCATGGCTGCCTATGCAATCGGCGCGCTAACGTTGCGCAATACGGACTGGCAAAAGGAATATGGCGAAAAGATGGCGCAGCTCATCACGAAGTACGGCGGCAAAGTCATCGCCAAATCGGCTCCGCACCTGCTGGAAGCAGTCAATCCCGCGCCCGATGCGGTGGTGGTCATCGAGTTTGCCTCGCCCGAACAAGTGCAAGCCTGGTATGACGATCCGGATCATGCGCCGTTGAAGCAACTGCGCCGTAGCGGTAGCGCGATTGACCTGTTGCTGGTCAACGGCCTATAGGCGATCATCCCGCGTTTTGCCCGACAAGCGCCCATAAAAAAACCGAAGCCGCAGCTTCGGTTTTTTCATTTCAACACGCAGACCCGAATCAGGTCGGCGCCGCAAAACGCACTGCCTGGCGCGCCAGCAGGCGCCATTGGCCGCCGGTCTTCTTCCAGACCATCAGGATCTTCAGCGACACGTTGCCCGGCTTGCCGGAGTCGTTGGTCGCTGCCGTCAGGGTGTGGCGGACCACGGCGACGTTTTCCTGCACGTTGACGGTTTGCGCCGTCAGGTCGATCTTGACGAAGGTCGATTCGCCGCTGACCAGTTGGCCGATGAACTCCGCCTTGGTCTGCACCACTCCGTTGGAGTGGCCGTAGCTCAACTGATCGTCGGTCAGCGCGTCCAGCGCGCCGCGGTCGATCTGCGACGTCATGGCCACGCGCAGTTTTTCAACCGCGGTCGCCACTGCTTGTTCGTCGGCGCCCGGGGCCGCTGCGGCACCCTGGGCGATCACCATTGAGCACACCATGGCGCTGGCCAGATACATCCATTTCCTGAACATCTTGTCTCCTTGAGTAGTTGTGGTTGGGTAAGACTGATCATGGCTTGTTGTTCTGTCATTGCGGACCCAGCTTGGCGATCAGCGCGCCCAGTGCTTCGCATTCGGCGGCGTTGAGGTCGGTCAGCGGCGCGCGCACCGGACCGGCGTCGTGGCCGACCAGGCGGGCCCCGGCCTTGACGATGCTGACCGCATAGCCTTGCATGCGGTTGCGGATTTCGAGGTAGGGCATGAAGAACTCGCGCAGCAGGTGATGCTGGGTGGCGAGGTCGTCCGCGGCGACGGCGTGGTAGAACTCCATCGCCGTCTTGGGAATGAAGTTGAACACCGCCGACGAGTACACCGGCGTGCCCAGCGCCTTGTAGGCGGCGGCATAGACCTCGGCCGTCGGCAGGCCACCGAGATAGGCGAAGCGATCACCCATCTTCATGTAGATCGAGGACATCAGCTCGATGTCACCGATGCCGTCCTTGAACCCGACCAGGTTCGGGCAACGCTCGGCCAGGCGCGCCAGCGTGGCGGGCGTCAATCGGCATTGGCCGCGGTTGTAGACGATGACGCCGAACTTGACGCTCTTGCAGACCGCTTCCACGTGCGCAGCGAGGCCGTCCTGGCCGGCTTCGGTAAGGTAGTGGGGTAGCAGCAGGACGCCGTGGGCGCCGGCTTTTTCCGCGGCCTGGGCGCATTCGATGGCGTAGCGGGTCGGCCCGCCGGCGCCGGCGATGATCGGCACCTTGCCTCGGCAGGTGTCGACGGCGGTCTTGATGATGGTCGGATATTCGTGACCGGTCAGCGAGAAAAACTCACCGGTGCCGCCGGCGGCGAACAGCGCGCTGGCGCCGTAGGGGGCCAGCCATTCCAGCCGCTCGGCATAGCCGCGCGCATTGAAGTCGCCGTTGGCGTCGAAGTCGGTCAGGGGAAACGAAAGCAGGCCGGAGCCCATGATGGTTTTAAGTTCTTGTGGCGTCATGATGGCGTGATGGTGGCTGAAGAAGGTGTCTCGGAAGGCGTTGTTATTGGCTTGTTGCTTTTATTTGTTATCAGTCATCATACAATGTGAATTCTGAATTTGCCAATGGCTACTTGCAACTATTTTTGCGTACCGGAGGAGGGTGCGACGGGACGGATGGATCGATTGTGCATCGCAGGAAGGCGATACTGCAGAGGGTGAAAATACCTCTTGTTAAACTTTAAATAAAGTTACTAATTAATTGTATTTAAAAGAAATTATTAAGTCATAAAAGTTAATGTGTTTTCTGAGGTTTACACTTTTTACCGCGCTGATGACGGCACTCTCCTGCTGCAGTGCGAAAGGAATTATTTTTTGAATTTTCAACGACTTCGTTTGACAAGGAAACGAGGCGAAGTTGATAATCCTCGCTCGCGTTATAAGACAACGTATCACGCAGCGCAGCATCCTCTCTTCAGAGCAGCGCGGCTACAGACCGATTAATTGGAAATACAGACATGGCCGACCAATCATCACGTGCAGCAGGCGCAGCAGAAGCCGCCGCACAAGACAAGAACCAACACAGATTCGGCCGCCTGTTGCTGACCGGCGCCGCCGGCGGTCTCGGCAAGGTATTGCGTCCGCGCCTGGCGGCGTTTGCCGACGTGCTGCGCGTGTCCGACCTGGGCGCCGCACTGGGCAACGATGCCGCGCCGCATGAAGAAGTGGTGGCCTGCAACCTGGCCGATCGCGCCGCGATGGATGCACTGGTCGCCGGCTGCGATGCCATCGTCCATCTTGGCGGGGTCTCCGTCGAGCGACCATTCGAAGAGATCCTGGAAGCCAATATCAAGGGGGTGTTCCACGTCTATGAAGCAGCGCGTCGCCACGGCGTCAAGCGCGTGGTGTTCGCCAGCTCCAATCACGTTACCGGTTTCTACCGCCAGGACGAGCGCATCAACGCACGCGACCTGCGCCGTCCGGACGGTTACTACGGCCTGTCGAAGTCCTACGGCGAAGACATGGCGCAATTCAACTACGACCGCTATGGCATCGAGACCGTCAGCATCCGTATCGGCTGGTCGTTTCCAGAACCCAAGGACCGCCGCTCGCTGGCCAGCTGGCTGAGCTACGACGACCTGACCGAGCTGATGCGCTGCTGCCTGTTTACACCTGATGTCGGCCATACCGTCGTTTATGGGATGTCGGCTAATCCGTCTACGTGGTGGGACAACCGCTATGCCGCACACCTCGGTTTCAAGCCGCGCGATACGTCCGATGTTTTTCGCGCCAAGATCGAGGCGCTGCCGCTGCCGCCGGCGGATGACCCGGTGCGGGTCTATCAAGGTGGCATCTTCACCGTCACCGGTCCGTTCGATCCGAAATGACAGATATCGGGATTGCGGGAAGGTAAGGCGAAAACGCAAAAAAAGTTATCGCGTCCACTTCTACATTCTTGATTGTATGTTATCGTACATCTATGTTATCGTTGCGCCGCATGAAGATGCAGCGCTGCCGGTTTCAGTGGCAAGCGGGTGTCGAAAACAGGCCGCAGCAGCCGACAGCCGCCGTATCGACTGGCAATGTCAGTCAGCAATAACAAGCAGCAATACAAGCAGCAAAGGCTGGTAACAAGACAGCCGCCTTGTCCGGCAACCCGGCGGAGACAGCGCAACGCGCCGGCGTTGGACGAGGTGAAGGGAGACGGTAGTAGTGACGGTGAGCGACAGCAAGCAAAAACAATAACGCACGCACCGCAGGCAGCGACGCTATCGCAGGGACCGGTAACAGCGATCCCGCAGACGGCGCCGCAGGCTCAGGGAAAATCGATTAGTTTCGTTCCACGGTGGATCGCCTCGTTGTCAGTCGGCTCCTCGTGTCCTCCACTGTCATTACATCGCCGAATTAAACGCCACGTATAAAGGGCATCATCGGCATGGGTTTTTCACTTAATTTCGCTCCTCTGGCGCCATATTGGCCGGTCTTCCTGACCGGCGCATGGCTGACGCTGAAGATGACGACGGTCGCCATCGTGGTCGGCGTCTCGATCGGTACGCTGATCGCGTTCCTCAAACGCGGCAGCAACCGCGCCATTTCCAAAGCCTGTTCCGCCTATATCGAAGCGGTGCGCAATACGCCTTTCCTGGTGCAGATCTTCCTGCTGTACTTCGGCCTGGCCAGCCTCGGCATCCACATGCCGACGTTCGCCGCCGCCGTGCTCGCAATGATCATCAACATTGCCGCCTACGCCGCCGAAATCATCCGCGCCGGCCTGGAATCCGTCCCCAAGGGCCAGATTGAAGCAGCCGAATGCCTTGGCTTGTCGCGCTGGCGCATCGCATGGCACGTGATGTTGCAACCCTCGATCGAGCGTGTCTATCCGGCGCTGACCAGTCAGTTCCTGCTGATGATGCAGGCCTCGGCCATGGCCTCGCAGATATCGGCAGAAGAATTGACCGCGATCGCCAATACCGTGCAATCCGATACCTTCCGCTCGCTGGAAACCTATATCGTCGTCGCCTTCATGTACCTCGCGTTGTCGATCCTGGTCAAGCTGCTGGCCTGGGGCTTCGGCGAATACCTGTTCAAGCGCCGCCGCATCATCCGCCGCGCCGCCATGGAAGCTGCACGCCGTCGTCCGCCTGCAACGCCTCCATTCCAGCCGGGCGTGGCCGCGACCGCAGCTGCGACAGGCGTAAACACGACCAACACCACCAACGGGAGCGCATCATGATCGGCAGTTTCTCCTGGGGACATTTCTTTTATCTGGTGCAGTCGATCTGGTGGACGCTGGTGCTGTCAGGCCTGGCCTTCATCCTCGGCAGCATCGGCGGTTTCGGCGTAATGCTGGCGCGCATTTCGCCGCGCCGCTGGCTGTGGATGCCGACACTGGTGTACATCGAGTGCATCCAGGGCATTCCGCTGCTGATCCTGTTGTTCATCGTGTATTTCGGCCTGTCGGTGTATGGCTTCGCCTTGCCGGCGCTGGTGGCGGCCGGGCTGGCGATGATGGTCTATACCAGCGCCTACCTCGGCGACATCTGGCGCGGTTGCGTCGAAGCGATGCCGCGTCCGCAATGGGAAGCGGCCGAATGCCTGTCGCTGACGCGCTGGCAGACGCTGCGTCTGGTGATCATTCCTCAAGCTTTCCGCCTGTCGTTGCCGCCGACCGTGGGCTTCCTGGTGCAGGTCATCAAGATGACTTCGCTGGCTTCCGTGATCGGCTTTATCGAACTGACCCGCGCCGGTCAGATCATCAACAACTCAATTTTTCAGCCTTTCCTGATTTTCAGTCTGGTAGGGGCGTTCTATTTTGTACTGTGCTACCCGCTCTCGCGCTGGAGTGAATCGATGGAGAATAAGCTCAATGTCAGCAATCGTTAAATTAGATCAGATTTACAAGAGCTTCGGCTCTAACCAGGTACTGAAGGGGGTTTCCTTCGAAGTGCAAAAGGGCGAGATGATCGCCATCATCGGCGCCAGCGGCTCCGGCAAGAGCACCGCGCTGCGCTGCATCGACCGCCTCGAGAAGGTCGATTCCGGCACCATCGAAGTCTGCGGCATGCGCGTGGATGACCCGGCCGTCGACCTGCATAAACTGCGCCAGGAAGTCGGCATCGTATTCCAGAGCTACAACCTGTTCCCGCACCTTACCGTGCAAGAGAACATCATGCTGGCGCTGCGCCACGTCAAGCAACAGCCCAAGGCGCAAGCCTTGAGCGTGTCGCTGGCTGCGCTGGAGCAAGTCGGCCTGGGCAACAAGGCTGACGCCTACCCGGAACAGTTGTCGGGGGGCCAGCAACAACGCGTGGCGATTGCCCGCTCGCTGGCGATGGCGCCGAAGGTCATGCTCTTCGACGAAGTCACCTCGGCGCTCGATCCGCAGCTGACCGGCGAAGTGCTGCGTGTGATGGAAGACCTGGCCGCCGGTGGCATGACCATGCTGCTGGTGACCCACGAAATGGCCTTCGCCAAGCGCGTGGCTGACCGCATCATTTATATGCACCAGGGCACCGTATGGGAAGTCGGCCCGGGCGAGATGCTGGACAACCCCAAAACACCGGAATTGCATGCCTTCCTGAACAACGGCCTGTAATCCATGAAATGAGTTCCATAGTTTTTCATTGCAACACAATCAAACCAAGGAGACCTGCATGAAACTGAATCACATCTTCGCCCGCACGTGCATCGCTGCGCTGCTGACCGCCGGCCTGGCTCATGCCGCCATGGCCGACCAGCTCGACGACATCAAGAAGGCCGGCAAGGTCCGCGTGGCGATCGCCATGGGTACGCCGCTGTTCAGCTTCGCCGACGCCAACCTGCAACCGGCCGGTTCCGACGTCGAGACCGCCGAACAATTCGCCAAGGACCTGGGCGTCAAGCTGGAAATCGTGCCAGTCACCAATGCCGCGCGCATCCCGACATTGCAGGCCAACCGCGCCGACGTCGTCATCGCCGACCTGTCGATCACGCCTGAACGTGCCAAGGTGGTGGACTTCTCCATTCCTTACGCCGTCATCACTATTATCGTTGGCGGTCCGAAGAACATCCAGATCAAGGACTACAACGACCTCAACGGCAAGCGCATCGGTCTGACGCGCGCCACAGTCAACGACACGTTGACGACAGCGCAAGCCAAGGGCGCGGAGATCGTGCGCTACGAAGACGACGCCACCCTGATCACCTCGATGGTGACCGGCCAGGTCGAGATCTTCTCCAGCACGCCATCGAATCTGGGTGAAATGATCAAGCGCGCACCGGGCAAGAACCTGGAACTGAAATTCGCGCAAAAGGACTTTGACCTGGGCATCGCCTTCAACCAGAACCAGCCGCGCCTGAAGGAGTGGATCAACAACTGGGTCCTGACCAACCACCGCAACGGCAAGCTGGACGCGATCTACGTCAAGTTCCACGGCCGCCACCTGCCTGCTGCGGTCGCCAAGCAATAAGCAACAAGCAACAAGCAGTTGCAAGCAAGTTATAAGCGATAAAAACAGCCGTATCCTATTATTCCCGCATTGGTGGGGATGAACTGAAAGCCGCTCTTCGGAGCGGCTTTTTTATGGAATCGGGAAAGACGATAATCAGGATTGCGGCAACCGCCGCGCGCCTTTGAAGCGGCTCTTCCAGTATGGCTCGCTGAGGCGGGACTGGTAAACGACGCCGTGCTTGCGCGAGGCATGCACGAAGTTTTCGTCGCCGACGTAGACGCCGACATGCGAGACGCCACGCTGCGCGTTGCGAAAGAACACCAGATCACCCGGCTGCAGGGCGGCGACATCGACGGCGGCGCCGACTTCGCTGATTTCACGGGCGGTGCGCGGCAGCTCGCCGCCGCCGGCATCCTTGTACAGCAGTGCGATGAAGGCGCTGCAGTCAAGGCCGCTGTCGGGATCGGTGCCGCCGAACTTGTAGCGGATGCCGCTGGACAGGCTGCTGACGGCGCGGGCGGCGAAGCGTTCCGAAGAAGATGAAATTTCGCCCGCGCAAACGGCGGTACTGATGAGACAAAGCAGCGGCAACAGCCACCGGCATGAAAAAATCGGCATGAATGAGTTCCCGGCACAGTCCTGGAGGACGCTACCTGATGAATGACGGACAAGCGGAAGGCGCACATGCGCCGGAGAAGTTGAAACGAAAAGACGAGGCGGGTTGACGCGAACGACTGGACGCAGTGTAGGCGCAGGGTGTCCGGCAAACTATAGGAAAACTCTCAAAAGACATTGGAGCGGCCCCAATAAACCCGGACCCGCAAATAAGAAAGCCGCCCTTGACGGACGGCTTCTTGCTTATCCCCGCATGGGATAGGACCTAAGAACCCTGAACAGGCAGCGCAAGATTGCGCTTACGTGTTCTTATGGCTTTGACGGCCGGATGCAGCATGTTGCTCACTGGAACCGCCGCGCGTACCGGTAGCGGAACCGGAATTCCCGGCACTCGATCCGCTCGCATTCTTGTGGCTTTGCTGGCCCGCATGCATCTGCTGGTCGTGCGAACCGCTGCGCGGCGAAGCCTGTTGCTGCTGGCCGCTGTTCTTGTGGCTTTGCTCGCCCGCCCGGACGTGCTGATCGTGACTGTTGCGATTCGAGTTGGATTGTGTAGTCATCATGTTTCCTTTTTCAAAAATGGAAAGGCTCATTGAAGCTGTCACCGCCCGGCGCCAGGAAAGCCGAAAACGGCGCCGAACGATCATCCCCGGAGGACGCCACGCAAGGAGGAGGGGCCTGCGCCGCGCCGATGTCCGGGAATGAGCAACCATGGTAGGCCTTCAGCACGGCCATGCCTATGTGGCATCTTCCGATTCGGGCGTGGGAGGATGTTGTCGGACCTGACAGAGAGACTCTGTAGCCGATGACGACAATCACGCCGCGAGACCGGCCCCGACCTGACGACGGAGAAAGGCGGTGAAGTCCCACACGCCAATCAGCACAGTCCTACTGCACCCGGTGCCGGAGGGGGATATGATCAAGGCGTCGCCACTCCCACCGGACGCCATGTTTCCACAAGACCTGATCGTCGACCGCCTGCAGCATTCCGCCTTCCGGATGCGCTTCGCGTTGAAGCCGCCGGAATATCGCTATCTGCAAGAGCACGGTCTGGAAGAAGTATTGCAACATGCAGAGAGCTTTATCGCCACCCGCCTCGCGCCCGCGCATCCCGACAAGGACGGCAAGCAGACGCCGTTTCGCGGGCACCCGGTCTTCGTAGCGCAGCATGCGACCGCGACCTGCTGCCGCTCCTGTCTTGAGAAATGGCATGGCATCGGCATGGGGCAGGCTCTGACGACACTGCAGACCCAGCACGTCATCGACATGCTGGCGCGCTGGTTGCAAGACCAGAAGGAGCCGGTGGAAACTCCGCGTCCGCCGCGCAAGAAAGCCGGCAAGCCGGCCCCCCGCAACGCCATCTCCGACGAGCGCCAGGGCGTGCTGTTCTAAATCCTAAGTCTTAGGTCCGCAGTCTTAAGTCGCAGCCTGACTTCCTGTCTTCATTCCCGTCTTCATCTCCATCCTGCATCCGCTTCCGTATTTCCCTCCGACGCCTTCAAAAAATCTGACGCCCGAACAGGGCGTCCGCTTATGTCGCCCGCCAAACTTTGTCGCTAGGCTCTTCCTTGGCTAGCGTAGTAGCGCGTCTTCACGGTGTGCATGCGCTGTTTTTCGAGTGCATACATAAAGAGGTTTTCATCATGGCAGCAAAGAAATCAGGCAGTGGCGGCAATGAAGCGGCAGGATCGGTACTCGGCACCATGGCAGGCGCGGCGGCAGTCAGCCCCAACAGCGGCAAGAAAGTGTTGCCGGCGGATCTGTTGAAAAAGATCGTTGACGGCGCCGACCTGGCCGCCGCCATCACGCACAACGCATCCAAGCCGGGCGAGTTCCTTCATCCCGGGGACGATACCGCGCATATCCCCGAGGCCGGCACCATTGCCGCGCCGGGCTCGCCACAGGCTACCGCCGGCACCATCAGCGAAACGGTCAGCTCGGACAAGACCGGCGGCGCCGCCGTACCCGGCCACAATGCCGTCGGCGGCAACCTGGACCGCGTACGCGTTGACTCCGGCGCGCAGGCACTGACCACCAACCAGGGCCTCGCGATCGCCGACAACCAGAATTCCCTGAAAGCAGGCGTGCGCGGACCGACCGCACTGGAAGATTTCATCCTGCGCGAAAAGATCACCCATTTCGACCATGAGCGCATTCCGGAGCGCGTGGTGCATGCGCGCGGTTCCGGCGCGCACGGCTATTTCGAATGCTACAAGGACCTCAGCCAACTGACCCGCGCCGCGCCGTTCGCCGGCGACGGCAAACGCACCCCGGTGTTCGCCCGCTTTTCGACGGTGGCCGGCGGCGCCGGGTCGGCCGACACCGTGCGCGACGTGCGCGGTTTCGCCGTCAAGTTCTATACCGATGAAGGCAACTGGGACCTGGTGGGCAACAACATCCCGGTATTCTTCATCCAGGATGCGATGAAATTCCCGGACCTGGTCCACGCGCTCAAACCGGAGCCGCATTTCGGCATGCCGCAAGCCTCCAGTGCGCACGATACCTTTTGGGACTTCGTCTCGCTGATGCCGGAGTCGACCCACATGCTGCTGTGGCAGATGTCGGACCGTGCGATTCCACGCAGCTACCGCATGATGCAGGGTTTCGGCGTGCACACCTTCCGCCTGGTCAACGCCGCCGGCGAATCGGTGTTCTGCAAATTCCACTGGACTCCCATCGCCGGCACGCATGCGCTGGCCTGGGACGAAGCGGTCAAGATCAGCGGCGCCGATCCCGATTTCCATCGACGTGACTTGTGGGAAGCGATCGAGTCCGGCCATGCGCCCGAATGGGAGCTGAGCCTGCAGGTGTTTTCGGAAGAGCAGGCCGAAAGCTTCGATTTCGACGTGCTCGACCCGACCAAGCTGGTGCCGGAAGAACTGGTGCCGCTGACGCCGGTGGGCAAGATGGTGCTCAACCGCAATCCGGACAATTTCTTCGCAGAGACCGAGCAGATCGCCTTCTGCACGGCGCATATCGTGCCGGGCATCGACTTCAGCAACGATCCGCTGCTGCAAGGACGCATCCATTCCTACCTGGACACCCAGATCAGCCGGCTTGGCGGCGTCAACTTTCACGAGCTGCCGATCAATGCACCGCTGGCGCCGGTGCACAATAACCAGCGCGACGGCATGCATCGCCAGGCGGTGCATCGCGGCCGTGTCTCGTATGAACCCAACTCGCTGGGCGGCGGTTGTCCGTTCCAGGCTGGGGCCGCCGGTTTTACCAGCTTTCCGCAGCCGGTGGAGGGCGACAAGGTACGCGCCAAACCGGAGAAATTCGCCGAGCATTATGCCCAGGCCAAGCTGTTCTGGAGCAGCCAGTCCGCCGCCGAGCAGCGCCACATCATCAAGGCGTTCCGCTTTGAGCTGACCCGCGTGCAGACCCCGGCGATCCGCCAGCGCGTAGTCTCGCTGCTGGCCAATGTGGACGATCTGCTGGCCGAGAGCGTGGCGGAAGGCCTCGGTTTCGAGGTGCCCGAGCCGGCGCCTGACCTCGGCCCGGTCGAGAAACCTGCCTATGCGCCATCGCCGGCCTTGTCGCTGACCGCCTATCCGGGCGACGGCAGCATCCGCACGCGCCGGATCGCCATCCTCGCCGCCGACGGCGTTGACGTCGAGACGTTGTCCCGGATTTACGACGTATTGCTGCAGCAAGGCGCCGTACCACGAGTACTGGCGCCGGTGCTGGGCGCCGTCAAGGGCGCCAACGGAAAGGCCGCGAACGGCTGGCAGGCCGACGTCACGATCGAAGCGGCGCCGTCGGCGCTGTACGACGCGCTCATCATCGCGCCGGGTGAGGTCGCCACCACCAGCCTGTGCGAAAACGGCCTGGCCATCGAGTTCGTCAAGGACCAGTACCGCCATTGCAAGCCGATTCTCGTGATCGACACCGGCGCCGAACTTCTTGACCGCGCCGGCTTGCCTGCCGTGTTGCCGACCGGCGATCCTGACTTTTCGCTGATCAACGTATCCGCCGACCAGCTCGACGAAGGACTGGCGCAATTTATCCAGGCCCTCGGCGGTCCGCGCGAACTGGATCGCGAAACCGATCCGCCGGTGGTCTGATGAACACGCCCGCCAAAGACAACGTCGACGGGATTCGCCGTTTTCTCGCGGAGTTGCCGGAGCGGCCCGATGCCGGCCAGCTGTTGTGTGAAATGGTCGACGCCGGCCTGGATCGCCTCAGCCTGCCGGGATCGGGACAGACGCTGCAACGCTGGCGCACGCTGGCGGCAGTGGCGGCATACGACCTGAGCCTCGTGAAATTGTATGAAGCCCATGCCGACGCCCTGGCCATCCTCGCCGAGGCCGGCGCCGATATCGCACCGCCTCTCAGCGTCTGGGGCGTGTGGTGCGCCGAGCCGCCCAAGGCGCGGCTCGACATCCACACCGCCTCGGCCGAAGATCCGGGCCGCGTCATCATCGATGGCGTCAAGGCCTGGTGCTCAGGCGCCAATGCGCTCAGCCACGCCATCGTCAGCGGCTGGAACGCCGACGGTCATCCTTGCCTGGCGGCGGTCGACCTGGACCAGCCCGGCGTGACCGTGACCGACGAAGGCTGGCATGCGGTCGGCATGGCCGAGACCATGAGCGTCAACGTGCATTTTGACAAGGCGCGCGGCACGGCCGTCGGCGGCGCTGATTTCTATACCGACCGCCCCGGTTTCTGGCAGGGCGGCGCGGGCATCGCCGCATGCTGGCACGGCGCCGCGGCGCAGCTGGCAAGTTACCTGCGCCGACAGTTGGCAGGCCGCGACGACGCCCACGCGCTGGCCCATCTCGGCCGCGCCGACGTGGCGTTGAGCGCCTCGGCGGCGGGATTGCGCGCCGCTGCGGAAGCCATCGATGCCGCGCCCGCGGCGGACGCGTATCGGCTGGCGATGCGGGTGCGTCTGGCGACCGAGCAGGCTGCCGTGGAGGTCATGCAGGCTTTGGGGCGTGCACTTGGCGCTGCGCCGCTGTGTCGAGATCCCTGGGTCGCCCGCATGATGGCCGATTTGCCGGTGTTCCTGCGCCAGAGTCATGCAGAACGCGACCTGGCGGCACTGGCGCACTCGACGCTGCAGCAGGCGGAACACGAGAACGGGGGAGAGGAAGAATGGCGACTCTGATTGAAGAAACACACGGAGAGAGCGATCATCCGGCCACCGATGAAACACGCTGGCGCGATGATCCGCGTCTGGCCAAGGTGCCGCAAGTCCATCCCGAAACCCTGGTCTCGCCCGATTCGCGCGCCGTCATCGTCGCGCCGCATCCCGACGACGAAGTGCTCGGCTGCGCAGGCCTGCTGATGCACCTGGCGCGCAGCGGACATGAGATCCTGCTGATTGCGGTCTCCGACGGCGAGCGCAGCCACAGCAGCGAGTCGGCGTTCAGCAGGGACTGGCTGTCGCACGCGCGCCCGGCCGAAACCAGCGAAGCCCTGAGCGCGCTGGGCGTTGCCAATATCACCATCATGCGCGCCCAGTTGCCCGACAGCCGGGTGGGCGAACATCAGCGCAAATTGCAGGACTGGCTCGGCGCCTACCTGCAGCGCGGCGATACCGTCTTCGCCAGTTGGCATCGCGACGGCCATCCGGACCATGAAGCAGTCGGCCTGGCCAGCCGCGACGCCGCTCGCGCCATCGGTTGCCGCCTGATCGAAATCCCGATCTGGATGTGGCACTGGCGCACGCCCGAGCATCACGAAATCCCCTGGCAGCGCGCACGCAAACTGGCGCTCGACCCGGACATGCGGGCACGCAAGAAGGCGGCGCTGGAATGTTATCGCAGCCAGCTCGAGCCTGATCATTCGACCGGCAACGCCGCGATCCTGCCGCCCGAGGTGCTGGCGCATTTCCATCGGGACTTCGAGATTTATTTCGTCTGAACGGACACCATGCCATGCGCGCCACTTCACAAGACTATTTCGACGCGCTCTATGATCGGAGCGACGATCCCTGGCGCATCGCCGGCAACTGGTACGAACAGCGCAAGCGCGGACTGGTGACGGCCATGCTTCCGCGCCGGCGCTTTCGTCACGCGTTCGAACCGGCCTGTGGCAGCGGCGAGCTGTCGCTGGAATTGGGCCGACGCTGCGACCGGCTCTTGTGCAGTGATTTCTCGGCCACGGCGGTTCAGATTGCCCAAGAACGCTGGCATCAGGCGGGCGCAAGCAGCCGGGGAGTGCCCAGTGACGCCCGTTTCATACGCATGGCGGTGCCCGGCGAGTGGCCGGCGCAATGGGGGCCGGCATTCGACCTGATCATCCTGAGCGAATTCGGCTATTACCTTGACCGGGGTGCTCTGGACGCCTTGCCCGCGCTGGCGGATGCGTCGTTGGCGGCCGACGGCGTGCTGCTGGCTTGTCACTGGAAACACGACTTTGCACAACGTGTGCATGCTACGGCGACGGTGCATGCGCTGTTCGATCAACTGGACGGCTTGCATCGCTGTGCGCACTACGAAGACGCCGATTTCCTGCTCGATGTCTGGAGCCGGGAGTCGCGTTCGCTGGCGACGCTGGAGGAATTGACATGATCGGCGTCGTGATTCCCGTGCACAACGAAGAAGATTACCTGCGCGCCTGTCTGGCCTCGGTGCAACTCGCCATCGCCCATCCGGGTCTGCCGGCCGAAGAAGTGCGTATCCTGGCGGTGCTGGACGCTTGCAGCGACGGCTCGGGCGACATCGCGCAAGGACTGGATATTGACTGTCTCACCATCGATTCGCGCAACGTCGGCATGGCGCGGGCGGCGGGCGCCACCATATTGATGGAAGCGGGTGCGCGCTGGCTGGCATTTACCGACGCCGACAGCGTGGTGGCGCCGGCCTGGCTGGCGACCCAGCTTGCGCTGGCGGCAAAGGATGCGGCCGATGCCGTCTGCGGTACCGTCGCGGTGGACGACTGGTCGCCGCATGGCGAGCGCGCCCACTTTCTGCGACAGCACTTCCAGGCGACCTATTGCGATCAGGATCAGCATCGCCATATCCACGGCGCCAACCTGGGCGTGTCGGCGGCGGCATACCGGCTTGCCGGCGGCTTTACCGCGCTCACCTGCGGCGAGGACGTCGCCCTAGTGCAGGCCTTGCTTGCCTGCGGCGCCCGCATCGCCTGGAGCGCCGCGCCGCGCGTGACCACCAGCAGCCGCATCGCCAGCCATGCACGGGGAGGTTTCGGCGATACCTTGTCCGCCGTGGCCATGCGCGGCGCATAGAGGACTTCCGTTTGTCCTACAAGAGAATCGGTGTTCGGCCACCTCCTCAAATCCTGCGGCGATGAGGATACTCGCTGCTTGCGTTCGGCAATTACTTGCGCAAGGAAAACTCCGTCGAAAAATAGTGCCGCAGGGCACAAAAATGCGGGCAATCCGTACAGGGGAAGGGGATGCACATCACTATCGCAGCATGGTTTCCGCGCGGCTACACGCCCGTGCGATCGCGACCGTCACGCAAACAAATCCAGATCACCCCCATGCACGTTGATGCCCGTGCGCCGACGCCGCGCAGGTGCTTGTTTTAACTGCATTGAGCAATTGCATAGAACGCTTTCAATTTCATACAAGACCCAAGGAACAGCATGTCGACCAACAATGATGCCGCCCAACTGGCAACGCTGATACAAAAATTCAACGAACCCATCCTCCAGAGCTGGTTCGAGCAACTCAAGGCGAAAGCCATGACTTTCGATTCCGGCGCCGGAGAAGCCACGCGCAAGCACTGCGGGCAGTTGCTGAGCCTGCTCGGCAGCGCCGCCCAGCGCGGCCAGCTGGACAATATCGAAGGACGCGAATGGGATGAAGTGCGTCAGTTGCTGGCCGAGGTGTCGCAGAATCGCGCCCGCCAGGGCGCCACGCCCAGCGAGACGGCGATTTTCGTGTTTTCGCTCAAGCAGGCGCTGTTCCCGTTCCTGCGCAGCGAGCTGGAAAAACAACCGGAAGCGCTGGCCAGCGCCACTTGGGCCATCACCGGCCTGCTCGAGCAGCTCGGCCTGTATACCGTGCAGGTGTTCCAGGAAAGCCGCGACCGCATCATCGCGCGCCAGCAGCAGGAACTGCTGGAATTGTCCACGCCCGTGGTCAAGCTGTGGCAAAACATCCTGGCGCTGCCCCTGATCGGCACGCTCGACAGCGCGCGCACCCAGGTGGTGATGGAAAACCTGCTGCAAAAAATCATCGAAACCGGCGCCGCCATCGCCATCATCGACATTACCGGCGTGCCCACCGTGGACACACTGGTGGCGCAGCATCTGCTCAAGACCATCGCAGCGGCGCGCCTGATGGGCGCTGACTGCATCATCAGCGGCATCCGTCCGCAGATCGCGCAGACCATCGTCCACCTCGGCGTCAACCTGGAGGATGTGATCACCAAGGCTACGCTGGCCGACGCCTTCCTCATTGCGCTGGAACGCACCGGCGCGAAAATCACACTGGACAACAAGGGGTAAGCCAGGCATGGAGCGCATTCCCATTCTCCGTATGGGCAAGCTGCTGTTGGTCACCATCCAGGTAGACATGCACGACAGGCTTGCCATGACCTTGCAGGACGACTTGACCGACCGCATCGTCAAGGACGAGGCCAAGGGCGTCCTGATCGACATTTCCGCGCTGGACCTGGTGGATTCCTTCATCGGCCGCATGATCAGCAACACGGCAGCCATGGCGCGCGTGCTTGACGCCAGCACGGTAGTGGTCGGCATGCAGCCGGCGGTCGCCATCACGCTGGTCGAGCTCGGACTGACGCTGACCGGCGTAAAAACGGCACTCAACGTTGAGAAGGGCGTGGCGTTGCTGGAAAAGAGCATGCGCAGATGAGCGGCTACTCAGCCCCGGCATTTGAATTCAACCCCAGCCTGCTCCCCGTCGGCGGAGCCATGGTCCAGCAATCGCAGAGTTTGCCGCTGCATTCGGACGAGCACGTCGTGATGCTCAGGAAAGTGGTGCGCGAGCGTTCCATCGAACTGCAATTCGGGTTGGTCGACCAGACCAAGCTGATTACTGCCGCCAGCGAAATTGCGCGCAATACGCTGAAATATGGCGGCGGCGGCGAAGTGCGCCTGCAAAACCTGGACACCGGCGCGAAAGTGGGCGTATGCCTGACCTTCGTCGACGACGGCCCTGGCATCGTCGACATGGAGCGCGCCATGACCGATGGCTACACCAGCGGCGGCGGCCTGGGACTTGGACTGGGCGGCGCACGCCGACTGGTCGACGATTTTGAAATATGTACACAACCGGGGAAAGGTACAGCCGTGATTCTGATCAAGTGGAAGCGATGCTGAGCAATGGGCAGCAAGCCTTTACGATTGCCCACTCCAGCGATATCTCCTCAGCGCGCCGCTATGCGGCGCAGCTGAGTTCCGCACTTGGCTTCGGCGAAGTGCAGGCGGGCCGCCTGGCGATCATCGTCACGGAAGCGGCAACCAATATTCTCAAGCATGCCGGCGATGGACTGATGCTGATCACGCCGCTGTCCGATGGCGACCGCCATTCGATCGAAGTGCTGGCGCTGGACCGCGGCAAGGGCATCGCCAATCTCGGCGAAAGCCTGTCCGACGGCGTCTCCACCAGCGGCACGCAGGGTACGGGACTGGGCGCCATCCGGCGCCTGTCGCGCACGTTCGACGTCTATTCGGCGCCGGGCAAGGGCAGCGCCTTCTATGCGGCGATTGACCATGTCGAAGCCCTGGCTGCACCGGTGCGGCCGGTGGAACATGCCGCCATTTGCATCCCGATCGCGGGCGAAGATGAATGCGGCGACGCCTGGGCTGTGGTGATCGATGACACCGGCGTCACCATGATGGTGGCTGATGGCCTGGGACACGGGCCGGAAGCGGCGCGTGCCTCGAACGCTGCCGTGCAGGAGGTGAAGTCCCGGCCGGAACAGGCGCCCGCCGTCGTCATGGAGCATATCCACAAGGCCTTGCGACCCACCCGCGGCGCTGCGGTCGCGGTAGCGCGCCTCGCCCTGGGCAGTGAGGAACTTGTCTTCGGCGGCATCGGCAACATTGCCGCCGCCGTGTTTGGCCCGGAGTCGCGCAAGCAAATGGTGTCGCACAACGGCATCGTCGGGCACAACATGCGCAAGGTGCAGGAATTCCCGGCACCATGGCCGCAGGAGGCGGTCTACATCATGTGTTCGGACGGCATTACCACGCAATGGGACATCGCCGGCTATCCGGGTTTGTTTGCGCGGCATCCGGCGGTGATCGCCGGCGTGATTTACCGTGATTTCTCGCGTGGACGCGACGACGCCACCGTGCTCGTCATCAAAAGAAATGCATAGGCAGGTCATGATCCATCCACTTTTCAGTCTCGGCATCGGCAGCGAGCAGGACGTCGTTACCGTGCGGCAGCGTGCACGCGAAGTATCGGCCATGCTGGAATTCAGCGGGCAGGATCAGGTGCGCGTGGCCACTGCCGTGTCCGAACTGGCGCGTACGATTTTCGCCTATGCGTCGGGCGGGCAGGTCGAATTTGAAATCGGCAGGGCCGGTCCGCTGCCGGCGCTCAACATCCGCATCAAGAGCAGCGGCGGCGGAATTCGCACCGCCACCGCCGATACGGCTGCAGCCAGGAACATGCCGTGGCAGCAGGACGAGGCGTTGGACGCCGCGCTCGTCAGCGCGCAGCGCCTGATGGACGGATGCGATATCCGTGAAGAGAACGGCCGCATGCTGGAAATCGCCTTGCACAAGTACGTGCCGGCAAGCGTGGCGCTGACACCTGAAAGGATCGCGGAAATCGTCCGCCTGGAAACACGCCGGCCGGTCACGAACACCTACCAGGAAGTGCAATTGCAGAATCGCGAACTGCTCGACACGCTGGCGGAGTTGCGCGTCAAGCAGGACGATCTGTTGTCGCTGACGCAAGAACTGGAAGACACCAACCGCGGTGTGCTGGCCCTGTACGCAGAAATTGAAGAAAAAGCCGAGCGCCTGCGCGAAGCCGACGCCATGAAATCGCGCTTCCTGTCCAACACCAGCCATGAGCTGCGCACGCCGCTCAGCTCCATCCGCGCGCTGTCGCAGATCTTGCTCGACCGTATCGACGGCGAACTTACCGGCGAGCAGGAAAAGCAGATCCAGTTCATCAACCAGGCGGCCACCAATCTGTCGGATCTGGTCAACGACCTGCTCGATCTGGCCAAGATCGAAGCCGGAAAAACCGAGATCAACAGCAGCAGTTTCACCATCGGCAACTTGTTCAGCACCTTGCGCGGCATGCTGCGGCCATTGTCGGAAAAAGCCACCGTCGAACTGTTCTTTGAAGAGCCCGGATCGCTGGAAATGATCACCGATGAAGGAAAACTATCGCAGATCCTGCGCAATTTCATTTCGAACGCGCTCAAATTCACCGAGCATGGTTCGGTGCGCGTCTCTGCACGCGCGGACGCCGGCCTGCAAACCATTCGTTTCAGCGTGGCCGACACCGGCATCGGCATCGCGCCCGAGAACCTGCAATTCGTCTTCGAGGAATTCAGCCAGATCGAAAGTCCGCTGCAGCGCCGCGTCAAGGGCACCGGCCTCGGCCTGCCGCTGTGCCGCAAGCTGGCGGCATCGCTGGGCGGGCATGTCGAGCTGGCCAGCGAGCCGGGCAAGGGCTCGGTGTTTTCGGCAGTGCTGCCGCTGGCGTATCGTCCCGCACCGAATGACGGCGCCCGTCGCGCCGAGTCTCTCATCACCGCATCATCCGTCAAAGGCGCATCATGACTTCGCCCACCAACTTGCCGATTCCGGCATTGATCCTCAATGTCGACGACGACGATGGCGCACGTTACGCCAAGACGCGCATCCTGCAAGTGGCGGGCTTCAACGTCATCGAAGCCGCCAACGGCGCCGACGCGCTGGCGCTGGTGCAAAGCCGGATGCCCGACCTGGTGTTGCTGGACGTGAAGTTGCCCGACATTAACGGCCTTGAAGTCTGCCGTCGCATCAAGGCGGCGCCGGCCTCGGCGACAGTGCTGGTGCTGCAGACTTCCGCCGCGCTGACCGGCCGCGCCGACAAGGTGCGCGGCCTCGAAGGCGGCGCCGACAATTACCTGGCTGCGCCCATCGGCGCCGACGAACTGGTCGCCAACGTCAACGCCTTGTTGCGGCTGCGCCATACCCAGGCTGCGCTGGTGGAATCTGAGGAGCGATTCCGCGAACTGGCCGAGAACATTACCGACGTGTTCTGGATATTTTCGCTGGACGACCACGCCCTGTTGTACGTCAGTCCGGCCTATGAGCTGTTGTGGGGACGCACGCTCGATACGCTCACCGTCGACGCCGGCTCGTGGCTGGCGGCGGTGCATCCGGAAGACGTCATTCTCATCCGCAACAGCTTCGAGGCGATGTTCAGCGAACAGCGTTTTGACGAACAGTACCGCATCACCCTGCCGTCCGGGCAGCTGCGCTGGGTGCACGACCGCGCCTTCCCGGTGCGCGACGCCGGCGGCGAGTTCTATCGCATGGCGCGCATCACCAGCGACATCACCGCCACCAAGGAAGCCGAACGGGCACTGCGCGAAGCCGACCTGCACAAGGACGAGTTCATCGCCACGCTGGCGCATGAGCTGCGTAATCCGCTGGGGCCCATCCGCAACGCCATCGCCATCATGCGCCAGGTCGCGCCGCCGGAGATCAAGTCTTTGTCGGCGGCCTATGGTGTGGTGTCGCGGCAGGTTGACCACATGGCGCACCTGATCAACGACTTGCTGGACGTGGCGCGCATTTCCCACGGCAAGATTGCGCTCAGGATTGCTGAAATCGGTGTCGACGACATCCTTGATTCGGCGCTGGAAACATCGGCGCCCTTCATTGAGGAGCGCGGCCACGTGCTGGAAGTAAGTAAAAATCACGGCAACGCCATCCTGCATGGTGATGCCATCCGGCTCGCACAAGCCGTCGCCAACTTGCTCAACAACGCCGCCAAATACACGCCTTACGGCGGCTCGATCAAGGTCTCCACTGCCGCGGGTCCGGGCAGCATGGTCAGCATTACTGTCAGCGACAACGGCATCGGCATTCCGGAGGAGCGCACCAGCAGCATCTTCCAGATGTTTGCGCAGGGCGACACGGCGCCCGATCGCGCGCAGGACGGGCTCGGAATCGGCCTGCCGCTGGTCAGGCAGATCGCCGAACTGCACAAGGGCGCGGTGCGCGTTGAAAGCCGCGGACAAGGGCAGGGCAGCGCCTTCACCTTGGTGTTGCCGGCGGAACATCAGGTACGGGAGGACAGCCCGGGCGATAACGAACCTGGCGGCGACAGCGCCGACGCTTCGGTGCGCAAGGTGCTGATCGTCGACGACAATGTCGACGCCGCCGAGATGATGGCAATGCTGCTGTCTTCCTACGGTCACGACGTGCAGACGGCGGGCGATGCCGAATCGACGCTGCGCATTGCCAACGAATTCGTGCCGGACGTGATCCTGCTCGATATCGGCTTGCCGGGCACCGACGGCTATACGATCGCGCGCATCTTGCGGCGCGATCCGCGTTTCCACACCACCACGCTGATCGCCTTGACCGGCTATGGTTCGGCGCGCGACCGCGAGCGTTCCATGGAAGCCGGATTCGACCACCACGTGGTCAAACCGGCTCAGGTCGACCAGCTGCTGGCGATGATCGGGACGCCGGAAGAGTAATGCCGGCGCGTTCTGCGTCGGCGGCCGTCTGACACGGCATTCAGCCGATTGCTGACTGAATCGGCGACGGCTTTGCGCGATACTTTTCCCACTACTGGGGAAGGCTATCATGCGACGAGCACTATGGAAGGGCGCGATCAGCTTCGGGCTGATCAACATACCGGTCGAGCTGTTCACGGCCGAGAAGCATGACGAACTCGATTTCACCATGCTCGACAAGCGCGACCTGTCCCCGGTCGGCTACAAGCGCATCAGCAAGAAAACCGGCAAGGAAGTGGTCTGGGACAACATCGTCAAAGGCTACGAGTACGAAGACGGCAAGTACGTGCTGCTGTCCGACGAGGACCTGCGTCGTGCCAATGTCGAAGCCACCCAGACCATCGACATCGAATCCTTCATCGATGCGAGCCAGATTCCGATTACTTACTACGAACAGCCGTATTACCTGGCGCCCCTGAAGAGCGGCGCCAAGGCTTACGCCCTGCTGCGCGAGACATTGCGCAAGAGCGGCAAGGTGGCGCTGGCGCGCATCGTCATCCGCACGCGCCAGCACATCGCCGCGCTGACGCCGTTCGACGACATCATCAACCTGATCACCTTGCGTTATCCGGCCGAGTTGCGTGCCCCGGACGACCTGCCGGTGCCCGACGCCAATCCGAAGAAAGCCGGTTTGAGCGCCAAGGAAGTGGAAATGGCGCAATCGCTGGTGGAAAGCATGTCCGGCGACTGGGACCCGGAATCGCTGCGCGACACCTACCGCGACGACATCCTGGCGATGGTGCAAAAGAAGATCAAGAGTCGCCAGACCCACGAGATCGCCGAGCCGGAAGCCGATGAAGACAGCAGGCCGCGCAGCAGCGCCAAGGTCATCGACCTGATGGCCTTGCTCAAGCAGAGTATCGACGGCAAGGGCAAGGGCGAGGGCAAGAACAAGCCGGCTGCCCCGGCGGCGAAGCGCGCCAAGGCAACGGCCAAACCTGCCGCCAAAGCCCGCACCCGGACCGCGCCGTCTGCGCGCGCACGCGCATGAGCCTGGCTCGCTACCGCGCCAAGCGCGATTTCAAGATCACGCCGGAGCCGCCGCCGGCGCCGGTTGTCCGCCGGTCCGGCAAGACGCTCAGCTACTTCATCCAGCGCCACCACGCGCGCGCCTTGCATTATGACTTCCGCCTCGAAGTGGGCGGCGTGCTCAAGAGTTGGGCGGTGCCCAAGGGGCCGAGCCTGGATCCCCACGACAAGCGCCTGGCGGTGCATGTGGAAGACCATCCCTACGACTACGGCAGTTTTGAAGGCCGCATCCCGGCGCACCAGTACGGCGCCGGCGAGGTGGTGCTGTGGGATCGCGGCGAATGGCTGCCGCTGGGCGATCCGGTGGCCGGCCTCAAGAAGGGGCATTTGGAATTCGAACTGCGCGGGGCCAAGCTGAACGGGCGCTGGAATTTGGTGCGCATGGGCAAACCGGCGGACAAGGATGGCAAGGCCAAGGAGAACTGGCTGCTGATCAAGGAAAAGGATGACTCCGCCCGCGAAGGCAAGCAAGCCGATATCACCAGCTTGCGGCCGGAAAGCGTGGTGGATGCGCCGTTGGAGAGCGCTGAAAAGAACGCCGAAAAGCCCGCCGCACCCGCGCCGAAAAAGCGCAAGGGCAGCCGTCGCGCCGCCATGCCCGACAAGGTCGACGCACAACTGGCGACGCTGGCCGAGCACGCCCCGGAAGGCGACGAATGGCTCAGCGAAATGAAGTTCGACGGTTATCGCGGCCTGTGCCGGATCGAAGGCGGCAAGGCACGCATCTTCACGCGCGAGCATCTGGACTGGAGCAAGCGCTGGCCGCAACTCACGCAGGCGCTGGCCGCGCTCGAGGTCGATGACGCCTGGATCGACGGCGAAGTGGTGGCCCTGCTGGATGACGGCAGCATCAGTTTCGAAGCGCTGCAGGATCAGGCCGGCTTCGACGGCGCCACGCTGGCCATGTACGTGTTCGACCTGCTGTGGCTCAACGGCGAAGACCTGCGCGACACCCCGCTGCTGGAACGCAAGCGCCTGCTGCGCGAAGTGGTGCCGGGCGTGGACGAGAGCGGTCTGATCCGTTTCAGTGAACACATCGTCGGCGACGCCGCCGACGTCTATCGCCACGCCTGCCTGCATGGCATGGAAGGCACCGTGGTCAAACGCGTCGACGCCGTCTACGCGGGACGGCGCGACCGCAGTTGGCTCAAGCTGAAGTGCGCCATGCGCCAGGAGTTCGTCATCGCCGGCTACACCGATCCGGCCGGCAGCCGGGTTGGCTTCGGCGCTTTGCTGGTGGGCGTGCATGACGCCGCCACCGGGGAGTTGCATTACGCAGGCCGCGTCGGCACCGGTTTCGACGACCGCAAGCTGGCGCAGCTGCTCAAGCGCTTCAAGACGCTGGAGCGCGACCAGCCCGCTTTCGTCGATCCGCCGCGCGGTCGCCTCGCGCATGGGGTGCACTGGCTGGCGCCCAACATGGTGGCGGAAGTGAAGTTCGCGCAATGGACCAAATCGGGCATCCTGCGCCACGGTGCGTTTGTTGCTTTGCGCGAAGACAAGAAGGCGGAAGAGATCGTCCGTGAAAATGCAAAGGGAGTTGAGGCGGGCGCAAATGATGTGACGAAAACCGCATCGAAAGCCACACCGAAAACCAAGGGAAGGCGCAAACCTGCCGCCAATGCCGCCGCCGAGACCTTCGAAGGCACGCGCCTGACGCATCCCGACAAGGTGCTGTTTTCCGATCCCGACCTGACCAAGCGCGACCTCGCGCACTATTACGCAAGCGTCGCCGACTGGTTGCTGCCGCATGTGCAGCGCCGCCCGATGACCATGGTGCGCTGTCCCGACGGCAGCGTCGGCAAGTGTTTCTTCCAGCGCCATATCGGCCAGGGTGTTCCTGCCGCGGTGGAAAAGATCGAGGTGCCGGAAGGCGAGGGCAGCGCCGACTACATGATGGTCAACGACCTCGCGGGGCTGGTCGCCACCGTGCAGATGGGAGTGCTGGAGCTGCATACCTGGGGCGCGCGCGAGGGCAAACTGATGCAGCCCGATCGCGTGACTTTCGATCTCGATCCGGCGCCCGACGTCCCTTGGAGCAAGGTGGTCGACGGCGCCAGGCTGGTGCACGGCCTGCTTGAGGAGATCGGCTTGCGCAGTTTCGTCAAAACCTCGGGCGGCAAGGGCTTGCATGTGGTGGTGCCGATCGTGCCGGAACACGACTGGGATGTCGTCAAGGAATGGTCGCGCAGCGTCGCCGAACATATGGCGCAGGTGCTGCCGGACTATTTCACCGCAAAGATGGCGAAGGCGGCGCGCAACGGCAAGATTTTCATTGACTACCTGCGCAATGCCGCAGGCGCCACCACGGTCGCTGCTTACTCCCCGCGAGCCCGGCCCGGCGCGCCGGTGTCGGTGCCGTTGACCTGGGAAGAGTTGAGCGGCAAGTCGCGCGCTGACGGGTTTACCGTAGCCACCGTGCCGAAACGGCTGGCTTCGCTCAAACGCGATCCCTGGCAGGACTATGCCGGCACGAAGCAACGTCTCACCAAAAAAATCCTGTCGCTGTTCAACACCCAAAAGGAGTCATCATGACCGTTCCCATCGATCTGCCCGGCGGCGAGTATTTGCCGGAGCTCAGCAGCCCCTCCCTCCAGGCCGGCATTGCGCGTCTGGGCCCGTCCCGCTACCGCGGCATCGTGCTGGTGGACGGCGGTTACCAGCCAAGCTACAGCTGCCTGGAGATTCGCGCCACCGAGATGGCGGCGATCTGCGATGCGCAGGAATTCATTGCCATGCAGGCCGCCGAGGCTTGCAAGCAGCGCCGCGCCTGACTCAGGCCGGATCGGCTCCCGCAGGGGCGCCGGCCGCCACGCTGCCGAGCAGGTCGGTAGCCGGGGTGGCGTCCGATGCGGCCAGCGTGCTGCGGATCAGTTCTTCGAGGACATCGATGTCCACCGGCTTGACCAGGTGATGGTCGAAGCCGGCCTGCAGCGACCGCAGCTTGTCGCTGGCTTGTCCGTAGCCCGTCAGCGCGATCAGGCTGATGCCCTCGAGGTGCGGCATGGCGCGCAGATGGCCGGCGACTTCATAACCGTCCATGATCGGCAAACCGATATCCAGCAAGGCGATGCGCGGGCTGAAATGCTTGACGATGTCGAGCGCGGACGGTCCGTCGTAGGCGATGCGGATTTCGTGCCCCTGCATCGTCAGCAACTCGCCGAGGATCTGGGCGGCGTCGAGGTTGTCGTCGACGATCAGAATGGCGGCGCCTTCTTCCACCGGTTGCAGCGCCTGCATGTTCTCGCTGGTCAACGGCAGCAGGATCGGCGTGGCATCGTTGGGCACCGCCGGCAGCTTGATCGTGAAGACGCTGCCCGCACCAGGGCCGGCGCTGAACACGTGCACCGAGCCGCCATGCAATTCCGTCAGGCTGCGCACGATCGCGAGACCGAGGCCGAGGCCGCCGCCGGCGCGGTCGATGGCCTGGGTTTCCTGGGCGAACATTTCGAACACGTGCGGTAGCATGTCGGCGCGGATGCCGATGCCGTTGTCGCGCACTTCGACCACGACCTGGTTATTGTCGAGCATGGCGTCAACGCGGATGTGGCCGCGGTTTTCGGTGTACTTGCACGCATTGGTCAACAGGTTGGCGAGGACCTGGGTCAGGCGTTCCGGATCGGCGTGCACCTGCAGGCCTTGCGCCGACACGTTCAGGGTAAGGCGATGCTGGCGCTCTTCGAGTAGCGGACTGGCGGTTTCGATGGCCTTTGAAATGACGTCGGCGATCTCGAGTTTCTTTTTCTGCAGGTTGATCTTGCCTTGTGCCACGCGCGACACGTCCAGCAGGTCGTCCACCAGCCGCACCAGGTGGCGCGCCTGGCGCTCGATCACGCTGCATTCCTTTTCCATGCCGCCGCCGCCGCGCAGGCGCATCAGGTGCACCGCGGTCAGGATCGGGGTGAGCGGATTGCGCAGCTCGTGGCCCAGCATCGCCAGGAATTCATCCTTGGTGCGATTGGCGACTTCGGCGGTCTGGCGCGCGCGCGTCAGTTCGGTCACTTCGAAAGCGACCACCGCGATGCCTTCTATGCTGCCGTCGGTCTTGAGCATGGGCTGGTAGACGAAATCAAAGAAACGTTCTTCCGCCGCGCCCGGGCTGCGCCGCAGCATCACTCCCTGCGAGCGGCCGATGTACGGCTCGGCGGTGTGGTAGACGTTGTCGAGCAGGTCGAGCACCACCTGGCCTTCCAGTTCCGGCAGCGATTCACGGACGGTACGACCGATGATGGGGCGATTGCCGACCAGTTCCTGGTAAGGCGCGTTGGCCAGTTCGAAGACATGATTGGGGCCGCGGGTGATGGCGATGGCCACCGGCGCCTGCGCGAAAATCGTGGCCATGCGGTCGGCATGGCGCTTTTCCATGGCGCGGATCTGCGAACGCAGCAGCATGGATTCAATGCGGGCGATCAGTTCGCGGCTGGAAAACGGCTTGACCAGGTAATCGTCGGCGCCGGCGGCCAGTCCCTCAAGACGCGCCTCTTCGCCGGAGCGTGCGGACAGCAGGAAAAAGGGGATGTCCTTGCTCGCA
>Ga0207695_10000680_pt1 | contig 66673 bp, 60 predicted proteins | sample KBSC54metaG_FD_184354 | JGI IMG/M metagenome (GOLD analysis project Ga0207695, IMG submission 184354) | Corn rhizosphere microbial communities from Kellogg Biological Station, Michigan, USA - KBS C5-4 metaG (SPAdes) (version 2) | ecosystem: Host-associated > Plants > Roots > Rhizosphere > Soil...
ATGATCAGGATGGCGTTCCTCTTGACGAGGCCGATCAGCAGGAAGATGCCGATCAGCGCGATGATCGAGAACTCCATCTTGAAGATCATCAGGGCCAGCAGGGCGCCGACCCCGGCCGAGGGCAGGGTCGAGATCACCGTGATCGGGTGGATCAGGCTCTCGTAGAGCACGCCCAGCACGATGTAGATCGCGATCAGCGCGGCCAGGATCAGGATCGGCTCCTGCTTCAGGCTGTCGGTGAAGCTCTTGGCCGTGCCCTGGAAGCTGCCGCGGACATTGTTCGGCAGGCCGATGTCGGCCTCGGACTGGGCGATGGCCGCCTGGGCGTCGCTCAGCGACTTTCCAGGCGCGAGGTTGAAGGAGATGGTGGTGGCGAGCTCCGCGTCCTGGTGGTTCACCGAGGCGGGCGTCGCGCGGTTGTAGAACCTGGCGATGGCGCTCAGCGGCACCATGCGGCGCACGGCCGTGTTCAGCGCTGCGCCGGTCGAGGGGTCGCGGGAGGCGGGATTGGCGGCGTTGGCCGCAGGCGCCGCGCTGGCCGAGGTCGCCCCGCCCGAGGCGCTGGGGGCCGCGGCCTGGGTGGCGCTGGTCTGGCTGGCGGCGGCGTTGGCGGCGGCCACGGCGGCGGCGTTCTGGGCGGTGTTGCGCGCCGGGGCCCGAGCAGTTGGCGCGCTGGCGATCGAACCGCTGGCCGGCACATAGACGTTGCTCAGCGAGTCCGGCGCGCGGCTGTAGACAGGGGCGGTCTCCATCACGACGGTGTACTGGTTCAGGTCCTCGTAGATGTTGGCCACCTGCCGCTGACCGAAGCTGTCGTAGAGGGCGTTATCGACGTCGCGCAGGTTGACCCCCAGGCGCGCGGCGGTGTCGCGGTCCACATCGACAAAGGCTTCCACGCCGTTGTCCTGCTGGTCGGTGTTGACGTCGGTCATCACCGGCTGGGTCGCCATGGCGTCGTTGAGCTTCTGGGCCCAGGCCTTCAGGTCGGCGGCGTTGTCGGCCTTCAGCGTGTACTGGTAGGTGGCGTTGCTCTGCCGGCCGCCCGCCCGCACGTCCTGCTGCGGGTTCAGGAAGACGGTGATGCCGGTCACCTTCTGCAGCTGCGGCCGCAAGCGCATGGTCACCGCCTGGCCGCCGTCCGCTCGCTGGTTGCGCGGCTTCAGGTCGACGGAGAGGAAGCCGCCGCCGCTGCGCCCGCCGCCGGTGAAGCCCACGACGTCGTTCACCGCCGGGTCCTTCATGATGATCGCCACCAGCTCTTTCATCTTGCGGCCCATCTCCTCCGAGGAGATCGACTGGTCGGCCCGCAGGCCGCCGTTCAGCCGGCCGGAGTCCTGGATCGGGAAGAAGCCCTTGGGGATGGCCATGTAGAGATAAACGTTCAGTCCGATGATCGCGAAGAGGATCAGCATCATCAGCGGCCGGGCGGAAAGCGCGAAGTCGAGGCTCGCCTCGTAAGCGCGGTGCAGCCGCTCGAACGCCTGGCCGAAGGCGCGGCTGATCCGGCCCTCCGGCCTGTCCTCCGCCTTCGAGCGCAGCAGGTAGGCGCACATCATCGGCGTGGTGGTGAGCGAGATCACCAGCGAGATCAGCACGGCGGCCGAGAGGGTCACCGCGAACTCGCGGAACAGGCGCCCAACCTGGCCGCCCATGAACAGGAGCGGGATGAAGACCGCCACCAGGGAGATGCTCATGGAGAGCACCGTGAAACCCACCTGGCGGGCGCCGGCCAGCGCCGCCTCGAAACGGCCCATGCCGTTTTCGATGTGCCGGTTGGTGTTCTCCAGCACCACGATGGCGTCGTCGACCACGAAGCCGGAGGCCACCGTCAGGGCCATCAGGCTGAGGTTGTTGAGGCTGAAGCCCAGCAGGTACATCGCCCCGAAGGTCCCGGTGAGCGAGACCACGGTGGCGACGGCGGGGATCATGGTCGCCTTGATCCGCCGGATGAAGGCCGCCACCACCAGGATCACCAGCACGATGGCGATGGCCAGCGTGATCTCGATCTCCCGCAGGGAGGCGCGGATCGAGGTGGTGGCGTCGGACGCCACCTGCAGCTTCACGTCGCTCGGCAGCTGGGCGGCCAGCAGGGGCAGGGTCGCGCGGACCGCGTTGACCGTGGCGATGACGTTGGCGTCCGGCTGCTGGGTGATCAGCACGACGATCGCCGGCTTGCCGTTGAACAGGCCCAGGGTGCGCACGTCCTGGACGCTGTCCACCACCTCGGCCACGTCGGAGAGCCGGATCGGCGCGCCGTTGCGGTAGGAGACGATCAGGCCGCGGTAGTCGGCGGCCTTGATGCCGCCGGTGCTGGTGTAGATCTGCAGGCGGCGGCCGGCGGCGTCCTGCACCATGCCCTTGGGCCGGTTGGCGTTGGCCGACTGGATGGCGGCGCGCACGTCCTCGAGGCTGACCCCGAAGTGGTTGAGCGCGAAGGGGGATATCTCCACCCGCACCGCCGGCTGCGAGCCGCCGCCGATCTCCACGTCGCCGACGCCGGTCACTTGGCTCAGGCGCTGCTGCACGATGTTGTTCACCGCGTCGTAGATCTGGCCCGGCGTCTTGCTGTCGGAGGTCAGCGCCAGGATCACCACCGGCTGGGCGGCGGGGTTGATCTTGCGGTAGGTCGGGTTGCTGCGCAGCGTCGCGGGCAGGTCGACCCGCGCGGCGTTGATGCCGGCCTGCACCTCGCGGGCGGCGGAATCGATCTTCTTCGACAGGTCGAACTGCAGGCTGATGCGCGTCGAGCCGGTGGAGCTGGACGAGGTGATCTCGTTGACGCCGGCGATGGTGCCCAGGCGGCGCTCCAGGGGCGTCGCCACGCTGGAGGCCATGGTCTGCGGGCTGGCGCCGGGCAGGTTCGCCTGCACCGAGACGGCCGGGAAATCCACCATCGGCAGGGGCGCCACCGGCAGCACGAAGAAGCCGGCGACGCCGGCCAGCGCCAGGCCGACGGTCAGCAGGATGGTGGCGATCGGCCGGCGTATGAAAGGGCCGGACAGGTTCACTCCGCAGGCTCCGGCTGCGGTTCGGGCGGGGCCGGCGGCTCGCCCTGAGCGGCCCCGGTCTTGCGCTTGGTGGGCGCCAGGCGGTCGAAGGCCAGGTAGACCACCGGCGTGGTGAAGATGGTCAAGAGCTGGCTGACGATCAGGCCGCCGAAGATGGCGATGCCCAGCGGGCGGCGCAGCTCCGCGCCCTGGCCGATCGAGAGCATCAGCGGAACGGCGGCGAAGAGGGCGGCCATGGTGGTCATCAGGATCGGGCGGAACCGCAAGAGCGCCGCCTGGTGGATCGCCTCGCGCGGGGTCTTGCCCTGCTCGCGCTCCGCGTCCAGCGCGAAGTCGATCATCATGATGGCGTTCTTCTTCACGATGCCGATCAGGAGGATGATGCCGATGATCCCGATGACGCCCAGCGAATTGCCGGTGAGCATCAGGGCCAAGAGGGCGCCGATCCCCGCCGAGGGCAGGGTGGAGAGGATGGTCAGCGGGTGGATGTAGCTCTCGTAGAGCACGCCCAGGACGATGTAGACGCAGACCACGGCCGCGAGGATCAGCCAAAGCTCGTTGTTCAGGCTGCGCTCATAGGCGCCGGCCGCCCCCAGGAAGGTCATGGTCAGGCCGGCGGGGCGGGCGGCCTTGTCGGCCACCTTGCGGATCTCGCTGACCGCCCCGCCCAGCGAGACGCCGGGGCCGGTGTCGAAGCCGACGGTGGCGGCCGGGAACTGGGCCACGTGGCGCACCTGCAGCGGCGCGGTCTGCTCCTTGATGGAGGCGACGGTGGCGAGCGGCGTCGCCCCGCCGGCCGACTGCAGCTGCACGCCGGCCAGGCCCTGCGGCGTGGCGTCGGACGGCCGCGTCTCCAGGATCACCCGGTACTGGTTGGTCTCGGTGAAGATGGTCGAGATGATCCGCTGGCCGAACGCCGAATAGAGGGCGTCGTCCACCGCGGCCGGTGTGATGGAGAGCCGGGCGGCGGTGTCGCGATCGATGTTGACGAAGGCCGAGAGGCCGAGGTCGGCCGCGTCGGTGGTGACGTTCTGCAGTTTCCTGTCCTGGGCCATGGCGCCCGCCAGCTTCACGGCCCAGTCGTTGACCGCTTGCGTGTTCGCGCCCTCGACGGAGACCCGGTACTGGGTCGGCCCGGATTCGGCGTCGACGGTCAGGTCCTGGGTGGGCTGTAGGAACAGGCTGACGCCGGGGACCTGGCTGGCGGCCTCGCGCAGCCGCTGCATCACCTTCTGCTGCGAGCCGTGGCGGGTCTTCAGGTTGATCAGCAGCGAGCCGGAGTTGATCGAGGCGTTGTTGGCCCCGTCGACGCCGACGAACGAGCTGACATTGTCGACCGCCGGGTCGGTGAGGATGTCGGCCACCACCTGCGAGGTGAGCTGCACCATCCGCGGATAGGAGACGGTCTGGGGCGCCTGCACCCGGGCCTGCAGCTGGCCGGTGTCCTGCACGGGGAACAGGCCCTTGGGGATGACGATGTAGAGCAGGACTGTGAGCGCGAAGGTGGCGACGGCGACGATGAGCGTGGCCTTCTGCCGGTCGAGCACCCAGATCAGCGCCCGGTCGTAGTGGCCGACGACCTTGTCGAACCACTTCTGGCTCCGCTCGCCGAAGGTGCCGGGCCGGACACCCTCGTCGGTGCGCATCCAGCGCGCGGCCATCATCGGCGTGAGGGTGAGCGACACCACCGCCGAGATCAGGATGGTGATGGCGAGCGTGATGGCGAACTCGCGGAACAGGCGGCCCACCACGTCGCCCATGAACAGGAGCGGGATCAGCACCGCCAGCAGCGAGACCGTCAGCGATATGATGGTGAAGCCGATCTGCTTGGCGCCGTTCAGCGCGGCCTGAAAGGGCGGCTCGCCGTCCTCGATGTGGCGGGAGATGTTCTCCAGCATGACGATGGCGTCGTCGACCACGAAGCCGGTGGCGATGGTGAGCGCCATCAGCGACAGGTTGTTGAGGCTGAAGCCCATCAGGTAGGTCACCCCGCAGGTGCCGATCAGCGAGATCGGCACGGCGAGGCCCGCGATCACCGTGGCCCTGAGGCTGTGCAGGAACAGGAAGATCACCAGCACCACCAGGACGACGGCCAGCAGCAGCTCCATCTCCACGTCGTGCACCGAGGCGCGGATGCCCAGCGTGCGGTCGGCGAGCACGGTGACCTTCAGCGACGGCGGCAGGGCCGCGGTGAGGTCCGGCAGCTGGGCCTTGATGCCGTCGACCGTCTTGATGACGTTGGCGCCGGGCTGGCGCTGGACGTTGACGATGATCGCCGGGGTCTTGCCCGACCAGGCGCCCAGGCGGACGTTCTCCGCGCCTTGCACCACATTGGCCACGTCGGCCAGGCGGACGGAGCCGCCGTTGCGGGTGGCGATGATCAGGTTCTTGTAGTCGTCGGCGGTGAGCAGCTGGTCGTTGGCGTTGATCGAATAGCTGCGGGTCGGGCCCTCGAAGCTGCCCTTGGCGGTGTTGGCGTTGGCCGCGCTGATGGCGTTGCGCACCGAGGTGAGCGTCAGCCCGAACGAGGCCAGCGACTGGGTGTCCACCTGGATGCGCACCGCCGGCCGCTGGCCGCCGGACAGCGTGACGAGGCCGACGCCGGAGACCTGGCTGATCTTCTGGGCCAGCCGGGTGTCCACCATGTTCTGCACGTCGGGCAGGGGCACGGTGTCGGAACTCACCGCCAGCGTCATGATCGGGGCGTCGGCGGGGTTGACCTTGGCGTAGACCGGCGGCGCCGGCAGGTCGGCGGGCAAGAGGTTGGCGCCGGCGTTGATCGCCGCCTGCACCTCCTGCTCGGCCACGTCGAGGCTGTTGGTGAGGGTGAACTGCAGGGTGATCACCGAGGCCCCGGCCGAGGACACCGAGGTCATCCGATCGAGCCCCGACATCTGGCCGAACTGCCGCTCCAGCGGCGCGGTCACCGTCTGGGCCATCACTTCCGGGCTCGCGCCGGGATAGAGGGTGGAGACCTGGATGGTCGGATAGTCCACCTCCGGCAGGGCCGAGAGCGGCAGGAGCTTGAAGCCCACGAGGCCCGCCAGCACGATCGCCACCATCAGGAGGGCGGTGGCCACGGGTCGCATGATGAAGGGGCGTGAGGGGTTCATCCGCTCGGGCCAGACTTGATCCCGGACCTCAGCCGCCGGCCGGCGGTTGCGGCCGGCGGGGCATCTTGGCCATGGCGTCCTTGCAGGCGCCGCTGGCCTTGTCGCTGTTCTGGCGCAGGCACATGAACGCCTCGCGCCCCTCCTGCCCGGCGCAGAGCTTCTTCATGTCCGGATCGCAGGCCTTACGCATGGCCTCGCGGGCGGCCATCATCTCCGGAGACGGCGTGAAGCCGCCACCTCCGCCACCGCCACCGCCACCGCCACCGGGAGCGCCGCCACCGCCGCGGGTGGGCGCCGTCGTCGTGGTGGTCGTGACGGTGGTCGTGCCCCCGCCGCCCGCCGGCGGAGCGCCGCCACCGCCGCGGGTGGGCATCTTGGAGAGCGCCGCCTGGCAGGCCGCGCTGGCCTTGCCGGTGTTCTGGCGCAGGCACATGAAGGCTTCGCGGCCGGTCTGCCCGGGGCACAGCTTCTGCATGTCGGGATCGCAGGCCTTATGCATGGCCTCGCGGGCGGCCATCATCTCCGGCGAGGGCGCGAAACCGCCGCCACCGCCGCCTTGGCCGCCGCCGCCATAGCCGCCGGCCTGGCCGCCGCCCTGACCGCCACCGCCGCCACTGCCGTCGCGCGGGGCGTTCATCGCCGCCTGGCAGGTCGGGCTCGCCTTGGCCTTGTTCTCGCGCAGGCACATGAAGGCGTCGCGGCCGGTCTTGCCGTCGCACAGCTTCTTCATGTCGGCCATGCAGGCGACCATGGCGCTTGGCCGGTCGCCGGGGAGCTGCACCTTGCCGCCTTCGGTGAGGCGGTCGCCGCCCTCGGTGATCACCCGCTCGCCGGGGCTCAGGCCCTGGGTGATGCTGGTCATGGTGGGCGTGCCCGGACCGCGGGTCACGCCGCGGCGGGTGACCGTCTTGTCGGGGCGGAGCACCCAGACGAAGTCGCCTTGCGGGCCGGTGCGCACCGCGGTCACCGGGACGACCACCACGTTCCGCAGCGTCTGCAGAGCGACGCGGACGTTGACGAACTGGCTGGGGAAGAGGGCGCCATTGGCGTTCGGAAAGCGGGCCTTGGCCTTCACCGTGCCGGTGGTGGGATCCACCTGGTTGTCGAGGGTGGAGAAGACCCCCTGGTCGAGCACCGTGGTCTTGGTGCGGTCATAGGCGGTCACCGGCAGGCGACCGCGGTCCGCCTGCTGCTGCAGGTTGGGCGCCGCGTCCTGCGGGATGGTGAACTCCACGTCGATGGGCATCACCTCGGTGATCACCGCCAGCCCCGTGGCGCTGCCGGCCTGGATGAAGTTGCCGAGGTCGATGGCGCGCAGGCCGATGCGGCCGGCGACCGGCGCCACCACCTTGGAATAGCCGAGGTTCAGCTTGGCGGTGCCGACCGCGGCCTGGTCGGTCATCACGGTGCCCTCGAGCTGCTTCACCAGCGCGGCCTGGGTGTCGACGTCCTGGCGGGCGATGGAGTCTTCCTTGAGCAGGGTCTGGTCGCGGGCCAGCAGCAGTTTGGCGTTGGCCAGCTGCGCCTCGTCGCGCCGCTGGTTGCCCTGCGCCTGGAGGAGCGCCATCTGCAGCGGCCGCGGATCGATGATCGCCAGCCCCTGGCCCTTCTTCACCGTCTGGCCCTCCTTGAAGAGGATCCGGGTGATCACGCCCGAGACCTGCGGGGTGACCGTGACGGTGGCTGCCGGGGTCACCGTGCCAAGGCCGTCCAGGGTGATGGGGATGTCGGAGGTGATCGCCGTGGCCACGCCGACCGTGGTCGAAGGCCGCCGTCCGCCGCCGCCGAACCCGCCGCGCCCGCCGCCGCCCGGCCCGCCGGGGCCGGCGGACTTGGCGCTGTGGGCCAGGGACACCGCGAACCAGATCAGGCCCGCCAGCGCGGCCAGCACCAGCAGGACGATCAGCGTCCGCCGGAGGGGATGGCCCTCGCTCTTCGCCCAGAGTTCGGTGGCGCGGGAGCGGTTTTCCATCAGTCCTCCGTGGGCCCTCAAGGACCGGGCGCTCTGCGGCGCAAGCTTTGCCATAACGACGACATGGCAAACGCCGTTCCCGCTCTTCGCCGAACGGGCCGCGTTTGCCAAGGTCAGTGGGCGCTTCCTAAGGCCTCCCCATGACGCGCGTGCGTCCGACCTGCGTCCGAACCTTCCGGCGCTGCAACAGCGTTACGGTGGCGTAACGCGAGCTTGACCATGGCCGCCGGCGGCTGAATGCTGCGCCGATGGCCTATGAAGCCAAGACCAGGGCGACCGACGCGGACGTCGACGCCTTCATCGCCGGCTCGCCGAAGCCGGCGGACGGCGCGGCGCTCTGCGCCCTGATGCGGCGGGTGAGCGGGCTGGAGCCCAGGATGTGGGGCCCGACCATCGTCGGCTTCGGCGAGCGCGAATATGAGCTCGCCGGCGGCAAGACGGGCCGGATGCTGGCCATGGGCTTTTCGCCCCGCAAGCCGTCGCTGGTGCTTTACGTCAGGCACGCGGAGGGCTGGGAGGAGCGTCTGGCCCGGCTCGGCAAGCATTCCACCGGCAAGGGCTGCCTCTACATCAACAAGCTGGCCGACGTGGACGCGGGCGTGTTGGAGGATCTGGTTACGGCCGGGTGGGACGCCACCGCGCGGGTCTAGGGGACTTGCCCTTTGGGCATGGCCACTTTCCTCCCGGCGACGGGGAGGCGTCGCCAGGAGGAAAGGGCCGGGCGCCAGTGCAGCGAACTCTGGGGCAGGAAGACGATAGACGCCGCTCCTTGGGCTGACTTGGGGAAAGTTGCGAGGCCGCCGGGCCTTGGCGCCCCGTCCATGGCGGCGCTGCGGTAATGGGGGTTCCGAGCTGCTTAGCCGCTATGCGGCGCCCACCGGGCGTGCGATTTTTTCCGGAGATGCGCCAGCCTTGGCCCCTCACGATCCGCAAGGCGCGGCTGAGCGTGCGGCGGACCCTGCGCCTGGGGTTGGCGGTGGCCGCCGTGGCGCTCGTCCTGGCGCCGCGCGCCGCCCAGGCCGCCGATCTGCCGCCCGAGCTTCTGCTCGCTCAGGTCAGGGCGGCCACCGGCGGGGCGCGGTGGGACGGCGTCGCGGCGATCTCGGCGATTGGCGAGAAGACCAGCTTCGGGCTCAAGGGGCCCTATCGCGCCTCCGAGGACCTGGCCACCGGCCGTTTCCTGCGCGGCGCCGACTACGGGCTGCTCAGCAACGCCGAGGGCCTCGATGCGGCGGGGCGCTGGCGGATGGACAACTCCGGCCGGGTGCATCCGCTGGACTCCGAGCAGGCCCGCGCCGTCGCGGTGACCGAGGCCTGGCTGGCGGCGCGGCGCTACCTGTTCCCCGAGCACGCCGACGCCGCCTTTGCGAGCCTGGCCCCCGCGAGCGACGGCGGACGGGTCTACGACCGCATCCTGGCGACCCCGGCCGGCGGGCGCGGCGTGACCTTGTGGATCGGCCGGGCGGACCATCTGCTGGCCCGCGCCACCCTGCAGCTCAGTACTCACCCCGAGACGCTGCGATACCGCGACTATCGCCCGGTGGACGGTCTCCTGCTGCCGTTCGAAATCGTCACCGAGAACGGCGACCAGATCGAAACCGGCGACGCGCGCGTGAGCCGCTACAGCCTGGGCGCGTCCGCCGACCTCCGCCGGCCGCAGCCGACAGGCGATGCCGCCATCGCCGCGGCCGGCGGCGTGGCCAGCGCGCCGTTCCGGCTCGACCCGATGAGCGGATTTCCGATCGTCGAGGCGCGGGTGAATGGCCAGGGACCGCTGCTCTTCATCCTGGACACCGGCGGCCATGACATCCTGACGCCGGCGGCGGCGAAGGCGCTGGGGCTGCCGCTCGCCGGCGCGGGCTTCAGCCTGGGGGCCGGCCGCGGCTCGACGCCCACCCGCTATACCAAGGTCGCCAGGCTGGAGCTGGGCGAGGCCGCGATGACCGACCAGCCCTTCGTCGTCCTGCAGCTCGACCTCGGCCAGGCGGCGGACGCGCAAGGATCGCCGGCGCCGATCGCCGGCATCATCGGCCTGGAGCTCTTCGAGCGGTTCACCGTCACCCTGGACTATGCCGGCGGCCGGTTGGCGCTGAGCGCGCCTGCGCCGCAGGCCGCGGCGCCCGGCGTCCCGCTCCGCTTCACCAGCGACATGCCGCTGGTCCAGGCCACGATCGACGGGCGCGACGGCTGGTTCGGTCTCGACACCGGCAACAACACCGATGTCATCCTCTACCGGGCCTGGGTGGCGGCGAGCGGCCGGCCGGCCTGGTTCGAAGTCTCCGCCGACGTGGCCGGGGCCGGCGTGGGCGGCGCGGTGGCCTTCCGCCGGGGCCGGGCGGACGCCCTGTCGCTGGCCGGGATGGAGGTGAAGGGCGTGCCCGTGCTGCTGCCCGCCGAGAACATGGGCGGCCTGTCCTCGACCTCCGAGGCCGGCAACATCGGGGAAAGCGTGCTGGCCCACTATCGGGTGACCTTCGACTACGCCCACCAGCGCCTGCGGCTGGAGGCGCCGGCCGCGCCGGTCAGCGCGGGATCCGGCTCAGGGCCTCGCTGAAGATCGGGCGGAGTTCGGTCAGCGTGCGGCGCGGGCCCTGGCGTCGGCGGTGAGCCGGTCGATCTGGCCGCGGATGTGGGCGGCCTCGGCGGCGGTGTTGGCGAGCGCAATGGCCCGGTCGAAGGCCTGCCGCGCTTCAGCATCGCGGCCGAGCTGCAGCAGGAAGGCGCCCTTGGCTCCGAAGAAGTAGAAGTAGCCGCCCAGCGCATCGGCCAGGGGCTCGATCATCGCCAGCGCCTCGGCGGGTCCCCGGGCCTTGCTGGCGGCCACGGCGCGATTGAGGGTGATCACAGGCGAGGGGGTCAGGCGCTCCAGGCCGACATAGAGCGCCTCGATCTGCGCCCAGTCGGTGTCCTCGGGGCGAGGGGCGCGGGCATGCAGGGCGGCGATGGCCGCCTGGATCTGGTAGGGCCCGGGCCGGCGGTGGCGCATGGCCTTGTCGATCAGCGCCAGGCCCTCGCCGATCATGTCGCGGTTCCACAGCGAGCGGTCCTGGTCTTCCAGCAGGACCGCGGCCCCGGCGGCGTCGAAACGGGCCGCCACGCGGGCGTGCTGCAGGAGGAGCAGGGCGGTGAGCCCCATGATCTCCGGCTCGGTCTGGAAGAGCTTGAGCAGCAGGCGGGCGAGCCGGATCGCCTCTTCGCTGAGCCGCGCGCGGGCGTCGGCCGCCTCGGCGCCGGCCGAATAGCCCTCGTTGAACACCAGGTAGACCATGGCCGCGACCGCGGCGATCCGCTCGGAGCGCTCCACCGCGCCAGGCGCCTCGAAGGGCACCTCGGCCTTGGCGATGCGGCCCTTGGCGCGGGTGATCCGCTGCTCCATGGCCGCCTCGCTCACCAGGAAGGCCTTGGCGATCTGCTTGACGGACAGGCCCGAGACGATCCGCAGGGCCAAGGCGATCTGCTGGGTCGCTGGCAGCTCCGGATGGCAGCAGATGAACATCAGCCGCAGGATGTCGTCGCGGTAGTGCGCCCCGTCGAGCCGCTCGGCCATGGGCGTCTCGACGTCGTCCACGTCGGAGATGACGTCTTCCGGCGGCAGCTCGGTCTGCTTGGACTTGCGGCGCACGCCGTCGAGGGCGGCGTTGCGGCCGACCATGATCAGCCAGGCGGCCGGGTCCCGTGGCGGCCCCTTCTGCGGCCAGTTGCGCAGCGCCCGCAGACAGGCCTCCTGGTAGGCCTCCTCGGCGGTGTCGAGGTCGCGGAAATAGCGCAGCAGCGCCCCGATCGCCTGGGGCCGGGCGGACGTCAGCGCCGCGTCGATCCAGGCGAGGTCGGTCATGCGCTGGCGCCTGCCGGCTCGGCCTCGAGCGTGCCTGGCAGGAACACCCGCAGCGGCCGGATCTCGTAGGCGCCGCCGGGGTTGGCCTCGCCAAGCTCGCGCGCCACGCCCAGCGCCTCGTCAAGGTCCGCGCAGTCGACGATGTAGAATCCCAGGAGCTGTTCCTTGGTCTCGGCGAACGGGCCGTCGATGACCATCGGCGGGTCGCTCTTGCGAAGGGTCGTGGCCGCGGTGGTGGGCATCAGTCGCAGGGTCGGCCCGAGCTTCTTGGCGGCGGCCAGCTTCCCATGCACGACAGCCAGCTTGGCCATGACGGCGTCGTCCTCCTCCTTGGTCCAGGAGAAGACCATCTCTTCGGAATTGTAGCAGAGCAGGGCGTAGAGCATCGGGCGGGCTCCCTTGGCGGACTGAGGACGCCTCAGCCTAGCCGCCTCCGACAGCACTTCGCAAAATTAGTTCACAGGCCGGCCGGCGGCTGCAGGCGAAGCGCGCCCACAGGGCTCAGCACCGCGCGGTCGATGATCTCGGCCATCCCGGCGGCGTCCACCTCATCCAGGTGGCGCAGCCACCAGGCCAGCAGGTTGAGGATCGACGAGACCAGGTGGAACAGCAAAAGGTCGTCGAAGGGCCCGTCGGGCTTGCGCTGCCGCGTGGCGGCCATGGTGAGCATGGTCTGCCGCAGCATCTCGGCGCGCACCGTCTCCCCCGAGCCCCCGGCGATCAGGGCCTTGTAGATGGCCAGGTGCTCCAGGACGAAGTCGCACATGGAGCGGGCCGCCGCCCGGCGGTCGCGGGCCTGGAGCAGGGGCGCGACGCGCTGCAGGAACTCGCGGATCAGCCGGTCGGCCACGTCGGCCAAGAGGGCGTCCTTGTCCGGGTAGTGGCGGAAGAAGGTGGCGTAGCCGACGCCGGCCCGTGCGGCGATGGCGCGCACCGTGATGGCTTCCAGCGGATTTCCCTCGGCGAGCGCCATCATCGCCTCGCGCAGCGCCGCGCGGGTGCGCACCACCCGGGCGTCGGAAACCATTGACATCTGAGGGGGAGAATCCACTATGATCCACTGTATATCGTAACTTCGGCCGAATATGGCCGAGACGCGACGTTACGGCAACCTGACCAGAAGCGTCGGGGCCGGCATCAGGGACCCACGCGAGGGATTGGGAGCAGGCTCATGAAGGTTTCCGGCAAGACCATGGCCGTGGGCGCGACCACGCTGGCCGCCGCGCTGGGCGCGCTCGCCTTGGGCGGAGCGGCCAAGGGCGTCAGCCAGGCCCAGGCCGAGGCGCCGAAGGTCGAGGGCCCCGCGCGGGTCGATGACTTCCTGCTCGCCGACCAGAGCCTGCTCGCCCGCCAGCTCTACCGGATGGGCGACGACAAGGCGATCGTGCTGGTGACCTACGCTTCGGGCGACAGGCAGCTGCGCGCCGATGCGTCGGCCTTGATGGCGCTGAAGGCGGCCTACGCCGGCAAGGGCGTCGAGATGCTGGCCGTCGACAGCCGCATCGGCGACAAGCGTGACCCGGTGATCGCCGACGCCAAGGCCATGGGCCTCGAGATGCCGATCCTGTTCGACTACGAGCAGCTGGTGGGCGAGGAGCTGGGCGTCACCCGCGCCGCCGAGGTGATCGTCATCGATCCGCGCGGCTGGACGATCGCCTACCGTGGCCCGGTCGACGGGGCGAAGGCCGCGGTCGACGCCCTGGTGGCCGGCCAGAAGGTGGCGCTCACCCGCCGCGAGGCTCAGGGCGAGCTGATCGCCTTCCCCGAACGCGCCAGGGCCGGGACCTTCGCGCAGATCTCCTACGCCAAGACCATCGCGCCGATCATCCAGGCCAAGTGCGCCACCTGCCACCAGCCCGGCGGGATCGGCCCGATGCCGCTCAACAACTACGCCCAGGTGAAGGGTTTCTCGCCGATGATCCGCGAGGTGATCCGCACCCACCGGATGCCGCCCTACCTGGCCGACGAGACCGTCGGCGCCTTCCAGGACGACGACCGGCTGACGCCCACCCAGATGAAGACCCTGGTGCACTGGATCGACGCCGGTTCGCCCAGGGGCGCGGGCGAGGATCCGCTGCAGAAGATCAAGTTCCAGGCGCCGGAGTGGCCGCTGGGCAAGCCCGACATCGTGCTCGACATCCCGGCCGTGAAGATCCCCGCCAGCGGCGTGCTCGACTACCAGCACCCCGTGGTGCCGATGACCATGCCGGAAGGCCGCTGGATGAAGGCCACCACCTTCCGCATTTCCGACCGCCAGGTCGTGCACCACATCCTGTCCGGCACGGTGGACGTCAATCACCAGGGCAAGGATTTCAACGAGTCCCAGTGGGGCGCCTCGCTGGGCGGCTATGGCCCCGGCCGCGGCTCCAACATCGAGCCGGTCGACACGGGCGTCTGGGTGCCGGCCGCCGGCGGCGTCGGGTTCCAGAACCACTACACGCCCTATGGCAAGGAAACGACCGAACAGACCCAGATGGGCCTCTACTTCTACCCCAAGGGCCAGGAGCCGAAGTACATCCTGCGGACCTTCCTGATCTTCGACTTCTCCATCGAGATCCCGCCGGGCGAGGAGTTCCACAAGGAAACCAGCTACGTCGAATTCCCGGCCGATGCGATCCTCTATGGCATCACCCCGCACGCCCATGTGCGCGGCGGCTCGACCCAGGTTTCGATCATTTACCCGAACGGCAAGACCGAAATGCTGCTGGCGCTGCCGCGTTACGACTTCAAGTGGCAGTACGAATATTTCCTCAAGACGCCGCTGAAGGTGCCGGCCGGCTCCAAGATCCTGGCGCGCTGGACCTATGACAATTCCAAGCGCAATCCCGCCAACCCCGACCCGACCAAGACCGTCTACATGGGCGAACAGACGTCCTCCGAAATGATGGCCACCTACCTGCATTACCGGTGGGCGGACGAGACGGTGAAGCACCAGACCCCGGAGCACGAGAAGGCGCTGGGCGCCAACCTGATGATGGGGATCCTCGACGACAACATGGACGGCAAGATCGAGCTCGCCGAACTCAAGGGCGGCGACCAGGGCCCGGTCAGCATGCTGAAGAAGTACTTCGCGCTCATCGACGCCAACCATGACGGCGCGCTGGACCCGGCGGAACTGGCGGCGGCGGCGAAGCTGATGCCACGGCGCGGCCCGCCGAAGGCGGCGCAGGCCCCGGCCCCAGCGGCCCAACCGCTGCCGGCGGGCGCGCCGGCGGCCTCGCGCTAAGGCGTCAGGTCGGACGGAAGGTCGCGCCGGCGCGGGCGGCAGGTGACGCCGCTCGCGCTTGGGTGCAGGGTGCGCCATACCTGATTCAGGAAAAAATAGTCCCGGGGGATACCGACTTGTCTTCAGTTCGCACCTGGCTTTTCGGCCTAGCCCTGGCGGCTGCATCCGCCCTTTCCGTGGCCGCGCAGGGGCAACCCGCCGCGCCCTCCGGCCAGACGGTCTTCGAGACCCGCTGCAAGGCCTGTCACGAGCCGCCGGTGGACCGCGCGCCGGGCCGCGAACAGCTTTCCCAGCGGCCGCAGGCCGACATCGTGCGCGCGCTCACCAGCGGCATCATGGCGCCCATGGCCCAGGGCCTTACGGACGCCGACAAGCTGGCCGTGGCCAGCTACCTGACCTCTGCCCAGGCCTCGGCCGCCGTCACCCGCACGAGCCCTGGCGCGGAGATGCCGCAGATCGCGGTGAAGGGCGGCAAGGTCGGACCCGATCCCATGTGCGCGGCCAACCCGCCGATCAAGGCCGGTCCCGGCGACTGGGCCAGCATGGGGGTCGATGAGGCCTCGACCCGCTTCCAGCGCCATCCGGGCCTGACCGCGGCCGAGGTGCCGCGGCTGAAGGTCAAATGGTCCTTCGCCATGGTCGGCGGCGGCCAGCCCACGGTGGTGGGCGACTGGCTGTTCGTCACCAACCGCTCGGGCAAGTTCTACGCCCTCGACACCAAGACCGGCTGCGTCCACTGGGTGGTGGAAGACCTCGTCTCGCGGCACACCCCGCCGGTGATCAAGTCGGCGATCTCGCCCAGCGGCTGGGCGGTCTTCGCCGGCGGCACCGACCGCACCATGCGCGCCTTCGACGCCCAGACCGGCAAGCAGCTCTGGCAGAGCCCGGTCCTGGAGACCCATCCGATCTCCGTCCTCACCGGCGCGCCGGTGGTGATGGGCGACCGGCTGATCGTGCCGATCTCCTCCATCGAGGAGGCGGCGGCCATGAGCAAGACCTACTCCTGCTGCACCTTCCGCGGCTCGGTGGCGGCGCTGGACCTGAAGACCGGCAAGCTGTTGTGGAAGACGCCGATGATCGACGGGCCGATGAAGGTGATCCGCGAGAAGGACAGCGGGGTGAAGGTGCAGGGCCCGGCCGGCGCCGCGGTCTGGGCCGCCCCCGTGGCCGACCGGAAGCGCGGCCTGATCTATGCGGTGACCGGCGACAGCTACACCGACGTGGACACCAACGGGGCCGACGCCATCGTCGCGCTCGACGCCAAGACCGGCGCCTTGAAGTGGCGCCGGCAGGTGACCGAGAAGGACAATTTCGTCATGGGCTGCGGTCCGACTTCGGCCTCCGGCAACTGCCCGACGCCGATGGGCCCCGACTACGACTTCGGCGCGACGCCGGTGCTGATGACCCTGAAGACCGGCAAGCAGGTGCTGATCGCGGGCCAGAAATCCGGCGCCGTCTATGGCGTCGATCCCGACACCGGCAAGCTGCTCTGGACCACGGTGGTGGGCGCGGGCTCGGCGCTCGGCGGCGTGGAATGGGGCCTGGGCGCCAACGACACCCATGCCATCGTGCCGATCTCCGACCTGGCGCGGCTGTTCTCGGAAGGCCGCCCCGGGGCGGCGCCGGCCAAGGCCGGGGTCTACGCCATCGACCCGGCCACCGGCGCCGTGGCCTGGGCGACGCCCGCGCCCAAGGCGCCCTGCGTCTACGCCAGCGACAAGGGTCGGCCCAGCCGCTGCGCCCGCGCCCAGCCGGCGGCGCCTTCGATGATGCCGGGGATCGTCTTCGAGGGCGGCCTCGACGGCTGGTTCCGCGCCTATGACGCCAAGACCGGCAAGATCGTCTGGGAGGATTCCACCACCTCGCGCAGCTACGACACCGTCAACGGCGTCAAGGGCCAGCCCGGCGGCGGCATCGACGGCCTGGGCGCCACCATCGCCGACGGCATGGTCTTCGTGGCCAGCGGCAACAATGGCGCGGCGCGCGTCGGCTCCAACGGGGTGAACGTGCTGCTGGCCTATTCGGTGGACGGCAAGTAGCCGCTGCGGCCGTGCGGCGCGGCTTGGCCATGCGGCGGTTGGCGACGGCGGTGGCGGGGTTCGCCCTGCTCGCCTTCGCCGCGCCGCTGGTCCTCGCCCAGCCGCCGCCTGCGCGCCCGCAGGTCACGCCGAAACCCGGCTACCAGGTCCCGCCGGAAAACTCCGCCGGCCTCTATCCGGTGAGCGGCGAGCCGATCTTCAAGGCCAAGTGCGCCGGCTGCCACGAGCCGGCGGTGGGCCGCGCGCCCACCCGCGAGCTGCTGGCGGGCCGCTCGCCGGAAGAGGTCTATGACGCGCTCTCCATCGGCGCCATGCGCCCGATGGCCGAGGGCCTGAGCGAGGCCCAGCTCTATGGCGTGGTGCGCTTCATCACCGGCAAGTCCCCCGTGCCGCAGGCCGCGCAAGGCCCTGACCCGAACCCCTGCAAGGCGAACGGCCCGCTGCAGCCCAACGGCCCGCAGTGGAACGGCTGGGGCCGCGACCTCGCGAACAGCCGCTATCAGCCGAAACCCGGCTTCTCCGCCGCAGACATCCCGCGCCTGAAGGTCAAGTGGGCCTTCGCCTATCCGGGCACCAAGAACACCCAGGCCCTGGTGTTCGGCGACCGGGTGTTCGTGGCCAGCATGGGCGGCAAGGTCTATGCGCTGGACGCGAAGACCGGCTGCGTCCACTGGCGGTTCGACTACCGGGGCGGCGGCCGGGCCTCGATGAGCCTCGGCAAGCTGCCCACCGCCGCCAGCGGCTGGGCGCTCTATTTCGGCGACGACCGGATGATCGTCCACGCCTTCGACGCGGGGTCCGGCAAGGAGCTCTGGAACGTGCGCGTCGGCGACCACCGGGTGGGCCGGATCACCGGCTCGCCGGCGCTCTACGACGGCGTTCTCTACGTGCCGCTTTCGGCCTCGGAGGAATCCCAGGGCAATGTCGGCGCCTACCCCTGCTGCACCTTCGTCGGCACGGTGGTCGCGGTGGACGCGGCGAAAGGCAAGGTGCTGTGGAGCCGCTCGATCCTTGACGAGGCGCCGCACCCGACGCGCAAGAACGCCGCCGGGACCCAGATGTTTGGTCCCGCCGGCGGGGCCATCTGGTCGGCCCCGACCATCGATGCGAAGCGCGGCCTGCTCTATGTCGCCACCGGCGACAGCTATACCGAGGTCCCGCATCCCACCTCGGACGCCGTGGTGGCCATGGAGCTGAAGACCGGCAAGATCCGCTGGGTGAACCAGGTGCTGGCCAATGACAACTACATGACCGGCACGGTGAACGGGCCGCTCGGCCAGCGGGGCCCGGACTACGATTTCGGCTCCTCGCCGGCGCTGGTGGATCTGCCGGGCGGCAAGACGCTGCTGATCACCGGCAACAAGTCCTCCATCGTCTACGCCATGGATCCCGCCACCGGGAAGACCGTCTGGCAGACGCCGAAGCTGGGCAGCGGCGGCGCCGGCGGCGGCGTCGAATGGGGCCCGGCCACCGACGGCCGCATCGTCTATGCGCCGCTGGCCGACTTCCCGGGGCGGGGCCGGCCCGGCTTGGCGGCGCTGAGCGTGGCGGACGGCAAGCTGCTCTGGCAGGTGGACGCGCCCAAGGGCGTGGCCTGCAACGTCCCCTCCGGCCGCTGCCTGCCGGGCTATTCGCAGGCCGCCACCGCCGTCCCGGGCGCGGTGTTCTCAGGCGCCCTCGACGGACACCTGCGGGCCTACGCCGCCACCGACGGCAGGCTGGTCTGGGACTACGCCGCCACCACGCCGGTGGACACGGTCAACGGGGTCAAGGCCGCGCCGGGCGGATCGCTGGACATGGGCGGGCCGGTGGCGGCCGGCGGCATGGTCTTCGTCCACTCGGGCTATGGCGGCAGCGCCGGGGCCAACAACCTGCTGCTGGCCTTCTCGGTGGATGGCCGCTAAGGCCGCCTGCCGGGAGAACCGGGGTATGCGGGTAGCGACCCCGGCCGCATCCGACTAAAACAGCGGCAGCGCAGACAGGGACCTGGCCTGCGCTGGGGGTTCGAAGCTCATGCTGGACGAGGGCCGGCTCGCCGAACTGCTGGGCGCCATGGCCGACGGCGACCGAACGGCCGTGGCGGAGCTCTATGGCCTGGTGGGCGGCCGGCTCTATGGCGTGGCCCAACGGATCCTGCGCGACCCCGGCCTCGCCGAGGACGCGGTGCAGGAGGCCTTCCTCAAGGTCTGGCGCAATGCCCACCGCTTCGACGCGGCCAAGGGCACGGCCTCCACCTGGCTTTCCGTGATCGTCCGCCGCGTGGCGATCGACCGGCGCCCCAAGGTCTCCACCCAGATGCTGCCGGACCTGGAAGCGCCCAATGCCGACCCTGACTACGTCCACCCACGGTTGAGGGAATGCCTGGCCGAATTGCCGCCGCTGCATCGGAAAGCCCTGGTGCTCATGTATGTCTATGGATTGAGCCATTCGGAACTGGCGACCGCGATGGACGCGCCCCTCGGCACGGTGAAGAGCTGGGTCCGGCGCGCCACCGCGGCGCTGAAAGAGAAACTGGAGCGATGAGCCGCCGGGCCGCGAGCAACGCCGAGGACGCGTGGAGCGAGCCCACGCCCATGGAGCGCGCGCTGGCGACCCTCGACATGGCCATGCCGGCCGCCGAGCCGCCGCCTGGGCTCTGGGCCGCGATCGAGCGCGGCCTGGCCGCCGGCGCGCCGATCTCGGTGGCGGGCCTGGACATCGAGCGCTACGCCGCCGGGGCCTGGCGCACGCTGGCGCCGGGGGTCCGCATCAAGCGGCTGTGGGGCAAGCGCACCTTCCTGGTGGAGTGCGAGGCCGGCGCCGTCGTCCCGCCGCACCGCCACCGCACCTTCGAGCATTCCCTGGTGCTGTCCGGCGACGTCACCAGCGCCGAGGGCGACTATGGCGCGGGCGACTACCACGGCATGCCCGCGGGCTCGCACCACGGCGCCTGGTCGACGCGCACCGGCTGCCGGGTGCTGATCCAGCACGACGCCTGAGGCGCGCGCCGGGGCCGCCTGTCACCGACTGTAGCAAAGCTTGTCCGGACGAGCCGTTGACGCTGCCGCCGGACGCCCGCAAACCGCCCCCGTGACCTCGACGCCCGCCCCCGAGCCGCACCACCGCAACGGCCTTGGCATCGCCTACCGCATGCTGGCCATGGCCTGCGTCGCCTGCCTGTCGGCTTCGGTGAAGTGGACCGGACAGCGCGGGATCCCGGTGTTCGAGCAGGTGTTCTTCCGCAACGCCTTCGCCTTCGTGCCGCTGGGCCTCTACATCTGGCGGACGGCGGGCTTCTCGGTGCTGAAGACGCGGCGCCCGCTGGGCCACTTGCACCGCTCGGCCGTGGGCCTGATCGGCATGTGCTGCAGCTTCTTCGCCCTGCAGCGGCTGGCGCTGACCGAAGCCACCGCCTTCACCTTCGCGGCGCCCCTGTTCATGACCGCGCTCTCCGCCCTGGTGCTGCGCGAGTTCGTGGGCTGGCATCGCTGGGGCGCGGTGGCGGTGGGGTTCATCGGCGTCCTGATCATGGTGCGCCCGGAGCCCGGCCATATGAACGCGGTCGGCGTCGCCTTCGCGCTCACCGCGGCGCTCGGCAGCGCCGCGGCCATGGTGCAGATCCGCCAGATCGCCACCACCGAGAAAGGTCCCACCATCGTCTTCTACTTCACCCTGGCCGGGACGGTGCTGGGCCTCGCCGTCTCGCTCTTCCACTGGGTGACGCCGGACCCCGCGACCTTCGCGGTGCTGGTGTTCGGCGGGCTGATCGGCGGGGTGGGCCAGCTCTTTCTCACCGAGGCGATCCGCGTCGCCCCTGTGGGCGTGGTGGCGCCCTTCGACTACAGCCAGCTGATCTGGGCCACGATCCTGGGCTTCATGATCTGGGGCGAGACGCCGAAGGCCGCGACCCTGGCCGGCGCCGCCGTCGTGGCGGCCAGCGGCCTCTACATCCTGCACCGCGAATTGGTGCGCTTCCGCCGTCCCGCGGCGCCTGCGGCCGCGCCGCTTTGACCTAGGGTCAGCTTCCCGCGTTGACAGGCGCCGGCGGCGGGAGGAGTCTCGCACTCGAACGCCGGTACGCGGCCGATGCCGGGCGGCGTCGCGAGGAGCGATCGAGATGAAGCGCGTGATCTTCGGCGCCGCGGCCGTTGCGGCCCTCCTGGTGGGGGCGGAAGCCCGGGCTTCGGTGACGGTGATCGGCGGCGGCATGGCCGAGGCCTGCTCCCGCGCCGCGCTCTCCGGCAAGGCCCAGCCGCGCCTCGAAGAGATGTGCACCGACGCGCTGGACAAGGAGATGCTGAACAGCCGCGACCGGGCCGGCACCCTGGTGAACCGCGGCGTCCTGCGCATGCGCCGGATGGACTGGACGGGCGCGATCAAGGACTTCAACGACGCGGCCAAGATCAAGCCGGACATGGGCGAGGCCTATGTGAACCGCGGCGCGGTGGCTATCGGCCAGCACCGCTACGCCGACAGCCTGCCGGACCTCAACAAGGGGCTGCAGCTTGGGGTCGAGGAGCCGGCCAAGGTCTACTTCAACCGAGCGCTGGCCTACGAGGGCCTGGACGACGCCAAGTCGGCCTATTTCGACTACCAGAAAGCCGTCGAGCTCTCTCCCGACTGGGACGCGCCGAAGAACGAGCTGGTGCGGTTCCACGTGGAGCACAAGGACTAGGCCGCGCGTTCTTCGAGGGAGCCGCGCGAAGGAGCCCCGATGCGCAAGGTCCTGATCCTCCTGCCCCTGGCGTTCGCCCTGGGGACCGCCGGTGGGGCTTCCGCCCAGCCGTCCCTGGCCCGGACGCGGCTCGACCTCCTCCAGCAGCGCGACGCGCAGGCCACCGCCGAGGCCATGGCCGCCCGCAACCGCGACATTGCGGTGACCAACGAACTGTCCCGGTTGGACGCCCGCATCCAGAGCGACCAGGCGCTCGCCAACCTGCGGGCCGGCGGCGCGACGCCCACGGTCCCGACCGTGGTGCTGGGTCCCCACGCCAAACCGCCGGTGGTGGACGTGAGCAAGCTGGCCTCGATCCCCGACGCGGCGCTCGCGAAATCCAACGCCGCCGTGCGCGCCGCCGCCGACAACCGCCGCTAGGATTCAGGGCCGCCGCTCGGGGCGTGGGGCGGCCCCGTCGGTCAGCCGCCAGTCCGGCCGGTCGGTTCCGTCGAAGACGTCGGAGAGCTTGTCGGCGAAGGCGCGGGGCCGCAGCAGCCAGCCGGTATGGCCGCCGGGGAACTCCGCCAGCGGCCGCTCCAGGATCTCCGCAAGGGCGGCCGCGCAGGCGTGCAAGGGCCCGCGGCGGCTCGACCGCCCGGCGGCGGGGGTGAGTTTGCGGGCCTGGATGTCGAGGGCCGGCAGGTCGATGCGGTAGGCCGCGGCCTGGGGCAGGTCCGAGGACAGCAGGACGCGGGTGTTCGCCGCCTCGCGCGCGCCGGGGGCCGGCAGCGGGACGTCCGGCTCGCGGTCTTCGGGATCGAGGCCCGCCAGCTCGCCCGCCAGCCTGGCCGCGGCGGCGACGCCCCCCTGCCGGAAGGCCTCGATCACCGCTTGCTGGGCCGCGCGCAGGGCCGCGGCGTCCTCCTCGTCCAGCAGCTGCGGGGTCGAGGCCTCGTGGGCCACCAGCATCCGCACCTGATCGGGATGGCGCGCCAGGAGGTCGAGGCCCACCAGGGCCCCGAGCCCCGAGCCGAACACCAGGGCGGGCTCGTCGGCGAGTTCCGCCAGCAGCCGGCAGGCGTCGTCGGCGTGAACGCCGATGCCGGGCGCCGGTCCGCCCGGGTCGATGACGCTGCGCGACCAGCCCCGGCGGTCGTAGGTGATCACCCGATGCTGGTGGGCGAGCGCATCGCGCAGCGGGTCGGTCATGTCGGCGTCGCCGCCGGCCAGGACCAACAGCGGCGCGCTGCGGCCGCAGCTCCGATAGAACAGCGAAGCGCCGGGAACGCGCAGGGTGCCCTGCTGGACGGACGTCATGGGAAGGCCTCCCCCGTGAGACGCAACCTGCAACCATCGGTCGCTGATTCTGCTGTCAAGCCTAGGGCCTAATCGGCCGGCGCCGGAGGGCGGCGGAGCGCCTGGGGCCGGTTGGCGTTATGGGCGGGAAGACGGCGCAGCGGAGACGTGACCCATGCAGTGGGAAGAAGGCGAGGAGTCCGGCAACATCGAGGATCGCCGGGGCCTCGGGCCCGTGGCCGGCATCGGCGGCCTGGGCGTCGGCGGGGTGGTGCTGGCCCTGATCGGCTATTTCGTGTTCGGCGTCAGCCCGCAGTCCACCCTCAACGCCGTGGAAGGCGCGGGCCCGCCGGCCCAGGAGCAGCAGGTGGGCGCCCGCGGCTCCCCCGCCGACCAGGAGGGCCGCTTCGTCGACGTGATCACCACTTCGGTGGACCAGGTCTGGAGCCAGCTCTTCCAGCAGAACGGCCAGACCTATCGCCGCCCGGCGCCCACCGTGCTCTACACCGAGGCCACGGAGACCGGCTGCGGCCTGGGCCAGTCGGCCATGGGCCCCTTCTATTGCCCGCAGGACCATCGGGTCTATCTCGACCTCGACTTCTGGCGGGAGCTGGACACCCGCTTTGGGGCCTCCGGCGAGGCGGCCAGGGCCTATGTCATCGCCCATGAGATGGGCCACCACGTGCAGAGCCTGCTGGGCGAGGACACCGAGGCGAAGCGGCTGGGCGCGCATGGCGCGACCTCCGGGTCGGTGCGCCTGGAGCTGCAGGCCGACTGCTACGCCGGCGTCTGGGCCGCGCATGTGTCACAGGTGACCGGCGGCAAGGTCTCCCTGGATCCGAAGGACATCGAGGACGGCCTGCGCGCCGCCGCCGCGGTGGGCGACGACACCCTGCAGAGGCAGAGCCAGGGCCAGGTGGTCCCCGACAGCTTCACCCACGGGACCTCGGCCCAGCGGATGCGTTGGTTCCGCGCCGGGGTCCGCACCGGTGACCCCGCGGCCTGCGACACCTTCAAGGCGGCCAGCCTGTAAGCGGTCGCACTCCGCTTGCGCGGGCGCCGGACTGGCGGTCTAACCGCGGGATGGCGCGCTTGAGCGGGGGTGTGGCGTGGACGCGTTTTCCTATCTGTCGGTCCTGCTTTCGATCATCCTGGGACTGGCGATCACCCAGATCCTGCAGGGCTACCGCAGTCTGCTGCTGGCCCGCGGCCGCGTGCGCTTCTACTGGCCCTCGCTGCTCTGGTCGGCGCTGCTCCTGGTGATGGTGGCGCAGCTGTGGTGGGCGAGCTTTGGCCTTGCCCGCCACCAGGGCTGGACCTTTCCGCAGTTCAGCATCGTGCTCTTGCAAACCGTCCTGCTTTACATGATGGCGGGCCTGGTGCTGCCCGACATGCCCGAGCGCGAGCCGATCGACCTGCGCGTCCATTTCTACCGCGAGCAGCGCGCCTTCTTCGCCATCTTCCTGGTCATGCTGGCGGTCAGCGTGTGCAAGGACTGGGTGATGGAGGGTCACCTGCCGGGTCGCGACAACCTGGCCTTCCACGCGGCCTTCGCCCTGCTGGCGCTGGGCGGGCTGCTGATCCGCAAGCCCCGTTTCCATGAGGTCGTCACCCCGCTGGGCGCTCTGGGCATGGCCGTCTATGTCGCCGCGCTGTTCGCCCGCCTGGCCTAGAGCCCTTCCCACCCGCGATGGATCATCGTGAGTGGACGAGAAGGGCTCTCAACAGATAGCGACGACCCTGTTCATCCCGGTTGGCTTGATCCAAGCCAACCGGGACAGGGTCTAGGTCCTGGGAAATGGCCGGCTGAGGTAGGGCGAGCCTCTTTCGCCGAAACGCCACGGCACGGCCGCGGCCTTGGTGATGCCGATCCGCGGCCCTGTGACGACCTCGACCGGCGGTCCGGGCTCCAGCGCGAACGGCGGCTCGTCGATGCGCAAGCCGTTCTCCTGGCGGCTTACGCCCAGGGCCTGGCAGAGCCTGCCCGGGCCCGAGCAGAGCCGGCGCGGCGCCTCCTGGCCCCGGCGGGCGATCATCATGTCGAGGCCCTGGGTGGGCTCGAGCGCGCGGATCAGCACGGCGCTGGCCGGGCCGCGGCAGACCAGGTTCATGCACCAGTGGATGCCGTAGGACCGGTAGACGTAGACATGGCCCGCCGGTCCGAACATCACCGCGTTGCGCTCGGTGGGGCCGGAGAAGCTGTGCGAGGCCGGGTCCTCGTGGTCGTAGGCCTCGGTCTCGACGATCCGCCCGCCGACGCCGCCCACGGTGAGGGTCCAGCCGATCAGGACTGGCGCCGCCTGGCTGGAATGCAGGGCGAACAGGTCGGCTTGACGCCGGCGGACCTCGGGGCGCGAAATGGCGGCGGACATCAGGGAGGATTTCGCATGCCGTACGTCGAGGGCCAAACCATCCACGACGCCGACAGCCACGTGATGGAGCTGCCGGGCACGATCAATCCCTACATCGACCCGAAATTCCGCGACCGCTTCGTCGAGCTGGCCGGCCCCAAGGCGATCCTCCCGGAATGGTCGGCGAAGATCCAGGAGATGCAGGACGACCCGGAGTTCCGCGCCGGCGACGAGGCGAACCTGCTGCTTCGCAAGAACTACCAGGCCCTGGGCGCCTTCCGCGCCGCGGACCGGCCCAAGGCGCTCGATCATTTCGGCTTCGCGAGCCAGCTGGTGTTCACCACCGCCTGCCTGTCCAACTTCGGCCTGGAGCAGATGGGCGAGATCGAGCTCGCCCTGGAGACCGCGCGCGCCCACAACCGGATGATGACCGAGTTCTGCTCGGTGGACCGCCGCCTGCTGGCCACGGCCTATGTGCCCCTGGTCGACCGCGCCCGCGCGCCGCAGATCGCCCGTGAAGCCATCGCGATGGGCGCCAAGGCCCTGGTGGTCGCCTCGCGCCACCCACCGGGATTCTCGCCCAGCCATCTGAAGCTCGATCCGCTCTGGGCGTTGGCGCAGGAGGCCGGCCTGCCGATCCTCTTCCACGTCGGCGGTGAGGAGAAGATGGCTAAGGACTACCTGGAGAACGGCCTGCCCTTTGTGAAGGACTTCCACGGCGGCGACGAGAACTTCACCTCGCTGACCTTCATGGCCATCCCCTTGAGCGTCTGGCAGACGCTCTCGGCGCTCGTCATCGACGGGGTCTTCGACCGCTTCCCGCGCCTGAAGTGGGGCGCGATCGAGCTGGGGGCCTCATGGCTGCCCAGCCTGATGCGGTTCCTGGATTCCGGCGCCGCGGCCTTCGGCAAGGAGGAGCGGCTGCAGACGCTGTCGGCAAGGCCCAGCGAGATCCTGCGCCGCCAGTTCCGGGCCACGCCCTATCCGCACGAGGACACCCGCTGGATCATCGAGAACACCGCGCCGGAGATGCTGCTGTTCTCCTCCGACTTCCCGCATGTGGAAGGCGGCCGCAATCCGCTGAAGCGGTTCAACGACAGCCTGGACGGCGTTTCCGACGAGGCCCGACGGCGGTTCTTCCGCGACAACTTCATCGACCTGATGGGGCGGGGCCTCGACCCGGCCCTGCACGACCTGCCCAAGCTGCAGGCGGCTTGAGGTCTTAGGCGGCGCGGACGGCGGTTCGCCGCGCGGGGTCCCTGGCGCGGGCGATGGTTTCCATCAGCTCCTGGATTTGGATCGGCTTGGGGTTGTGCTCGGTGAAGCCCATGTCGAGGTAGCGACGGCGCCCGCCCGAGGTGACGTCGGCAGTGAGCGCCACCACCGGAACCTCGCGGTTGGGGCCTTCGGCCGCGCGCAGAATCTGCAGGGCCTCGATGCCGGTCATGCCGGGCATCTGGATATCCATCAGCACGAGATCGAAGGCCTGCTCGGCCAGGGTGGCGAGCGCCTCCTCCCCGCCGGACGCCTTGGCGACCAGGTGGCCGAAGCTGGCGAGTAGCTGGTCGAGCACCATCAGGTTCACGGCGTTGTCGTCCACGGCGAGGATCCGCAGGCTCTCCAGCGCCGGCGCGCCCTCTGACGCCGGCACTCGATCGCGGGCCGCCGGCGCCTCGGCCAGGGCCAGCGGCAGCTTGATGTGGAAGGTGGAGCCCTGGCCCGCTTCGCTCTCGGCCCAGATCCTGCCGCCCATCAGCTCGATCAGCTGCTTGGCGATGGCCAGGCCCAGGCCGGTGCCGCCGAACCTGCGCACCTCGGACTCGTCGCCCTGGGTGAAACGGGTGAACAGCTGCGGCAGGTGCTCTGCGGCGACGCCCATGCCCGTGTCGCGCACCGCCAGGTGCAGCAACATGGCGCCCTCGCCGTTGGGCATGGCCTTGGCGATCACCTCGACGGCGCCGTGCTCGGTGAACTTCAGCGCGTTGCCGATCAGGTTGAACAGCACCTGACGCAGGCGCAGCGCGTCCACCAGGGCGAAGCGGGGAACGCTGTCGGCGATGTCGAGGACGAGGGCCACGCCCTTCTCGTCGGCGGCCGCCCCCCAGAAGCTCGCCACCCGCTCCAGGAACAGGCGCAGGTCCTCGGGCGCCGGCAGGATATCGAGCCGGCCGGCGTCGATCTTGGAGACGTCGAGGATATCGTTGAGGATGGAGAGCAGGTAGTCGCCGGACTCGATCAGCACCGCCAGACGTTCCTTCTGCGCGGGATCGGTCTCGTCGCGCTGCAGCAGCTGGGCCATGCCCAGCACTCCGTTCATCGGCGTGCGGATTTCGTGGCTCATGGTGGCCAGGAAGTTGGCCTTGGCGCGACCGGCCTGGCGGGCCGCCTCGCGGGCCTCGTCGGCCGCGGCGCGCTCGATCACCGCCTGGTCGCGGGCGGCCTGCAGGTCGCGCATGACGTGGACGTTGTCGTTGAACGACCTGTGCATGGCGCAAATCGTGCGAAGCGTACCTTCCAGCATCAGGGCCAGCAGGCCGGCGAGGGCGGCCAGCGATACGAGCGCGCCGGCGGCCTGCAGGGGGGCGAGCCGCACGACGGCCACCAGGCCGAGCGCCGCCAGGATGGGGCTCACGAACGACCAGAAAAGCCGCCGGGACATCATGCCGGCGGCCATGGAGACCGCCAGCAGGGTGCAGGCCTCCAGCGCGAACAGCATCAACTCCGCCGTCCCGCCGGTGAGGGCGATGAAGACGACAGGGGCCAGGTAGACCGAGAAGCGGACGAAGCAGAGCCGCGCGAGCTTCCCGAAGCCTGCCTCGTCCCCGGTGGCGTGGGCCTCGGCCAGCCAGCGGCCGCTCAGCCGCAGCTGGATGACGTCGATCGCGCAGTAGGCCGCGAAGGCCACGGCGGCGACGATCGGGTGGCCGAGGAGCAGGTAGCTGAGCGCGCCCACGGCGTTGAATGCGGCGTAGAACCAGAACGGCTGCAGCAGGCCGTTGAGGGTGAGCTGGTAGAGGCTGACCGAGGCGCGCTCGGCCTGAGCGGCCGCAGCCGCTTCAACACGACGGAATCTCATACGCCCCCCAGAACTCAACTCAGGGTCGGGGGAAAAGGTAAAGCTTCGGAGAATCCGTCCGCTATGAGGCCAGGGCCGCCGCGCTGGTGGCTTCCAGGTCTTCGGCCCCATCCATCAGCCCCTCGGCGAGGCCGGCCGACTGGGTGAGCACCTGACCCGCGAACACCCGGGCGAGCGCCGCCTTGCCCTTGAGCCACGGATCGTCCGATCCGGCGGCGGCAAGCGCCTGGCGGCCCAGCATGGCAGCGCCGATCACGTCGCCGGCGAGCTTCAGATAGGGCGTGGCGGCCGCGAGGCTGGGCGCGCCGCGGTTGGCCAGCAGCCAATCGGTGGCCCGCTCCAGGGCCGCGACCCCGACGGCAAGACGCCGGCCGACGGAGGCCAGCTCCGGGACCTCGGTCAGGCTCTCGGCGGTCAGCGCCAGCTCACCGCAAAGCCCGCGCATCACGGCGCCGTCGGCCATGGCCACCTTGCGACCCACCAGGTCGATGGCCTGGATGCCGTTGGTCCCTTCGTAGATCGGGGCGATGCGGGCGTCGCGGTAATGCTGGGCCGCGCCGGTCTCCTCGATGAACCCCATGCCGCCGTGCACCTGCACTCCCAGTGAGGCGACCTCGACGCCGACGTCGGTGGACCAGGCCTTGGCGATGGGGGTGAGGAGCTCGGCGCGGGCGCGGGCGGCGGCGCGCTCCTCATCCGTGTCCGCCAGCCGGCCGAGGTCAGCCAGCACGCCCGTGGTCAGGCAGATGGCGCGGGCCGCCTCGGTCTTGGCCTTCATCAGCAGCAGCATGCGGCGCACGTCCGGGTGGCCCCAGATCTCGGCCGGATAATCCGCCGACCAGACCGCGCGGCCCTGGCGGCGCTCCTGGCTGAATTCAAGCGCCTGCTGGAAGGCGCGCTCGGCGATGGCCACGCCCTGCACCCCCACCTGCAGGCGCGCGGCGTTCATCATGACGAACATGTGCGGCAGGCCCTGGCCGAGTTCCCCCACCAGCTCGGCCTCGGCCCCCTCATAGAGCATGACGCAGGTGGGCGAGCCGTGGATACCCAGCTTGTGCTCGATGGAGCCGGGGCGGAAATCATTGCGCGCCCCGATCTCGCCGGCCTCGCCCAGCCGGTATTTCGAGGTCAGAAAGAGGCTGATGCCCTTGACCCCAGGCGGCGCGTCCGGGGTGCGCGCCAGCACCAGGTGGACGATGTTGTCGGCGGCGTCGTGGTCGCCCCAGGTGATGAAGATCTTCTGGCCATGCAGCCGGTAGCCGCCCTGGCCGTCCGGCTCGGCGCGGGTGGTGAGCGCGGCGAGGTCGGAGCCGGCCTGCGGTTCGGTCAGCACCATGCACCCTGGCCACTCGCCGCTGACCAGCTTGGGCAGGATGAAGCGCTTCTGGCGCTGCGTGCCGTGCAGCACCAGGGCCTCGATGGCGCCCTGGGTGAGCATGGGGCAAAGGCCGAAAGCCATGTTGGCGGCGTGCACCATCTCGAAGACCGCCAGCTCCATGGCCTTGGAGAGCCCTTGGCCGCCATGCTCGGGGGCCGCGGAGAGCGAGTTCCAGCCGTCGGCGACGAAGGCCCGGTAGGCGTCGGCGAAGCCCGGCGCGGCGGTGACCGCGCCGTTCTCGTAGCGCGCCCCTTCGATGTCGCCACGGCGGTTCAAGGGCGCCAGCACGTCGGTGGCGAAGGCGCCGGCCGCCTCCAGCACAGCGGCCACGGTCTCGGCGTCCAGGTCGGGATAGGCGCGCGCGATCAGCGCATCGTGGCCCACCGCCGACAGCGCGAAGGCCAGGTCCCGGACAGGCGCGCGGAAGGTCATGGGCTGGCTCCGGTTCAGGCTCGCCGCCCCTCTTAGGCCAAGGCCTCCGACGGGGCAAAGCTTAGGCGTCGGGGCAAGAGCAACGCGGGCGTCCCGCCAAGCGTTACCGCGCCCATGGAAATGCTGCGCGCCCTGGTCGGGCCGGACAATGGCGAGGCGACGACCGCCCAGCTTTGCGCCCGGGCCGTGATCCTGTTCCTGGTGGGCATCGCCTATATCCGGATCGCCGGGCGGCGGACCTTCTCGCACGCCTCGCCGCTCGACATCGTCGTGGCCCTGGTGGTGGGCTCCAACCTCAGCCGGGCCATGACCGGCAAGGCGCAGTTCTTCCCCGCCATCGTCGCCACCCTGCTGCTGGTGGTGCTGCACCGGGTATTCGCCCGGCTGACCATCCGCTGGGCCTGGCTGGCGAAGATCATGAAGGCCGAGCCCGTGGTGTTGATCCGCGACGGCGTGGAGGATCGCAAGGCCATGCAGCGGCACGGCATCGGCGGCGACGACCTCCTGGAGAGCTTGCGCCTGGAGCAGGTGGAGGACGCCAAGGACGTCCGCCTGGCCTCGCTGGAAAACAGCGGCAAGATCAGCGTCGTCCGGCGAGAGGGCCCGGGGGGTTGAAGGCCCATACGACGTAAATCCGCAGCGCCCGACTTTCGGCTAGGTTTCGCGCCCACCATCTTGCGGGACGACCTGGAGCTTGACCGTCATGACCCGCCTAATCCCCGCCGTCCTGGCCCTGACCCTCCTGCTTGGCGGGCCGGCCTTGGCCAACCCCTCCACGACGGACCCCGCCAAGGTGCCGGCCGGCACCTATGTCCTCGACAAGAAGCACGCCAGCCTGACCGCCAGGATCGTGCACATGGGCTTCTCCCACTACACCCTGCGCTTCGACGGCCTGGACGGCAGCTTCACCTACGACCCGGCCAACTGGCAGGCCACCAAGGTCACCTTCACGGTCGACCCCAAGTCGGTGGACACCAACGATGCGGCCTTCAACAAGCAGATCGCCGGCTACTTCGAAGCGGACAAGTTCCCGGCCATCACCTTCGTCTCCACGGCGGTGGAGGGCGGCGCGGACGGCAAGGGAACCGTGACCGGCGACCTCACCTTCCACGGGGTGACCAAGCCGGTCACCCTGGACGTCACCTTCGACGGCGCCGGCCACGGGATCACCCCGATCGGCACGCGGCTGGGTTTTTCCGGCTCGACGCGGATTAAAAGGTCCGACTTCGGAGTCTCCAACTTCGCACTCAACCAGTTCACCAGCGACGAGGTGGACCTGACCTTCGAGGTCGAGTTCGAGAAGAAGTAGACGAGCAGGAAGGCCACCCATGACCGCAGTCCGTTTCGCGCCCACCGGGCGCAGCCGCTACGCCGCCGTGGCCATCGTCCTGCATTGGCTGATCGCGTTGGCGATCCTGGCGCAGGTGAACATCGCCTGGCGGATGGGCGACCATACGCCCGAGGGCTTCGCGCTCACCCAGCTGCACAAGTCGATCGGGATCAGCATCCTGGTGCTGAGCATCGTGCGCCTGGGCTGGCGGCTGACCAACCCGCCGCCCCCGGAGCCGCAGGGTCTGGCGCGGTGGGAGCGCGTGCTGGCGACGACCGTCCACTGGGGCTTCTACGTGATCATGATCGGCATGCCGCTCACCGGCTGGCTGCTGGTCTCCACCAGCCGCACGGCGATCCCCACGGTGCTGTTCTGGACCGTCACCTGGCCCAACATGCCGGGGACCGAGATGCTGGCCCCGGCGGCCAAGACCCTGGCGCACAAGATCGGCACGAACGGCCACGAACTGCTGTCGTACGGCCTCTACGGCCTCTTCGGGCTGCACGTGGCCGGGGCGCTGAAGCACCAGCTCTTCGAGCGCAACATGCCGGTGCTGTCGCGCATGGCGCCCGGCGCCGTGCCCGGACGCTGGTGGGAGCCCAGGCTGCTGCTCATCGTCGTGGCGGCCGCCGCCGCCGTGGCCTTCGGCGCCCTCGTCCAGCCGCCGCGACCGGCCATGGGCCCGCCGCCCGTGGCCGAAGCCTCCGCCGCGCCCTTCCTGCCCGAGGCGGCGGCCGCCTCCCCGCAGGCCGCCCCGGCCCCCGTCCCCGCGGCCCCCGCGCCGACACCCGCCGCCACCCCGGCCGCCCCGATCGCCTGGAAGGTCGCCCCGGGCTCCAGCCTGGCCTTCACCACCAGCTGGAGCGGGACCGCGGTGCAGGGCCGGTTCGACAGCTGGAAGGCCGACATCCTGTTCAGTCCGGACGCGCTCGACCGCTCCAAGGTGACAGTGACCGTCGACATGACCTCGGCCAAGACCGGCGACGATCAGCGCGACGCCTCGCTGCCATCGGGAGACTGGTTCGACGCCGCCACCCATCCCAAGGCCGTGTTCACCGCGACCAGGTTCGAGAAGGCCGGCGCCGACCGCTATGTCGCCCACGGGACGCTGGACCTGCGCGGGGTGAAGAAACCCGTCGACCTGCCGTTCCGGCTGAAGATCGTCGGCGACAAGGCCCAGGCGAGCGGCGAGACCAGCCTCGACCGCACCCTGTTCGGGGTCGGCCAGGGGGAATTCACCGCCACCGACCAGGTGCCCGCCAAGGTGGCCGTGCGCGTCCAACTGAACGCGACGAGCGACAAGCGGTAGGCCGCGCGCATTGACAGGCCGGCGCCGCCGCCCGAGCCTCCCGCAGCTTCACCCTAACCCGGGACCTGACCATGAAATCCCTGATCGCAGCCGCCTGCCTGGCGGCCAGCCTGGGCGCTCTGGCGGCCGTGGCCGCGCCCGCCCCCAAGATGCCCTCCCCCAGGATACCCGCCTATGTCACCGCCGCGGTGGACGACAAGGGCCGCGACGCCGACCGCGCCGACGACGCCCGCCGCCACATCGCCGAGGTGGTGGCCTTCTCCGGGGTCAAGCCGGGAGACAAGGTCGTCGACCTGATCCCGGGCTCCGGCTACTTCACCAAGGTGTTCTCGAAGATCGTCGGGCCCAAGGGCCACGTCTACATGATCTGGCCGAACGAATACGCCCAGGAGGCCCAGCCTGATCCGGTGAAGAACGCCGAGCTGGCCAAGACCGGCTATCCCAACACCTCGGTGATCCTGCAGCCCGGCGCCGCGTTCGCGACGCCGGAGCCCGTCGACCTGGTGTTCACCGTACAGAACTACCACGACTATCCGGACAAGTTCATGGGCAAGATCGACCCGATGATCCTCAACCGGGCGGTCTACAAGGCGCTGAAGCCGGGCGGCGTCTTCCTGGTGGTGGACCACACCGCCGAGGCCGGTTCGGCCATGCGCGACACCGACACCCTGCACCGCATCGATCCGGCCATCGTCAAGAAGCAGGTCACCGACGCCGGCTTCGTCTTCGAGGGCGAGAGCCCGGCCCTGCGCAACCCGGCCGACGACCTGAAGAAGAGCGTCTTCGCCAAGGCCACCCGCGGCCACACCGACCAGTTCATCTACCGGTTCCGCAAGCCGAAGAAGTAGGACAGGCCGGGCGGCGGCGGTGTAACCCACCGCCGTGGACGATCACGCCGACATCACCGAGGCCGCCGCGGCGCTGAAAACCGGCGGCCTCGTCATCCTGCCGACCGAAACCGTCTACGGCCTGGCGGCGGACGCCGGCGACGCCCAGGCGGTGGCCAAGGTCTTCGAGGCCAAGGGGCGGCCGGCCTTCAATCCGCTGATCGCCCATGTGGCGGACATCACCACCGCCCGGCGGATCGCGGTGTTCGAGGCCCGCGCCGAAGCGCTCGTGGCGCGGTTCTGGCCCGGGCCCCTGACGCTGGTCCTGCCGCTCGCCGACGAGGCCGCGGTCTGTGACCTGGCCCGCGCGGGCCTCGACACGGTGGCGGTTCGCGCGCCCGGCCATCCGATGGCCCGCGCTCTCCTGCAGGTGTTCGGCGGCCCCCTGGTGGCGCCGTCCGCCAACCGCTCGGGCCGGCCCAGCCCCACGACCTTCGCCGACGCCTGGGAGGAGACCGGCGGCGCGGCCACAGCCGGCCTGGACGGCGGCCCGTGCGTCATCGGCCTGGAATCGACCGTGGTGGCCCTCCTGGACCGGCCGCGGTTGCTCCGCCCCGGCGCCGTCACCCGCGCCGAGATCGAAGCTGTCATCGGCCCGCTGGCGGAGGCGCAGGCCGACGCGAAGCGCTCGCCGGGCCGGCTCACGCGCCACTATGCGCCGACCCTGCCCCTGCGGCTGGACGTGGAGGAGCCTCGCGCCGATGAGGTCTGGCTGGGCTTCGGGCCGCGCGGCGGGGCGGGCTTCAACCTGAGCGCCGAAGGCGACCTCGCCGAGGCCGCCGCCAACCTCTTCGCCTACCTGCGCGCCGCCGACCGCGCCGACGGCGCCACGGGGATCGCGGTGGCGCCGATCCCGGACACGGGCCTCGGCGAGGCGATCAACGACCGCCTGCGCCGCGCCGCGGGGTTTGTCGGCTGAAGGCCGTCTTCCTTTCCCGCGAAGCGGGAGAGGGGACCGCGCCCCGATCCACCCCCGCTGGGGGTGGATCGCGAAGCGATGGGGGCGCCGGATCGCATTGCGATCCGGTGGGAGGGCGGGGTGGAGAGGGCGAGCCATCTCGCCGAGCCTGAGGCTTGCCCTTTCCACCATCGGCTCTCCGGCCGATGGTCCCCCTTTCCCATGAATGGGAAAGGAAGGATATTTCTCGCCCCATGACCGCGCCCGTCCCCGCCGATGTGCTGTCGCGCCTGAAGGCGGTGCTGGGCGAGGGCGGCTGGAGCCAGGACCCGGAGCGGCTGGCTCCCAAGCTCCTGGAATGGCGCGACCGCTGGACCGGCGAGACGCCGCTACTGGCGCTGCCCAGGACCACGGCGGAGGTGGCCGCGGTGGTGGGCGTCTGCTTCGAATCCGGCACGCCGATCACCACCCAGGGCGGCAACACCGGCCTGGTGGGCGGCCAGATCCCGCAGGGCGAGGTTCTGCTCTCCACCGAGCGCATGCGCGCGATCCGCGAGACCGACGCGTTCGACGACCTCATGGTGGCGGAGGCCGGCGTCACCTTGGCCGCGGTGCACGAGGCCGCCGCGCGGGCGGGGCGGCGCTTTCCGCTGGGCCTGGCCTCGGAGGGCACCGCGACGGTCGGCGGGGTGGTCTCCACCAACGCCGGCGGGACCCAGGTGCTGCACTACGGCATGGCCCGGAACCTTGTGCTCGGCCTGGAAGCGGTGCTGCCCAACGGCGAGGTGTGGAATGGGCTCAAGCGCCTCAGGAAGGACAACACCGGCTACGACCTGAAGCAGCTGCTGATCGGGGCCGAGGGCACCTTGGGCGTGGTCACCGCCGCGGCGCTGAAGCTCTATCCGGTGATGGCCTCGCGCGCGGTGGCGATGATCGGGGTGGAGAGCCCCGAGGCCGCCCTCAACCTCCTGGTCCGCGCCAAGGACGAGACTGGCGGCGCCGTGGAGGCCTTCGAGCTGATGGGCCGCCTGGGGGTCGAGTTCGCGCTGAAGAACATCGCCGGCACGCGCGACCCGCTGGCCGAGCCGTATCCCTGGTACGTGCTGGCCGAATTCTCGTCCGGTGAGCCGGGAGCGGCGGAGGCTTCGATGGAGCGTTTCCTGGCTTCGGGCCTGGATGCCGGCCTCTTGCGCGACGCGGCGGTGGCGCAGACCGAGTCCCAGGCCAAGGCGCTCTGGGCCATTCGCGAGAACCAGTCGCCGGCCCAGAAGCCGGAGGGCGCCACCTGGAAGCACGATGTCTCCGTGCCGGTGAGCCGCGTCGCCGACTTCCTCGCCGAGGCCACGGCCGCCATGCAGGCCTTCGTCCCCGGGGCGCGGATCGCCGCCTTTGGCCACATGGGCGACGGCAACATCCACTATGACGTCATCCGGGCCGACGGCGGCTCCGACGCCGAGCACGCCGCGCGCCGCGACCAGGGCTCGCGCATCGTCCACGACATCGTGGCCTCGATGGGCGGCTCGATCAGCGCCGAGCACGGCCTGGGCTCGATGAAGACCGAGGAGGCCCGCCGCTACAAATCGCCGGTGGAAATCGAGGCGCTCAGCGCCATCCGCCGCGCGCTGGACCCCAAGCGGATCATGAACCCACGGGTGCTGTTCTAATCACTCCGCTCCTCCCGGCGAAGGCCGGGATCCAGATCGCGAAGCGCGGATGTGGGTCGGTTTCCGCCCGGCCGATCGCGCCCACGTCTGAGCTATTCCATCTGGGTCCCGGCCTTCGCCCGGATGAGCGGTTCATAGGGTATTGGCTTGGCGTCCGGGACACGGCAAAGCATCGGGTGATGCTCATCGTGCTTTCTCCCGCCAAGGCGCTCGATTTCACCGCCGCGCCGGCCGCCGCGCCGCTGAGCGCGCCGCAGCTTTCCGAGCACACCGCCGAGCTCGCCAAGGCGGCCAAGAAGCTGCGCGCCGCCGACCTCAAGCGGATGATGGACCTGTCAGATAGCCTGGCGAAGCTGAACCGCGAGCGCTTCCAGGCCTTCGATCCGGAAAGCGAGGACGGGCTGCAAGCGGCCTTCGCGTTCAACGGCGACGTCTACATGGGCCTCAAGGCCCGCGAGCTCGACAGGAAGGCGCTCGCCTGGGCGCAGGACCATGTGCGGATTCTCTCCGGGCTCTATGGCGTGCTGCGGCCGCTGGACGCCATCCAGCCCTACCGGCTGGAGATGGGGGTGCGGATGAAGACCCGGCGGGGCCACAGCCTCTACGACTTCTGGGGCCCGCGGGTCTCCGAGACCCTGGACGCGGCGCTCGCCGGTCACAGGGAGCGCGTGGTCGTCAACTGCGCGAGCCAGGAATACTTCGGCGCCGTCGACCGCGGCGCCCTGACGGCGCCGGTGGTCAGTTGCCGGTTCCTGGAGGAGAAGGACGGCGAGGCGCGGATCATGTCCTTCTTCGCCAAGAAGGCGCGGGGCATGATGGCCCGCTTCGCCATCGACAACCGCATCGAGCGCGTCGCCGACCTCAAGGCCTTCGACCGCGAGGGTTACCGGTTCCAGCCCAGCCTCTCCACCGACGACGAATTCACCTTCGCCCGGCCGCAGCCGCCGCCCATCGCCCAGACACGCGCCGCCGCGAAAGCCCGGCAGACAGAGGAGGCCTGACCATGGCCGTGGACTATCACCTCGAAGGCCAGGTGGCGGTGATCACCGGATCGACCTCCGGCATCGGCCAGGCGCTGGCCACCGCGCTGGCCGAGCAGGGGGTCAATGTGGTGCTGAACGGCTTCGGCGAGCCGGCGAAGATCGAGGCCGACCGCGCGGCCATCCAGGCCAAGACCAACGCCGCCGTCCGCTACCACGCCGCCGACATGACCAAGCCCGCCGAGATCGCCGACCTCATCGCCTATGCGGTCAAGGAGTTCGGCCGCCTGGACATCCTGGTGAACAACGCCGGCATCCAGCACGTGGAGGCGGTCGAGACCTATCCGGAGGCGAAGTGGGACGCCCTGATCGCGGTGATCCTGTCCTCCACCTTCCACGCCACCAAGGCCGCGATCCCGGTGATGAAGGGCCAGGGCCGCGGGCGGATCGTCAACATCGCCTCGGCCCACGGCCTCGTCGCCTCGGCGTTCAAGGCGCCGTATGTGGCCGCCAAGTTCGGGGTGGTGGGCTTCACCAAGGCCTGCGCGGTGGAGCTGGCGCGCACCGGCATCACCGTCAACTGCATCTGCCCGGGCTATGTGAAGACGCCGCTGATCGAGGCCCAGGTGGTGGACCAGGCCAAGACCCGGGGGATTCCCGAGGACCGGGTCATCGAGGACGTGATCCTGGCCGCCCAGCCCAACAAGACCTTCGTGCAGTACGGCCAGCTGGCCGGCCAGCTGCTCTACCTGGTCTCGGACCTCGGGGCCTCGGCCACCGGCGGGTCCTTCATCATCGACGGCGGCTGGACCGCCCAATAGCGAATACGAGAGGGAGCGCCGAGCATGGCCTACAAGCCGTTCGACCTGACGGGAAAGGTGGCCCTGGTCACCGGCGGCAATTCGGGCATCGGGCTCGGCATGGCCGACGCCATGGCCCAGGCCGGCGCCGCCATCGTCATCTGGGGGACCAAAGCGGAGAAGAACGCCGCCGCCGAAGCCCAGCTCAAGGCGCACGGGGTCAAGGTGCTGGCCCAGACGGTCGACGTGGCCGACGAGGCCGCGGTGACCGCCGGGTTCGCCGAGGCGGTGCGCCAGATGGGCCGCGTCGACACCGTCATCGCCAACGCCGGGGTCGGCGGCGGCGCGCGGTCCTTCGCCGAGTTCGACACCGCCACCTACCGCCGGGTGCTGTCGGTGAACCTGGACGGGGTGTTCTTCACCTTCCGCGAGGCCTGCAAGCACATGGTCGAGCGGGCGGGGCAGGGCGACAAGGCCGGCGGCTCGCTGGTGGTGACATCGTCGCTCTCGGCCATCGACGGGGCGGCCCGCAACGAGGCCTATGCGTCCACCAAGGGCGCGGTGATCTCGATGATCCGGGCGATCGCCGTGGAGCATGCCCGCTATGGGGTGCGCGCCAACGCCATCCTGCCGGGCTGGATCGCCACCGACATGACCGCGGGCGCGCAAGGCAACGACAAGTTCAACGACGCTGTGATCAAGCGCGTGCCCTTCCGCCGCTGGGGCGAGCCGGAGGATTTCGGCGGCATGGCGGTGTACCTCGCCTCCGACGCCTCCAGCTTCCACACCGGCGACAGCTTCCTGATCGACGGCGGCTACGCCATCTTCTGACCATGCGCCGCCTGGTTCCGCCGCTGCTGAGCCTCTTCGTCGCCGCCGGCCCAGTCCAGGCCGCGGCGCCCAGCCCACCGCAGGCGGCCAAGGCGGCGCTCGACCGGTTTGCGGCCACCGTCGCCGAGGTCCGCGAGATGAGCGCCGGGCCGTTGCGCGACCTCTACATGGCCACCCCGCCCCGGCCGATGACCATGAAGGGGCTCTGCCAGGTGAACGCGCTCCGCGAGAGCTATGGGCCGAGCCAGCCGGTGGAGGTCTATTCGCTCTTCAAGTTCCGGCTGCTGCTGGGGCCGGACTGGCGGGGCGCGCCGGATCTGAAGGATGCCTCGCAGGAGAAACCCGACCAGCAGACCGTCGCCGGCTGCGCGGCCCTGCCGTCGTCGGAGGGCTTCTTCATCGCCGCCAACAGCGTCGACGCCTGGATGGGTTCGCGGCTGTTCGCCCAGGCGATGGTCGCTGTGTCCGGCGCCTCACCGTGGCCGCTCGAGGTGCTCTGCGATGGCGGGACGCCATGCGCGAAGCCCCGCCCCTACGCGGTCCCCGGGCCGGAGAGCCTCAGCCGCATCGACAAGGCGCCCTGTCCCGCCGGCGCGCCGGCGCAGGACCTCTGCTACGAGGTGGTCCTGTCCAACGGCGCCGACACCTGGGTCTTCCGGGTCGAGGGCTATGACGCCCCCACGCGTATCCGTCTGGTGGAGCATGGCAGGGTGGAAGAATAGGCCCTGCCTCCACGTCACGGTTGCATCGGGCGCGTGGCGCGCCATCGTGGGGCAAACACGAGGACCGCCCATGACCCTGCACACCAAGCTCTGCGACCTGCTGGGCGTCGAGCACCCGATCATGCTGGCCGGCATGGGCGGGGTCTCCTACGCCGAGCTGGTCGCGGCCGTCAGCAACGCCGGCGGCTACGGGGTGCTGGGCATGGCCGGCCGCACCCCGGACTTCATCCGCGACGAGATGCGCAAGCTCAAAGCCCTGACCGACAAGCCGTTCGGCGTCGACCTCTTGGCCGCCAATCCCGACAGCCTGACCGCCAGCGTCGAGATCATCATCGAGGAGGGCGCCTCGGCCTTCGTGGCGGGCCTCGGCATCCCCATGCCGATCATGGAGAAGCTGAAGGCCGGCGGCCTGAAGGTGATGGTGGTCTGCGGGGCGGTGAAGCATGCGGTGAAGGCCGAGCAAGCCGGCTGCGACGCGGTGATCTGCCAGGGCGGCGAGGGCGGCGGGCACACCGGCCTCGTCGGCACCATGCCGTTGGTGGCCCAGGCGGTGGAGGCGGTGAAGATCCCGGTGGTGGCCGCGGGCGGGCTCTATGACGGCCGGGGCCTGGCGGCGGCGCTCAGCCTGGGCGCCGTCGGCGTCTGGATGGGCACCCGCTTCATCGCCAGCCAGGAGGCCCACGCCGGCGAGATGTACCGCGAGGTGATCGTCGAGGCGACGGACGAGGACACGGTCCGCACCCGCAGCTATTCCGGCAAGCCCATGCGGGTGAAGAAGAACGCCTGGGTGGAGGACTGGGAGAGCCGCGCCACCGAAATCCAGCCGTTCCCGCAGCAGGCGATGATCTCGCATCGTTCCGGCGCCATGGGCGGCATCGGCGGCCAGACCGAGAACCTCGACATCGACAAGTCCGCCTTCGCCATGGGCCAGTCGGCCGGCGGCGTCCGCGACGTGCTGCCGGCCGGCGAAATAGTGTCGCGGATCATGGCCGAGGCGGAAGGCGCGATCGACAGGGTCGCCAGGCTGCGCCCCTGAACGGTCGGGGTGACGGCGTAAATTCTCCACCAGAGGGAATCGCCTGGATGCGGCACGAGCCTTGCACTAGCGTCCTTAGGTTCTTGGTAGGGATGTTCAGATGAAGACGCTCTTGCTCGCCGCCACAGCCGCCGCCGCGGCCGCCCTGGCTTTCACCGCGCCCGCCCAGGCCGCCGAACTCATCACCAACGGCGGCTTCGAAGCGGGGCTCACCGGCTGGACGTCCTCCGGACAGGTCGGGGTCAACACGGCCGCCGACTATCAGCCGTGCTGCGGGACCACCGGCTCCGAGCCACGCTATTCGAGCAATCACTTCGTCGACTTCGGCTCCGGCAACCTCGCCGGCACCGACCTGGTCAGCCAGGCGTTCCACGACCTCCTGGGGTCGCTCTACATGGTCTCGTTCGATCTCGGCGCGTTCGGCGCCGGCACGAACAGCGTCACGGCGACGGCCGGCGGCGTGTCCCAGGTCTTTGTCGTGACCGCCGACAACAACAACGACACCACCTTCCACAACCAGAGCTTCAGCTTCCTGGGGACCGGTCTCGACACAGTGAAGTTCACCGTGGAGGCGGCGGGTGGCGACAACACCGACGCCCTCCTGGACAACGTCAGCGTCGCGGGCGCCGCGGCGGTGCCGGAGCCCACCACCTGGGCGATGATGCTCACCGGCTTCCTCGGCCTCGGCGCCATGCTGCGCCGCCGCCGGCTGGCGCTGGCCTAGAAGCCCGCAAGCCGCGGACCCGTTCTTAGGGCGCGCTCGCCAGGTAGGCGTTGGGGTCCTTCAGGAAGTTGCGGAAGTCGCCGATGCAGGCGGTCCACGCCAGCATTTGCGTACGGAAGTGGTCGTAGGGATCGTCGGGGAACAGCAGCGTCGAATAGACCACGTGCGGCTTGCCGGCCTTGTCCTCATAGCCGCGGCACATGGCCGAGGTCTGGTTGAAGGCGTTGAGCTGGGCGAAGGTCGGGCCGGGCTGTTCGACGATGGAATCGAACTCCACCACCTTGCAGGCGCGGCCCTGGGCGTCGCAGGCCCCGAACATCAGGCTGAAGTTGGCGGCGAGCGAGGCGAAGGACAGCAGCACCGTGTCGCCCTCCTTCTGCAGGAGCGTGGCCTTGCCGCCGCCGGAGTTCAGCACCGCCATGACGCTGGACGGATTGCGGGCGTCGAAGTTGGCCACCGGGGATACCGGCGCGGCGGCGGGTTTCTGGACTCCGGGCTTCTGAGGCGCGGACTTGGCGGCCACGGGCGCCGGCGGCTTCTTCGGGGCCGCGGGCTTGGGCGCCGCGGCCGTGGTGAGCAGGGCCGCCAGGAGCAGGCCGAGGGTCTTCCAGGACATTCCGGAGCGCTATCAGACCTGGCATCCGGGCGCGAGCGCGGCCTTCCGGTTTCCGTGGCGTCCCACCGGAACGATGACTAAGCTTCGCCGCCTGTCGGGAGAAGGTCCATGGTCGCAACCATCGTCGCCGCGGTGTTCCTGGTGCTGGCCATCGTGGTCGCGCTTGGCGCCATCAAGATCGTGCCGCAGGGCCAGGAGGTCACCGTCGAGCGGTTCGGCCGCTACACCCGCACGCTCAAGCCCGGCATCAGCATCCTCACCCCCTTCATCGAGGGCGTGGGGCGGCGGATCAACATGATGGAGCAGGTCCTGGACGTGCCGCGCCAGGACGTGATCACCAAGGACAACGTCTCGGTCCAGGTGGACGCCATCGTCTTCATCCAGGTGATGGACGCCTCGGCGGCGGCCTACCGCATCACCAACCTCGACTTCGCCATCACCCAGCTGACCATGACCAACCTGCGCACCGTGGTGGGCAATATGGAGCTCGACGAGGTTCTGTCGCAGCGCGACCAGATCAACACCCGCCTCCTGGACGTCATCGACCAGGCGACCAGCCCCTGGGGCGTCAAGGTGGCGCGGATCGAGATCAAGGACCTGCAGCCGCCGCCGGACATCACCAACGCCATGGCCCGCCAGATGAAGGCCGAGCGCGAACGCCGCGCGGTGATCACCGAGGCGGACGGCGAGAAGCAGGCGGCGATCACGGTCGCCGAGGGCCAGAAGCAGTCGGCGATCCTGCAGGCCGAGGGCCGCCGGGAGGCGGCCTTCCGCGACGCCGAGGCCCGCGAACGCCTGGCGGGCGCCGAGGCCAAGGCCACCGAGCTGGTCTCCAACGCCATCTCCAACGGCGACGTCAACGCCATCAACTACTTCGTCGCCCAGAAGTACGTGGAGGCCTTCGGCAAGCTGGCCGAGAGCCCGCAGGCCAAGACCGTGATCGTGCCGGCCGACATGGGCTCGCTGGTGGGCTCCATCGCCGGCATCGGCGAACTGGTGAAGACCGCGCTCGCCGAGCAGCGCTCCCCGCCGCCCCCGCCGCCGCGCCCGCCGCGTGGCGGCGCGGCCGTGCCGCCCACCGCGCCCAAGGGAGGCTGAGCCGTGCCGGACCTCCACGCGCTCTATCTCGCGCACCCGTTCTGGGCCTGGATCGCGCTCGCCGGCCTGCTCTTGGCCGTGGAGGTGGCGACGGGTTCCGGCTGGCTGCTCTGGCCGGCGGCTTCGGCGGTCCTGGTGGCGCTGGCCGCGGCCTATGGGGGCCTCGACCTGGCGCAGGCCACCCTGGTCTTCGCGCTGCTGACCATCTCCACGACCCTGCTTGCCCGGCGCTACCTGCCGAGATCCCTGGTCCACCACGCCGGCCAGGACATCAACGACAACGTCGCCCGCCTGGTGGGCCGCGAAGGCCGGGCGGTGTCGGCGTTCCACGGCCGCAACGGACGGGTGTTCGTCGATGGCAAGGAGTGGGCCGCGGAGCTCGACGACGGCGAGGCGCTGGAGGCGGGCGCGCGGGTGGAGGTGACCGGGGTCGCGGGCGCCCATCTGCGGGTGCGAGGCGCCTGAGGACGCGCTCGGCGTGCAGCCCGCCAAAGCCCAACGCCGTTCGCTAAGCCCTTGGAAGTGCGGGCGAGTTCGTCGGCGCCACACCCTCGTCTTGACCCCTGGGACCGCATGGCGCTTATGTGCGCCGAAGGGCGAACGCCCGCTGCCAACGTCCAGGAGAGACCAAAAGTCATGAGGCCAATCAGGTTGGGGCTGCTAGCCGCCCTTATCGTCGCTGTGATGGCGCCTAGCGCCGTCATGGCCCAGCGGTTGCCGAAGAGCGGCGGCGGCGACGCCGCGCCGACGGCGAAGGTCAGTTCGGAGTCGCGCAAGCAGGGCATGGCCGACGCCCCGGCCCTGGTGGCCGCCGCCAACGTGACCTGCCAGGTGAGCGACGCGCGGCTGATCGGCAAGGCTCCCGCCGACAAGAAGACCGGCTCCCTCGGCTCCAGCCTCTACGAGGTCGCCTGCGGCCAGGGCCACATGGGCTATCTGGTGCAAACCTCGGGCACAGGTGGCGCGCCCACCGCCTTCAGCTGCCTGGAGGCCAACTATCCGGCCGACCCGGCGACCAAGCCCGCCAACCCTTGCGTCCTGCCCGGCAACACCGAGCCGCTGTCGTCCCTCGGGCCGTTGCTGGCCAAGGCCAAGGTGAACTGCACGCCCGACAAGGCGCGCGGCATCGGCCAGACCAAGACCAACACCCTGATCGAGGTCTCCTGTCCGGGCGGCTCCGGCTACATCGTCACAGCCAGCGCGCCGCTGGACGTCGATAAGCCCGCCACCAGCACCAACTGCCTCGCCTATGACGCGGCCGAGGGCAATGTGAAATGCGTGCTGAACACCCCGGCGGCGCGGCTGGCGGTGATCGACCACTTCGCCCAGCTGGCCAACAACGGCTGCGCCGTGAAGGACCGCCGCTTCGTGGGCCTCTTCACCGACGGCACCGAGGGCTACGAGGTCTCCTGCAACGACGGCCACGGCTACATCTACAAGGTGGACTCCAAGGGCGCGGTGGTCTCGACCCTGGACTGCGCCAAGGTCGCCGGCGGCACCTGCACGCTCACCGACACCCGCGCGGCCACCGCCGAGCAGGCCGGCCTCTATACCCGGCTGGCCAAGGAAGCCGGCTCGACCTGCCAGGTCAGCCGCTACGCGGTCTTCCCGACCCAGGGGAACAAGGAAGTGGTGGAGCTGGTCTGCGCCGACGGCAATGGCGCCATCGGTCTCTTCCCCGCCACCGGCAAGGGCCAGGTCCTGGACTGCGGCCACGCCCTGCTGGCCGGCTTCAAGTGCACCCTGGGCAAGGCCGACTATGCGGGCCTGACCGCCGACCTTCGGAAGTTCGACAAGAAGGAATGCACGGTCTCGGCCACCGGCCAGCCGCTGAAGGCGCCGGACGGCAGCATGCGTCTGGAAGTGGCCTGCTCGGACGGCCTGCCCGGCTACATGATCATGTATGCCGATCCAGCGACGCCGAAGGAAGCGGTGGCCTGCAGCTTCGCCGGCAACTGCACCCTGCCGACCAACAAGAAGAAGGGCTGAGGCGCCCTTCCATCGCCTGGAACGGGGAAGGCCCGCGAGTTCGCTCGCGGGCCTTTTCTTACCTCCCCCGCGAAGCGGCGGGAGGGGGACCGCTCGCCGAAGAGCGAGCGGTGGAGGGGGCGAACCCCTGTCTCCGTGCTTGCGATAGACGAGGCTTGCCGCGGCGCTTCCGGCTTGCCCCCTCCACCACGCCCTCTGCGGGGCGCGGTCCTCCTCCCACCATCGCTACCGCGATGGGGGAGGTAACTAGATCACCGCCTCGATGAACATCGGGCCGCGCTGGGCCATGGCGCCGGCGAAGGCGGTCTCGAACTCGTCGGCCGTGGCGCAGCGGACGGCGGGCAGGCCCAGGCCCTTGGCCAGCGGGACCCAGTCGATCGCCGGGTCGCCCAGCCCCAGCAGCTTGGCGGCCTGCGGACCGGCGTCGCCGGCGCCGGTGCGCATCATCTCGATGTTGAGGATGCGGTAGCTGTTGTTGGCGAACACCACCACGGTGACGTCGAGGCTCTCCCGCGCCAGGGTCCAGAGGGACTGGATGGTGTACATCGCCGCCCCGTCGCCATTCAGCGAGAGCACCTTGCGGTCGGGCGCGGCGACCGCGGCCCCCACCGCCAGCGGCAGGCCGGCCCCGATGGCCCCGCCGGTGAGCGCCAGCACCTCGTGCGGCCGCGCGGTCATCCCGGCCGTGGCCACGCCGGCCCCGGAGGTCACCGCGTCGTCGCAGACGATGGCGCCTTCCGGCATGTGCCGCGCGATCGAGGCGCCGACGGTGTAGGCGGTCTGCTTGCCGGTGGGCGCCGCCTCGGGCAGCGCCAGCGGCTGGCTGGGCCCCTGCTTCGGCGCGCCCAGCGCGTCGGCGAGGGCGGCGAGCCCCGCCACCGCATCCTCGCCCCGCTCGGCGAGCGTCAGCGTCGCGCAGCCCTCGGGGACCAGAACGCTCGGCCGGTTGGGATAGGCGAAGAAGGCCACCGGCTGAGTCGTGCCGGCGAAGACCATCAGGTCGACGCCTTCCAGCTCGCCCAGCGCCATCTCGCCGAAGTACTGCATCTTCTTGGGCGCGAAGCCGCCGGCCCCGCGAGGCTGGCGCGGCACGAAGGTGTCGCAATAGACCGTGACGCCCACCGCCTGCAGCCGCGCGGCCTGGGCCAGGCCCTCGGCGCGGCAGGCCTGGCCGCCCACCAGGAGAACGGGCTTCGCAGCGGTCTTCAGCGCGCGCGCCGCTGAGTCCACCGCCGAGCCGGCCGGCGCGGGGCGGACCGGCCGCTGGGCGATGACTGGGCCGCCCTTCGTTTCCAGCCACGCGGAATCCGCCGGGAGGATCAGGCTGGCCGAGCCGCCGGGCGGCCCGAAGCTCGCGGCCACCGCCTCGGCCGCCAGGCCGGCCACCGCGTCGGGACTCTCGGCCGACTTCACCCAGATCGAGTTGGGGGCCGCCAGCGCGGCGATGTCGGAATTCAGCGGCGCGTCGTACTGCCGGTGATAGGTCGCATGGTCGCCGATGACGTTGACGATGGGGGTGAAGGCCCGCCGCGCATTGTGCAGGTTGGCGATGCCGTTGCCGTAGCCGGGGCCCAGGTGCAGCAGGGTGCACGCCGGCCTGTCGGCGATGCGCCCATAGCCGTCGGCCGCCCCGGTCGCCACGCCCTCGAAGAGGCAGAGCACCGGCCGCATCTCGGGCTTGCGGTCCAGCGCCGCCACGAACTGCATCTCGCTGGTGCCGGGATTGGCGAAGCAGGCGGTGACCTCGTTGGCCACCAGGGTCGAAAGCAGGGCGTCGGCGCCGTTCATGTCAGAACACCATCACGTCGGAGGGAGGAGGATCGGCGAACAACTTCAGGATCGCCATGGCGTGCCGCTGGCGGGCCAGCGCCTGGGCGATGTAGCCCTTGTCGGTGATCTCGCCGCTGGCGGCGTCCGGGGGGCTGCGGAGGACGAGGGCGCGCGCCACCCGGCCGCCCGCGCCCTGGACCCGGGCGTTGAACGTCGTGAGGCCCGCGCGCACGGCGTCGGCGACGTCCAGGGGCGAGAGCCGCGGGTTGGGATAGAGCAGCAGGCCCACGGCGGCCTCGCCCTCGCCGCACACCACCGCGTCGGTGACCGCCCCGCCGATGGCCGAGACCGCGCCGATCCGAAGGTCGCCCACCGCCACGAAGGTCCCCGACGCCAGCTTGAAGTTCTCCGAAAGCCGTCCGTCGAACACCATCCCCTGCGCGGGATCGGCGGGATCCGCGAAGCGGGCGGCGTCGCCGATCGCGTAGAAGCCCTCGTCGTCGAAAGCCCTGGCCGAGAGCGCAGGCTCGCCAAGATAGCCCGACGTGATCTGTGGCCCCTTCACCCGGAATTCGAGCTTGCCCGCCTGCGGGACCAACCGCACGGAGGTGCCGGGGATCGGCAGCCCGATCAGACCCATGCGGGCGTTGGGCCAATGGACGTTGCAGGCCGTGGGCCCGGTTTCGGTCGCGCCATAGCCGGAGGCGAAGCTGATCTTCTCGCCGACGGTGCGCACCGCCACCGCCTGGATGCGGTCGGCGACGGCCTGCCCCAGCGCCGCGCCGCCGTACTGCAGCACCCGCACGCGCTCGAAGAAGCGCCGGGCGAGGCGGGCGTCCTTCTCCAGCTCGTCGACAAACAGCATCCAGGCGGCCGGCACCATGTTCTGGTAGGTGGGCGAGACTTCCTTGAGGTTTCGCACTGTCTCGCCGAAGCGCGCCGCGGTGGGCTGGCCGTGGTCGATGTAGAGCGCGCCGCCCCGGTGGACGGACATGTGCAGGATGGAGTTGGCCCCCAGGCTGTGGCTCCAGGGCGCGGAGTTGACCATCACCGGCGGGTCGGGATCGTCGAAGCAGGCGTCGATCTGGGCCGAGTTCAGGCTGACGTTGCGGTGACTGCAGATCACCGCCTTGGGGTGGCCCGTGGAGCCGGAGGTGAGCAGGTACTTCGCCGGGTCCTGCGGCCGGGCGTTGGCGACCTCGCGGCGGCCCTTCAGCAAGCCGGCGAAAGGCAGGTCGCCAGGCCTCGGGTTCCGGGAGGCGATCACCGGCAGGCCCGCCAGCCCCGGCGCCGACAGGCCCTCGGCGAACAGCGCCGCGTCATCGGTGTAGACGCACGCGGGCTTCAGGATCGCGCAGGCCCTGGCCAGCCGCGCGGGGTTGGCGTTGCGCAGGCCATACTGCGGCGAGACCGGCGCCACAGGCATGCGCTGGCTCATGGCCGCGTAGCTGATCAGCGCGTGGTCGATGCCGTTGTTGGCGAGGATCAGCAGGGGTTCCAGCCGCACCACGCCCATGGCCATCAGGGCGCCGGCGATGGCCTCCACCTGCTCATGCGCCTCGGCGAAGGTGACCGTGCGCCAGCCGTCGCCGGAGCGCTCGGCGAGCCAGACGCGGGCCGGCGCCTTCATCGCCCAGTGGGCCAGGGCGGCAGTCATGGTCGTAAAACGGGTGGAATAGGGCGTCGGATTGGTCAGCAGCATTTCGCCGCCGGCGCGATGCTCGACCTCCAGGCGGCGCGGCGCATAGCGCGGGTCGCGGAAGGGGGCGTTCAGGGTTCTCGGGTCGCCGTCCATCCGGAGCCTTATTCCAAGCGGCGGGCCGGATGGGAAGGCTCAGGCGCTGAGCTCGCCGAGCCGGCGGGCCAGAAACAGCCGCTCCGCCGGCGCGGGACCGAGCGCCAGGGCGCAGCGCAGGGCGTCGGCGGCCTCGGCCGCGCGGCCCGCCTTGGCGCAGAGCCCCGCCCGCGCGGCCTGGTACGGCAGCCAGTCCGCGAGTCGGGCCGGCCCCTCGATGGCGGCCAGCGCCGCCAGGCCGGCGTCGGCGCCCCGGGCTTCGGCGACGGCGACCGCGCGGTTCACCTGCGCCACCGGCGAAGGCCGCACGCTCAGCAGGTAGTCGTAGAGGGTCGCGATGTCCCCCCAGGCGGTGGCCCCTGTCTCGCGGCGCGTGGCGTGGGCCGCGTGGATGGCGGCCATGAGCTGGTAGGGACCGCTGCGGCCAAGCGCGGCGGCGCGGCGCAGCAGGCCCGCGGCCTCCGCGATCAGCCGGCTGTCCCACAGCGCCACGTCCTGTTCGGAAAGCGGCACCATGGCGCCGCCGGCGTCCAGCCGCGCCGGCCGCCGCGACTCCGCCAGCCGGATCATGGCGGCCAGGCCCAGCACCTCCGGCTCCTGGGGCAGGAGGTCGCAGAGCAGGCCGGAAAGCCGCAGGGTCTCGCCAGCCAGGTCGGCGGTCTCGGACGCCCCGCCGGCGTCCTCGTAGGCCTGCGCGTAGGCGATCTCCAGGGTGGCCAGCACCGCCTCCAGCCGCTCGCCCCACGCGGCCGGCTCGGGAATCTCGAAGCGGATGCGGGTGTCGCGGATCTTGCGCCGGGCGCGGGTCAGGCGCTGCAGCATGGCCGCCTCGGTGGTGAGCCACGCCCGCGCCAGCCGCTCCACCGAAAGCCCGCAAAGCGTCCGCAGGGTCAGCGCGATGCGCGCTTCCGGCGCCAGCGCCGGATGGCAGCAGACGAAGATCAGCCGCAGCCGCTCGTCGGGGATGGGCTCGAAGGCCGCCACCAGGATCGCCTCCGGATCGGGCGTCGGCTCCGGCGCGTCATGGACCGCCGCCTCGCGCACCTTGGCCCGCCGGCCGAGGTCGAAGGCGCGCCGGCGCCCCACGGCGTAGAGCCAGGCCGCCGGGTCGCGCGGCGGGCCATCGCGGCCCCAGGTCTCGACGGCCCTGAGGCTCGCGAAGGCGAACGCCTCCTCGGCCATGTCCAGGTCGCGGAAGCGGATCGCCAGCGCCGCGCGGATGCGGTCGCCCGCATCGCGCACCGTTTCGCCGAGGAGCCGCTCCGCCTGCATGGCTACATCTGCCAGACGGGTCGCACCTCGACCGCGTAGTTGGGGCCGCCGGGGATCTTCTTGCCCCAGGCGATGGCGGCGTCGAGGTCAGGCGCCTCGACCAGGTAGTAGCCGGCCAGCTGCTCGCGGGTCTCCGCATAGGGGCCGTCATGCAGGCTCTGGACGCCGCCCACCGTGCGGATGGTGGTGGCGGTGTCGCTGGGCCTCAGCCGGTTGCCGCCCACCATGGCGCCCTTCTCCTGCAGCTCGGCCCCCAGGCGCATGTGGGCTGCGGTGATCTCCTGCATGTCCGCCGTTGTGCTGTTGAAGGTCTCATCCCCGTAGATGATCAGCAGATATTGCATGTCTCGTCCTCTCCCGATGGGCCAGATTGGCCGACGCGAAGCGCCGCGTCACGGGAGAGACGCGCAGCCCTTGCGGGATTCGACAGGCCACGTGGATTTTGTGCGCGGCCGCTCAGTCGTCGGCGATCAGGCTGGTGACGTTGGTGTTGCGCAGGCGCGCCGCGGCGATGGCGCCGGCCAGCATGACCACCGCCACATAGATGTAGAAGCCGCGCTCCACACCCGCCTGCTTCAGCCACTCGGCGACGTATTCCGCCGTGCCGCCGAAGAGGGCGTTGGCCAGCGCATAGGGAAGCGAGACGCCCAGCGCGCGCACGTGCGCCGGGAAGAGCTCGGCCTTCACCACCGCGTTCACCGCCGAATAGCCGGAATGGCAGGCCACCAGGATCATCACCAGGCCGAAGGCCGCCAGCGCCGAGCTGGAGTGGCTGATGGCGGTCATCACCGGATAGGTGGCGAGCGCCCCTGCGCCCAGGCCGACGGCGATGGTGGTCTTGCGCCCAACCTTGTCGGAGAGCCAGCCCACCAGGGGCTGCAGCGGCATGTAGGCCAGCAGCACCGCGGCCATGATCGCCGTGCCGGTGTCCTTGGAGAAGCCCGCGGTGTTGACCAGGAACTTCTGCATGTAGGTGGTGTAGGCGTAGAAGGCCAAGGAGCCGGCGGCGGTGAGCACCAGGACGATGGCGAACTCCCGCGGGTGCCGGCGGATGAGCGTCAGGGTCCGGCCGCGCTCCGAGGCGGCGGCGGATTCTGTCAGGTAGGCGCGGGTCTCGTCGAGACCGGTCCGGATCCAGAACACCACTATGGCCAGCAGACCCCCGATGGCGAACGGGATGCGCCAGCCCCAGGCGGCGAGGTCGGAGTTGGAAAGCACGTGCTGCAGGATGACCAGCACGAACAGCGCCACCACCTGGCCGCCGATCAGGCTGAGGTACTGGAACGAGGACCAGAAGCCGCGCCGCGCCTTGCCGGCCATCTCCGACATGTAGGTGGCGCTGGCGCCGTACTCGCCGCCGAGTGAGAGGCCCTGCACCAGCCGCGCGGCTAGGAGCCCGAGCTGCGCCATGACGCCGATCTGGGCGAAGGTGGGCAGGAGCGCGATGGCGAAGGAGCCCAGGCTCATCATCGCCACGGAAAGGGCGAGCGCCGCGCGCCGTCCGGCGCGGTCGGCGTAGACCCCCATCAGCCAGGCGCCGACAGGGCGGGCGATGAAACCCGCCGCGAAAATGGCGGCGGTCTGCAGCTGCTGGGCTGTGGCGTCGCCCTTGGGGAAGAACTGGGCGGCGAAATAGAGGCTGGTGGAGGAATAGGCGAACCAGTCGTACCATTCGACCAGGTTGCCCGCCGACCCGCCGGCGATCGCCTTGATGCGGGCGAAGGGGGTCATCGTTCCTTCGCCTGCCGCCACGCCCGCGCCCATGTCGCCTCCTGCTCGCGCAGGCGACGCTAGGCCGGTTCGTGGCGCGCGTCAGCGCCTGGGCGTCAGATCCTGCCCAGCAGGACGAGCACGATGATGATCACGAGGATCAGGCCCAGGCCGCCGCTGGGATAGTAGCCCCAGCTGCGGGAATAGCCCCAGCGCGGCAAGGCCCCCAGCAACAGCAGAACCAGGATGATGATCAGGATCAGGCCCACGGGTCTCTCCTCCGTCCGTTGTTCGACGGCGAAGCCAACGGGCGGCCACGGTGGAGGTTCCGGAGGAGGTCAGTCCGCCGCGTCGGCGGTGTGCAGGGCCGCGTCGGTGTCCTTGACGCCGAGCGCGTACATCATGCCCACCCAGCCGCCCTTGACGCGCGGCAGCACCGCCAGGGTCAGCGCCGCCAGCGGGATCAGGATGACTGGCAGGGAATAGGCCGGGTTCGAGCGCCAGACGATGGGGAAGAACAGCAAGGGCGCCACCACCAGGTGGCCGACCAGCAGGATCGTCAGATAGGCGGGGCCATCGTCCGCGGGATAACGGGCGAGGTCGGTGTCGCAGGCCTCGCAGCGGCCGTTCACCTTCAGGTATTTCCAGAACAGCTTGCCGTCGCCGCACGCCGGGCAATGGCCCGCAAGGCCCCGGAACACCGAACGCCGCAGGGGATGAACAATCTCAGCCATGGGCCGGATATGGCCCGGCCGGAGCCCGAAGGAAAGCCGCCCAGGCCGATTGGTCGCAGCGCGCGCGGCGCTTTTTTCGCCCCGTGTCCGTGCGTTTATTTGTTCGTGCGATGGCGCTCGATCGGCGTCGGCGCGCCGGTGGCGTCTGCATCGGCGCCGACGTCGCCTTCCTCGGTGTTCTCGCCCTCCTCGGTGAGGATGTGCGGGTCCTCGCCGGCCATGGTCGTCCCGCGGCTGGCGCCGATGGCGGGATTGTCGACCAGGTCGTCGCGCGGAAGGGTGGTGGGCGTGTGGCCGCTCTCGGCGTGCTTGCTCATGACGTCCTCGGAAGGCGGTTTGACCGTCCTTCCGAACCGCCCGGCGCCGATGGCTGTTCCCGGCGACCGTCTAGTGCTTGGCGTCGTCGGCGGTGCGGCTGACGGCGTGGCCGGCGGCCGACACGTCCTTGCCCATGCCCGAGACGGTGTTGCAGCTGGCCACCAGCAGGGCGGTCGCCGCGGCGGCGAGCACGATCAGTTTGCGCATCGATTGATTCCCCTTCGACCGGCCGCATGTCCACGATGAGGCGGCTACAGTCAAGCTCCGCCGGACCGGTTGAAGCTTGGTGAACGCCCGCGGGCGCTGCGGCCTTTCCGCACGCGACAAGGCCAGGTCGCCCGGCTAGGCTGCCGTCGTCGGCGCTGGGGAGCGGGATTTTCGCGGGAACACGAAAGACGCGCGCCCGGACTGCATCCGAAGCATCGGTCCGCGGCGACTACTCAATGTCGGCGGTTCAGGGTTTCGCCACGGCGGTGGCGGGAGCGTAGGTGAGGGATGGTCGGGGGCGATCGGGACGGCGCACGGCGACCCTGCGAGGGGACTGGCTGCGCATGAACAAGTCTTCGCTGCTCAGCCAGCTGCAGATCGATCGCGCCGCCGAAGGGCCGCGCGGCCCGGACCGCCCGTTCCCGTGGCTGATGGTGCTTGGCGCCGTCGCGGCCCTTGCGGCGCTGGCCGCCCTGATCTGGTTCCTGACCGTTCGGCCGGACCGGCCGGCGGTGCGCGTCGCCGAGGCGGTGGCGACATCGACAGGTCCTGTCGGCGGCGGCGGATCCCTGCTCGACGCCTCCGGCTATGTGGTGGCCCGCCGGGCCGCGACCGTCTCCAGCAAGGTCACCGGCAAGGTCGCCGAGGTGCTGATCGAGGAAGGCCAGCACGTGGCGGCGGGCCAGGTGATGGCCCGGCTCGACGATTCCAACGCCCGCGCGACCCTGGCCCAGGCCGAGGCCCAGGCCGCCGCCGCCCAGGCCAACCTCGCCAGCGCCCAGCTCAACTTCAACCAGGCCGGCCCCAAGATCGCCCGCCAGCAGCGGCTGCATACCGCGGGCTACGCCAGCGACACGGCCGTGGAGGACGCCCGCAACGTCGTCGATTCCACCCGCCTGGCCATCGATGTCGCCCGCCGCCAGGTGGCGGTCGCCGAGGCCGGCCGCGAGATGGCCCGTCGCAACCTCGATGACACCATCATCCGCGCGCCCTTCGCCGGGGTGGTGACGGTCAAGGCCGCCCAGCCGGGCGAGATGGTCTCGCCGGTCTCGGCGGGCGGCGGCTTCACGCGCACCGGTATCGGCACCGTCGTCGATATGGATAGCCTCGAGGTGCAGGTCGATGTCGCCGAGAGCTTCATCAACCGGGTGCACGAGGGCATGGCGGCCACCGTCAAGCTGAACGCCTATCCCGACTCCGAAATACCCGCCGAAGTGATCGCGGTGATTCCGACCGCCGACCGCTCCAAGGCGACGGTGGCGGTGCGCATCGGGCTGAAGACCAAGGACCCGCGGCTGGTGCCGGAGATGGGCGCCCGGGTCTCCTTCCTGGCCCCGCAGACGGCCGCCGCCGCGGGCCCCGCGCCCCGCAGCGTCGTCGTGCCGGCCGACGCGGTGATCGCCGACGGTCCTGACAAGGGGACGGTCTTCGTGGTCGCCGACGGGAGGCTGGAACGCCGCGCCGTGCGCCTGGGCCCCGCCGAGAAGGCCGGCCAGATCCTGCAGGCCGGCGTCCGGCCCGGCGAGAAGCTGGCGGTGGGCGGCCTGGACAAGCTGAAGGACGGCGAGCGGGTCAGGATCAACACCAGGCCCGAAGACGACAAGACGGACGAGAGCTAGGCGAAGACGCGAAAAGTGGGGGACGGCCCGATGGATGCGCTGGTGTCGGTCAAGAAGGTGGTCAAGCGCTATTGGCGCGGCAAGCAGGCCGTGGAGGTGCTGCACAACCTTGACCTGGAAATCCCGGCTGGCCAGTTCGTCGCCCTGATGGGGCCGTCGGGTTCCGGCAAGACCACCCTGCTCAACCTGATCGGCGGCCTCGACAAGCCCACCCAGGGCGAGGTGATCGTGGGCGGGGAGCGGATCGACCGGCTGTCCGGCGGCCAGCTGGCCAAGTGGCGGTCGCGGCACGTCGGCTTCGTCTTCCAGTTCTACAACCTGATGCCGACGCTGTCGGCCGAGGCCAACGTCGAGCTGCCCCTGCTGCTCACCAAGCTCTCGGGCAAGCAGCGCAAGGCCAACGTGGCCGCGGCGCTGGAGCTGGTGGGCCTCACCGACCGGCGCAAGCACAAGCCCAACGAGCTTTCCGGCGGTCAGCAGCAGCGCGTCGCCATCGCCCGGGCCATCGTCGCCGACCCGACCCTGCTGGTCTGCGACGAGCCCACCGGCGACCTCGACCGCGAGAGCGCCGAGGAGGTCTTAAGCCTCCTGCAGATGCTGAACCGCGAGCAGGGCAAGACCGTCATCATGGTCACCCACGATCCCAAGGCCGCGGAGTTCGCCTCGCGCATCGTCCACCTCGACAAGGGCGCGCTCGTCGCGGAACCCGCAGGGGTTGCGGCGTGAAATTCCTGCCCCTCGTCTGGGCGGGCATCTGGCGCAAGCGCGGCCGGGCGATCCTGACGCTGCTGTCGATCGTCAACGCCTTCCTGATCTTCGGCCTCCTGCAGGGGCTGGCCAGCGGCATCGACAACGTGGCCAAGGAATCCAGCGCCGCGGTGCTGATGACCACCTCCAAGGTCAGCCTGATCGAGCCCCTGCCCATGGGCCACGCGGCCCAGATCCGCAACGTGCCGGGCGTGACGGCGGTGACCCCGATGGTGATCTTCACCGGCACCTACCGCACCCCCACCCAATATGTGCCGGCCATCGCCGTGAACGTCGACGAGTACCTGGCGGTCTATCCGAAGGTGAAGGCCTCCGCCGCCGCCCGCCAGGCCATGCGCGAGACCCGCAACGGCGCCCTGGTGGGCGAGGGCATCGCCAAGAGCTATGGCTGGAAGGTCGGCGACACGGTGCCGATCAAGTCGGTCCTGTGGGTCAACCGTGACGGCTCCACCACCTGGCCGCTGAAGATCGTGGGCATCCTGCCCAAGGGCGCCTCCGGGCCGGGCGTGATGGTCAACTACGACTACGTCGACGAGGGCCGCAGCCAGGCCAAGGGCACCACCAGCTTCTTCATGCTGAAGACGGTGGATCCCAAGCGCGCCACCCAGATCGGCGCCGCCGTCGACCGGCTGTTCGCCAACTCCCCCAACGAGACCCGCACCATCACCGCGCGCCAGATGGCGCAGAGCCAGTTCAAACAGATCGGCGACATCGCGCTGGTGATCAACGCCATCGTCGGCGCGATCTTCTTCGCCCTGCTGTTCTCGGTGGGCGCGGTGATGGCGCAGTCGATGCGCGAGCGGATCCCGGAGCTGGCCGTCCTGAAGACCCTGGGCTTCACCGACGGCGGGGTGCTGGGCCTGCTGTTGGCCGAGACCCTGGTGTTCTGCCTGTTCTGCGCCGGCATTGGCCTGGGCCTCGCCGAGGCGGCCTTCCCGCTGGTCAAACAGTCCATCGGCTTCGAGGCTGCGGCGGGGCCGATCCTGTTCGCGGGCCTGGGCTTCGCCGTGGCGTTGGCGCTGATCAGCGGCCTGCCGCCCGCGGTGCGGGCCATGCGCCTGCAGATCGTTGACGCCTTGGCCGGCCGTTAGGGGGAAGCGCGAGATGAGCATCTTCAGCGAAACCGCCGCCGCCGCGGCCCTGAACCTCAAGAGCTTGCCCCAGCGCGTCGGGGCTTCCCTGGTCACGGTGATCGGCGTCGCCACCACCGTGGCGGTGATGATCTCGCTCCTGGCCATCGGCGCGGGCCTGCTCAAGACCGGCAGCCGCGACATCGACCCCAACGAGGTGATCGTGCTGCCGTCCGGCTCGCAGTCGGAATATTCCGGCTCGCTCTCCCGCGACGCCGTCGCCCAGATCGCCCAGGCGCCGGGCCTGAAGAAGACCGCCGACGGCCGGCCCATGGTCCAGCCGATGTCGCTGGTGATCGTGGAGGTGACCAAGAAGGCGGACGGCGACGCCACCAATATCGCCTTGCGCGGGTCCGGTCCGATGGGGCGGTTGATCAATCCCAGCGTCCACCTGATCCAGGGCCGCATGTACCAGCCCGCGGTGCACGAACTGATCGTCGGCAAGACCGCCCAGGCGCAGTTCCGCAACATGAACGTCGGCGACCACATCAGGCTGCGCAGCGTCGACTGGACCGTGGTGGGCGTCTTCGAGGCCAACGGCGGCATCGTCGAGAACCAGATGTTCGCCGACGCCGACACCGTGATGGCCGCCTTCGACCGCACCGCCTATCAGAGCGTCGAGGGCCGGCTGGAGTCGCCGGCCGCGTTCGGCCGTTTCAAGGACGCGCTCACCAGCAACCCGCAGCTCAACGTCGACGTGAAGTTCTTCTCCGACTACGTGGCCGGCCAGCTGAAGCAGCTCACCACGGTGTTGAACTTCGTGGGCTATTTCGTAGGCGGGGTCATGGCCATCGGCGCGATCATCAGCGCGCTCAACACCATGTACTCGGCGGTCGACGCGCGGGCCCGCGAGATCGCCACCCTTAGGGCCATCGGCTTCGGTGGGGCCTCGGTGATCCTCTCGGTGATGATCGAGAGCCTGGTGCTGGCCATCCCCGGCGCGCTGCTGGGCGCGGCGGCGGCCTGGCTGGTGTTCAACGGCCGGGCGATCTCGGCGCTGAACCTGACGTTCCCGCTGGCGGTGACAGCCCCGCTGGTGCTGACCGGCGTCTTCTTCGCCCTGGCCATCGGGCTGATCGGCGGCTTCACGCCCTCGATCCGCGCGGCCACCCTGCCGGTGGCCCGCGCGCTTCGGGCCACCTGAGGCCGGCGAGACAGACCGCGGTTCTTCCGCTAAGCTCCGCTCAAGTTGTTCGGGAGTAGCCCATGATCGCCCCGCTTCTGATGGCCGCCGCGATGTTCGCCCAGGCGGCCCCGGCCGCAGCGCCCGCCGCCGCTTCGTCCGCGCCATCCGTCGCCCCGCCGGGCGCCGGCGCGCCCAAGGACTTGAGCGGCGTCACCGTCACCGGCCAGAAGAAGGGCTCGGACCCGACGGAGGTGGTCTGCCACTCCGAGCCGGTGCTGGGCAGCATGTTCCCCAAGAAGGTCTGCGCCAGCCGCCAGGCGATCGCCGAGCGCCGGGACCAGGACCAGGCGGAGCTGCGCAAGTGGACGGCGCTGCGTCCCGGCGTCAGCAACTAGCCGCCAAGCCGAACCCGCATGCTCGCCCAGGCGGTCTTGGCCGTCCACCTGGGGGTCATCGCCTTCAACATCCTGGGCCTGGTCGCCATCCCGCTGGGCTCCGTGCTCGGCTGGCGCTGGGTGCGTGTGCGCTGGTGGCGGCTCCTCCACCTCGCCTCCTGGGCGGTGGTGGCCGTGCAGGCCGTCCTCGGCCGCGCCTGCTTCCTGACCGTCTGGCAGGACCGGCTATCCGGCGCCGCGCCCGGCCAGCCGCCGCTCATCGAGCGCTGGGTGGAGAAGGCGGTCTTCTGGCCGCTGCCGATCTGGGTGTTCGGGGCGCTCTATCTCGCTCTCTTCGTCGCGGTGGTGGCGCTCTGGTGGGCCGTGCCGGTCACTCGCGCCGCGCGCTCAGGATGACGCCGATCAGCACCGCCTGGCCCTGCGGCAGGATGAAGGGCTCGCCCGCCGGCAGGGTCGCCAGCTGCCGGGTGAGCTCCGGCGGGATCTTCGCCGTCTGGATCTCGCCGACCCGCCAGCTGAACGGGATGCGGCCCTCCTTCAGGAACGCCTCCACCGCGGCGATGGAATGCAGCGGCCCCATCTTCGCCAGCACCTCGCTGGAAAGCGGCCCGGTGAGCAGTTCCTCGGCGATGTAGGTGGTGGACGGCCCAGGCGCGGGCGCCGCCCCTGGCCCGGGCAGCGGGATCACCGGCGGCGGTTGGGCGTCGGCCCCGGCGGCGAGCGCCGCGGCCAGGACGAGGCCCGCCAGCATCGGTAACGCCCGTCTCACGACCCGCCTCCCAATCCGCCGTCCGCCGCCCGCAGGATAGGCGCGCCCGGCGCGATGGCCAATCGCCTGTGGCCGCCCGCGCCGCCTTCTGGTTCAGTGGCCGCCCAGCAAGGGGAGGAGGCGCGCCATGGCCGACGGTTCCGTTCAGGGTTTCACGCAGGATCGCTACGCACCGGTCCGCGCGGCCTTCGAGGCCAACCTCGCCACCGAGGCGGAGGTGGGCGCCTCGTTCTGCGCCACCCTGGAGGGCGAGATCGTCGTCGACCTCTGGGGCGGCTTTGCCGACGCCGCGAAGACCAGGCCCTGGCGGCGCGACACCATCGTCAACGTCTACTCCACCACCAAGACCATGACCTTCCTGGTGGCCCTGATGCTGGCCGACCGCGGCGAGCTCGACTTCGACGCCCCCGTCGCCCGCTACTGGCCGGAGTTCGCGGCGAAGGGGAAGGGCGACATCCGGGTGCGCCACCTGATGAGCCACTCCGCCGGCCTCTCCGGCTGGAAGGAACGGATCACCAAAGAAGACCTCTACGACTGGGACAAGATGACCGGCCTGCTGGCGGCCCAGGCGCCCCTGTGGCCGCCCGGGACGCAGTCCGGCTACCACGCCATCACCCAGGGCTACCTGATCGGCGAGGTGGTCCGCCGGATCACCGGACGCACCATCGGGACCTTCTTCCGCGAGGAGATCGCCGGGCCCCTGGGCGCCGACTTCCACATCGGCCTGCCGGCCTCGGAGGACGACCGCGTCGCCGAGCTGATCCCGCCCCCGCCGGGCCAGGGCGCGGGCGACAACCCCGGCCAGACCGAACTCCAGAAGATCACCTTCAACAACCCCGGCATCGACGTCTCCGCCACGGCCACGCGGGCCTGGCGCGGCGCGGAGATTCCGGCCGCCGGGGGAACCGGCAACGCCCGCTCGGTAGCCCAGGCGCACATGATCCTCGCCAACGGCGGCGTGGCGCAGGGCAAGCGCTTCCTGTCGGAGGCTGGCTGCCGCAGGGCGCTGGAGCTGCAGATCGAGGGCGAGGACCTGATGCTGGGCGGCCCGGCGCGCTTCGGCCTGGGCTTTGGCCTGGGCGGCGGGATCATGCCCTTCCCCAACCCCGAAGACAGCCTCTACTGGGGCGGCTACGGCGGCTCCATCATCCTCATCGACCTCAAGGCCCGCACCACCATCGCCTACGTCATGAACAAGATGCAGGGCACGACGACCGGCGACATGCGCGGCCTCGGCCTCGCGATGGCGTTCTGGGAGGCGTTGGGGACGGGGTAGTCCCGCGCGGTCCCAATTCCGCTCATCCCGGCGAAGGCCGGGACCCAGATGGAATAACTCAGACGTGCGCCCCAGGAGGGCCGAGCTTCTTCCGTCAGCCGATGAACTGCGGGATCTGGGTCCCGGCCTTCGCCGGGATGAGCGGATGAACCCTAATCCGCGTCCATCTTCAGCGCGGCGCTGAAGGCTTCCTCGGGATCGCGACCCTGCCGAACTGGCGCATGCACTTCTTGCCGGCCTTCCTATTCCGCCGCGTGTCGGGTTCCTCCGGTGCGTGGCGCGGGGGCTTTGGACCATGCGCCCGGCGCCAGGATCTTTGAGGCCGGCAGCACTTCCATCGCCACGATGCGACCCGATGCATCGAAGTCGAGCGTGACCCCCGGTGACACCTCGTCGCTTTCCGTCGGAACGCCATCAGCCAACCGCACGAAGACCGCGTCGGCGTCCGGATCGTAGGTCAATTCAGGGCGCATCGGGCCGCCTCGCGCTGCGGTCGGGGTGAACGGTTAGGACACGAATATGGTCCTCTTCCTCAACACACGCCACCCTCAGCACCCGGCCGCCCCATTCGGCGACGCGCCCGAAGCGACGTTCGACGCCCGGCTGTGGGTCCGGTTCTGTCCACTCGGGCTCTCGCGCGATGCGCTCGACCCAAGCGATGTCGAAACCATAGAAATCGACGCGGTCGACCTGGGCGTGACGAGTCAGTCGGACGGGCTTCACGGAGGAGGTTAATCCGCGTCCATCTTCAGGGCGGCGATGAAGGCTTCCTGCGGGATCTCCACCTTGCCGAACTGGCGCATGCGCTTCTTGCCGGCTTTCTGCTTGTCCAGGAGCTTGCGCTTGCGGCTCATGTCGCCGCCGTAGCATTTGGCGGTGACGTCCTTGCGGAGCGCCCGGACCGTCTCGCGCGCGATGATCCGGCCGCCGATCGCCGCCTGGATCGGGATCTGGAACATGTGGGGCGTGATCAGGTCCTTCATCTTCTCGACCATGCCGCGGCCGCGGGCTTCCGCGCGCTCGGCGTGGACCAGCATGGAGAGCGCGTCCACCGGCTCGGAATTCACCAGGATCGACATCTTGACGAGGTTGCCGACCCGGTAGTCCTCCAGCGCATAGTCGAAGGAGGCGTAGCCCTTGGAGACGCTCTTCAGCCGGTCATAGAAGTCGAACACCACCTCGTTCAGCGGCAGGTCGTAGACCACCAGGGCGCGGCTGCCGACATAGGACAGCTCGCGCTGCGAGCCCCGGCGGTCCTGGCAGAGCTTGATGACGCTGCCCAGGTACTCGTCCGGCGTCAGGATGGTGGCCTTGATCCAGGGCTCGGCGATGGCGGCGATCTTCACCGGGTCGGGCATGTCGGCGGGATTGTGCAGCTCCATCGTCGAGCCGTCGGTGAGCGTGATCTTGTAGATCACGCTGGGGGCCGTCGCGATCAGGTCGAGGTCGAACTCGCGGGAGAGCCGCTCCTGGATGATCTCCAGGTGCAGCAACCCTAAGAACCCGCAGCGGAAGCCGAAGCCGAGCGCGGCGCTGGTCTCCATCTCGTAGCTGAACGAGGCGTCGTTCAGGCGCAGGCGCCCGATGGCGGCGCGCAGGTCCTCGAAGTCGGCGGCGTCCACCGGGAAGAGGCCGCAGAACACCACCGGCTGCACGTCGCGGAAGCCGGGCAGGGGCGTTTCCGCTGGGCGGCGCTCGTCGGTGATGGTGTCGCCCACGGCCGCCTGGGCGACTTCCTTGATCTGGGCGGTGATGAAGCCGATCTCGCCGGGACCCAGGCTCTCCACCTCCGTCCGCTTGGGATTGAACACTCCGATGCGGTCGATCAGGTGCGTCGAGCCCTGCTGCATCATCTGCACCCGCTGGCCCTTGCGCAGCGAGCCATCGATGACGCGCACCAGCACCACCACGCCCAGGTAGGCGTCGTACCAGGCGTCGATCAGGAGCGCCTTCAAGGGCGCGGCCGGATCGCCTTTCGGCGCCGGCAGGCGGTGGACGATGGCTTCCAGGAGCTCGTGGATGCCGGCGCCCGTCTTGGCCGAGGTGAGAACCGCGTCCGAGGCGTCGAGGCCGATGACGTCCTCGATCTGCTGGCGCACCCGCTCGGGCTCGGCGGCCGGCAGGTCGATCTTGTTCAGGACCGGGACGATCTCGTGGTTGTTGTCGATGGCCTGGTAGACGTTGGCCAGCGTCTGGGCCTCGACCCCCTGGCTCGCGTCCACCACCAGGATCGAGCCCTCGCAGGCCGCCAGCGACCGCGACACCTCGTAGGCGAAATCGACGTGGCCGGGGGTGTCCATCAGATTGAGGACATAGGTCTCGCCGTCGTCGGCCTTGTAGGAGAGCCGCACGGTCTGGGCCTTGATGGTGATCCCGCGCTCGCGCTCGATCTCCATGTTGTCCAGCACCTGCTCGGTCATCTCCCGCTGGGTCAGCGCGCCGGTCTCCTGGATCAGCCGGTCCGACAGCGTGGATTTGCCGTGGTCGATGTGCGCCACGATGGAGAAATTACGGATGTGGTCGAGCGGGGTCGTCATGGTGCGCCCGCGTCTAGCACATTCCTTTCACGACGCGAGCCGCCTCGCGCCCCCTCCGTCTCCCCGCTGCGCGGTGATCCACCTCCCCCGTTTCACGGGGGAGGAGGGGGGCCATCGCTCCTCCCCTGCACCGGAGAGTGCGGGGGAGGTGTCACCGAAGGTGACGGAGGGGGCGTCGCGACCGCTGAAACACGGTTAATCCACCGTTAAGGCGACATATTCCAAGACCATCCTGGGCGGAGCTGGCGAACGCGACTTGAAGGAGGACTTTGCGCCCATGGACCGTCGAACCCTGATCGTTTCGGGTCTGCTCACCCTGGGCGCCGCGGGCCTGGCCCACGCCGAACCCATCCAGCTGCCGCCGGCCCGGCCGCGGGGCGAGGCCCTGCCCCCGCCGCCGCCCCTGCCGCCCGAGGCGCCGCCGGCCCCCAACAGCACGCCCAGCTACCCGACCCAGAACGACACGTCCGGCCGCCCGTCCGCCTCGCAATCGACCTATTCCGAGGACGAGATCGTCCACAATGTCTCCGATTTCCTGGGCGTCACCGCCGAGTCGGCCGGGGGCGCCGTGGAGCGGATCTTCAAGAACAACGGCCGGCCCACCGCCTACATCGCCGGCGAGGAAGGCTCCGGCGCCTTCGCCTTCGGCGCCCGCTATGGCCGGGGCCTGCTCTACATGAAGGGCCGCGAGCCCGTGGAGGTGTTCTGGCGCGGCCCCTCGGTGGGCTGGGACTTTGGCGGCAACGCCAGCCGCGTCTTCACCCTCTGCTACAACCTCGACGACCCCCGCGACATCTTCCAGCGGTTCCCCGGGGTCGAGGGCTCGGCCTATTTCATCGGCGGCCTGGGCGTGAACTACCAGCGGACCGACAACATCGTGCTGGCGCCCATCCGCGCCGGCGTCGGCTTCCGCCTGGGCGCCAACGTCGGCTACCTCGCCTACTCGCGGCGCCGCAACTACATCCCGTTCTGAGGGCGCGCCCCTTCGCGAATTAACCCGGGATTCGCCTGCCCCGGGCACGATGGACCGGCCCGCGCACGACGCGCGGAGACGGAGCCGCCATGACGCCGACCCTCACCGAGGCCCTGCACCGGCTCGCCGACCAGCTGATGGGCGTCTTGGGCCCGCTGGCGATCGCCGCTGTCGTCTTCGCAGGCCTGGCCTGGCTGACCAAGGGCCGGGCCCGCGCCCTGGCCGACGCCCGCGCCGCGGGGCCGGAGACGCAGATCAACGCCGCCATCGCCGTCGTGGACACCTTCGCCGTGGGGCCGGCCCTGGCCATCGGCATGGCGCTGCTGGTGGGCGCACTCACCGCCCACGGCCTGCAGCTCGACAGCGGGGGTCTTTGGGCGGCGATCGGGCGTTGGCCAACGGTGGCGGTCGCCGTCGTGCTGGGCGACTTCTTCGGCTATTGGCGCCACCGCGTGCAGCACTCCGCCTGGCTCTGGCCGGCGCACGCGATCCACCACAGCGACACGCATCTGACCTGGTTCAGCCTGGGCCGGATGCACCCCATCGACCGGGCGGGCTCGCTCACCGACATGATCCTCTTGAGCGCGCTGGGCGTGCCGGTCTGGGCGCTCGCCGCCAACGGCCTCGTGCGCCACTACTACGGCTCCTTCATCCACGCCGACCTGCCCTGGACGCTGGGCAAGGCGGGCTTCGTCCTGAACTCGCCGGTGATGCACCGCTGGCACCACGTCCGCGAGGTGGACGGCGCGGGCTACAATTTCGCCACCGTCTTCTCGCTCTGGGACCGCGCCTTCGGCACCTATCACCAGCCGGGGCCCTGCACTGTCCCCACCGGCGTGCGCGACGACATGGGGCAAGGCGTGCTGGGCCAGTACGCCCACCCCTTCAAGACCTGGTGGCGGGCGATCCGGCCCGGCGAGGCGCGGCTCAGCTCCTGAGCTTCGCGCCCACGGCCTTTTCCGCCGCCGCCACGACGCGCGCCGACAGCGCCTCGATCTCGGCGTCGGTCAGGGTCTTCTGGGTGGGCTGGATGGTCACCTCGACGGCCACCGACTTCTGCCCCTCCGGCACGCCCTTGCCCTGGTAGACGTCGAACACCCTCGCCTGCGCGATCAGCGCCTTGTCGGCGCCCAGGATCGGCCGCACCAGCTCGCCGGCCGGGGTCGCCTGATCCACCAGGAAGGCGAAGTCGCGGCTGAGCGGCATCAGGGGCGACAGCGCCAGGGCCGGCTTGGTCTTGGTGGGTTTCTTCTTCGGCTCCGGGATGGCGCCCAGGTCCAGTTCGAAGGCCAGCATCGGGGCTTCCGCGTCCAGGTCCTTCAGGACGCGGGGGTGCAGCTCTCCGAATTCGGCGACCAGGGTCTTGGGTCCCAGCTGCAGGCGCGCCGAGCGGCCGGGATGCCACCAGGGTGAGTTGGCGCCCTGCACGACCTGCAAGGCCGGCGCGCCCATCTCCTCCAGGAGCGCCATCAGGTCGGCCTTCAGCGCGAACAGCGGATCGCCCGTCGCGCCCGACCAACTCCGCGCCGGATGCGGGGCCACCAGGGCGGCGGCCACGGTCCGCTGATCTGCGGGCTGGTCGCCGTCGAACACCGGCCCCACCTCGAAGATGGCGGCGTCGGCGAAGCCCTGGCGGGCGTTGCGGGCGGCCGCCTCGATCAGGTTCGGCAGGACCGAGGGCCGCATGCAGTCGAGGTCCGAGGCGATCGGATTGGTCAGCCGCAGCCGCTCGTCCCCGCCGCCGAACAGCTTCGCCCATTCGGTGCGCATGAAGCTCCAGGTGACGGCTTCCGCATAGCCGCGCGCGGCCATGGCGCGGCGCGCGTTGCGCATGCGGGTCTGGCGGACGGTGAGCACGCCGCCCACGGCGCGGGGCATTTCCGGCAGGGCTTCGCTGGGCAGGGCGCCGAAGCCCTCGATGCGCGCCACCTCCTCCACGAGGTCGGCCTTGCCGTCGACGTCGCGCCGCCAGGACGGCGGAGTGACCATCTCGCCGCGCACCGTAAAGCCGAGATCGATGAGGATCTGGTCGATCCGCGCCCCGGGGACGTCCAGGCCCGAGAGCGTCTTCACATAGGGGTGGTGGAAGACGATGGGCGCGGGTGGGGACGGCGCGTGGCCAGCGACGCGCACCTCGCAGGGTTCTCCGCCGCAGAGCTCGACGATCAGCCGCGTGGCCATCTCCAGGCCGGGGACCACGAAGCCGGTGTCGACGCCGCGGGCGAAGCGGTACTGGGCGTCGGAGGTTATCCCCAGGGTGCGACCGGTCTGGGCGGTGCGGATCGGGTCGAAATAGGCGCTCTCGACGAAGACGTCGGTGGTCGCCTCGGTGACCTTCGTGGACTCCCCGCCCATGACGCCGCCCAGGCCGATGGCGCCGGAGGCGTCGGCGATGACGCAGACCTCGGGACCGGCGTCGTAGGTCTCGCCGTCCAGCGCCGCCAGGGTCTCCCCGGGCCGGCCCAGCCGGGCTTCGATGACGCCGCCGCTGATCTTTGCGGCGTCATAGACGTGCAGCGGCCGGCAGCGGTCGTAGGCCATGAGGTTGGTGATATCGACCAGGGCGCTGATCGGGCGAAGGCCCACGGCCAGCAGCTTGCGCTGCAGCCAGGCGGGCGAGGGCCCGCTCCTGACCCCCTTGATCAGCCGCCCGGCGAACTGCGGGCAGGCGTCGCCGTCCACCCGGATTTCCAGGCTCGTCGGCCCCTTGCCGGGGACCGGCGCGACGGTGGTGTCCTTCAGCTTGCCCAGCCCGGCGGCGGCCAGGTCGCGCGCGATCCCCACCACGCCCAGCCAGTCGGGCCGGTTCGGCGTCACCTCGAAATCGATCACCGCCTCCAGGCCGAAGGCCTCGGCGGCGGGCGTCCCCACGGCCAGCGCATCGGGCAGTTCGACGATGCCGTCGGCCTCCTCGGCCACCTCCAGTTCGCGGCCCGAGCAGAGCATGCCGTTGGAGACCACGCCGCGCACGGGCCTGGCCTCCAGGGTGATGCCGCTCCCGGGCACGTAAGCCCCCAGCGGCGCATAA
>Ga0207695_10000681_pt1 | contig 66668 bp, 54 predicted proteins | sample KBSC54metaG_FD_184354 | JGI IMG/M metagenome (GOLD analysis project Ga0207695, IMG submission 184354) | Corn rhizosphere microbial communities from Kellogg Biological Station, Michigan, USA - KBS C5-4 metaG (SPAdes) (version 2) | ecosystem: Host-associated > Plants > Roots > Rhizosphere > Soil...
GGAAATTGGCGGCTAAGATACTAAACAACGGGGATTTATGGCTGCTCTGTCCTGCTCCCCACAAAAAAAGTAAATGAAAAGGATTTTCTTCGCCTTCCTGTGCTAAATTTGCGCGGTTACCACCTTTTTCCTTCATTCTCAATTAATAGAAGGTTATACATATGACAAGAGCCGTAGGTAATCGAGCGTAGCGAAGGTTAGGAACGAGCGAAAGCGAGGGACGAAGCTTTGGCGAAGTTCGGTAGGCGGCCGATAAAAATAAATAGTGAACGCATGACACGAGCCGAAGGCGACTGCATGCGACCAATATAAATAAATAATGTACGCATGAAATGGTCTGAACTCTTTACTTCTTCTGTAGGCAAAAAATTCGTAATGGGCCTCACCGGTGTTTTTCTCATCCTTTTTCTGATCGTGCATGTAGGCATTAATGCCTGTATATGGGCCATGGATGAAGGACAGATGTTTAATCTGGCGGCTCATTTTATGGGCGAAACTGTTGTGCCGCGCGTTTTGGAGATAGGGCTTTTTGCCGGTTTTTTCCTGCATATCATTCAGGCCTATATGCTCGAGCTCCAGAACAAGCGTAAGAGGGGAGTAGGATACCAGGTGCCGATGGGAAATAAAGGAAGCAAATGGTATTCCCGGTATATGGGCTGGCTGGGCACTTTCGTCCTGCTTTTCCTGGTCATACATATCAGACAGTTCTGGGTTCCTTCCCGTTTTACTGATCTGGACGAGGTTACCTATGAGAGCGGCGCCAAGGTTCATAACCTGTTTGCCCTGATGAAGGATACGTTCTCCCAGCCCTGGGTCGTGATCGTATACCTCATCGGCTGTCTGGCACTGGCCTACCACCTGATGCACGGTTTTCAGAGCGCTTTCCGTTCGCTCGGCGTATACAACAGCCGTTATCTCAAGCTGATCAACGCTATCGGCGTAGGGTTTGCGATCATCGTTCCCCTGGCCTTCGCCATGATGCCGATCTCCATGTATTTCAACTGGGTATAGCATCTCCTCCCGACCAACCATAAAATGTATTCGAAGCAATCAAAAAATAAGTCATGTTCAAATCAAATATTCCCGAAGGGCCCATGGATAAGAAGTGGGAAGACTACAAAGGACATGTGAAGCTGGTAAACCCCGCCAACAAACGCAGTTTGGAGATCATCATCATCGGAACGGGGCTGGCCGGCGCTTCAGCGGCCGCCTCGCTGGGTGAGCTGGGATATAAAGTAAAGGCTTTTTGTTTTCAGGATTCCCCGCGCCGTGCGCATAGCATTGCCGCGCAGGGAGGGATCAATGCGGCCAAGAACTATCAGAATGACGGGGACAGTGTTTTCCGTCTTTTTTATGATACGGTAAAGGGTGGCGACTATCGTGCGCGCGAGGCCAATGTGCATCGCCTGGCCGAGGTCAGCGCCAGCATCATCGACCAGTGTGTGGCGCAGGGGGTTCCCTTCGCCCGGGAGTATGGCGGTCTGCTCAGCAACAGGTCGTTCGGCGGTACGCAGGTGCAGCGTACTTTTTACGCTGCGGGTCAGACCGGCCAGCAGCTGCTGATCGGCGCTTACCAGGCGCTTGAAAGGCAGGTGGCCCTGGGCAATGTAGAGATGTATTCCCGGCATGAGATGCTGGAGATCGTGATGGTCGACGGCAAGGCCCGTGGCATCATCGCCCGTAACCTGATCACCGGCGAGCTGGAAAGGCATTTTGGTCATGCAGTGCTGCTCTGCAGCGGCGGATACGGAAACGTGTTCTATCTCTCTACCAACGCCATGGGCAGCAATGTCACGGCAGCCTGGAAGGCACACAAGAGAGGCGCTTATTTCGGCAATCCCTGTTTTACTCAGATACACCCGACCTGCATACCGGTAACGGGCGACCACCAGTCCAAGCTGACCCTGATGTCGGAGTCGCTGCGTAATGACGGTCGCATCTGGGTACCCAAGCAAAAGAACGACTCGCGCAAGGCCAATGATATCCCCCATGATGAAAGGGATTACTATTTGGAAAGAAGATACCCCGCCTTCGGGAACCTCGTACCGCGTGACGTCGCGTCACGTGCGGCCAAGGAGCGCTGCGATGCCGGCTTTGGGGTTGGTTCGTCAAAGCAGGCCGTCTATCTTGACTTTGCTTCTGCTATCGAGCGCTATGGCAAGATCGAGTGCCGTAAGCACGGTATCGACAATCCGTCCGCCGAAGATGTCCGTAAGCACGGAGTGGATGTGGTAAAAGAAAAATATGGCAACCTCTTCGATATGTATGCCAAGATCACCGGAGAGGATCCCTATACAACGCCGATGCGTATCTATCCGGCCGTGCACTATACGATGGGCGGTCTTTGGGTGGACTACGAGCTGATGACGAGCGTGCCTGGTTTGTATGCCCTGGGCGAGGCTAATTTCAGCGACCACGGCGCGAATCGCCTCGGAGCTTCTGCGCTGATGCAGGGTCTGGCCGACGGCTATTTCGTGATCCCCTATACCATCGGCAACTATCTGGCCGATGAGATCAGGACGGCGGCAATTCCCACCTCTCATCCTGCCTTCGAAACGGCGGAGAAGGAAGTGGCCGCACGTCTGCAAAAATTAAAAACGATCAACGGAACCCAGAGTCCCGAGTCCTTCCACAAACGTCTTGGTAAGATCATGTGGGACAAATGTGGCATGGCCCGTAACGAGGCTGGTCTGAAAGAGGCGATCGAAGAGATACGGGCGCTGAAGGCGGAATTCTGGCGTGACCTGCGGGTGACAGGGGAGATCAGCGAGTTCAACCCTGAGCTGGACAAGGCCGGGCGTGTTGCTGACTTTATCGAGCTGGGCGAGCTGATGTGCATGGATGCGCTGCAGCGCTGGGAAAGCTGTGGAGGCCATTTCCGGGAAGAGATGCAGACGGAAGACGGCGAAGCCAAGCGCGATGACGCTAACTTTTCTTTTGTCGCCGCCTGGGAATACAAGGGAGACAGCAGCTGGGAGCTGCATAAGGAAAAACTGGATTTTGAGATTGTGCATCCGACACAAAGAAGCTATAAATAAATAGATGGGTACTTCGGCGACAATATGGGTGGAATGGGCAGCCAGGCTGATCACAGGGCTGGGAGCGCTCATCGCCGTTATATTTGCGGCGGCGAACTACCGGACCCAGACCCGGCTGAAACAGGCCGAGTGGCTGAAGTCGCTGTTCGAGAAGTTCTTCGAAAATTCGACGTACAAAGAGGTGCGGGTATGGCTGGACTATGGTCTGCTGCATGCCCGGCTGACGGCCGAGGACGCGGTTCAGCGACAGCTGAATGAGGAGAAGTTCACCGATTTCCTCAACTTCTTCGAGTTCATCGGGGTCCTGTATTCGCACAGACACCTGACGCTGGGGCAGGTCTATGATGTGTTTGACTATTATCTGTTGAAAATAAAGTCTGACGTTGATTGTCAGGAGTGGATCAATCAGTATAGTTTCGAACGACTAAAGGCTCTTTTAGATCATGTGTAACTATGCCGGACTATTTGTTTGTATACGGAACGCTGCGCAGGGACTATGACCTGAAGCTGAAGAACAGGGTCAGGGACAACCTGCAGTATATTGGTCAGGCGAAGGTCGGCGCGGCGATGTATGATCTTGGGCGTTATCCGGGGGCAGTGAAGAGCAGGAAGGGGCAGGAGGTCATCGGTGACGTATTTCTGCTGAGCGACGCGGACAAGGTGCTAAGGATACTGGATAAGTACGAGGGGATACCGGAAGGAGGTTCGGATAGTGCCGAGTTTGTGAGAAAGAAGGAAAGGGTGAAGTTGCGGTCAGGCAGACAGGTTAGCGCCTGGATCTACTGGTACAACGCCGATCCGAAGGAAAGAAAACCGATCAGATACAAGAATTATTTGAACTATTTGAAAAATAAAAGCATCAGCTAAGTATTTTATGGAACACTATACGATGAACCTGACCCTCAAGGTCTGGAGACAAAAAAATAAAAAAGACAGAGGCGGCTTTGAAACCTATTCCGTCAGCGATATTTCTTCCGAAATGTCCTTTCTGGAAATGTTCGACGTCCTGAACGAGCGCCTGGTGAAGGAAGGCAAAGAGCCTATCGCTTTTGACCACGACTGCCGGGAAGGTATCTGCGGTATGTGTTCGATGTATATCAACGGCCGCCCTCATGGTCCCTGGGAAGGCACTACGACCTGTCAGCTGCATATGCGCGCTTTCAAGGACGGAGACACTATCGTGGTAGAACCCTGGAGGGCCAATGCTTTCCCGGTTGTCAAGGACCTGGTGGTCGACAGAGGCGCCTTCGACCGGATCATCCAGGCGGGCGGGTATATTTCCGTCAATACCGGGAATGCGGTCGACGCCAACGCCATCCCCATCGAGAAGGACAGCGCTGATGCCGCTTTTGCGGCTGCGGCCTGTATCGGCTGCGGAGCCTGCGTAGCGGCGTGTAAGAACAGCTCTGCGCTGCTCTTCCTCTCTGCCAAGGTCAGCCACCTGGCGTTGCTGCCGCAGGGTAATCCCGAGCGGAAGACGCGCGTCGTCGATATGATCGCCCAGATGGACAAGGAAGGTTTTGGCAGCTGTACCTCGACAGGGGCCTGCGAGGCGGTTTGCCCGAAGGAGATATCGATCACGAATATCGCCCGTCTGAACGCTGAGTACGGCCGTTCGGGCTTGACGACCGACAAATAGCTGAAACAGCGGAGGTTGAGTCTCCTGAAATAGTTGAGAGCCGGACCGGGTTTTTCCCCGGTACCGGCTTCTTTTTTATGGGTAAATGATTGTACCTTTGCGCCCATGATTAGAGTGAACAACGTCACCCTTTCCTTTGGAAAACGGGTATTATTCGATGAGGTCAATCTTACTTTTACAAAAGGCAATTGTTACGGGGTGATAGGCGCCAACGGGGCCGGAAAATCCACTTTTCTCAAGATCCTTTCGGGGGAGGTAGAGCCTACCAAAGGAGCGATCGAGATCGCGCCTGGACAGCGTATGGCCGTGCTGAACCAGAACCACTTTGCCTTCGATGAAAGTACCGTGCTGAATTCAGTGCTGATGGGACACCAGAAGATGTGGAAGGTGATGCAGGAGCGGGACGAAATATACGCCAAGGCGGATTTTTCCGAAGAGGACGGTCTCAGGGCCGGTGAGCTGGAGGGAGAGTTTGGAGAAATGGGAGGATATACCGCGGAAAGCGACGCTGCTGCGCTGCTGAGCGACCTCGGGGTAAAAGAGTCTGTACACGGTTCGCTGATGAAGGAGCTGTCCGGTGCGCTCAAGGTGCGTGTATTGCTGGCGCAGGCGCTGTTCGGAAACCCGGACATCCTCATCCTGGACGAACCTACCAATGACCTGGACGTTGAGACCATCAACTGGCTGGAGAACTTCCTGGCCGACTACGAGAATATTGTGATCGTTGTATCCCACGACCGTCACTTCCTCGACGCCGTGTGTACGCATGTGGCCGATGTGGACCGCCAGAAGATCAAGATATTTACCGGCAACTATACATTCTGGTATGAATCGTCCCAGCTGATGGCGCGTCAGCTCTCGGACAAGAACAAGAAAATGGAAGACAAGCGCGCAGCCCTCCTGGAGTTCATTGCGCGGTTCTCCGCCAATGCGAGTAAGTCCAAACAGGCGACCTCCCGTAAGAAGGCCCTGGAAAAGCTCACCATCGAGGAGATCGAGCCTTCCAACCGCCGCTATCCAGGGATCATTTTCAAGCAGCTGCGTGAAGTGGGCAACCAGATCCTCAACATCGAAAAGCTGTCCAAGACCGCCGAAGACGGACGGACGCTGTTCGCCAATGTGACCTTCAGTGTCAACAAAGGGGACAAGATCGCGTTTGTCAGCAAGGACCATCTGGCGCTGACCAGCTTCTTCGATATCATCAACGGCGAACAGTCGGCGGACGGCGGTAAGATCGAGTGGGGCACCACGGTCTCCAAGGCCTACCTGCCGAACGACAATACCAAATATTTCCAGGGGAAGGATATCAATCTGATGGACTGGCTGAGGCAGTACGTTCCGCCGCACGTCACCGATGTGGACGAGCCCTTCCTTCGCGGCTTCCTCGGGAAGATGCTGTTCAGCGGCGATGAGGTGCTGAAGCATACGAAAGTGTTGTCCGGAGGTGAAAAGGTCCGCTGTATGCTCAGCCGGATGATGCTGCAGGACCCAAATGTCGTCGTCCTCGACGAGCCGACCAACCACCTCGATCTGGAGTCTATCCAGGCCTTCAACGAAAGCATGAGCAATTTCAAGGGGATCGTCCTGCTGACGTCCCATGACCATACCTTCTTACAGACCGTGGCCAACCGGGTGATCGAGCTGACGCCGGGGGGGATCATCGACCGCCTGATGTCCTTCGACGAATACCTGGAGGATGCGCGCGTAAAACAGCTTCGGGAAGAGCTATATCCCAGGGCAGTGCTGGCCTAGTACGGCCAACTTCCTGCTGAAAACCCGGCCCCTGAAGGCCGGGTTTTCCGTTTGCGGGCGATTGCGCCGGGCAGCGGCGTAAAGAAGACACCTAACATCCTGATTTTGTCGTATTTGATACAATAAAAACCGAATTTTGAGCATTATTGTCAGGAGGCCCCGGAAGGCCCCGGATCCATTGATGAACGAGATGGACCGAGGGACGACGGTCCACCGAAGTTCAAACAAAGGACAGACATTAGCGCTTTGCCGGAGATGCGCTAATTTTTGTAAAGCGCATCTCCGGTACATTTACGAAAAACCGCGGTTGTTGATCAAAAGGCTGCTTATACTGGTGCTGTTTTGGGGTGGGGCCTTCTTCGCCGTGATGCCTCAGCAGCTGCCGGGTAGGATGCCGGTTGTGGGGGTGAAGGACACGGTTCCGGCAAGGGATACGGTTCCGCCGGTTGCCGGCCGGAGTGACACGACGGCGGTTAAATCAACACAGGATTCGGCCCAAAAGGACACAGTTCTCAAGCCCAAAGTGGACACCGTTCCTCTTACTGACTCTCTCAAAAAAGCCATTGATAGCATTCGTCACTACCAGGACAGCCTGAAAAAAGCCGATACTGTATTATCCGCAGCGGCCCAGCTACGCCAGATCGACTCATTTAACGCCCACGCCGACGTTCCGGTGGACTCGGTCAAGCTAAGGCTGGACTCGATGTTGAATGCCGCGGGCAATGTCAGGGGCCAGGTGCCGGGACGGCCGGGAGTTGCCGGGACCCTGCCCAGACAATCCAATCCGGGGTATGCGCCCTCGATGGGAGGGGGAAATGCTCCGGGTGGCGCCAATCCCCCCGCGGGCGGGGCCGTGCCGAATGTGGGGCATATCCGGCCGGGGGCTAATTCCGGGCGCAAGCCGGGAGCCACCCCATCCCTGTCCAACCTTCATCGCAAGTACGTGCCCGTTCGCGACGGGAAGATACCGATCGACTCCCTGAGCGTGATACCCGGCGCTTTCTTCGTAAAAGGCGTCAGCGACAGCGCCTTTGTCCTTGACTGGGTCAACTCGGCGCTGGTGTGGAAACATCCGCCCGCCGGCATGGACAGCGTCCTTGTCACCTACCGCACCTTTCCCTATCGGATGAACGCGGTGGCGCGACGTTTCAACTACGACAGCATCCAGAACTATTTCCTCGTCCGGCCTTATGACAAACAGCGGGACGGATCGGATGGCAGCGATAATTTCTTCAGCTTTGGCAACATTACCTATAACGGCAGCTTTGGACGGAGCATAACATTCGGGAACAACCAGGACGCCGTGGTCACCTCCAATCTCAACCTGCAGATCAGCGGCTATCTGGCAGACAGCATCCAGATATCGGCTGCTATAACCGACAACAACATCCCTATCCAGCCGGACGGGACCACCGCCGATCTCAACGAATTCGACAAGATATTCCTGCAGTTCAAAAAGAAGAACTGGGCCCTTACCATGGGTGATATCGACCTGCGACAGAACCAGAACTATTTCCTCAATTTCTACAAACGGATGCAGGGTGCGTCCTTCGAGACCACCCAGCAGATAGATGCGACGACCACGAACAAGACCCTGGTCAGCGCCGCCATTGCCAAGGGAAAGTTCACCCGCAATATCTTCCAGGGACAGGAAGGTAACCAGGGGCCCTACAAGCTGCAGGGCGCCAACGGCGAGCTCTATTTCATTGTGCTCGCGGGAACGGAAAAGGTATTTATCGACGGACAATTGATGCAGCGGGGCGAGGACCAGGACTACGTGATCAACTACAATACGGGCGAGATAACGTTCACGCCTAACCGTATGATAACGCAGGATAAGCGTATACAGGTAGAGTTCGAGTATGCGGACCGCAACTACCTTAACATGAACATGTACCTGTATGACGAGGCCAATTTCAACAACAACCTGAAGGTCCGTGTGGGGTTATTCAGCAACAGCGACTCGAGGAATTCGCCCATCAATCAAACGCTGACGCCGGATCAGAATAAATTCCTGGCCAAGCTGGGAGACAGCATCAATCGCGCCTTCTACCCGGTCGCAAACATCGACACCTTCGCCGCGGGGAAGGTGCTGTACCGGCGGGTGGATACCACGTATAAGAATGCGGCCGGGCAGACCGTGCATGACTCAGCCTATGTCTTTTCGACGGATGGCTCCAACACCCTCTATAGCCTGTCATTCGCGAACGTTGGGCAGGGCTATGGCAACTATATTCCCGACCTGAACGGCGTCAATGGCAGCGTCTTCATCTGGGTGGCGCCTGTCAATGGTGTAATGCAGGGATCGTACGAGGCCGCGCAATTCCTGGTAACGCCCAAGACCCAAACGATCATGACCGTAGGGGCGGACTATGCGATGAACAAAAATACTACGGTGACGGCAGAGGTCGCCAAGAGTCACTATGACGTGAATACGCTTTCGACCATCGATAAAGGAAACGACGATGGCTATGCGGCCCGATTCCTCTTCAAGAATGTCAAGCCGCTGGGGACCGCTGAAAAGGGTCTGCAGCTGACCTCCGGACTGGGATATGAGTACGTGCAGAAGACGTTCAACCCGATCGAACGGCTGCGGGCGCCCGAGTTCACGAGGGACTGGGGGCTGACCTTAGGCGTCAACCCCGCTGACGAGCGAATCTATAACGCCAATCTGCAGCTCAACGACAAGAAGCTGAATTCTATCAAATACGACCTGTCGCGATACGAACGCGGGGATGGTTTTACCGGCACCCGCAACATCCTCAGTCACCACCAGGCCTGGCGGGGCTGGACGGTCACCGATCAATTAAGCGTGACCACCAGTGACAGCGGTCAGATCTCGGGGCTCTACCTGCGGCCGTCTGTTGACCTTTCCAAGAGGCTGTCCTTCCTGAAGAATTACGTGGTGGGGGCGAACTATTCCCTGGAGCGCAATAAGCAAATGGATAAAAAGGCGGACAGTGTCACGAATACGAGTTTCGAGTTCAACACCTGGTCGGTCTACCTGAAGTCTCCGGAGAAGAACCCCAATCACTGGGGGATGACCTTTATGACCCGGGAAAATTCCTATCCGTACGGCAGGAGCCTGATCAGGGGCGACCGCAGCAGGAACTTCAATCTGTATGCGGACTTCCTGAAGAACCCACACCACCAGTTCCATCTCAATGCTACGTATCGCAGCCTGCAGATCCTCGACAGCGCGATCACCACCCAGACGTCGGACAACAGCATACTGGGCCGGGCGGAGTATTTAGTCAACGAGTGGAAGGGGTTCCTGCGCGGGAATGCGCTTTATGAAGTGGGCTCCGGTCAGCAGCAGAAACTGAACTTTACCTATCTGCAGGTGCCCGCGGGAACGGGGCAGTATGCCTGGATCGACTACAACAACGACGGCATCCAGCAGCTGAGCGAGTTCGTCCTGGCACAGTTCCAGGACCAGGCGCAGTATATCCGCGTATATACGCCGACGAACGAATACGTCCGGGCTACCTATACCACACTCAACTACAGCGTAACGCTGACGCCAAAATCGATCATCGGGTCAAAAGGCCGGGGTTTAGCCCGGGTGCTTTCGAGAATGACCCTGCAGTCCTCTATGCAGCTGACCCAGAAACAGCAGGCCCGGGGGCTGCTCCAGTGGAATCCATTCAAGTCTCCACTTGACGATACGGCCCTGATCACGCGCACCCAGATAATGGTCAACACCCTGTCCTTTAACCGGCAGGACCCGCGCTGGGGCTTCGATCTCAGCAATACCCGCAACGGGGCGAAAAGCCTGCTCACGTATGGCTATGAAACGAGACAGACCAATGAATGGTCGCTCCGCACCAGGCTGAATATGAACAAATCCATCGCGTTGACGACAGTATATCGCCAGGGCATCAACCAGCTGAACAATTCCAGCTCGAATTTCGACAGCAGCAATTATGACCTGAAGCAATTCTCGATCGAGCCAGGGTTGACCTATACGCGAAAGTCCAATCTCAGGATAGGCTTGGGGTACCGGCTGACAGCCAAGCAGAACTCCCTGCAATGGGGCGGGCAGAAGTATACGGCTACGGCGTTGAATACCGATTTTAAATACAATATCCTGCAGAGTACGTCTATACAGGGGAAGTTTACCGTGAGCTCGATCGTCTATACGTCCGCGGCGGGCAAGCCAAGTACGACGTCTGCGGTCTCGTATACGATACTGGAGGGACTGATGCCCGGCAAAAACTATCTATGGAACCTTGACCTGACCAAGCGGCTGGGCAATAGCCTCGAGCTGAGTCTGCAATACGAGGGACGTAAGGCAGGGGAGACGAGGATCATTCATACTGGACGGGCGGCGCTGCGGGCGCTGCTGTGATGAGGATATTCTCTAAAGCGAAAACCGGGAGCTTCGTCCCGGCTTTCGCAAAATATCTTAATTGTCCTTCGGACGGACGACCCGTGGTCGACCTAGCCGAAAATGCCACCTTTCTTCAGCTCGCGGGTGCCTTCGCCGATCTTGAATCCATTGTGATAGATCTCGATCTTGTAGTTACCCTTCTGGAATTCGCTGTTTTGTTTCCAGGCGAACTGAACAGATTTGGACTTGCCGGATTCGAAGTCTACAGGAACTTTGGCTGTGTAGATCTTGTCGCCATCGTCACGTGTGGTGAAGTTGCCCGAACCCAGTGCAGGTACGGAGATGGGCTTGCCATCGGGGCCGGTGATGCAAACGTATACGTCGGTCTGGCCGGTCTGTGCGATGCGGTTAGCTACGTCGAAGCCGATAACCAGCTTGTTAACCCTTCTTGCAGTGGAAGTTTCCTTGTCCTTGCCGTCTTTTCTCTCGTGCATCGGAGTGATGGAGATGTTGGAAGCATTCAGGGTAGAAGCGATATCAACTTTCTTTTCCAGATCCTGCTTGGCAGCGGTCGTGGTGGTCAGGTCGTTGGTGAGCTTCTCCTTATCCTGGGTCAGCTGCTGCTTGTCGCTGGTCAGCTGCTGGTTGTCCTGGGTGAGCTGAGCTACCTGCTGTTCGAGGTTGCCGATCTTGTCGTTCAGCTCCTTGATCAGGTCTTCAGCTTTTTTCTTTTCTGCTTCGGTGATGTGTTCCTTCTTGAGGATGTCGCGGATCCGGCCTTTCAGCTTGGCGATCTCGGTGTTGCCTTCGTTCATCTGAGCGGTCAGCTTGTTGTTGGTGCCAGTCAGTGAATCCAGGCGTACGAGAGCGTCGTCGAAATTCTTCTGGAGCTGTCCTTTTTCGTCTGTTACTTTAGATATCTGCGCTTGTTGTTGGGTCTGAACCTGTTCTTGTTTGTTGTTATTCCAGAGCAAATAGCCCCAGGTGCCGAGGAAACCGGCTGCCAGCAACCCGATTACCAGATTTTTATAATCTTTTTTAGGAGGTTGACTTTGAGGTGTAGCTGAGGGATAGTTGGTTGTCGTACTCATAGCTTATGTTTTTTTTTACAAAAGTTATAAAATGCTTTTTTTGTTTGTTGATCTAACCGCGGATTGCGGTTACACAAGGAGCTAGTCTAAAACCGTGCCAAACTCATTTTTATTGTGTTGAGTCGCTGATTTATAAAGTTTTATGTAAATTTGCCGCATTAAATGTCCGAAACATGTCTGTTGAAAAGATTCTCGGTGACTGGAAAAAAATGAAATTCAAGCCCGTGTATTGGCTGGAGGGCGAGGAAGAATTTTATATCGATCAGATCGTCAATTACGCCGAGCATAAGATACTGACAGAGGCGGAGGCCGGTTTTAATTTAACCGTCTTCTACGGCAAGGATGCGGACTGGACGGCCGTCATCAATGCCTGCCGGCGTTATCCCATGTTCTCCGAAAGACAGGTCGTGCTGTTAAAGGAAGCCCAGCAGATGAGAGATATCGACAAGCTCGAGGCTTATATCGACAAGCCGCTGACCTCTACGATTTTTGTAGTAGCCTATAAGGAGAAGAAGGTGGATGGAAGGAGCAAGCTGGCGAAAATGCTGAAGGAGAAGGCCGAGCTGTATACGACGAAGAAGCTCTACGACAACCAGCTTCCTGACTGGACCAGCGAGCTGATCCGCTCGAAGGGATACGAGATCACGCAGAAGGCGTTGCTGCTGCTGGTCGACCATATCGGCAACGACCTGAGCCGTATCAACAACGAGATCGAAAAACTTCTGGTCAACCTTTCAGGACGGAAGAATATAACCGAGGACGACATCGAACGCTATGTCGGTGTGAGCAAGGAATACAATGTGTTCGAATTACAGGATGCATTTGCAAAGAAGGACCGGGTGAAGGCGATCCGGATCATCCAGTATTTCGAAAGTAATCCCAAGGCGGGGCCCATCCAGCTGATCCTTCCTTCCATCTATAATTTCTTCAGCAAGGCCTATATGATCTTCGGGCAGACGTCAAGGGACGAGAAGAGCGTGGCCGCTGCAATAGGAGTAAATCCCTTCTTTGTAAAGGACTACCTGGCGGCGGTGCGGAACTACAACTATGAAGGTATCGAGAACGGTCTGTTGCTGCTGCACGCCTACAACCTGAAAAGTGTCGGGGTGGGCAGCGCCGGTACGGAGGATGCCTCGTTGCTGAAGGAGCTTGTTGTAAAGGTGATGGCGTGAACCCTCCTGCGTGGAGTAAATCAACAGAGCTGGGTGGATCACGGGAGTCGCGAGAACCGTGAGCCGGTTCCCGCCTAGCCCAGCGCCAGCAGCGTATCTTCCCTGTCCTTCCCCAGCTGTATTTTCAGCGCTTCGAGCCCGTCGAACTTTACTTCGTCGCGGAGCCATTTCCGGACAAAGACGCGCAGCTCGCGGCCATAGATGTCTTCATCAAAATCAAACAGGTTCACTTCGATGGTGCGGACCTTTCCGCCGACCGTCGGGCGGATGCCGATGCTCATCATGCCTTTCAGCCGGGGCGCGTCGAACAGGCTGCCCCCGGTGGTCGCGTCCACGGGCAGGAGCGTTGCTTCCACTGCGTAGATGCCGTCGGCAGGGATCAGCTTTTCGGGGTTGGTCACCTGAAGATTGGCGGTGGGGTAGCCCAGTTTCCGGCCGATCTGGTCGCCTTTTACTACGGTGCCGGAGAAGAAAAAGGGGTATCCCAGCAGCTGGTTGGCCGTGATGATATCGCTTTGCTGTATCGCCTCGCGGATACGCGTCGAGCTGACAGATATCTCGTTGAGCAGGTGGACGGGTATTTCCTGGAGGTCGAAGTTCTTTTTTTCGCTGTATTCCTCCAGCAGGTGATAGTCACCCAGGCGGCCTTTGCCAAAACGGTGGTCATAGCCGATGATGACCGTATGGGGATGGAATCGGGCTATCAGGAAGTCCGTTATATATTCTTCTGCGGTCATTTGAGAAAAGGCTTCGGTAAAGGGCACAATGACCAGGTGGTCGATGCCTTGCCAGGAAAGGAGCTGGATCTTTTCTTCGAGGGTGTTGATGAGCCTGATCTCTTCGCTGCCCCCTTTTACGACCTTTCGGGGATGAGGATAGAAGGTTATGATCACGGTCTCCCCGTCGATGCGGACCGCTTCCTGCCTCAGCTGTTCGAGGATCCGGGCGTGCCCGGTGTGAACGCCGTCAAAAGTTCCTATCGTTATAACAGCCCGCCGGAATGTAGGGAGTTGATCGGTATGATGATAGATGCGCATGGGGCGTAAAATTAAAGGATTTATGCTTTACCTTTGCGGCCTATGTCACTGTACGCCCAACGCGGTGTTTCCGCTCAGAAAGAAGAAGTTCACCAGGCAACCGAAAAACTGGACAAGGGGCTTTACCCGAATGCATTTTGCAAGATATATCCCGACTATCTGGGAGGCGATCCGGCCTGGGTGAATCTTATGCATGCGGACGGAGCGGGTACAAAGAGCATTCTGGCGTATCTATACTGGAAAGAGACCGGGGATAGCTCGGTCTGGAAGGGGATCGCCAAAGACGCCATTGCCATGAACCTCGATGACCTCCTTTGCGTGGGCATATATGATAACCTGCTGTTCTCTTCCACGATCGACCGGAACAAGCGGAATATTCCGGGCGAGGTGCTTTCCAGTATTATCAACGGTTCGCAGGAGTTCTTCGACGAGCTGAAGGGCTTTGGGGTGGGCATTCAGTACCTGGGTGGAGAGACAGCGGATGTAGGGGACGTGGTCCGGACCATCGCAGTCAACGGGACGATGACCGCCCGCTGGCCAAAGGACAGGTTGGTGACGAATGATAAAATTACAGCGGGGGATGTGATCGTTGGTTTTGCCAGCTTTGGCCAGTCGACCTATGAGCGGGAGTACAACAGCGGCATTGGCAGCAACGGGCTGACCAGCGCCCGTCATGATATGCTGCACAAGACATACGGGGCTCGGTTTCACGAGTCATTTGATACCACACTGGATGAGAATGTCGTGTATATTGGCCCGCATCGTATGACCGATCCGATCGATGTTGTTGTTCATACCGGAGGGGGGGCCACCGAGACCCGGACCACGGATATCGGGCACCTGCTGCTGAGTCCGACGAGGACCTATGCGCCGCTGCTGCGTAGGCTGCTGACCGAGCAGTTCGATCACATACATGGGTTGATCCACTGCAGTGGCGGCGGACAGACCAAGTGTATGAAATACCTGCCGGGCAATTTCAGGATCATAAAGGACAATCTGTTCGAGCCGCCTGTCATTTTCAAGCAGATACAGCAGGCATCCGGCTCCGATGACCGGGAGATGTACGAGGTATTTAATATGGGTCACCGGCTGGAGGTGTTTACTGATGCGGCGAATGCGGAGGCGATGATGCAACTGGGGAAGGAATTCAACATCGATACGCAGATAGTAGGGCGTGTGGAAGCGGCGGAACAGAAAAGTCTTCGCCTTGTAGTGGGTGGGAAAGATATAATTTATTGATAGTGAGAATTTTGAGAGACTGGTGTTTTTGGATTGAACTTTTTGATCTCAGCAACTGTTAATAAAGATCTAACAACGTACCTGCTTCTATCTGTAAAGGACATAGGATAATTGGAAAAGGCCATTTGAATTCTGGATTTTCTCCGGAAATCAAAAAAAAGATTAAAATTCATTCATTTTAATCCACAACGCTATGAATTTCCAGATTCTATAACTATTTTCGCAAACGGTTCTGGACGGATTGACATTAAATTATTTCTATATCTTTTTTGCCCTTTCCGCGAACTCCCCTGGTTTTGTAGTGTTATAATGAGGTAAGTACCCAATAGCTAAAAAGCCGCAGATTTTGTCATTTTTTTTATTTATTATTTGATATGAGGCAACTTAAGATTGCTACACAGATTACTAACCGTGATTCCCAGGCGGTTGAGAAGTATTTGCAAGAGATCTCCAAGATCCCGATGATCACTCCTGAAGAGGAGACGGTCCTCGCTCAGCGGATCAAAATGGGAGATCAGAAGGCCCTTGACAAGCTGGTGCAAGCCAACTTGCGTTTTGTGGTCTCCGTTGCAAAGCAGTATCAGCACCAGGGGTTATCACTGAGTGATTTGATCAACGAGGGTAACCTCGGCTTAATTAAAGCGGCACAACGCTTTGATGAAACCAAAGGTTTCAAGTTTATTTCATACGCGGTATGGTGGATCCGCCAGTCCATCTTACAGGCGTTGGCAGAGCAGGGCAGACTGGTCCGCCTGCCTCAAAACAAAATTGGCACCTACAACAAGGCTAATAAGGCCTACATGGCTTTCGAACAGGAACACGAACGGGAGCCGAGTACGGAAGAATTAGCCGAATTACTGGAAATGAGTGAGACGGAGATCAACAACATTTTCCAGAGCAATACCCGTCACAGCTCGCTGGATGCTCCGGTACACGAAGCAGAAGACGTAGCGATGGGCGATTTGCTGGAAGGTGGTGATGAGACGGACGATGACGTTATGAAGGATTCTTTACGCGCCGAAATTCGCCGTGTGCTCAAGTCACTGAGTCCGCGCGAAGCGGAGATCGTCAATGCGTATTTCGGACTGGACGGCGAAAATGGGGTTACCATCGAGCAGATCGGCCAGAAGTACGACCTGACCAAGGAGCGTATCCGCCAGATCAAAGAAAGGGCGATCAAACGCCTGCAGAAAGCACGTTATAGCAATGCGCTGAAAGCATACCTGGGTTAATCCCACCACTTATTTTGAGCAAAAAATTCAGTCCCGGTCATTTGGCCGGGACTTTTTGTTGAGCTGGGATCGGCGGCCCCGGCCAGTTGACGGTGGTGGTGCGGCGGCGGCTTCCCTGAAGTGGCGGCTTCTCTAACATCTTATTCACACTTGGGGGCGAGGTCGCTCAAATGACATTAAAATACTGATTTACTCATTATCTTCGTTGGCTTTATAAGAGGCCCTGGAAGGGACTCGTCCGAAGGACAATCATTAGCGCTTTGCTGGAAATACGCTAATTTTTATCAAGGCGTATTTCCAGCACATAATAAATGACAAGCATAGTATGGATCAAAAAGCAAGTGAGAAAGTACATTGTCTGATCATAGGTTCGGGTCCTGCAGGATATACGGCAGCGGTCTATGCTGCGCGTGCTAACCTCAAACCCGTATTGTACCAGGGTATTCAGCCCGGCGGACAGCTGACCATCACTACGGAAGTGGAGAACTACCCGGGCTATCCGGACGGCGTCCAGGGGCCTGAAATGATGGTGCATTTTGAAAAGCAGGCGGCCCGGATGGGCGCAGATATACGGTACGGACTGGCGACGAAGGTGGATTTTTCCGTTCGCCCCTTTAAGGTCTGGATCGACGAGGAAAAGCTGGTTGAGGCTGACGCGGTGATCATCGCAACGGGCGCCAGCGCCAAATGGCTGGGGCTGGAGAGCGAACAGCGGCTCAACGGATATGGCGTCAGCGCGTGCGCTGTCTGCGACGGATTTTTCTTCCGGGGAAAAGAAGTGGCGATCATCGGCGCCGGGGATACCGCGGCGGAGGAAGCGCTCTATCTGTCGAAGCTCGCTACGAATGTGCACATGCTGGTACGCAGCGACAAGATGCGGGCGTCCCGGGTCATGCAGGAAAGAGTACAGCAGAGTCCCAATATCAAGGTCTACTGGAACAGCGAGGCCGACGAAGTGCTGGGCGAGAGCCGGGTCGACGGCCTGCGGATACGGAATAACAAATCAGGAGAGAAGCAGGTCGTGCCGATCAGCGGATTCTTTGTGGCGATCGGCCACCAGCCCAATTCGGCCATATTCAGCGAATTCCTTGACCTGGATGAGGCGGGATATATCAAGACTACGCCAGGGACGAGCAGAACGAACGTGGAAGGCGTTTTCGCGGCAGGTGACGTACAGGATAAGATCTACCGGCAGGCAGTGACTGCAGCCGGCAGCGGCTGTATGGCGGCGCTGGATGCGGAAAGATGGCTTACGGCCGAAGGACTGGCCTAAAAACAGGAGACCCTTAAAGGACTCCGGCATACATGACCATGGTAACTGTCCAATTACATAAACTGATCTTTTCCGGCCGGCACGGCGTCTTCAAGGAAGAGCTGGCGACGGGGAATACCTTCGAGGTAAACCTTGATGTCACCTACGACGAGAACGACCAGCCTTTTGAAAGCCTGGGGACAATTGTGAACTATGTGACGCTCTTCGATATTGTGAAAGAGCGGATGCATCAGCCTTCGCCGTTGCTGGAGAAGATCGCCGACGAGATCATCGCGCGGATCAAAGCGCACTATCCCTTTCTTCGGGAAGTTGTACTTTCTATTTACAAACTGCAGGCGCCAATCGGGAATTTCCAGGGTAAAGCCGGGATGACGTTGCACAAGAAGTTTAACAATTAGATCGGGGCTGTCGGCCAACCATCGGCTGCCGGATTACCGTTCTAATTGTATGACCCGATCGAGACCTGCGCTATTCCTTTTTCTTCCGATAGTCCTCTGCGCGCCCTTCATCGCCTACACACAGGACGTAGCTGCTCTGCTGCGACAGGCTACCCAGCTGGAAGCCCAGTTCCGTGAGGAGGAGGCTTTGCCGGTATACCAGGAGGTCCTTCACAGGCAGCCGGACCAGGTGTTGGCTTTGTGCCGGTGCAGCGACCTCTGCTGTCGCATCGGCAACCGCCAGACGGACAAAGACAAAAAGGTTGCCTATTTCAAAGAGGGCAATGCCTATGCGCGTTCGGCCTGGCGCCTCGATTCCACCAACAGCGAGGTGAATATCGTCATGGCCTTCTCGCTGGCCCGTATGGCGCTGATACAAAGCGGTAAGGAAAGGATAACTACGGCGAAAGATATCAAGCGGTACGCCGAGAATGCGATAAGATACGATCCAAAGAATTATAAGGCCTGGCATATCCTGGGTCGCTGGAACTACGAGGTCAGCAATCTTAACCCTGTCGAACGCTTTTTTGCGCGTTTGTTCTATGGCGCCCTGCCGGAAGCTTCGCTGGGCGATGCGATCGCCAGCTATGAGAAGAGCAAGGTCCTGAAGCCGGATTTTATGCTCAACTACTATGAGCTGGCCCGTTGCTATCGCAGGGATGGCCAGAAAGACAAGGCCATCCGGTTGCTCCGTCAAATGGATGCGCTAAGGGATGAGATGTACGACGACCATCAGATAAGACAGCAGGGGCGTGAATTATTAAAAGAGCTGGAAGAATGACGCACCGCTCCCGTGGTATCAGACCACTTTCCCCTTCCATTTCCCGCTGCGGATATACAAGTACGATTGAGTAAAGATCGACAGCCAGTACACCCATTCGGACAGCCAGCCCGCCACGAGGGACATATGCCAGCGTTCCAGCACGAGGTAGATATAGCAGCAGTAAAAGACAATGGTGACGAACTCGATGAGCAGGTTGATGCGGGTATTGCCTGTTCCCGTAACGGCATTGAGCCAGACAACGGAGAAGGACATGAGTATAAGGGCGGTGGAAACGACCCGGATGACGGGTATTGCCGCGGTGGTAAAGGCGGCGTCCTGGCCGTATACCGAAAGAAAGAGGCCCGGAAATAGATTCAATAATATGGCGATGACGACCGAGACGGAGGTGCTCAGGAGAATAATCTTTTTGATCAGCTCCCTCACCCGGTCCTCCAGTCCCTGGCCGATGATATTGCTCACCATCGCATTGGTGGTAGAGGCAAAGGCCCAGGTGAAGACGCCGAAGAGGCCGAAGATATTCCGCATGGTATTGCTGATGGCCAGCGCCTGCAGGCCGTGGTGCTCGATCAGGATATAAAAGAAGACCCAGCTGGTGATACTGATCGTATACTGGAATACGAGGGGAGAGGACTGTACCAGGATGAGCCGGATATTTTTCGGGTCGAACTTCCAGTGGCGGTACAGCTGCAGCTCGCGGCTGATCCCTTTGTTGTGGATGACCAGGAATACGACTCCCATGCCCGCAGCTTCTGCGAAGATCGACGAGAAGGCTGCCCCGTTGAAACCCATGGTGGGCAGGCCGAAATGGCCAAAGATAAGGCCATAGTCCAGTACGATGTTGACGATGGTCTCTGCCAAAGTGCCGTAGACGAGGAATTTGCTCTGGTTGGTGCCCACGAGCAGGGCATTGCGCATCTGATACACATAGAGGAAGGGCAGGCCCCAGATGCGGATGCGCAGGAAGTCGATGGACTGTCGTCTCAGCTGTTCGGAATGCAGGGAAAAGGAGAGTATCCAGGGCGCCAGGAAATAGGTAATGAGTATCCCTGTGGCGGCCAGGGCGAGGCTGATGAGCAGGCCCTGGGAAAAGAGCTTACCGATCTCTTCGATCCGGCCTTCACCCGCGCGACGCGAGATCAGGGCCTGCAGGCCATTGTTGAGCCCTCCGCCCATGACCGCGAATAGCAGATAGTAAACGCCTGTAATGCCGGCGGCGGACAGGGCATCGCCGGCCTGGTCGAGGTGGCCAAGGAAGATGTTATTAGTAATAAAATTTATCTGAGGCACGAGAATGGACAAGCTGATCGGCAATGCCATGCGCAGGATGTCTCCGTTGGTGATGGAGACCTTGTATGATTTGGTGGTGGTGCTTACCATGGTTGGAGTGGAAAATTAGTAGTATTATTGCACGGGAGCCGCGGTACGCGGCTCGGCCGATAGGCCCGACATTAGCCGTTTGCGAAAATAGGGGTATTTTTTTAGGAGCCCTATTTTCGCACATTTATAGAATAGAATATGCTTAAGCCAGCCTTCCAGATAGCAATAGCGGATATCTCTGACGAGGAAATGCTCCAGTCACGCCTACTCGTAGAAGTTAACCCCAATGCATTCACCTACGTTCTGCTCAACCAGCGGAATATGAGTCCCCTCGTGGTAAAATATTTCCAGCTGGAGCCGAGCCGCGAGGTGCCATTGACGGAGACCCTGCGCGAGATCCTGGAGGAAGACGATCTGCTGAAGCGTCCCGTAAAGGAGACGCTGCTGGTCTATAATTTTCCGGAAAGCAGCCTGGTCCCCGAAACTGTATTCGTGTCGGACACCAACCGGGACATCATCGATACGCTGCACGGAAATCTTCAGAAAGGTCTTATCCTGACTGAAAAAATTCCCTGGTGGGAGCTGTTCAACGTCTACCGGATCTCTCCCGATCTGCACCAACTGATGCAGCAATCGTTTACAGCGGGGAAGTACTGGCACTACTATAGTCTGCTGCTGAAAAGCTATAAGATGTTCGATTCGTCAGGCGCGGAAGACTGTCTGAAGGTGATCTTTTATGCCGATAAGATGGTGGCCCTGGTCATCCGGGGCGGGAAGGTACACCTGATGCAGACCTTTTCCTACCATGACACCCGGGATGTGGCCTATCATTTGCTGAATTGCTGTCAGCAGCTGGGGCTGGATCAGTCAGCTGTCCGGGTCCTGGTTGGCGGGCTGATCGACCGGCAGTCGGCGCTGAGCACCGAGCTGCACAAATATTTTCTGAAAGTGAATTTTGAGGAGATCGACGAGAGCATCAAGGTCACTGACGAGCTGAAAGAGCTGCCCTTGCACTATTTTTCATCCATTCTGAAAATGGCCGTATGCGCATAATCGGAGGCGAGCTGGGGGGAAGGCGGGTGAATCCGCCGGCGAAAATGCCGCACACCCGGCCTACTACCGATATTGCCAAAGAGGGGTTGTTCAATATCCTGGAGAACAACCTGGACCTGTCCGGCCTGAAGACCCTCGATCTGTTCGGGGGAACGGGAAGCATCAGCTACGAGCTGGCTTCGCGGGGCGTACGCGACCTGACTGTGGTGGAAAAGGACCCGGCTATGTTCGCCTTTATTCAGAAGAATGCCGGGGCGCTGGGGCTTTCCGACTATTACAAGGTAGTCAGAGTGGACGTTTTCAAATTCATCGAGCAGTGTACCACGACCTTTGATCTTGTCTTTGCCGGGCCGCCTTACGCGCTTGCGACGATCGACCAGCTGCCCGGTCTGGTCATTCCGCTTTTGAACCCCAAAGGTTGGTTCGTGCTGGAGCATACTCCGCGGAATGACTATAAGAAATATCCTTTCTACGTGACCGAGCGGCACTATGGCACGACGATCTTCTCGATCTTTGTAAAAAAAGATTGATCCCGTTATGCAACCTATTTTTATCACAGGAATTGGTACAGGTGTTGGAAAGACACTCGTCTCCGCCATCGTCACCGAGGCATTGGGGGGCCACTACTGGAAGCCGGTACAGGCAGGTTTTGACGAGGGCACAGACGCCGAATGGGTGAGGGAGCGCATCGGCAGTCAGCGAATATTCCCCGAGCTTTACCGGCTGAAGCTGGCGGCTTCACCGCATATCGCTGCAAGAGAGGAAGGGGTAGAGATCAGCCTCGACCGGATCGCTGCGGCTATGCCGGAGATACGTCCATTGATCGTGGAAGGGGCTGGCGGGCTGCTGGTGCCGTTGAACGACCTGCAATTCGTGCTCGACCTGATAAAGCGGTTGGACGCGACCGTGATCCTGGTCAGCCGCAACTACCTGGGCAGCATCAACCACTCGCTGCTGACGGCCGAGGTCTGCCGGATGCACGGGCTGCGGGTGGCAGGCTGGATATTCAATGACCAGTATTTGCACTATGAGCAGGAGATCGTGCGGTGGAGTGGTATTCCGCATCTCGGTTCGATACCGTTCGGGAGGCCTCCCAGTGTGGAGTTTGTGGCCGAACAGGCGGGAAAGATCAGGCCTGCTTTGCGGGAAGCCCTGGGGATAAAACAATAACTTTACGTAATGTATGAACTTTAACTTTCCATTGCTGAGGCCCATACGGATCCTTTTATTTCCTGTCTCGCTGTTGTATGGGCTCGTCGTGAAAGTCCGCAACTGGTGTTTTGACCGAAAGATACTGTCATCGACCGTTTTTAATCTGCCGATCATCTGTGTTGGGAATCTGGCTGTGGGCGGGACGGGGAAGTCGCCGATGGTCGAGCTGCTGATCCAGTCTCTCAGGTCCCGGTTCGCGGTGGCGGTCCTCAGCCGGGGATACAAACGGAAGACGAGGGGCTATGCCCTGGCGGGCGAGCAGACCACGGCCCTGGATATCGGAGACGAGCCGATGCAGTTCCACCGGAAATTCCCCGAAATAGCGGTGGCGGTGGGAGAGGAGCGGATCGTGGCGATCCCGCAGCTGCTGCATGACCGGCCGGAAACTGACGTCATCATCCTTGACGATGCCTTCCAGCACCGGGCAGTCAGGGCGGGGCTCAATATCCTGCTGACCGAATATTCGAACCTGTTCACGCGGGACTGGTGGCTGCCCAGCGGTGACCTGCGCGACGCACGGTCCAGCTATCGGCGGGCCGATATCGTCATCGTTACCAAGTGCCCGGAAGAACTTTCCGAAGAGGAGCGCCGGTCCATCGTGATCGAGATCGACCTGCAGTCCCACCAGCAGATATTTTTTACGTCGATCTGTTATGGGGAGCCGTACCGGATCACCGATGCGACAGCCCTGACAAAGATCGATGACGGAGTGGAAGTTCTGCTGGTGACCGGCATCGCCAACCCCGCGCCGCTGAAACGCCGGCTGAACGATCAGGCCCGCACCTATTACGAGCTGGCTTATAGCGATCATCATATCTTCACTATCGATGATCTGAATACGATCATCCGGCGGTTTGACGGAATAGCCGCAGAAAACAAGATCATTCTCACGACGGAGAAAGACGCGGTGAGGTTGATCAAATTCAGGCAGGAACTGGAAGGCTGGCCCTTTTATGTACTGCCGATCACCCCCCGGTTTTTGTTCGGGGAGGAAAGTAAATTTTATGATTTAATCACTAAATTCATTACTGACTTTGAGGCCCTGGAAGGCACCGGATCCATTGACGAACGAGATGGACCGAGGAACGACGGTCCAACGAAGTTCTGACGGGGGCGGAGCCCCCGAACGAGACGCCCAACGGTGTTGGGTGATAAAGTTCACAATTTTTAACGTATTGCAGGATATGTGCTAGTTTTGGTAGAAGCATATCTCCTGCACACAAAGAGGAACAAGAAGATGAAAAACAAGAAGAAAACCAAAAATAAGAAGAAGAACGCCGTAGACGCGGCTAATTTATACAAGGGAAGACTTGACGTCACCCGCAGCGGCATGGGATTCGTGATCGTAGAAGGCCGGGACCAGGATATCCTGGTAAGACCTTCCGATTTCAATACGGCCCTGCACGGGGATGTCGTGAAAGTGAGAGTGGTCAATAATTCGGCCCGCAGCGGCAGGTGGCAGGGAGAAGTTGTCGAAGTGGTGGACAGGAAGCAGATGGAATTTCTCGGACATATCGAGATCAGCCAGTCTTTTGCTTTCTTTATCGCCGAGACCGACAAGCCGATGCCGGATATCTATGTGCCGCTGACGGCGCTCAACGGTGCTGTCAATAACGACAAGGTGATCGTCCGGATCGTGGAGTGGGAGAAGAATAAAAAGCCCCAGGGCGAGGTGGTCCAGGTCATGGATAAGACGAATGTGAACGACCTGGCGATGAAGGACATCCTTTTGGAAGCGGGCTTTCCAATCTTCTTCCCCGAGAAGGTGCAGGAGGAATCCGAGCGGTTGCCAGACCTGATCGCAGCATCAGAAATTGCCAACAGAAAGGACGTCCGCAGCATTCTGACCTTTACCATTGACCCGGTGGATGCGAAGGATTTTGACGATGCCATATCCATCCGAACGCTGGACAACGGCCTGCTGGAGATCGGCGTGCATATCGCCGATGTCAGTCACTATGTTGAACCGGAGACGGCACTCGATCAGGAAGCCTATACGAGGGCGACTTCCGTCTATCTCCCGGACAGGGTCAATCCGATGCTGCCGGAGCGCATCTCCAACGAGCTGTGTTCGCTGCGCCCGCACGAGGACAAGCTGACCTTCTCTGCCATCTTCCAGATGACGCCAAAGGGCGAGGTCAAAAAGACCTGGCTGGGCCGGACGGTCATCCACTCGGATCACCGGTTCACCTATGAGGAAGTGCAGGAGATCATCGAACAGAAGACGGGACTCCATGAGTCCGAGATATTATTGCTCAATGATATTGCCCAGCGCCTGCGGAAACAGCGGTTCAGGAAGGGGGCGATCAATTTTTCATCTACGGAAGTACGTTTCAAGCTGGATGAAAAGGGCAAACCAATTGGTATCATGGTGAAAGAGAGCAAGGAGTCACACCAGCTGGTAGAAGAGTTCATGCTGCTGGCCAATCGGGCAGTCGCAGAATTTGTCGGCAAGATCACCGTCAACAAGAAACCCATACCCTTTCCTTACCGGGTACACGATACGCCCGACAAGGAAAAGCTGCTGCCTTTTATGGAGTTTGCCAAAAAATACGGACATGTCTTCGACGTCTCATCGCCGCAGGCTATCGCCAGGTCTTTCAACCAGATGTTGCAGGATGTACAGGGCAAGCCGGAGCAGCATGTCCTGGAGCAGCTGGGCATCCGTACGATGGCCAAGGCGATCTATACGACAGAGAATATCGGGCACTACGGACTTGGATTCGAGCACTACTGTCATTTTACCAGTCCGATCCGCCGCTATCCGGATGTAATGGTTCACCGAATACTGCAGGAGTGCCTTGACAACAATATAATAATCGACAAAAAGCTGGAGGCCAAATGCCGGCATTCCAGCGAGCGCGAGCGGGCGGCGATGGAGAGCGAGCGGGCCGCCAACAAGTACAAGCAGGTGGAATACATGCAGGATTTCCTGGGTGAAGAGTTCGAGGGTGTGATCAGCGGCGTAGCATCGTTCGGTTTCTGGGTCGAGACGCTGGAGCACAAATGCGAGGGGCTGGTCAGCCTCAACAGCCTGATGGAGTTTGACGATTTTCGTCATATCGAGACCGACTATGCTTTGGTGGGAAGACGCAGCGGCCGGCGGTTTCGTATGGGCGACAAGGTGACGATCAAGGTCGTGTCCGCCAATTTGACGAAGAGACAGCTGGACTACGAATGGGTGATCACGGCCGGCGCCGCTGCGGTGACAGAGGCCCCGGTGGACACAGCGATCGGAGAGCCCGACGACGACTGGTCTTCGGAAAAGCCCGCAAGGAAGAGGGCAGCGCAAAGCAAAAAGTCCGGCCCCGGCAAAGGCCCCGGTGCGAAAAGCTCGCATGCCAAGGCCCCCAAAAAGACTGCCCGAAAGAAAAAGAAGTAGTAAGGCCCTGGAAGGGCGTTGTCCGAAGGACAATCATTAGTGCTTAGCCGAATATGCGCGCAGCACATGTTCGGCCGATAACAAAATAAGTATGTATACTTTCCAAGAACTGTCAACTGCATTCGCCGAAAGATTTGGCAACCCGCATTTTCCGACTCAGCCGGCCAGCCTGTACGAACCCGCCGATTATTTTCTCGGTTTGGGCGGCAAACGGATCCGACCCCTGCTGTGTCTGATGGGCAATGAGCTTTTTGGACCTATCGAAGAGGACGCCTGGCAGATGGCTAACGCTATCGAGCTTTTTCACAACTTCACCCTCATACACGACGACATCATGGACAAGGCTCCCCTGCGGCGCGGGAAGAAGACTGTCCATGAGAAATATGGCATTTCCACAGCGATCCTTTCGGGCGACGTGATGATGGTCGTAGGCTATGAATACATCAGCCGCATCCAATCCCCGCATATCCGGCGGATCCTTCATCTTTATAACCAGACGGCGATGCAGGTCTGTGAAGGGCAGCAGCTGGACATGGACTTCGAATCGAAAGAGCAGGTGACGATGGATGACTACCTGCAGATGATCGAGCTCAAGACCTCCGTGTTGCTGGCGGCCAGCCTGCAGATCGGTTGCATCCTTGGCGGCGCCGGTCTGAACAACCAGCAGACCCTCTACCAGCTGGGAAGGAATCTGGGGCTGGCCTTCCAGATACAGGACGACTATCTCGACTGTTATGGCGATGCTTCCAAGTTTGGCAAGCAGGTGGGAGGCGATATCGTCGCGGGGAAAAAGACCTTTTTACTGGTAAAGACCCTCGAGCTGGCTACGGAAGCGCAGCGGGCTGAGATCCGGAGGCTGCAGAAGGCGCCGGCAGCGGATAAGATCGGCGGGATGCTGCAGATCTATCATGCCTGCGGGGTAGACGTCTGGGTAAAAGAACTGAAAGAGCAGTATCGTGCCGCGGCCTACCAGAGCCTGGACGATGTTGCGGTAGTATCGCGCCGGAAAGAGTCGTTGCGGCAGTTGATCGACTACCTGCTGCAGCGGGAGTTCTAGGATGCCCGGTAGCGGTTCATCGTCCGCCAGTATTTATCCTTGTAGATATCGTAGGTGATGGTTATTCTTCCCTGGTAGCCGGACAGCATCTGCTGAACGGTCCGGGAAGCGTGTCTGAACTCTTTACAGGCGAAATAGATCGTTCGTTTGCTGTTATAGGTGTCCCTGCCCAGGTTGAGATAGCCCTCCGAATCCGGAAGCCGGAGGACCAGGTTGTCCTCAAAGTGGTTGAGCTCGGCGGCTATTTCCTTGTCCGGCATCCCATTGCTGACGGAAGTGAATTTCAGCTCGATCACCATCATCCAGGGGTGAGAGGCTTTGGCGTCCCAACCGAGCAGTTCCTGGTTGACCAGCGCGATGGAAGGCAGTCCCTTGTCATCCTTCCCTTCCAGTATCGAGTAGCTGTCGCTCTCGGTGTTGTGCCGGGTGCCGTTATATTTTTCGACAAACTCCTTCTCCTTCCAGACCAGGAAGTCGTTGAGCTTCTCCAGCGGTATCAGTTCGGCATTCTCTGTGTTGGGTGCGTCTATTTGGACATTGTCCAGCAGCGTGGCGGTATTCAGCTCGCCCAGGGCGTTGTCGAGGAAGATGAACGCTCCGTTGGTGATGATCTCTTTGTTGGTTTCGCTGAAATGGCTATGGACGAGGGTGATCTCTATTTCGTCCGGATATTCCGCGCTGTCCCGGCTGAAGAAGGACATCTCTTTGTCATTGAATTTAAAGCCGTCCATCTCGATGGTGATGTCCAGACCCGTAGGCGGTTTTAGTGCGGTGAATCGCCAGCCGGGGAGGGAGGGGGCAGCGGCTACGAGCTCTTCGGCAAATACAAAAGTCTTTACGTCGCCCTGCGCTGTGATGATCAGCTCGGCAGTAGCGGCGTCGAACATACCGGCCGAACAGGCGAACCAGGAGTTGAGGTTCTTTAGCTTGGACATCAGGAGGTCCAGAAAGTCTTCATTGATCCGTTGCTCTTTGCTGAGGGCGGCATGAAAGGTCTTTTCGTGCTGCTGAAACCATTTCCAGAAACTGGCCGTGTCCGTCACTTCTTTTTCCCTTCCAAAGAGTCTTTTAATAAAATTCATAGCGGTAAAAGCTACGGCGTAAATGCCTGACTTCAAAATGAAATTCTAAAAATAACAGGGGAAGGCGGTCATGGGATCAAAGCCGCAAAAATGCTGGTTTTTAAGCAATTTTCCCTAATTTGTCCGCTTAAACCATACTGTTGATGTCGAACTCAGTTTTTCGCAAAAAATCGTTAAACAGGATCATGAAAGATTCTATTGAGGGAGTATCGGATGGACACGGGGGTGGAGTGAAACTCAACAAGGTATTGAATGTCCGGGACCTCACCTTTATGGGGATCGCGGCAGTGGTTGGCGCCGGTATCTTTTCTACGATCGGCGCGGCGGCCTATGACGGGGGGCCGGGAATATCCCTTTTATTCGTTCTTACGGCCGTAACCTGTGGGTTCTCGGCACTTTGCTATGCCGAGTTCGCCAGTCGTATACCCATTGCGGGGAGTGCCTATACTTATGCCTATGTTGCCTTTGGCGAGATCATCGCCTGGGTCATCGGATGGGCGCTGATACTGGAATACGCGATCGGCAATATAGTTGTGGCCATCGCCTGGAGCGGGTATTTCAACAATCTGCTGGTCGGGTTTAATATTCATCTTCCGGGCTGGATGCTTACCGACCCGGGGACGGCGAAGGACGCTTTTCTTTCGGCGCAGACAACGCTCTCGCAGGGAGGATTGCTGGGAGACGCAGGCAGGGCAGCGCTCGAGACCTGGAACACTGCGCCCATTATCGGCGGCATACATATTATCTTCAACCTGCCTGCTTTTATCATCGTCTGTATCATCTCTTATATTACCTATATCGGTATCACCGAGAGCAAAAAGACTACCAATTTCATGGTCATTTTCAAGATAGCGGTGGTCATCCTCGTTATCATAATCGGCGGCTTCTTTGTCAAGACTTCCAACTGGAGCCCCTTCCTGCCGAACGGGTTTACGGGGGTGCTGAAAGGAGTGTCGGCCGTGTTCTATGCCTATATTGGTTTTGACGCGATATCGACCACCGCGGAGGAATGCACCAATGCGCAGCGCGATCTGCCCAAGGGAATGATCTATTCATTGGTGATATGCACCATATTGTATATCCTGATCGCCCTGGTGCTGACGGGGATGGTGCACTATTCCGAGCTGATGGTCAGCGACCCGCTGGCCTTTGTCTTCAACAGGGTCAACCAGAAATGGATCGGCTATATCATCTCCGCGAGCGCCGTCGTCGCCACGACCAGCGTGCTGCTCGTCTTCCAGCTGGGGCAGCCCCGCATCTGGATGAGCATGAGCCGTGACAAACTGCTGCCCCGGGCATTTGGCAAGATCCATCCCAAATACAAGACGCCCTGGTTCTCGACCATCATTACCGGGATCATCGTAGCCGTGCCGACGCTGTTTATGAGCAGCGGGCTGATGACGCAGCTGACGAGCATCGGAACCCTGTTTGCCTTTGTGCTGGTTTCGGGGGGCGTGCTGCTTTTGCCAAAGATGGAGGGCGGGACGAAGGGCCGCTTTCATATACCATACGTGAATGGACGGTGGATCATCATCACGCTGTACGCAGCCTTCTTATGGCTGTTCAGGGAGAGGCTGGGCAACGTTATTTCGCATTTATCCAGCTCGGGACTGCAGGAAATTCTCTTTTTGGTGTTTACGTTGATGACGACTGCTTTGACCATTGCAACGGCGATCCGTAAATATTCTGTCATCCCTGTGCTGGGGGTGCTGTTCTGCGCCTATCTGCTGATCGAGATACCGGCGATCGCCTGGGTCTGGTTCTTTGTCTGGATGGGCATCGGGCTGCTGATCTATTTCATGTATGGTTATCAGCGGAGTGCGTTAAAGTCCGACAAGACTTCAAATAGCGTACCTTTGCAGGCAATAAAGAAGGAATAATTTATGAAGTTCGAGGTAGGAGATAAGGTCGTTATTCAGCATTCCAATGATGAAGGGGAAGTGGTGGAGATCATCAACGACAAAATGGTCCTGGTCGACGTCCGGGGCGTAAAGTTCCCGGCGTATACTGACCAGCTGGATTTTCCGTATTTCAAACGGTTTACAGAGAAGAAGCTTTTCCCAGCCGAGAAGAAGCCAAAGAAATATATCGATCAGCTGCCTCCCGAGAAGCCGGCGCCGGGGAAGAAGAAAGAGCGCATAGCGCAGCTGGCCGAAGGCGTATGGCTTGCATTCCTGCCCGTATTTGACAACGACGAGTTCGGGGACGACGTCGTAGAAAGCCTGAAGGTGTACCTGGTCAACAATTCCACGCTGGGCTATCATTTTTCCTATCACCTGAACTATTTTGGAAAGAGCGAGTTCGACCTGGACGGCTCGTTGCCGACGCTGCAGGATTTTTATTTGCACGATATCCCCTTCGCGAACCTCAACGACAATCCGATATTCGAGTGTGAGTTCTCGCTGGCGACACCGGACAAGAAGAAGGCCGAGCATTTTGAAACCTCGCTGAAGTTGCGGGCCAAGCAGGTCTTTGGCCGTATCGAGGAGATCAGGAAGAAGGGTGAGGCGACGTTCTCCTTCAAGCTGTTTGACGAATACCCGTTGCGGCCCTATGAAGAGGAAAAGCCGGTGGACACGCTGGGCATACTGGCGGGGTCGGGCTTTCGGATATACGAGGCGTCGAAGGCGCGGCAGCATATGGAGTCTGCGCGCAGCGAGCTGGACCTGCATGCAGAGAAGCTCACGGATAAGCCAGGGGCGCTGGATAATTTCGAGATACTGACGCTGCAGCTGCAGACCTTTGAGAAATATTTCGACCTGGCGGTGGCGCACCACCTGCCGTCGATGATCGTGATCCACGGGGTCGGGTCGGGAAAACTTCGGGATGAGATACATGAGGCGCTGCGGACGAAAAGGAACGTCAAGTCCTTTATCAATCGCTATGACCCGCGGTTTGGCTATGGGGCGACCGAGATCTTTTTTGAGTACGGGAAGAAGAAGTAGGCCGCACCGCCCGGGTGTCGTATCTTTATAGTTGCTACCAACCGGGTCATCGCTCTTCGTAATACGGGGGGAGGAAAGTCCGGACAGCATAGGGCAATGTACCGGTGAAGAGCCGGGGGAGGTCAGAGGACCGGCGGTTCGCCGCTGTGAATCTGGTGTCCACAGAGAGTGCCACAGAAAATAACTGCCCCGCCCTTTGAGCCTGGGAACACTGGTTTGTCTGCCGGTGGGCGGCTGAAAGGGCGGGGTGAGGTTGAAAACGTGGGGTAAGAGCCCACGGCGTCGGCGAGTGATCGTCGGGGCGGGTAAACCTTGCATGCTGAAATGCCACGTATACCGGCGATTGAGGGCGGCCCGCCCGATGCCGGAGGGTAGGCAGCTAGATCGTTGCAGTAATGCAGCGGCCAGATAAATGATGACCGCCTGCCGACGCAAGTCGCTGCGGGAACAGGATCCGGCTTACAGGTTGGTAGCATTTTTTCGTACAGCGATTGACCAATAACGAACATCCGACCCGGCGTTGATCAGGTTATCCCTTTGATAATCATTATTTTGTAGGATTGGCATGTATTTTAGGCGGAGGGAGTAAATCCATCGCTCATGTTGCGTCACTACTACCGCATTGCCATCCGGCATATCCTTCGCAGCCGGCTGTATTCTCTTCTTAACATCATATGTCTTTCTCTGGGTATTTTAGTCGCTCTGCTGATCGCCGGTTACTGCTGGTCGGAGTGGCAGGTCAACCGGGAGTTTACGCATTCCGGGAGGCAGTATATCCTGACGAGCGAGTGGAAGGATCCTAATCTGGGATATCCGCTGGCGACACTGGGGCCGCTGGCCTTGTCGCTGAAACAGAACTATCCGGGACTGGTGGCGAATTTCTATCGCCAGGACGGCGTGACATCGACTGTTTCCTATGGAGACAAACATTTCCGGGAAGGTCTCCAGATCGGCGACAGCACGCTTTTGACGATGTATGGGTTCCCTTTGCTGTATGGCGATGCCCGGACTGCGTTGGACCATCCTTTTACAGTCGTTATCACCGCGGACAGGGCGCTGAAATATTTTGGCCGGACGGACGTCGTGGGAGAGAACCTGACGATCGAGAGTTTCAGCGGAGGAAAAAAGGATTTTCGTATCACCGGCGTGATGGCTGATCCTCCGAGAAATTCTGTCACACGTCTTGTCGATGGCTTCCCGAATCAGGTTTTTGTCGCCGCATCGAACCTTTCCTTCTTTGGCCGGAATATGGACTGGCAAAATCTGTATATCGCCAGCTTTGTCGAACTGCAGGAAGGTATAAAGCCCGAATCGCTGGCATCCGCGATCGACCACCTGGTAAAGGTGAACGAGCCCCCCTTTATTTATTCAAATCTCAAGGTAAAGGTAGTACCGCTGCCCCAATTCTATCTGTCGGGTGGTATTATCCAGATGCTTTATACGCTGGTGGCTATCGGCGTTGTTATCCTGCTGATGGCAATGATCAATTTTGTCAACCTGTCGATCGGGCAGTCGGCTTCGCGTCTTCGCGAGATCGGTGTCCGCAAGGTGCTGGGAAGTCTGCGCCGGCAGGTGACGGCGCAATTCCTTGCTGAGTCGGTGGTCCTTTCGCTGGCGGCGACGGTTCTTGCGCTGATCGGCTATGCTCTCTTCTCGCCTGCAGTATCGGGCATTTTGGGAAAGAGTATCCCGACTTTGACGCGGCTGCCTGTAGTGGCATGGCCGGCGATCGTCCTTTTTGCCCTGGCCTGCGGTTGGCTGGCGGGGCTGTACCCGGCTTACCGGCTGTCTGCGATCGGCAGCGTCGAGGTGTTGAAGGGCCGACCTGCTGTGGGTGACCGGCACGGCTATCTGCGAAAGGGGCTGGTAGCTTTTCAGCTATGCATCGCCGCTATAGCCATGATCGGGGCGATCATCGTGGCCGGCCAGATCAGGCTTTTCTTCAGCGACAGCCTGGGCTACGACAAGGAAGCCATAGTGGCCGCCCAGCTGCCGCGGGACTGGACGAGGACGGGAGTGCAGAAGATGGAGGCCTTGCGTTCCAGGATGGCTATGATCCCGGGCGTGAGGCAGGTGGCGCTGTCCTACGAGATCCCTAATGGCATGAACGGAGGCAGCCTCGGCATGTATAGAGAAGGCGGGGATTCCACGCGGGCGGTGATCGGACAGTCGTTGATCACCGACGAGCACTATGCGGATACCTATGGCCTCCGCATGGCAGCGGGCAGCTATTTTCACGGGGCCGGCGAGACGGCCGCCGCCGATTCTCTTAAAGTGGTGCTCAACGAGACGGCAGTAAGGTCACTGGGCTGGAAGCAGGCCAGCGACGCGTTGGGTCGCAGGGTGCGGCTTATCAGGAATTCCACACCGTATACGGTGGCGGGCGTCGTGCGCGATTTTCACTTCGACGCCATGAAGCAGGCCATCCAGCCGGAGATATTCCTGCCCGTGAGCAGCTTCATCACCTATCGTTATTTTTCTTTCAAGCTGCAACCGGGCAACCTGGGCCGGACGATGGCAGGCCTTCAGAAGGAATGGAGCAGCCTGATGCCGGGCGCCGCATTCGAATATAAGTTCATGGACGAATACCTGCAGGACGTTTATACGAACGAGCTGCGTCTGAAGAAGGCGGCGTCTATTGCTACCTTACTGGCCCTGATCATCGTGCTGCTGGGAGTTGCAGGGCTGCTGTCGCAGAGCATTCAGAAGCGAACGAAAGAGATCGCGATCCGCAAGGTCATCGGGGCCTCGGTGCCGGGTATCATCCGGCTGTTCCTCCGGGAATACCTGCCGCTGCTGCTGGTAGCGGGACTGGTGGCTACGCCGCTGGCCTGGCTGATCATGAACCGCTGGCTCAGCGACTATGTGACGCGGATAACGATAGGGCCCTGGCCTTTTGTGGCGACGCTGTTGGGATTGGGCTTTGTGATGGTGGTTCTGATCGTGCTGAGGACCATGGGCGCCGCAATGGCTAACCCTGTAAAAAGCTTAAAGATGGAATGAGTGCCCCAGCCAGCCGCCGAGCTCCATCATCCAGGCCAGACCAAGGTGAACGATGAGACCGCCGATGATACTACGCGTGCGGGCCGCGAGTACGCCCAGGATGAGACCTCCAAAAAAGGAAGAGATGCATTCGCCAAGCGGTTTACCGAAATGGATGGTACAGTAAAAAGCCGCCATGGGGAGGATGACGCTGTCGCCGGCGTAGCGGACCAGGCCGATGACCAGCAGACCCCGGAAGAAGAGCTCTATGTTCAGGAAGTCGAGGCCGTAGGACAGCTCGTAGATCAGCTGCCAGGGCCATAGCGGTCTGGCGTGTCCTTCAAGAAAAGCGAGTGTCTTTACCTTCGGATAGACGGCCAGGAAGTCCTGCTGGGTGGAGGCGAGAGCGACCAGCGGGAGAAGCAGGGCGAGAAGGAGAAAATACGGCCGGACGTCGAAGTTTTCGGTGGTGAGTCCGACCGAGTGGCGGAGGCTCTTGCCTTCGATCAGCCCCAACCGGTAGCAGACCCGGAGGACGCCAGTAAGCAGGACCAGCTTTAGCGGCAGCTGGACGACGAGCTGGGTATACCGGTCCCAGGGCGCTGCGATGGAATGCAACAGGAAGGAAGAGATATCCCAGTGGATCATTTTCAGAGAGAAATATATTGGCGCGATCAGCAGGATCAGCAACAGTCTGCGATCGAATCTGAGCTGGTCGGGAGAGGATGTCAGTACCGGCTGAAGCTTGATCGTTCCGCCCCTGGTAAGGGTGGGGGCGAGGGTCTCTTTTTTACTCCATTCATATTGCAGTCCCCAGGTGAGCGAGATCACGATGAGGTAGAACAGGAAGAAAGCGCCAAAGGAGAGATACCAGTGCCCGAGGGATTGTATCCGTCGTTCGATGCCCAGGGAATAATTGGCAGCGATCAGGCTGCCGACCAGCAGCATGGTGACGATAAGGGCGGGCCGGGACGTGGTGCGTAGGTAATCCTTCAGATAGGCGATGACCTGTTTCATCAGGCATGAAAGCTTTCTTTCATCTTGCCCAGCAGGTCGGATTCGATCATTTTCTGGGCAAGCTTGACCATGTTGAGGAAGGATTTGCCGCGGGAGATGCCGTGCCCGATGATGACGGGTTTGGTAACGCCCAGCAGGGGAGTGCCACCGTAAAATTCGAAGTCAAAGCGGTCGAAATATTCGCTTTTGGTCTGGTGGCTGCGGGTGATGTCGAAGAGGGATTCTGCCAGCTTCAGGATCACGTTGCCGGTGAAACCTTCGCAGACCATTACGTCCGCCTTGTCGAGCAGGAGGTCGCGGCCTTCGATATTGCCGATAAAATGGATCTGGCCATTCTCTTTCAGCAGCGGGTAGGCTGCCTGGGCTAGAATATTGCCTTTGCCTTCTTCTTCGCCGATGTTCAGCAACCCGACGCGGGGCTGATCGATGCCAAGGATATGGCGGGCATATAGCGAACCCAGGACCGCAAACTGGTTGAGGTTCTCTGGCTTGCAGTCGGCGTTGAGGCCTACGTCCAGCAGGACCCCAGTGCCGCCGTTCTCTTTGGGAATGATAGTGGAAATGGTGGGGCGTTGGATGCCTTCGATGGGTTTGAGGCTGTACAGCGCTCCGACGAGCATCGCGCCGGTATTGCCTGCGCTGATGAACGCGTCCATCTTGCCGGTAGCCAGCAGGTGGAAGCCAATGGCAATGGAAGACTGCTGTTTTTCCTTCAGGGCCCTGGTCGGGTGCTCGTGCATGTCGATGACCTGCGGAGCATGGACAACCTTTACGGCCGCTGCGGGGATCGAGTGCTCTGCCAACAGGGGGTTGATCTGAGCTTCGTCACCTACCAGCCACAGAGTGGCTGGAATTTGGGCTTCAGCGAGGTATAGCTGGACACCTTTCACCGCCTCCAGCGGTGAAAAGTCTCCTCCCATCATGTCTAAACCAATATTCATTCGGGATGGTAATTGAACTACTTAATTGGGGATGTTTCGGCAACAACCTTTCCTTTGTAGAACAACTTACCTTCGCTTACGTGTGCACGGTGGCGAACATGTATTTCACCCGTGGTGCTGTCTTTGCTTAATGTTACTTTCTCAGCCTTATAATGCGTTCTTCTCTTGGCACTGCGCTGCTGGGAATGTCTCCGTTTCGGATTTGGCATATCACTTCTATTTTAACTAACCAATAATTTTTATATAATGTGGGACAAAAAAATCCAATTAAAGTTATTTTTTGTCCCAAACCATGATATCTGCACACTTCGTCCTCGTGCGCGAACCGGACGAAGTCCGGTTAAGGGCCCCGCTTTTTGGCGCGGCTTCTATTTCACAGTATCGGGTTCAGGAGGCAGGTCCTTGAATTTCTCCAGTCCTTTCCAGAGTGGATTCTCAGGCTGACTCTTTTCCCGGTCAAGCTTTTTCAGCATTTCCAGCACTTCCTTGTTGCAATGCGGTCCACCCATCTCCTCCGGCTTACACATCCGTTGCATCGGGATGCTGAGATTGATGAACTCGTAGATCCAGTCTGAAACGTGCAGGTGACTTTCGCCCTTCGATATATAATATACGTCGGGGTCTTCCTCCTGCTGGTTCATGATATCCGGATCTTCCACCAATTTCACCAGGATGTTGAACTCATCCCAAAGGTCCAGTGGAAGCATATTGCCACAGCGGTCACAGGTGATCTCTATCTTGCCGCCGATCTCGAACTTCAGGAGCATAAAGCTGTTCTTCTTGTCCAAAGACAGCTTGACCTGGGCGTCGCAATGACGGAAATCCTGTTGCTGGTATGCTTCAAAGAACTTGTCAGTGATCTTATAACTGAACTCATGAATCCCAGCCTTAAGGCCCACAAACGCTATATCGAATTCCCGGCGGCTGCTCATGACTGCTTTTTAAAGAGCTTGCAAAGGTAGTTATATTTTATTGAAATTTGGGGTTCTCTCCCGGAAAATTTGCACATTTACGGTCGATCTGTGGAAAAGATATGAAACTTTTTGTCAAATATAGCCGCGTGAATATCCTGGCCAGCGTCCTTGCTCTGCTGGTCGGTAGTGTAGTGTATTATTTTTCAGTACGTTATGTCTTGATTCGGGAGCTGGATGACAGCCTGAAAGTCGAGGAGGACGAGATACTTCAGTACGTACATGTCCAGGACCGGCTGCCGGAGCCTACGAGCTACCGGGACCAGATGATCACCTATCAGCTGGCCGGACCGACAGAAATTCGCCGGAAATTTCACCAGACGATGAAGGCGGCGCCGCACCATAAGGGCAAGGAGGCTTACCGGGAGCTGCTGTTCCCGATACGGGCCGGCGGGAAGCTGTATACCGTCAGCGTGGCAAAATCCGAAGAAGAGACGGATGACCTGCTGGAATTGATGATGCTGATCACACCCGGCATGATCCTGTTGCTGCTGGGGACGCTGCTGGTGGCCAACCGGCTCCTGCTGCGTCGCCTGTGGCGGCCTTTTTATGAGACACTGGATGGCATCAGACGTTTTAACCTGTCCAGCCGTCAGCCGCTGCCGGTCCGTCCCTCCGACACCGAGGAGTTCAGGGACCTCAATGGAGCCGTCCAGCAGATGACGGTCAAGATACTCAAGGACTATGAGATGCTGAAGAACTTCACCGACAATGCTTCCCACGAAATGCAAACGCCGCTGGCGATCATCAACTCCAAGCTGGACCTGCTGATCCAGGATACGGATCTCGGGGAGCAACATCTTCAGTCGGTGCAGGCGATGTACGATGCCATCGGCCGTCTTCGGCAGCTGAACCAGTCCTTGCTGCTGCTGATGAAGATCGAGAACAACCAGTTCGGGCACACCGGCCCGGTCGATCTGTCCGTCCTGGTCCGTCAAAAGCTGGCCCAGCTGGAGGACCTGCTGAAGAGCAAGGCGATAACTGTCACCGCGGACCTGTGTTCGTATTTGCTTCCCATCAATGACTACCTCGCCGATATCCTGTTGAACAATCTGTTGCTGAATGCTATCCGGCACAACCGGAACGGCGGCCGGATGGAGGTCCTGCTCGGTAATGGGAGTCTTCGGGTCAGCAATACCGGGCCCGCGATGGGGTTCGAACCCGGAACGATCTTTGATCGTTTCACAAAAGGCGCGCATTCGGGCGGGACCGGGCTGGGGCTGGCGATCGTGAAGCAGATCTGCGATAACTACGGCTTCTCTGTCAGCTATTACTACCAGGACGGAATGCATATTTTCCGCGTCGATCTCCCGCCGGATCCGGGACTATAATACTTTCCGCATTCGGGGCTATAGCCGGGTGATCTTTCTGACCACGCGGGAGCCATTGTCTTTGGTAATGACCAGGACATAGGCGCCGGGCACAAGTGCTCCCAGATCATATTGTCCGTAACCGGTAGTCCATGTTGATTGCCGGACGGGTCTTCCCGTCAGGTCGAACAATTTCCAGGAGAACAGCTGATCCGGTTTGTCGGAACGTATCTGCAGGACGTCGTGCGCCGGGTTGGGACTTATGATGAATCCGTCGTCGGGGGTCTGCGGGGCGGCGTCCAGCTGTCTGACGGGACTTATGCTGGTAACGCCATCCGCGCTGGTATGAACGAGGCGGAAATAGCTGTGGGCGCCAAATGGGCCTTTTGCCAGATAAGAATACGGGCCGATGCCTTTGCCATCGGTCGCGGGCACCTGAGCGAGGGCCGTCCAGTCCTCTCCGTCTGCGGAGTAGTCTATAGTATATATATCGCCCTTTTCGTCACCGGGCGCGGACCAGCTGATAGCTATGTTGCCATTGTTCCAGGCGACGTTCCAGTCCAGCAGCTCGACAGGCAGCACGAACAGGCTGGACTCGCCGGTGATGGCGCACGAGCCGTTGTTGACCGTATAGCCCAGACCCGTGCTGACCACGCCGAAGGGGGCATAGCCACCTGAGAATTTCGGCTCGCAGGCCGCGCTGTTGCAGCTGCCGCTGAGTGTGCTGGAGGTCGAGGTCTGACCATTGAGCAGGCCCGGATCGACGGCTGTCATATGTACGTTGCAGTCATAGGTACCGTAAAGGCTCATGCGTCCGCCGGCCATTATCTGAATGCTGCCGCTGCCGTTGATGGTTCCGTCGAAGCCAAAGCTGACGCCGGAGCAGAGGCGCAGGGTGCCGTCGATGGTCAGGGTCCCGGTGCCGTGATTTCCGCAGGCGGAGGGATAGGCACTGTTCGTGCCGAGGCAAAAACTGGTAGTGATGCAGAGCGTCCTTCCGGCAGGTATATGATTCAGCGGAGTGGCGCCGGTGAGGCTGGCTTCGGTGTAGTCGCAGGTGCCGCATTGGGCAGACAGGAAGAAGGGGTAGAAAAGGAGGAACAAAAGGGTATAGCCCCGGGGATAAGGTAGGATACTGCGGCGATTCATAAGGATGGTTTTAAGTTGCGGTCGTAAAGATAATCGACTGTCTTTAGTTTGCAAGTAAGGGTAAATGCTATTAATTCTTTAGTTTGCGTGACTATGGAAAGTTTGGCAATACAGATAAAGATAGCAGGGGTAGAGGATGCTCAGCTGATCGTCGATCTGAGCCGGAAGACCTTCTATGAAACGTTTGCCCGCTATAACACGGAGGAGAATATGCGCATTTTCCAGGAAGAGCAGATGCCTCGTGACAAACAGCTGGCGGAGGTAGGGGCCCCGGGCCGCTGGTTCCTTCTCGCCTACGCCGGGGACGAGGCGGTAGGCTATGCGTCGATGCGCGAGGCGGCAGAGCTTCCGAAGGGTTTGCAGGGAACCAGAGCCATCGAGATCGTACAATTATATTCCGACCAGAAAATGATCGGAAAGGGTGTGGGAGCGGCCCTGATGCAGGCTTGTCTCGACCTGGCAGGTCAGATGGCGATGGACTGGGTATGGCTGGGCGTATGGGAACACAATCACCGGGCGATCGCCTTTTACCGGAAGTGGGGCTTCGAACATTTTGGAGAACACGTATTTCTCGTCGGTCTGGACGCCCAGACGGACTGGTGGATGAAAAAGAAGCTGGATCGCTAGCGTTTCAACAGCTTACTGTTGACGATCTTCTCCATTACCTCTTCTTTCTGATATTTGCTGATGGGCACCTGGTAGCTGCCGATATGGAGGATATTTCCCTCGATGGAGTTGATCTTGTCGATGGCGACGATATAGGATTTGTGGGGCTGTATGAAGGCTGTCACGGGGAGCTTTTCCTGTAGCATCCTTAGGGCGAGGTGAGTGATGATCTTCTTCTCGCGGGTGTAGATGGCGACATAGTTCTCCAGCGCTTCGGCGAAGAGAATATCGGAGAACTGGATCTTTTCCAGCTTGCTGTCTGCTTTTACAAAGATATAGTCCTCTGTCGGGGCGGAAGCCTGCTGCTGGCGGAAGTAGTCGAATGCTTTATTGGCTGCTTTCAGGAACCGGTCGAAGGGTATCGGCTTTAGGAGGTAGTCAAGGACCTCCAGCTCGAAGCCCTGCAGGGCATACTTTTCATACGCAGTGGTAAAGATCACGCGAGGGCGGGTTGCGAGATTCTTCAGGAAGTCGATGCCGGTCATATACGGCATTTCAATGTCGAGAAAGAGCAGGTCTACGCTCTCCTGCTTCAGCAGTGAGTTCAGCTCGAGCGCGTTCTCGCAGACGCCCCTGAGGTCCAGGAAGTCGATCTGCTGGATATAGCCCTGAAGGCCTTTACGTGCAAAGGGTTCGTCGTCGGTAATGATACATTTTATTTTCTGCGTCATAGTTTAGTTGTATTGAAGCGTGAGGACAGCAGTGAACTCGTTGCCCTGCGCGCCCGGTATCTGACGGGTAGTCAGGGTATGGCGGCCGGGATAGAGCAGCTCGAGTCTTCTTTTCAGGTTTTCGAGACCGATGCCTTTTTCTTTTTTGGTTGGAATATTGTCGGGCACCGAGTTGATCACCCTGAACTCGATGGTATGGTCCTGTTCCCGCAGCGCTGCGGCGATGTGGAGATGGTATTCCCCTCCGATATATTTAAATGCATTTTCCACCAGGGGCAGGAACAGCAGGGGATAGACCTGCTGGCCGTTGAGGCCGGGGTCGAACAGCGTGTCGAGCCGGAGCCTTTCCGAGCTGCGGGTCTGCTGTAGCTGGATAAAATTCTGGAGATAGTGCAGTTCCTGGCTGACAGAGACGGTCTGCTGCTGGTCGTACAGCTGATAGCGCAGCAGCTCGGAGAATTTCTCTACGCTTTTTTTGGCGGCGGCCACATCCTCGTCCATCTGGAAATAGATCGTGTTGAGGGCGTTGAAGAGGAAATGGGGGTGATACTGCGCTTTGAGGAATTTCAGCTCGGTCTGCAGCTGGTCGTTGCTGATCTTTTCCAGCTGGACCTTTCCGTCGATATAGGCTTTCAGGAAGGTGCTGCTGCGGGCAATACCGTAGTAGATCAGGGAATAGAGCAGGGGGATCGTGTTGATGTCTACGACGTCAAACCACTGGGCTCCGTCGTCGGTGAAGGCGGCCAGGGGCAGGAAAACGAGGTTATTGAAGACGAGGTTCAGGCCGATCAGCCAGATCACTTCGCGGACGAAACGCCTGTAGCTGAGGTCGGTGGCCGGCCAGCGCCGGTCGAAATAACGGAAGAGGCGGTTGCAGGCGGCGAGGAAGAGATAGCTGAAGCCGATGGCGTAGACCATTTCGAAGCCATTCTGTTCCCAGGCGCGGTCCCGCCAGAACCGCATGCCGGTGACGCTGTCGAGCAGCAGCCTTATCGTAAAGTAAACGACGAGGCCGTATATCGCAGGGAAGAGATATCTTTTGAATGTATTCACCCCGTAAAGGTCAGGGTGTTGTGCGGAATGGGGAAATTTTGTTGACGTATGGACAATTTGGGGCGTCCTATGGCCGGAAAGGGGCGGTATAGAAAGTGCGGGGCAAGAAAAAAGGCCCCCGGCTGGGGGCCTGATATCAGGTAAATTTTCCGGGATCAAAGGATTATGATCAATAGCAGGATAATGATAATTAGCGCGCCAACGGAGATATAGACCCCGCTGACGGCGCGGGACTCTTTCTTCATGGCCTTGAGCTCGGCCCGCAGCTCTTTACGCTCGTCCTTTGTCAGCTGGGATTTGTCCATTGCCTTGATGGCTTCGGCTCTTTCTTTCATTTGCTGAACGAGCTCTTCCTTCTGTTCGTGTGTCATCGTTGCCAGCGCTTCTTTCGATGGCAGATCCAGCGGGGCCGTCTTTACGTCCGCACTCAGCGCGCGGAAGGACATAAAGAACAGGAGAACCGGCAGATAGATGATGAATTTTCCTTTTTTCATGGTGAACGTTTTAGTTGATGTGCGTCAGATATGTTTACCTATATGTTTTCAAAAGCCGTTCCCATTTCGCTGAATATGCAAAAAAATGGAATTTGTGTAATTTTTATGGTTTTTTAGACAATAAAAGCCCGAAATTGAAAAAAGTGTGGATTTTATTCCACACTTTTTTTCTTTAACTGTTTTTCTCTGTGGAGGCTTGTTGAGTCTGTGGCTGATATTCGTGTAGCCAAAGTTTGACGATGGAATCGGTCAGCTCGACCAGTTCGCTGAAACTATCCGGTTTTCGGAGGAAGCAGGATGCGCCGAGTTCGTATGACGTCTTACGGTCCTGGTTAAGGGTAGAGGTAGTCAGTACGATGATGGGTATCTGGCTGAATTGCTTGTTTCCCCGTATCTCTTTCAGCGCCTGCAGGCCCAGCATGCCGGGCATATTCAGGTCAAGGAGGATCAACGCAGGAAACTCCGATTCATCGGAATATAGCGTATCCAAAAGAGTTTCAGCGTTTTCAATAAAAACATAATCGATCTGTGGGCTTCGTTCCAGGAAAGCATCCAGTATGATCTGCCTGTCGTCCGGATCGTCATCTACAATAAAAATAAGATGAGAGTTGCTTTTCATAAAAAAGTTGTAATTGTTCTTGACGGTGAAAAGGCCAGGCTGTCTATACTATTCTAAGGGTCTTTAAAGTTATTATTTTACGGAGATTTTCCTACCTTCCGATTCACTTTTCATACTTATATCTAAACAGGTGATTTTCCGTTCAATCTCCTCTGCCAGAACCTTGCCAAATATATGGCGCGGGTCTTGTGCTATAATTTGACCGGAAAACCAACTGGCGCGTGCCAGAAGGTCAATACCTATTAAAAAAAATCTTGATAAAGTAAATTTTCTATGGGTGCTACCACTACTACGAAGGTCGCAAAGAAAAAAGCTTCTTCCCGTAAACCAACAGCCGCAAATGGTAAAAATGGAACTGCCAATCACCCCATATATGAGACTGAAATGGCCACGGACGACAAGGACCTGCTCCGAATACTCCTGCAAGTTCGCAACGGTAATTTCTCGGTTCGTATGCCCATCGGCGAGACGGGCGTGCGGGGAAGGGTTTACGATACGCTGAATGAGATCATCTCCCTCAATGAAGAGATGATGAGGGAGTTTACCAAGGCCGGAAATACGATCGGTAAGCAGGGCAAACTGACCCAGCGTATCGAGGTACCCAATGCCAAGGGGTCCTGGGCCACCGGCGTGGGTTCGCTCAACGCGCTTATTTCAGACCTGGTTCACCCGACCATCGAGATCGCGCACGTTATCAGCTCGGTGGCGAAGGGTAATCTTTCCCAGAATATGCCTTTGGAGATAGGAGGGCATGCCCTGCAGGGTGAGTTCTCCCGTATTGCCCGGGAGGTGAATGACATGGTAAAGCAGCTGAACCTGTTCTCCATGGAGGTGACGCGTGTTGCACGTGAGGTGGGATCAGAAGGAAAGTTGGGCGGCCAGGCGAAAGTAAAAGGGGTCGCTGGTGTATGGAAGGACCTTACGGACTCTGTGAACCTGATGGCCGGTAACCTGACGGCGCAGGTGCGGAATATAGCCGACGTAACCACGGCGATCGCCAAAGGGGACTTATCCAAGAAGATCACGGTGGACGTAAAAGGCGAGATCCTCGAGCTGAAGAACACGATCAATACGCTGGTGGACCAGCTGAACTCTTTCTCTTCGGAAGTGACGCGTGTAGCGTTGGAAGTCGGTACAGAAGGAAAGTTAGGCGGTCAGGCGCACGTAAGGGGTGTCGGCGGCACCTGGAAGGACCTGACCGATTCGGTGAATGCGATGGCCTCCAACCTTACCGGCCAGGTGCGTAATATCGCGGAAGTGACGACGGCGGTGGCCAAGGGTGATCTGACTCGTAAGATCACGGTGGACGTAAAGGGGGAGATCCTGGAGCTGAAGAATACGATCAATACGATGGTGGACCAGCTGAACTCCTTCTCTTCGGAAGTGACGCGTGTGGCGCGTGAAGTAGGCTCGGAGGGAAAGTTAGGTGGCCAGGCAGACGTACCGGGTGTAGGGGGTACCTGGAAAGACCTTACCGACTCGGTGAATATCATGGCGGGTAACCTGACGGCGCAGGTGCGGAATATTGCCGAAGTGACTACGGCCGTTGCGACGGGTGACCTTTCCCGTAAGATCGACGTGGCCGTAAAGGGTGAGATCCTGGAGCTGAAGAATACGATCAATACGATGGTGGACCAGCTGAACTCCTTCTCTTCGGAAGTGACGCGTGTGGCGCGTGAGGTGGGTTCGGAAGGGAAATTAGGCGGCCAGGCGGCGGTGGAAGGTGTGGGTGGTGTATGGAAGGACCTGACCGACTCGGTGAATAAGATGGCGGGTAATTTGACGGCGCAGGTGCGGAATATCGCGGACGTGACCACGGCAGTGGCGCGGGGTGACCTTGGACGTAAGATCACGGTGGACGTGCAGGGCGAGATCCTGGAATTAAAGAATACGATCAACACGATGGTGGACCAGCTGAACTCCTTTGGCTCGGAAGTGACGCGTGTGGCGCGGGAGGTGGGTTCGGAAGGGAAGTTAGGTGGTCAGGCGGACGTGCCGGGTGTGGGTGGTATCTGGAAGGACCTGACCGACTCCGTGAATAAGATGGGGGGGAACCTGACAGGCCAGGTGCGTAATATTGCGGAGGTGACCACGGCGGTGGCCAACGGTGACCTTTCGCGCAAGATCACGGTGGACGTACAGGGTGAGATCCTGGAATTGAAGAATACGATCAATACGATGGTGGACCAGCTGCGCGGCTTCGCTTCCGAGGTGACGCGTGTGGCGCGTGAGGTGGGTACAGAAGGGAAATTGGGTGGCCAGGCCTTTGTGCCTGGTGTCGCCGGTACCTGGAAGGACCTCACGGACTCCGTGAACGGGATGGCGTCCAACCTTACCGGTCAGGTGCGTAATATCGCCGAGGTCGCCATTGCGGTGGCCAACGGCGATATGTCGAAGAAGATCACGGTGGACGTGCGTGGTGAGATATTGCAGCTGAAGGAGACGCTGAATACGATGGTGGACCAGCTGCGCGCCTTTGCCTCCGAGGTGACGCGTGTGGCGCGTGAGGTGGGTACCGATGGGAAATTAGGCGGCCAGGCCTTTGTGCCTGGTGTGGCCGGTACCTGGAAGGACCTTACCGACTCGGTCAACCAGATGACAGGTAATCTGACGGCGCAGGTACGTAATATCGCCGAGGTGACCAAGGCGGTGGCTTCCGGTGACCTGTCCAAGACGGTCGCCATCGACGTTAAGGGCGAGATCCTTGACCTGAAGAATACGATCAATACGATGGTGGAACAGCTGAACTCCTTCGCCTATGAGGTGACCCGTGTGGCGCGTGAAGTGGGTACAGAAGGTAAATTGGGTGGTCAGGCCGAAGTGAGGGGTGTGGCGGGTACCTGGAAGGACCTTACGGACTCGGTGAACATGATGGCCTCCAACCTGACCAACCAGGTGCGGGGGATCGCGAAGGTGGTGACGGCGGTGGCGACGGGTAATCTGAAACAGAAGCTATCTATCGTTTCACGCGGTGAGGTGGCGCAGCTGACGGATACGATCAACGAAATGATCGACACGCTGGCCCTGTTTGCCGACCAGGTGACGACGGTGGCGCGTGAGGTCGGAGTCGAAGGCCGGCTGGGTGGCCAGGCCAGCGTACCCGGCGCTTCCGGTATCTGGAAGAACCTCACTGAAAACGTAAACCAGCTGGCGCAAAATCTGACAACGCAGGTACGTAGCATCTCGGAAGTGGCCTCGGCGGTGACCAAGGGTGACCTTACACGAACCATCCGCGTAGAAGCGAAAGGGGAGGTGGAAGCGCTCAAGGATACCATCAACCAGATGATCGCCAACCTGAAGGAGACGACGCTGCGGAACCAGGAGCAGGACTGGCTGAAGTCCAACCTGGCGAAGTTCACGCAGATGCTGCAGGGACAGAAAGACCTCAACACGGTGACCCAGCGAATCCTTTCGGAGCTTGCGCAGGTGGTATCGGCGCACTATGGCGCCTTCTTTATCCTCAAGCAGGACGAAGACACCAGGGAGGACAAGCTGCGGCTGTTTGCAGCCTATGGCTATAAGACAGAAAGGAATATCCCGACGGAATTCTCTATCGGCGAAGGGCTGGTAGGGCAGGTGGCCTTCGAGAAAGAAAGGATCATCCTGTCAAACGTCCCGGGTAATTATATAAAGGTCAACTCAGGCCTCGGCCGATCGAAGCCGGCCAACCTGATCATCCTGCCGGTGCTGTTCGAGAATAAGGTAAAGGCAGTCATCGAGCTGGCTTCGCTGGATATCTTCAGCGAGACCCACCTGGACTTCGTGGGACAGCTGACGGAATCTATCGGTATCGTACTGAATACCATCGAGGCGAACAGCCGTACGGAAGAGCTGCTGACGCAGTCACAGTCACTGGCCGGTGAGCTGAAGATACAGCAGGAAGAGCTGCGCAGGACCAACGACGAGCTGCAGGACAAGGCCCTGCTTCTGGTAAAACAGAAGAACGAGGTGGAAGCCAAGAACAAGGAGGTCGAAGAAGCACGGCGGTCGCTGGAAGAAAAGGCCGAGCAGCTGACACTTACCTCAAAATACAAATCGGAGTTCCTTGCGAATATGTCGCATGAGCTGCGGACGCCGCTGAACAGTCTCCTGATCCTGGCGCAACAGCTGTATGAGAACGTGGAGGGCAACCTCTCGGACAAGCAGATCCGCTATGCCAAGACGATCCACTCCTGCGGAGATGACCTGATCCAGCTGATCAACGACATCCTCGACCTGTCGAAGATCGAGTCCGGGTTTATCACGGCCAATATCTCGCCGGTAAGGTTCAGCGAGATCGCCGCCTTCGTGGAGACGACCTTCAAGCCCATTTCGGAGGCAAGACACCTGCGATTTACCATCGATACGGACCCCAGGCTGCCGCAGAATATGGAGACCGACCTGCAGCGTCTGAACCAGATCCTCAAGAACCTCTTGTCTAATTCCTTTAAGTTTACCGAAAAAGGGGAGGTCAAGCTGCGGATATACGAAGCCAGCCGCAACTGGAAAGCCGGCAACCCAAGCCTGGACGAGGCGCGGCAGGTAGTGGCGTTCGCGATCCATGATACCGGTATCGGTATTCCTCAGGAAAAACAAAACATCATCTTCGAAGCCTTCCAGCAGGCGGAAGGTTCCACCAGCCGTAAGTACGGAGGTACAGGTCTCGGCTTGTCGATCAGCCGTGGTCTGGCCGAGCTGCTGGGGGGGACGATCGAGCTGGAGAGCGTTCCGGGAAGGGGTAGCATTTTTACCCTGTTCCTGCCTGTAGAGAACGTCATCGGCCATATCTCCAAGGAAACTTCGGACAACCTCAACGCCATCCGGCGCCTGCAGCTGGGGAGCGACAGCGGGGAGATCGATACCCTGCTGAATTCCCTGCGCGTCACCGGGGAATCGGAGTCGCCCAAGCTCAATATCGTCAATGAGATGATCAACGATACGGGTGATGACCGTAGCTCCATACAGCCGGGCGATAAGATCGTCCTGGTCGTGGAAGATGACCTCCGATTTGGCCGGATCATTATCGAGAAGGCGCACGAGTACGGGATGAAGGCGGTGGTCGCGACCAACTACCTGGAGGTGTTCGACTTCATCAACCGGTTCACACCGGTGGCGATAACCCTCGACGTCAAGCTGCCGGATACCAGCGGCTGGAAGGTGCTGGACCTGCTGCGGAACGACCTCAACTACCGGCATATCCCGATACACCTCATCTCGGGTGAGGAGAACAAGGCGCTGGCGCTGAAACGTGGGGCCCGTAGCTTCCTCCTGAAGCCGCTGGAGAACGAGGCCCTCAACGAGCTGTTCGAGGACATTCGTTCATTCAATAAAAAAGAGACCCGGAAGATACTGGTGGTGGAAGACAATGAGATCGATTCTTCGCAGATCAGCAAGATGCTGCAGGCCGACAATATGCAGGTCACCATCGTGCCCTCCGGCAAGAAAGCGCTGCAGGATACCAATATCAAAGACTTCGATTGTATCATCCTTGATTATACGCTGCCCGACATCTCGGGTATCGAGTTGCTGAAGCAGGTTAGCGAGATCAAGCAGAAGCTGACGCCGGTGATCGTGTACTCGGCCAAGGACTTTGACAAGAAAGAGCTCTATCATCTGAACAGGGCCTCCAATACGGTGTTGTTAAAAGGAGTAAATTCGCTGGAACATCTGCTGGAGGAAACCGTGCTGCATCTCCATATCAACCATAAGGAGCTGGCGCCGGAAAAGAAGAAGGTAATCGAGAATATCCGGATGCAGGACGATATTCTTACCGGCAAGAATGTGCTGGTGGTGGACGACGACGTGCGCAATCTTTTTGCGCTGACGACCGTCTTTGAACGATACAATATCAACGTCGTTACGGCCGAAAGCGGCAAGGAGGCCATCCAGATCATCAATGACGAAAAGCAGAAGGTGGACATGGTGCTGATGGATATCATGATGCCGGAGATGGACGGCTACGAGACCACGCAGAAGATCAGAAGAGAGCACAAGAACAATACGCTCCCGATCATTGCTGTAACGGCCAAGGCCATGAAGGGCGACCGGCAAAAATGTATCGAGGCCGGGGCATCCGATTATATCACCAAGCCGCTGAAGATCGATCAATTGCTGTCGCTGATGCGGGTATGGTTCTATAAATAATGGGCGGGCGGAGATATTTAATCCCAAACCAGCAAAACCTATAGATGCAACCAAAGATCATGATAGTCGACGATCGGGAGGACAATCTGCTGTCCATGGCAAGCGTGCTCGAGCCGGATGGATATAATATTGTCAAAGCCAGCAGCGGTCGTCAGGTGTTGAAACTATTGCTGACCGATTTTGATTTCGCGCTTATACTGATGGACGTTCAGATGCCCAACCTGAATGGATTCGAGACGGCTGCGCTGATCTATGAACGTGAGCGACTGAGGCATATTCCGATCATCTTTATAACGGCCAATAACTATGGAGAAGAGAATCTTTTCAAGGGTTACCGGGCGGGAGCGGTCGACTATATCTACAAGCCGGTAAATCCCGATCTGCTGCGCGCGAAGGTGGGGGTATTCGTGGACCTCTATCGCAAGAACCAGCGGCTGTTGCTGCAGGAGCAGAAGCTGATCGCCGTCAACCGGAGTCTCGAGCTGGAGATCAATGAAAGGAAGGCGTCGGAGGAGAAGGTGACCGAGCTGAACAAACAATTGCTGGAGAATATAGCCCGCCTCGAGGCGGCCAATAAGGACCTGGACCTGTTCGCGTTCATGGCCTCTCACGACCTGCAGGCGCCTCTGCGCAAGATCCGGATGTTCAGCGACCGGCTGCTGGCCAGCCCCGGCGATTCCATGGGCAAGGAAAGCCGGCTGTACCTGACGCGTATACAGGAGGTGTCGAGGCGGATGCAGGACCTGATCAACGACATCCTCCGGTTCTCCAAGATATCCGTAGAAAAGCAGTCGTTCGAGGTGGTGGACCTGAATGGCGTTGTCGAAGAAGTGCTCTCTGAGCTGGAAGCGCCGATCCGGGAAAAGAACGCCGTCATCTCGGTAGACCGGATGCCCGTACTCCCCGCCAGCACCGTGCTGATGGGGCCGCTTTTCTCCAACCTGATCAGCAACTCTCTGAAGTATTGCAAAAAAGGCGAGGAGCCCCGCGTCAGGATCCGGTATGAAGAAGCGCCGGTCATGGCGGGCATGAATGGCAAGCCGGCGGACATGCGGTATGGCCGGATCTATATCGAGGACAATGGTATCGGGTTTGACCAGAAGTACGCCGAACAGATATTCGATATGTTCCGGCGTCTGCATCCCAGCTCAGAATATGAAGGGACCGGCATCGGGCTCGCTCTTTGCAAGAAGATCGTGGAGATGCACAATGGATTTATTTCGGCCCTGGGCAGGCCGGGAGAGGGGGCCGTATTTATCGTCTCTCTGCCTCTGCAGGTAATACCAAAGGAAAAACAGCCGGAGGCCCAGCCGGAATGACTGTAGAACTGCTGAAATACCCCCCTGATAACCCAAAGATGATACAACCTGATAAAACCGCATTTAGTATGTTGCCTTCAAGTTCGACAACAAGAATATTGATCGTTGAAGATGATGAGGATGATTTCCTGATCATCGAGGCATGCATCAAGGATATTCCCGATAAGGAGTTCCATATCGACTGGTGTTATGACTATGACGATGCCCTGCAACGCGCCCTTGGGAAGAAATATGACATCTATTTTGTAGACTACCTGCTGGGGGCGAAGACGGGGCTTGAACTGCTGGAGGAGGCGATCGGGATGGGCTGCGAAGAGCCGCTGGTGCTGCTCACGGGCATTGGCAATCGGGAGGTAGACATACAGGCGATGACTACTGGCGCGGCGGATTTCCTGGTGAAGTCAGAGATCACCACGGAGAAGCTGGAGCGCAGCATCCGCTATGCGCTGGAGAGAAGCGCCTATATCAAGGCTCTTCGCGCCAACGAGCTGAAGTTCCGGAATATATTCGAACAAAGTAAGGACGCCGTGTTTCTGTTGGGAGAAGACCTGATCTTCCGCGACGTGAACGCAGCGACCTGCGAGCTCTTCAAATTCAGCAAGGAAGAGCTGCTCGCCCGTAGCCTCTATGGGCTGTTCGCCCGGAAGGAGGCTGTATTCAAGCTAAAGGAAAAGCTGCTCAGCGGGGGAGGGGAGGAGATGGAGGTCGAGCTGATGACCCGCAACCGGGAAAGGCGGAATTGCATCCTGTCTATATCGCGGCAGGTCGACTCCAATGGAGAGTCCTATATACAAGGCATTATCCACGATATCACCAATCTGAAACGTATCGAGCGGGCAACCTTCCAGATCGAGAAGCTGAGGGGTACGGCGACGCTGCTGAGGACGCTGGCCCACGAAGTGCGGAACCCGCTGACGAATATCAATCTCTCCGTAGAGCAGCTGAAACCCGAGCTGAACAGCGAGGACGCGAATATCTACCTCGACATCATTGCCCGCAACTGCGGGAGGATCGACAGTCTTATCTCCGAGCTGCTCGAGCTTTCGCGCCCTGCCGAGATATCGCTGCAACGGACGGATCTTCAGGATATCATCAATTCGACGCTGGCAGAGGCTTCGGACAGGATAGCGCTGAAGAATATCCGGCTGGACCTGGCTTATCCGGGGCAGCCGGCCTTTGTGATGGCCGACAGGGACAAGCTGAAGATCGCCTTTTTAAATATTCTCATCAACGCCGTAGAGGCGGTGCCGGCACAGTCCGGCGTGATCACTATTTCTATCCGGGATGAGTCGCCCAACTTCAGGGTCCTTATCAATGACAATGGCGGCGGGATACCCGAGGAGAATATCTCCCGGATCTTCGAGCCATATTTTACGTCCAAGACGAATGGGTTTGGGCTCGGCCTGGCGGCGACCTGGAATATCCTTCAGTCGCACCGGGCAGGCATCGACGTCAACTCCCAGGTCGGCGAAGGGACCAGCTTTATGCTGACCTTTGAGCAGGCGGGGAGATAGAGTCACGGGTACGCGATCGGGTCCAGGTCGAGTATCTGGTGGAGGTGGTGCAGCAGGTGATTACAATAGTCGGCGGCTACCCATTCGAGGGTATGCGGCTGTGAGCTCCCCATAAAACATTTGCGGTGTGCCGCCCCGTCCGGCATTGTCCGTAGGATACGGACGATATGGCGGTTGAGCAGTATCCAGAGCGACAGCAGGTCGCGGATCGGATAGCGCTGATAGCCCGTCAGATCGACCCATTTATCCTGGTTATACAGGATGACGGGGGCATCCTCGTACTGGGCGACAAGGAAACGGCGGATATTGTTCTGGGCAGAATCGACCAGGTGTCCGAGTATCTCTTTCTTACTCCATTTGCCGGGTCTGGACTTGTGCGTATAGGCCTCTTCGGATATCGCCTCGAGGCGGCGCGTATAGTTGTTGATGATCTTCTCCAGATGTACGATTGTGGGTTCCATAACGGTTGACTCCATGACAGTGTGTTGGTAGTTGTGACGCGAGGTCCGGCGTTGGGTACGAATCCCGGACACTGGATACGGTCGGGTACGGATCGGGCGGGCCGATTGGGGGCCGGCACCCTATTGTTTCGGGAAATTCGGATCGGCCATGACCTCTTCGATCTGCAACGTGTGGCGTTCGGTATGCGCGGCAAGAAAGAGCAGGGCCTGGTAGAGATCAATGGTGCCAAGGCCGGGCAGCTGGATGAAGTGGTCCTTCAGGTCGTCCTGGGTGCTCCGGATATAATAGATCGTCGAGTCGCGCCGGGCGGTAAAGGCGTCGAGGGCGGCTTTGGTATCGGCGAACTTAGTTTCAGGCTCCAGCGGGGGCATGGTCTTGACCTTATGCGAGCGGTCGCTCACCATCTTCATGACCTGGTCCGTAGTGACCTTGACCTCGCTGCGTTTGTCGGGAGTGGCGGGCTGTTTTTCGGTCGCCTGTATCCACTGCCAGATCATAGTCTCGGACAGCGCGATATGCTCTGTACACTCGTAGACAGACCAGCGCCCGGTGTCGGCTTTGAAATGTAGCTGGGCATCGCTGAGACCTTTCAGGTCTTTGAAGAGACGGGCCTTGGTCTTCTCGTAATAGTCGATGGCGAACTTGCGTTCATCGGGGGACATAGATCCCGGAGCAAGACGGAAGCTGGTGGTTAAAAGCGCGACGAGAATGGTCGCTGCAAGCAGTAGTTTTTTCATTAGTGGCAATTTAGCGGGTTATTCCATAAAGCTACTAATATATAAATTAATAATAAAGTAAAAGGGGGTGACAACACTATTTGATAATGTGGGTGACAACCGATAAATTTGCGGCTCGAACAACGGCCCATTCGGGGCTGAAAATAAACAATATCGAATGAGACAAATTGCTTTTCGGGAGGCTTTGCGCGAAGCTATGAGTGAAGAGATGCGGCGCGATGATCGTGTTTTCTTAATGGGAGAAGAAGTGGCAGAATACAATGGCGCCTATAAGGTGAGCCAGGGTATGCTGGATGAATTTGGGCCCAAAAGGGTTATCGACACGCCCATTTCCGAGCTGGGTTTTACAGCGGTTGGGGTTGGCGCAGCGCAGAATGGTCTGCGGCCTGTCCTTGAGTTCATGACCTGGAACTTTGCTGTTCTGGCCCTGGACCAGATACTCAACACCGCCAGCAAGATGCTCGCGATGAGTGGTGGCCAGCTGGGCTGTCCCATCGTATTCCGCGGACCTAACGGCTCGGCGGGTCAGCTGGGTGCTCAGCACTCTACGGCCTTCGAAAGCTATTACGCCAATATTCCCGGGATCAAGGTTGTTTCTCCCAGTAACGGCTATGACGCCAAGGGATTGCTGAAACAGGCCATCCGCTACGAAGAAGACCCCGTCATCTTCATGGAAAGTGAGGTGATGTACGGCGACAAGGCAGAAGTTCCGGAAGAAGAATACTATATCGAGCTGGGCAAGGCCGACGTCAAGAAAGCCGGAAAGGACGTGACCATCGTCAGCTTCAACAAGATGATGAAAGTGGCATTGGGCGCCGCTGCCGAGCTGGAAAAAGAGGGTGTCAGCGCCGAGGTCATCGACCTGAGGACCATCCGTCCCCTGGATTGGATGACCATCCTGGAAAGCGTCAAGAAAACCAACCGGCTCGTAATCGTGGAAGAGCAGTGGCCTTTTGCTTCGATCTCTTCCGAGATCACCTATCGCATCCAGAAGGAAGGGTTCGACTTCCTGGACGCGCCTATCCGCCGGATCACGGCAGCTGACGCACCGCTGCACTATGCCCCGAACCTGGTGGCAGCTGCGTTGCCGGACGTGACGCGCACGGTCAAGCTGGTGAAAGAGGTGATGTACATGAACAAATAAGACAGCTTAATGATACAAAGAAACCCGCCTATTGGCGGGTTTTTTATTTTCCGGACATTGTGCGAATTATTTCATCGCGGCCAGGGCTGTATTGAACAGCACGAGGAAGCCGTATACGCAGCCTAACAACACACATCCGATAATAGTCAGTTTGAAAAGTACTTTGCTGGGGGCGGTAGCCTGAAGGTCGAGTTCATGCTTCATAGGGAAATATTTTTGGATTATTAAATAGGCGGTTCTTAATAGTTATTGGATACAGTAAAGATAAGTCTTGTAGGGGTTTCTGTCAAGGGGTTTTCACTCGTAGAACTACGAGATAGCGGTATTTTGTCCGATATGGTAAGGTGATTTATTATTTAATAAGGGGCCAATTGCATAACTCGCTGGTTTTGAAGGTCCATTCCGGTGTCTGGATCAAGGGATTGGCCGCATCGGCCCGGTACCAGGGGCTGAGTCCGCCATCGGGCGAAACGACGATATGGATATCCTGGGCCGGCATATAGGACTGGGCCAGCAGGTAGATGCGGTGGCCATGGCTGTCCTCGGCGACATCGGCTACCAGCATAGCGTGTCCGGGCGAGCCGGCCCGGATCAGCACCTCCCCGGCGTCTATCGCCGAAAAGTCCGGTACCGGCAGCAGCTGGCGCTGTAGCGTCCGTGTGCTGCAATAGGTAAAGACAGTAGTGAGGTATTTATCGAAGGCCTCTCTTCGGGTATCGGCCAGGGGGCGCCGCGTTTCGATGGGATGCTGCTGCAGCCACTCCTGAAAATTGAGCCTGCGTCCCTGTTCGGTGTAGAAAGTGATAGCCCCGGACACGCCTGCTGCATAAAGCCATTCGGCGCGAAGACGCATAACGGCGTCGGCGCACTGTTGGAGGTCCTGATGCCCGACCGGGATGTCTAGTACGGCGAACTGGGCGTCCTGGTTGCGTTTGGGGCTGCCGTTGAAGAGATATACGGTCCTGTCCTTTTTAAGGCGGATATTCCTGAGCCAGACCGTGAAGCTCCCATCTGTGGCCGGTATGCGATGATACCCGGCGGGTAGCGGGATAGCACCGATCGTTGGCCAGGGGTTGGTGGACTGGGCCGCTATGCGGCAGGAGCCCGTAAGGAGGAAAATTAATATACCGGCATTGTAGGGGAGACGGCTGAGGTTCGATTGCATGTCGTAAATTTGAAGATTATAGGTGGGGAAGCCCGCTCGCTATTTTTCCATAAAAAAGATTGTTAAAACACATGTCGAATATTCTGATCATTGACGACGAAAAAGCGATCCGTAAGACACTGAGCGAAATACTATCCTATGAAGGCTATAAGATCGACGAGGCCGGCGACGGTGAGGAAGGCCTGAAGAAGGTGAAAGAAAAAGAGTACGACGTCATTCTTTGCGATATCAAGATGCCCAAGATCGACGGCATCGAGTTCCTCGAGAAAGCAAAGGAAACGAATCCCGATATTCCCATTATCATGATCTCCGGGCACGGCACGATCGAGACGGCGGTGGAAGCCGTCAAGAAAGGCGCCTATGATTATATCTCCAAACCTCCGGACCTGAACCGGCTGCTGATCACCATCCGCAATGCCATGGACAAGACCACCCTGGTTGCAGAGACCAAGGTCCTGAAACGTAAGGTGAGCAAGGTCCAGGAGATCGTAGGATCTTCCACCCCCATTCATAAGATCAAAGAGACCATCGACAAGGTGGCGCCGACAGAGGCCCGTATCCTCGTCACCGGGGAGAACGGGGTGGGGAAGGAGCTCGTCGCCCGCTGGGTGCACGAAAAAAGCAACCGGGCCGCCGGAGCCCTCGTCGAGGTCAACTGCGCCGCCATACCCAGCGAGCTTATCGAAAGCGAGCTTTTTGGCCATGAGAAAGGGTCCTTTACCTCCGCGGTCAAACAGCGCATCGGCAAATTCGAACAGGCGAATGGCGGAACGCTGTTCCTGGACGAGATCGGCGATATGAGCCTGACCGCGCAGGCCAAGGTGCTGCGGGCGTTGCAGGAAGGAAAGATCACCCGGGTAGGTGGCGACAAGGACATCAGCGTCGACGTGCGGGTGATAGCGGCAACCAATAAGGACCTGCTCAAGGAAGTAGAAGAAAAGAATTTCCGGCTCGACCTTTATCACCGACTCTCCGTCATCATTATTCATGTCCCTTCGCTGAATGAGCGCAAGGATGATATCCCGTTGCTGGTAGAGAAATTCCTGGTGGACATCTGCGGCGACTACGGCATAGCCCGCAAGGCGATCGACGAAGAGGCCATCAAGGCGCTGCAGCGGCACAACTGGACCGGGAATATCCGCGAGCTTCGCAACGTCGTCGAGCGGCTGATCATCCTGTCCGGAAAGACGATCTCGGCAGCGGATGTAGAAAGCTATGTATTGCCCAAAAAATAATCAGCTATCCGAACGATCTATTGTATCAGTGGGCTAGGCGCAGTGATGGGCGTTTCCTTTGGAGGGATGATGGCCGTTGAGATGGCAAAGCATTTTCCGGCGGCTACCGTCATTCTGATCTCGAGCGCCGGCACCCGTCGACAGCTGCCCTGGTGGATGAAGGCGGTCGGGAGCCTTGGGCTGAACCGGCTGTTGCCGAAACGTCCAGGGAATGGCTTCCGGTGGATCGAAGACTATTATCTGGGAGTAGAGACCGAAGACGATGCCCTGTTGGTCCAGAATTTCCGGGGAAAGGTCGATCCGAGATACTGACCCGGATCATCAATTCCCTCTGACAAAATTTTCCATCTCTTCCTGGCTTTGAAGCAGGCGCACCTGCGGGTGTTCGTAGCGGATGGCGGCGCCGACGTTGCCCGAGACGATGATCTGCTTACCGGGGAAGGAGTCGATCAGCTCTTTTATGTACCGAACCGGCTCGTGCCGCAGCAGATGTGTCACGAGGTGAAAATAGAGGTGGGTGAAGGGGCGCTGGCTGCCGTAATAGCGCAGCTCTTCGAGGCTGGCGTTCCGGCCGAAATAGATGGTATACATCCCCTGCCTTTTCATACGGTAGCGCATATACAGGAGAGGTATCTCATGAAACTCGCCTTCGGGAGTGAACAGCAGGAATTTTCGTTCATCCGGACGGGAAGGGTCTTCGAGGCCTGCGGTGGCAACCAGCAGCTTCTTGATGATGAGGGCGCTGGCAAAATGTTCCTGCGCGGGGACGACATTGCCGGTCAGCCACAGCAAGCCGATCTTCTCGAGGAAGGGATAGACGACACGGAGAATGGCCTTTTCGAAGCCCATGTGCAAAATGATATTGTGGAGGATCCTGTCGAAGAGGTCCTGGTCGAAGTCGAGGGAGGCTTCGATCAGGTGATTGATAAAGATCTCGTTGGCGCCACCATTGGGGGGTATCATCAGCGCCAGCCGGGATATCTCTTTTTCGTCGAGCAGAGCCAGCTGGGATATTTTGTGCCCGTTGTGATAGAGGAAGGCAATCCGTAACAGGTATTTGAGGTCGTCGCTGTCGTAGAACCGGTGGTTGCCGGCGTTCCGTTTGGGGATATGCAGCTGGTAGCGCTGCTCCCAAATGCGGAGCGTATGCGCTTTTATGCCACAGAGATTTTCTATGTCCCGGATGGAAAACTCGTTCATCGCGGGAAATCTACCACAATTTTGTAATATTTTGGCTGGTTCGCCGACCAATTAACTATGCGGTCCTTCGAGGGCCGACCGTAACCGGACGGTGTCCGGTTCACAAACGCGTATCGACTGGGCGGAGTCCAGTTTAACCCCGGTTCCGGCCAGAAATTAGTCTAAAAGACTTAATTTGCCGGACTTCTTAAAAAAATTATAAGGAATGTCGACTCATCAGCTGCTGGTTCTAGTGCTTATCCAAATAGTCATTCTTCTGTTGCCCTCCATTGGTCTGGCGAAACTCTTTGAAAAAGCGGGTGTTCCGGGGTGGAAGGCCTATATACCGTTCTATAATACCTGGATCATGATGGAGCTGGCCCGGCGTCCCAAGCATTGGGTGTTCTGGCAGTTCATTCCCGTCGTGGGCTGGTTTATTTCTCTGGGTATTTTCGTAGAATTTGTTAAAACATTTGGAAAATACCGGCTTTGGGAGCATGCGATGGCGTCCTTATTACCTCTCCTCTATTTCCCTATGATCGGCTTTGATCCCAAGGTCAAGTTCCTTGGCGCCGACCAGGTCCGCAAGCACAAGAAGGGCACGGCGCGGGAATGGATAGACGCCGGCGTATTCGCCATTGTGGCGGCAACGCTGATCAGGACCTTCGTTTTCGAGGCCTATACCATTCCCACTGGCTCGATGGAAAAGACGCTGCTGATCAACGATTTCCTGTTCGTCAGCAAATTCAGCTATGGACCCCGCATTCCTAACACGCCCTTGTCTATTCCCTTCGTCCACAATACGATGCCGATCACCAATGGCAATTCCTATGTGGAGTGGATCAAGATCCCCTATACGCGCTGGTTCCCCAGCCCGGTGAAAAGGGGCGATGTCGTCGTCTTCAACTTCCCGGCGGGGGATACGGTCATCAATCTCCCGGAGTTTCAGTCCCAGAATACCTATTATGACGAGGCCCGCCGAAGGGGCAACGGCAATATCGACTCGGGGCGCCAGCTGGTGCTGGGAGACCCGGATACCTATCCGCTGGTCATCCGGCCGGTGGACAAGAAGGAGAACTATATCAAACGTTGCGTGGGCATTGCCGGCGATACCTTCCAGATAAAGGATCAGATCATCTATATCGATGGAAAGGCGCAGGCCCTGCCTCCCGAATCCCAGACCAACTACCTGGTAGAGCTGAAAAGCAACCAGCCGCTGGACGAGGCGGTCATGCGCGATGAATATAACCTGGACATCAACAATGCCGAAGAGGTGCGTCCGACAGGGACACCGAATCAGTATTATATGCTGCTGACCTGGGCGGCGCACGAGAAGCTGCTGCACAACGGTCTGGCAAAAACCATTACGCCGGATATCGATGCCGACCAGACGGTGTACCCCTATTCCAAATCCTGCACCTGGACCAGGGATAACTACGGTCCTTTCTGGATACCCGAAAAGGGAAAGACCCTGACGCTGACGGCGGAGAACTATCCCATGTACGAAAGGGCGATCCGCGTCTACGAAGGCAATAGCCTGGAGATGAAAGATGGAAAGTTCATCCTGAATGGTCAGCCTGCAACGCAATACACGTTCAAGATGAACTACTACTGGATGATGGGTGACAACCGGCATGGCTCGCAGGATTCCCGGTACTGGGGCTTTGTTCCGGAAGACCATGTGGTGGGCGAAGCGTGGCTGATCTGGATGAGCTGGAACAAGGGCATCCGTTGGGGCCGGCTGTTCAAGAAGATCAAATAAGCCGAAGAACACAAATTTATAATTGATGAGCCAAAAAGAATACCGCTTCGCTTACGAAGAATTTAATTCCGTTGAAGAGCTGGATGTTGAGGATGCGGAACTGCTGAGCCGGGCCCAGGAGGTAACGGCGGATGCGTATGCTCCCTATTCGCATTTCAGGGTAGGGGCTGCGGCGCGACTGGCCAATGGGGCGATCGTGACGGGCACCAATCAGGAGAATGGTTCTTTTCCTGCCGGCATCTGTGCCGAGCGGACCCTGCTGTCGGCTGCCGCCAGCCTGTTCCCGGGGGTGGGAGTAGAAGAGCTGGCCGTAAGCTATTACAATGAGAACGGTCCCAGCGACCGGCCGATCTCTCCCTGTGGCATTTGCCGGCAGTCCTTGCGGGAGGCGGAGCAGCGAGCGGGCAAACCGATCCGGCTCATCCTGGGCGGAAAGGGAGGCAAAATATATATCATACCCGAGGCCGGGCAGCTGCTGCCGCTGGCCTTTACTGGCGATGAGCTGAAATAATTGCCTGTTTACCGATCATAAAAAAACGTCTCGCTCACAAAAAAATCAGTCAAATCCCTTTTATTTATTTCCGGCAATTACCAGCCCGGTCCGCGGCCCGGAAAGGGCATGGTATTTTAATTGAATCTTAATGCTTTCTTTAAGCAAATGTTAATTCAAAATCAAAAACTTCGCCGCGGAAAAGAATGGACAAAATGGCGATTTTGCCGGACTTACCATTCATACAAATCCCCGACAGGGTCAATTTGATAGACATTAAATCTCTTTATATTTGTTCGCTTTCGGACAAACATGAGGTCCGGATTATTTTTTAAAAACTAACCTTAAATGGCTCGCCAAAGTTTGCTAACCTGTTTGACGGGTTTTTCCTGTTCGTCCCTCCTTGTATCCCTATGCCTGTTCTCTTTCACATCCTGTAAAGAAAATGCGGATGCCGCGGCCAAGGGCAAGGGCCAGTCCAGGCAATCGGGAGCTGGTCCTACGATCGTCGATGTGATCGTCGCTGTTCCCCATTCGATCGAGAACAAGATCGAGGCGAATGGCAGTGTCGTTGCCAATGAGTATGTCGAGCTACACCCCGAGATCAGCGGTCGCATCGTCTATCTGAATGTGCCCGAAGGCGCCCATGTCGGCAAGGGGACAGTCATTGCGCGCATCAACGACGCCGATCTTCAGGCTACGCTGGAGAAGTCGAAGGCGCAGCTCGAGCTATACAAGAAAACAGAGGAGCGTGCACGCAAGCTCCTGGATATTAACGGGATCAACCAGGCTGACTACGATATCGCCGTCAATAATGTGAAAAGCACCCAGGCGGATATCGATTATACCGAGGCACAGCTGGACAAGACAGTCATCCGGGCGCCCTTTGACGGGGTGGTCGGTCTGCGGCAGGTCAGTCCCGGCGCCTATGTGACGCCGGCCAATATTATCGCTACGGTTCAGCAGCTCGACAAGATAAAAGTGGATTTCACTATTCCTGAACAGTATACTTCTGTGATCCGGAAGGGCGGGCTGGTCGATATCCAGCTGGACGCTTCCAACGGGCGTCGTAAAGGACTGATCGTGGCCACCGAGCCCCAGATCAATCTTTCCAGCCGCAATCTGAAAGTGAGGGCGCTGATGGAGAATGGCAATGGCCATCCGGGTGGATTTGTAAAGGTATATGTGGACGCAGGCCTTGACAAGAAAGCCATCATGGTACCGACCAACTGTATCATTCCGGAAGATAAGAACAACCAGGTGATCATTGTCAGGCAGGGGAAGGCTCAGCTGGTCAACGTCACTACCGGCGTGCGCGAGGCGAATAATATCGAGATCACGAAAGGACTTAATCCCGGAGATACGGTGGTGGTTACTGGTGTGCTTTTCGCCAGGCCTAATTCCGCGGTTACGATCAGAAGTGTCAGGAGCCTGGACAGCGCAACCATCAGTCAAAATCAATAATTCAACTCCCGGTCATATTTCATCATGAACATATCTGAACTATCCCTCAAACGGCCAGTGCTCGCAACAGTGATGAACCTGTTGTTGATCCTCTTTGGTGTTGTAGGGTATAATTTTCTGGCAGTACGGGATTATCCTGCTATCGACCCGCCGATCATAACAGTCCAGACATCCTATACGGGAGCCAACCCTGACCTTATCGAGAGCCAGATCACCGAACCGCTGGAGAAGAACATCAATGGTATTCCTGGTATCCGGACCATCTCTTCCACGAGCAGTCTCGGGAGCAGCTATATCACGGTAGAGTTCAACCTGGGTGTGGATCTCGAGGCCGCAGCCAGCGACGTGCGCGACAAAGTGGGGCAGGCGCAGCGAAGCCTCCCGCTGGACATCGACGCACCTCCGGTCGTTGTGAAGTCGGATGCCAATTCTGACTTTATCCTCATTCTTGCTGTTCAGAGCCGGTCGAAGAGCCTGATGGAGCTCAGCGACTATGCGGACAACGTCCTGCAGCAGCAGCTGCAGACCATCGACCAGGTGAGCTCTGTGAATGTATTCGGGGACAAGACCTACGCCATGCGTATCTGGCTGGATCAGGACAAGATGAATGCCTATGGGATAGCCTTCAACGATGTCTCGCAGGCCATGGCCAATGAGAACGTCGAGCTGCCTCCGGGTAAGATATACGGTAACAATACCGAGATGACCATCAAGACACTGGGGCGTCTGACGACCGAAAAGGATTTCAGGGACGTGATCCTGCGCGAGGACAGCAGCGGCATCGTCAGGCTTAGTGATGTAGCGCGGGTCGAGCTGGGGCCGCAGACGGAAGAGCAGAGCTGGAAATACAACGGCGTGAATGCCGTTGGCCTGGCGATCATCCCGCAGCCCGGCGCCAACAATATCGCGATCGCCGACGAGTTCAACCGCCGGCTGGAAGAGATCAAAAAAGCCAACAAATCCGACCTGGAGTTCAGCGTCCTTATTGACAATACGAAGATCATCCGGCAATCGCTGGCCGAAGTAAAAGAGACCCTGCTGATCGCGTTCGGACTGGTGGTATTAGTGATCTTCTTCTTCTTCCGCAACTGGCTGATCGCCCTGCGCCCGCTGATCGATATTCCCATCTCCCTGATTGCGACCTTCTTTATCATGTATGTCGCAGGCTTTACCATCAATATCCTTACGCTGCTGGGCATTGTACTGGCGACGGGGCTGGTGGTGGACGACGGCATTGTCGTGACCGAAAATATTTTCCGTAAGCTCGAGCAGGGGTTTCCTATCCACAAAGCGGCGCTGGAGGGTAGTAAGGAGATATTCTTTGCGGTCATTTCTACTTCGCTGACCCTGGCGGTCGTGTTCTTGCCGGTGATCTTCTTACAGGGTTTCGTCGGACGGCTGTTCCGGGAATTCGGGGTGGTGCTGGCGGCCGCGGTACTGATATCCTCCTTCGTGTCGCTGACCATCACGCCGGTACTCAACGTCTATCTGACCACCAGCAAGTCGGGACACGGATGGTTCTATAACAAGACCGAGCCCTTCTTTACCGGGATGGAGAATGGCTATCTGCGGCTGCTTCGTGGATTTATGAAGATACGATGGGCGGCGTGGATACTGATCGCGGGATGTATAGTCATGGCCGTACTGATCTTCATGAATATGCAGAGCGAGCTCGCTCCGCTGGAGGACCGCAACAGCGTGCGCTTCACCGTTACATTGCCGGAGGGTGCCAGCTATAGCTATACGTCTGCGGTGACCGACCAGATCGCCAATTATCTCTACGACTCCGTCCCCGAAAGGGATTTCGTATTCGCGCGTACTCCGGCGGGCAGCAGCGTGAATACCTCGCAGCCGCGTATCGGCCTGGTGCCGGCGGATGAACGGAAACGGAGCCAGAACCAGATCGCAGCAGACCTGCAGCGAAAGCTCAGCAAGTTCAACGACGCGCGCATCTTCGCTATCCAGGAGCAGACCATTGCGGTGGGCTCGGGCTCCAAGAGCAGCCTGCCGGTACAGTTCGTGCTGGAGAACCAGGACCTGGACAAGATGAAAAAGATATTGCCGGCCTTTCTTGAAGCGGCGAGGAAGGATCACACCTTCTCCAATGTGGACGTCAACCTGAAGTTCAACAAGCCGGAGGTTCAGATCAGTGTCGACCGGATGAAGATACGGGACCTGGGTCTCTCGACCAACGACGTGATAGGAGCGATGCAGTCGGCATTCAGCGGCGGGCGGCTGGCCTATTTTATCATGAACGGCTATCAGTACTATGTGATCGCGCAGGTCGAGCGCAAGGACCGCAACGATCCTACCGATATCAGCAAGGTCTATGTGCGCAATAACAGAGGGGAGCCGATCCCTCTTGCTGCTGTCGTGCACCTAGAGCAGAACAGCGGACCTTCTACACTCTATCACTTCAACCGCTATAAGGCCGCGACCATTTCTGCCTCGCTGGCGGAAGGCAAGACCATCGGCGAAGGGATAGTCGCGATGCAGTCCATTGCCCACAAGCTGCTCGACCAGGATCCGAGCTTTCAAACGGCCTTGTCCGGCAGCTCGCGTGACTATGCGGAAAGCTCTTCGAATATCCTTTTTGCCCTGGTCCTGTCGGTGCTGCTGATCTATCTGGTCCTTTCGGCCCAGTTCGAGAGCTTTATCGATCCGGTGACCATCATCATGACCGTCCCAATGGCATTTGCGGGTGCGCTGCTGAGCCTTTGGCTCTTTCATCAGACCCTGAATATCTTCTCCGAGATCGGGATGATCATGCTGATCGGTCTGGTGACCAAGAACGGGATCCTGATCGTCGAGTTCACTAATCAGAAGCGCGAGCTGGGGATGAGCAAGATGGATGCGGTGGTCGAGGCGGCGTCGCAGCGGCTGCGTCCCATCCTGATGACGAGTCTGGCGACCTCGCTGGGGGCGCTGCCGATAGCCCTGAGTCTTGGGGCCGCGGCTACCAGCCGTATCCCGCTGGGGATCGTGGTCGTGGGCGGGATCATGTTCTCGCTGGTCCTGACCTTGTTCGTGATTCCGGCGATCTATACATTTATTTCCAGCAAACATAAAGTGCACGTCACCGAGGTGACCGAATAATATGAAGAACATCATAACTCTACTCCTTACACTGCCGGTGATGGTGGCGCAGGCGCAGAATCTGACCAGTGATGAGGCCGTGCGAATCGCGCTGAAGAACAGCATGGGCATCCAGCTGGCGAAGAATAACACCGAGATCGCCAATATCAACAACAGCTATGGCATCGCCGGGGGCCTCCCGGTCGTCACGGGCAGCGCCAGCGACCAGGAGCAGTCGACCAGCCTCAAGCAGGAATACGCCAATCCGGCCAATAACAAGAGCAGCAACAATGCCCTTTCGAATAACCTCTCCGCACAGGTGAACGGCTATATGCTGCTCTACAACGGCCAGCGGGTGGTCACGGCGAAGAAGAGGCTGGGGATGATCGAGGCGCAGAGCAAGCTGCAGCTGAGCTCGCGGGCGCTGGTTCTGGCGAACAACGTCCTGCTAAAATACTACGACGTCGTGCGGCAGCAGAGCTACGCCAGGACCCTTCAGGCTTCCATCGACGCGCAAAAACAGCAGCTGGCCATCGTACAGGCGCAGCAGAGCGTCGGGCTGGCCAATAACGCCGACCTCTTCCAGTCGCAGGTCGACCTGAACACGCAGGTACAGAACCTGCAGGCGCAGCAGCTGATCATCGACCAGGGCAAGACCGATCTGCTCACCCTGCTGACCCTGAATCCCGACTCGGCGATCGTCGTCGAGGATACCATCCTCGTGGACCGGAATATCCAGCTGGCGAATATCATGAGCGCGGTGCAGTCCGCGAACCCGGATATTATCGCAGCCAACGAGCAGATCGCCATCAACCAGTATGTCGAGAAGGAGACGGGCGCTTTGCGCTATCCTTCGCTGGGCGTCAATGCGGGCTACAACTATAACCGGACCAAGAACAGCGTCGGTTTCTCGCTGCTGAACCTGAACTATGGACCCTATGCGGCGCTCACGCTGAGTGTACCGATCTTCAATGGCAATATCTATAAGAAACAGCAACAGGTGGCCGGCGTCAATATAAAGAACGCCCAGCTGGTAAGGGATACGCTGGTGCTGAACTATACCGCCAATGCGGTGAAGAACTGGCAGGCCTATACCAACAACCTGCAGCAGGTGGAGACGGCAAAGTCCAACTATGACCTCTCGAAGAAGCTGCTCGACCTGGTGATGCAGAAGTTCCAGCTGAAACAGGCCACGATCGTAGACGTAAAGAATGCGCAGCAGAGTTTTGAGAATGCGGGCTTTTTGCTGGTGAACGTGACATATGCGGCGAAAGCGGCGGAGATCACCCTGCGGAGGTATGCCAATCAGCTGACGTATTAGAGACGACCGGGGCGCTGCCCGGTTTCCGTTGCGGGCCCCCAGGGGTGGAAGGTGGGATCAGAATAACGTCTGTACGCCGTACTGGATCCTGGTTTCGTGGTCCAGCAGCCATTTCTTTCGCCAGAGACCACCGGCATAGCCGACCAGGTCTCTTTTAGAGCCGATGACCCGGTGGCAGGGGACGACGATAGCGATATTGTTCTTTCCGTTGGCGGCGGCCGCGGCCCGGATGGCCTTGGTATCTCCGAGGCGGCGGGAGAGGTCGAGATAGCTGATCGTCTTACCGAAGGGGATAGCCGTCAGCTCATTCCAGACCCGCTGTTGGAACTCGGTTCCCTCCTGATAGACGGGGAAGTCAAAGAAGCGGCGCTGTCCCTGGAAATACTGGATCAGCTGTTCTATACACTGGATGACGATGGGGGTGACCGGCCCTTTGAGGCTGTTGGCCTGGTATTCGCCTTCTTCCAAATGGTCGATAAAACTGATCTCGCTGATATACGTATCCGTTCCACCAATGCGGAGCAGTCCCAGCGGGGATTTGTAGTAGGTGGTGGAGATGTCCAGGGTCGTTGCCATTGAGGGTTTATTTAGCCTAGTTTCCAGCCGTTGGCCACTTTTCTGTCGGGTCCTATTAAAACTACTTCTTTTTTGTCAGTATACACACCGAGAACGAGGCATTCGCTGAAAAAATTTGCGATCTGCTTGGGGGGGAAGTTGACCACGGCCATCA
>Ga0207695_10000682_pt1 | contig 66574 bp, 54 predicted proteins | sample KBSC54metaG_FD_184354 | JGI IMG/M metagenome (GOLD analysis project Ga0207695, IMG submission 184354) | Corn rhizosphere microbial communities from Kellogg Biological Station, Michigan, USA - KBS C5-4 metaG (SPAdes) (version 2) | ecosystem: Host-associated > Plants > Roots > Rhizosphere > Soil...
ACCTTTGCAGCAGCCCGGGCCGTCTTGTTCTCCCCGAATTCTACCACGGTATACAAACTACCATCCAATTTGATGATCATGCCACGACTGATGTCTGCAGTATTTGCCATAAAAGCTGTAAAATTTTTGGGCAAATCTACACCAAAATCAGTACAATCTCCCCACCTCCACCACTTTTTCACCTCGCCGCCTGCAACATCACCCTCCCGTATCAGCACGCCCACGCCGCCGTCATCACTCTCCCATCCGATCATTCCAACACTTTTACCCTACCTGCCGGGCTGCTTTTCGGCCGTAATAACCACCTGCTCACCACCCTGGGTCGTCCTGATCCTATCCGCCATCACGCTCATCGGTCCATCCTTCCCGTTAATGGTCATCTTTGGAACATAAGAGGACTTCTTCTTCAGAACTATCAGGATCACCCCATTCTTTTCCTTGTCTCCATGGAAACTTCCTTCCCATCCACCACATACAAAAGCCCCATCCTTCCACGCAACGGTAATCAACAGCGGCTTCGCACGACTCCCGGGCGTATCTTTCATCTCCCGATGCCTGCTGTGAAATTCCTTCGTCGTAGCCGCGACTACCCCGTCCTTAGCCCTCTCTCCAAACAACGTCAACGCCTGACCGCGCCACAACCGCCACCACCAGGATCATCCTGATCACCCCGCTCGATCAGATCATTTCTTTTCGATCAGGTCGATGATTTCCTTCAATTCCTTAGCGCTTAACTTCTTCTCCTCCACAAAAAAAATCACCAGCGCCTTGTACGAATCCTGAAAATAGTCCTTGACAAATCCGCTCATGAACTTCTTCTTGTACTCCTCCTCCCCGATCAATGGCTTATATAGATAGGTCTTCCCGATCATCCGGCTGGATAGATACCCCTTCCGTTCCAGGTTCTTGACCGTGGACGCCAGCGTGGTATAAGGAGTGCCCGGCGATGCCATATTATCCAGGAACTGCTTCACAAACCCCTCTCCCGTCTTCCATACCGCCTGCATGGCCTCCTCCTCCTGATGCGTAAGTTTTTCCATATCCTACGATGTTTTCGTAAACCTACGAAGTTTTCGTAATTCCAAATAAAAAAATTCCCTTTCCGTTAAAGATTTAATTTTACACCGGAAATTTTACTACAACGATGAAAAAAGTATTCCTGGCCATCGCCATACTAGCCTTTAGCAGTTCCGCCCTTTTCGCTCAGCAACAGCAAGCCCCCCAGCAGACAGCGCAGGACCAGACAAACGCACAGGCGCCCTATCTCCGGTTCCCTACGATCCCCCCCTTTCATCTCTTAAAACTCGATAGCACAACCTATCTCACCAAAGAAGACCTCAAAAAGAATCGCAAGACCCTCATCATATATTTCAGCCCGGACTGCGATCACTGCAAACACCAGACGGAATCGATCCTCCAGGACTTCTCCAAATTCAAGGACATCGAGATCATCATGGCTACCTACCAGCCCTTCGAAGAGCTGAAAGAGTTCAATACCCACTACCGGATATTCGAACACCCCAATATGAAGCTCGGTCGCGACGAAAAATTCTTCCTGCCACCCTTTTATAAGATACGCAACCTCCCCTATCTCGCCTTATATGATAAAAAAGGCAATCTGATCACCACATTCGAAGGCACGCAAAAGATCGACCTCATCCTGGCCGCTTTTGACAAAAAGGGCAGCTAATCCTCGCTCAATTGCTCACCCTCCCCTACCTTTGTCGCGCAAGACAAGCAATCAATTTTATCACTCAAATATTTTAACAGATGAAAGTTACGGTTGTAGGCGCCGGCGCTGTCGGCGCCACCTGTGCCGATAATATTGCCCGGGCCGCATTAGCTGAAGAATTGGTATTGCTCGACATCAAGGAAGGACTGGCCGAAGGTAAAGCCCAGGACATGATGCAAACCGCCGCCCTGCTGGGCTTCGACACCCGCATCTCCGGCAGCACCAACGACTACTCAAAAACCGCGAACAGCGACGTCGTCGTCATCACCTCCGGCCTGCCCCGCAAACCAGGCATGACCCGCGAAGAGCTCATCGGCACCAACGCCGGTATCGTAAAAGGGGTCGCCGAAAACATCCTGAAACATTCCCCCAACGCTATCCTGATCATCATCAGCAATCCGATGGATACGATGACCTACCTGGCGCTGACCGCTACAGGGCTCCCCAAGAACCGCATCATCGGCATGGGCGGCACCCTCGATAGCGCTCGCTTCAAATATCAGCTGAGCCAGCACCTGGGCTGTAGCCCCGCCGACCTCAACGCAGTCGTAGTAGGCGGCCACGGCGACACCACCATGATCCCCCTGATCCGCCTGGCTACCTGGAACAGCGCCCCCGTAACAAAATTCCTCAGCGAAGACAAGCAACGGCAGATCGTCGCTGATACCATGGTCGGCGGCGCAACCCTGACCAAACTCATCGGCACCTCCGCCTGGTACGCACCCGGCGCAGCCGGCGCAGCCCTCGTGGAAAGCATCCTCCGCGACGAGAAAAAACTCTTCACCTGCTGCGTCTCCCTCAACGGAGAATACGGCCAGAAGGACATCTGCCTCGGCGTACCCGTCACCATCGGCCGCAACGGCTGGGAAAAGATCCTCGACTTTGGCCTCAATGCCGAAGAACAGGCCCTCTTCAACAAAAGCGCCGACGCCGTCCGCAGCATGAACGACGTTCTCAAAACCTTATAAACCGCGTCGCCCAAACAAAGGCGCCACAACAAAAAAGGACTGCGCATAGCGGTCCTTTTTTATCCCCGATTCCCTTACCTTCCCTTCCCCTTCCCCACGTCCCCCAACTCCACATTCACCAACCCACACCTACACCCGCACCTGCAGTATCGCCAACACCACCAACACCCACATCGATAACCCGATCGTTACCAAATAAAGCACCGAGATCGCAATCCCCTTCAACAGCGACAACCCCCACCCCTGCCCATACATCCCCCGTAAAGCCGCCACCAGGTACAAAAGGACGACCAGATACCCGCCCGCCACAAGCCCTACACTCTCCGTCACCAGACTTACCAGCGTCAACACCAAAAAAACTAAAAAGGCAAATGAATGAAAGTGAATAGAGAATATCGCATGCTGCACATAATAGTATTTCCTCCGGCTGTAAAACCAGCCTGTATACAACGCAAACAACGGTAACAGCACAAACATCAGCTTCGGTATCGTATGCTCCAGGTCTTTCTCGATCCGGATATGTACCCGCCCGCCTTCCTTCTCCTTTAGCTTCATATTCCTCCGCGCCACCCATCCCCAAAAACCCGTATGCTTCGAACTATCCGGCAACCGCGCCTCAACGGAATCGAACTCCCTCAAACTATTATACTTATTCTGTACCAGGTCGATCACGATCTTACCTCCCGACCCGGCAGAAAAGAAGATCGACTCCTCCCCCGCCTTAAAATTCTCCGCCGTATCCAGCCTCGCCGCAATCTCCTTATTGACCCTTCCCCTTACACTATCCCCTCCCGCCGAACGCAGACTGTCCGCAACACGCTGACGATATAAATTCACCGCATGCCCTTCCCCAACCGCAGCCTCCTCGTGCCCCCTCCCCGCAAACATCACCAAAAAGAAAACCGCCGAGATAAAAATATACATCCGTATCGGATTCAGATACCGGGCCCGCCTGCCCGCTACATACTCCCTCGTAAGAAAACCCGGCCTTAGCACCAGGTCCTTCAGCGTAGTAAAGATCTTCGAATCGAAATGCGTGACGTCCTCAAAAAAATGCCCGATCAGATGTCCCAGACTCTCTTTGGGCTCCGTATTCTCCTGTCCACAATGCGTGCAATACCTCTCCTCTACAATAGTCCCACAGTTAAGACAGGTCTTGTCGTGACGAAAGTGATGGTGGCTCAAGTTTTTTTCTAAAAATAGCCAAAAAAGACACAATCGTACACCCAACCGTATCATATCCGTACATCCTCATCAAAACATCATCCATAACCCCCACACCCCTAGCCGCTTACAACACTGGCCCCAGTTTTGTCGCCCAAACCGTATACCTGCTGTCTACCGGCTTCACCCGGCTGTTAGCTTCGAAACCATCAAGGCAGCATTCACCAACCCCGCCCGCAGCCTGCGATCGGAATAACCCCATCTACAATCTCTTAATAACAGAAGCAACGATCCCCTCCGGACTCTGCTCCTCCATACACTTAAAATGCCCCTTCGGACATTTCTTATACCCTATCTTCGAACAGGGCCGGCACGACAACCCCTTTATCTCCATAACGTCATATGGCACCCCACCCGGAGCCCCATAATTCGAGAGAAAATTCGCTCCATAATACGGATACATCCCAAACTCCGGCACCGTATTCCCCCACACCGAGACCACCGGCCGCCGGAACGCCGCCGCAATATGCATCAGCCCCGTATCATGCGTCACCACCACCCTCGCCTGTCTCACCAGCGCCGCCGACTCATTGATACTAAATTTCCCGCAGGAATTATATATCCGGACAGGATCGATAGCCGCCAGCTGCTCCCCCACCTCCGCGTCCTCCGGCCCACCCAGCAGGATCAACGGAAACGCCAGCCGCTCACATATCTCACGCAGCTTATGCAATGGCAGCTTCTTCGTCGCAAGCGCGGCGCCGATCACAAGCCCCACATACCCCGCCTGATGCGAAGTCGGTATATCCCCCGGCGCCAGCTCGTCCGCAGCCGGAATAAAATAATCCAGCCCCGCCCCGTCATTCTTCACCCCAAACGACGCAACAGTATCGAGGTACCGGTCCACAATATGCCGGTCCGGCATCCGGTTCCACTTGAAATTGGTATATAGCCATTTCTCGATATTGAGCTTGTCAAAAGAGAACGACTTCTTCTTCAACGCCCGCTTCACCCGCAGCGTCCGCAGATTGTGGTGCAGATCGATCACATAGTCGAAATTCTCCGCACGCAGCTCACCAACCACCGCGTCCAGATCGTCCGAAAGACAATGTATCTTATCGATATAGGGATTGGCCGAAAGGATTGGCAGAAAGGCCTTCTTCGTCAGATAATGCACCTCCGCCCCGGCTACCTGCCTCTTCAGGCACCGCACAACGGGAGTAGTGAGTACGATATCACCGATCGAACTGAATCGAATAATTAAGAATTTCATCCGCTACTGCTCAATATAGTTCAGATCTTTGCCATAAGTCTCAGGCGTGATGATCAACGAGATGATTGCGATCACAAACACGATGATCCCGGTTATCCATGCCCCTTTAAAATAAGCCTGCTCCGGCGGCAGCCCGCTCTGCACCAACCTGAACAGCCAGGTCACCAGCACCAGCGAACCCCTCGCCATATTGGGTACTGTCGTCGCGACCGTAGCCCGGATATTCGTCCCGAACTGCTCGGCAGCCATCGTCACGAACATCGCCCAGAACCCCGTCCCAAACCCCAGTATCACACACACCCAATACATCGTATTTGCATCCTGCCCCTGCAAATTGAAGAACCAGATCGTTCCGATGATAGAAATAAGGTGAAAAATATACAGCGACACCTTACGGCTCTTCACCCACTGACTGATAAACCCGATCAGCACATCCCCCACCGCAATAGCCGCATACGCCACCATGATAGCCTTGCCCGGATCAATTGCCCCTTTCACCTTCATCAGCAAGGCGAACTTATTGGAGAACGAGATCAGTATCCCGATCACAAACCAGTTGGGCAGCGCGATCAGAATAGCCGTTAGGTATTTCTTCAGCCGCTCGCCCTTAGTGAACAACATAAAGAAATCCCCCTTACGCACATTACTCTCGGCAATATTCTTATACATCCCCGACTCCAGCAGACCCACTCGCAGCAACAACAGCACAAATCCAAGTCCGCCGCCGATAAAATAACAGGTCCTCCACCCCTCGGCAGAAGCCCCGAACTGTACTTTAATAAAGTAGGCGAACACCGCCCCGCTAAGCCCGATACCAGCCACCAGCGAAGTTCCCAATCCCCGCTTTTCCTTCGGCATTACCTCGCTGACCAGCGTGATCCCCGCCCCTAGCTCACCAGCCAGCCCCAATCCGGTTATAAATCTCACCACAGCGTATTGCCCCACCGTATGCACAAACCCGTTCGCAATACTCCCCAGCGAATACAAAATGATAGACGCGAACAACACCTTCAATCTCCCCTTCTTATCCCCCAATATCCCCCACACGATACCGCCGATCAGCAGACCGATCATCTGCAGGTTGAGGATATCCAGGCCCTGCTTGTCCACCGCCTCCTGCGACAGCCCCAGCGACTTCAGCGAAGGCACACGTATAATGCTGAAAAGTAAAAGATCATAAACATCCACAAAATAACCAAGCGCCCCGACGATAACTGCCAGGTTGAATAGAGATACCTTCTTTTGATTCATTGATTGATCTGGTTGTTCCATAGTTTGAGCTATAAGGAATTATTGGTTTTTATGCGCTTCTTGCCCGTCCTTCGAATACGGATCATCAACCGGAGCAGGATGACCCTTCCGCCCAAAGAATAGTTTGTAGAGGACAGGCGCCGTCGTGATCACCACGATCCCGATCACGATCACCTCCAGGTGCTTCTTCAGATCGAAATTGAACTTGACCAGGATGAACTCCTCCAGGTAATGACCCGCGAACAGCATCAAAAACACCCAAGCCAGTGACCCAATGATATTGTTGAACACGAATTTCTTCTTGTCCATCGCAACGATACCCGCAATGATCGGCGCAAAGGTCCGGACGATCGGCAGGAATCGGGCGAAAATGATCGCCTGCCCCCCATGCTTGTCATAAAATTCCTTGGCCTGGTACAGATGCTTTTTCTTGAAAAGCAGACTGTCCTTGCGGTGAAAAAGATAGGGACCGCTCTTATGACCGAACCAATAGCCGACCGCATTGCCAAGGATACCACAGATAGAGACCATGATCCACAACACTACAAGGTCGAAGAAGGCGCTGCCCGTCCCCCCCTTGATCATGCTCTCGATCAGCTTCTCGCTGTATATCCCCGCAACGAAAAGTAGACTATCCCCCGGCAGAAAGAACCCAATCATCAGACCAGTCTCCGCAAAAACTATGAACAGCAATACCCAAAGACCGCCGTTATCGATATAGAACTGTGGGTTTAAAAGGTCTTTCAAAGAGATCGTTAAGAGTTCGAACATATTAAATGGATCATTTTATATTGACAGGGCTCCCCTCCAGCTCACCTTCCCACTTGCTCACAACTACCGACGCGATACTGTTGCCCAACACATTGGTGGCGCTCCGCGCCATATCGAATATCTGGTCGATGCCCAGCAAAAGTAACAGCCCCTGCTGCGGTATATTATACAGTGATAACGTTCCCGCCACCACGACAAGCGCCGCTCGCGGAACCCCCGCGATACCCTTGCTCGTCAGCATGAGAACGAGTAACATCGAAACCTCCTGCCCCAGCGTCAGCTGCACCCCATAAGCCTGCGCCACGAACAACGATGCAAAAGACATGTACAGCATGCTGCCGTCCAGGTTAAAGGAATACCCCAGCGGCAGCACAAAGCTCACTATCTTCGGCGGACATCCGAAATTCTCCAGCTCGACGATCAGCCGCGGGAATGCCGCCTCCGAGCTCGCCGTACTGAAAGCCAGCAGGATCATGTCTTTTATGTTCATCACCAGCTCAAGCACCCTGCGGCCGATAAAGATCGAAGCGATCCCCATCAACAGCACCCCAAGCGCCAGAATAGCCAGGTAAAAGACAAGAATGAATTTCCCATAGGTATACAGCAGCTCAGGCCCCTTTACCGCCATCACCGAAGCGATCGCAGCCATCGCAGCCACCGGCGCCAGATACATGACATACCCGGTCATCCGGAGTATGATCAGCGATACCGAATCCAGCGCCTTGATGACTACCTTCCCCTGCTCGCCGATCGAGGCAGTGGCGATCCCGAAGAACACCGCAAACACCACGATCTGCAGTATCTGGTTAGTGGCCATAGCCTCAAAGATGCTCGTAGGAAAAATATGGGTAACAAAGGATTTAAAGGTAATGGAAGACTCCAGACCCGTCGCAGCAGCCGAGGTCGGCATCGGCAGATTGAGCTCAGAGCCCAGCGGCAGATTGTGCATGATCAGGAGTCCGAGCGACAACGACAGCAGCGAAGCCCCCATGAACCACAATAAGGTCTTTCCCCCTATCCGGCCCACAGCCCTGATATCGCCCAATTTCGCGATCCCGACCACCAGGGTCGAAAACACCAGCGGCGCAATGATCATCTTGATCAGACGCAGAAAAACGTCCGTCACCACGTTGATCATTTCAGAGAACGTCCCGATCTGAACGGTAGTGCAATTATAATGTACCCAAAGCCCCAGCAGTACCCCTGCTATCATGGCGATCATTATCCACCCTGTAAGACTGATCTTTGGCATAATAGGGTGCAAAGAATCGAAAATTCTTCATTTGGCAAAACTTTACCTCCAAAATTCACCACAGCCGACAAATGAATATTAAATATTTGTTTATTTTCGGCCCTAATCACACATCAAAAAATTATCAAAACAAGCTTAGTATGAGTTTATTTCGAAAAAAATCCCTGGACTCCCTGATGGCGCAGGCTGCGGATTCAGAGAAAGGCCTCAAGCGTACGCTGGGAGCCTGGAGTCTGATCGCATTAGGTATCGGCGCCATTATTGGCGCCGGTTTGTTTGTACGGACTGCCGCCGCAGCCGGGGAACACGCCGGTCCTGCCGTGACCATCTCCTTTATGGTAGCCGCTCTCGGCTGCTGCTTTGCAGGCCTTTGCTATGCCGAGTTCGCATCGATGATCCCCATCGCCGGCAGCGCTTATACCTATGCTTATACCACTATGGGCGAACTCGTGGCCTGGATCATCGGCTGGGCGCTCGTACTGGAATATGCGCTTGGCGCCGCAACCGTGTCCATCTCCTGGAGCGAATACCTCAACAAGCTATTGGCCGTCTTCGGCACCCAGGTCCCCTTTGAGTGGTCCCATTCTCCCTTCGAACGGTATCTGGACGCCGCAGGGGTCATGCACCACGGGATCATCAATATTCCCGCCCTCATCATCCTTGCCCTCCTCTCCCTCCTGCTGATGAAAGGCACGGAAGAGTCGGCCACCGTCAACTCCATCATCGTCGTGGTAAAAGTGTCTATCGTACTGATATTCATCGCTCTCGGCTGGCAGTTCATCAACCCTTCCAACCACCATCCTTACGTGATACCCGCCGACGCTCCTCCCGCCCAGCTGAGGGACGGCACGCTCTACTCCTACGAGAACTTCTTCAGACACGGCTGGGGAGGCATCCTCTCCGGGGCCGGCATCGTATTCTTCGCCTTCATCGGCTTTGACGCAGTATCGACGGCCGCTCAGGAAGCCAAGAACCCCGCCAGGGATATGCCCCGCGGCATCCTGGGTTCACTCGTGATCTGCACGCTTCTTTATGTATTGTTCTCCTGGGTCCTCACCGGTGTTGCGCCCTACACCGACTTCGTCAAGTCCGGCAAAGAGGCTTCAGTCGCCTACGCAATCGAAACCTATATGCATGGTTATCACTGGCTATCGACGCTGGTGACCGTAGCCATCCTGGCCGGCTTCTCCTCCGTCATCCTGGTGATGCTGCTCGGTCAAAGCCGGGTGTTCTATACCATGGCGACCGACGGCCTGCTGCCCAAGGTCTTCTGCCAGCTGCACCCGAAATGGCGCACACCCTATAAATCGAACATGATCTTATTCGTTTTCGTCGGCCTCTTCGCCGGCTTCATCCCCGAAAGCGTAGCCGGCAACCTGACCAGCATCGGCACCCTCTTCGCCTTCATCCTCGTCAGCATCGGGGTAGTGATCCTGCGAAAAGCAGACCCCAACCGCCCCCGACCCTTCAAGACGCCCCTGGTCCCGATCGTTCCGATCCTCGGTGTACTCGTGTGCACAGCCATGATCGTCGGCCTGGACTCCGCCACACAGATCACCGCACTGATCTGGATGGTCATCGGCCTCATCATCTATTTTAGCTATAGCAAGAACAACAGTAGGCTAAAAGCTTAATAAAACCTCGCTAAAAGACCGTATGCCCCCGGGTGTACGGTTTCTTCCCCCGGCAGGTCCCCTGCCGGACATAAGACCAAAAAAGAAACCGGTCCTACTTTTTTTTAAGGGGCGGTTTCTTTTTTTTAATTTTGCACTTCCAAAAAAATAGTAGATTCTATGGGTCGCATATTTGAAGTACGCAAACACACGATGTTTGCCCGTTGGGACCGAATGGCCAAACAATTTACCCGTATCGGAAAAGAGATCGCGATCGCCGTCAAGTCCGGCGGCCCCGACCCCTCTACAAATCCGGCCCTCCGCCGCTGCTTCCAGAACGCCAAGAGCGTCAACATGCCTAAAGACCGCGTCGAAGCGGCCATCCGACGGGCCCAGGGCAAGGAAATGGAGAACTACGAAGAGATCCTCTACGAAGGCTATGCCCCCCACGGCGTCGCCGTCCTCGTAGAAACCGCCACCGACAACCACGTCCGCACCGTCGCCAACGTAAAATCCCATTTCACCAAAGGCCACGGCGCCCTCGGCAACAGCGGCAGCGTCAGCTTCCAGTTCAAAAAAATGGGCGTCTTCAAGCTCAAACCCGAAGGACTCAATATGGACGACCTCGAGCTCGAGCTCATCGACCACGGCCTCGAAGAAATGGGCGAAGGCTCCGGCGAGAATGACGAACCGGTAATAGTGCTGCGCGTCGCCTTCACCGACTTCGGCAACATGCAAAAAGCCCTCGAAGAAAAAGGCATCACCCCCATCAGCTCTGAGATCGAGTGGATACCCTCCACCACGGTCGAGCTCTCCGAAGAGCAGGCCCAGGACGTCCTCAAGCTGGTCGACAAGCTCGAACAGGACGAAGACGTACAAAAAGTCTTTCACAATCTGAAATAAGACATCAACGAAAAAGGCCCCAACAGGGGCCCTTTCTATTATAAAAAGAATTCATTACTCCGCCATCATCTGTCTCACCACATCGATGACCTGTTCCGCATTCGGCTTGCTGAAATAATCCCCATCGCTCGCATAAGCCGGCCGATGCGCCTGTCCCGTTATGGTCCTCGGCGCCGTATCCAGCCAGCGGTATCCCCCCTGCTCTTCCATGACCTTATTAAAGATATATCCTGCCGCCCCACCCGGCACATCCTCATCCACGATCAGCAGCCGGCTCGTCTTCTTCAATGATTCGAGGATACCATGATGGATGTCGAACGGTAGCAGCGTCTGCACGTCGACCACCTCGCAGCTGATCCCCTCTTCTTCCAGATCCTTCGCAGCCTCCTGCACGATCCGCAGGGTTGATCCGTAGGTGACGATGGTGATATCTTCTCCCTCTTTAACGACCTCCGGAATACCCAGCGGTACGCGGAACTCCAGCAGATTGGCCGGCAGCTGTTCCTTCAGCCGGTATCCATTGAGACACTCGATCATCAGCGCCGGGTCCACCCCTTCGAGCAGCGTATTATACATGCCCACCGCCTGCACCATATTCCGCGGCACGCACACATGCAATCCCCGCAGTGAGCCCAGGATAAGCCCCATCGGCGAACCGCTATGCCAGATGCCCTCGAGCCGGTGCCCGCGGGTACGGACGATCAGCGGCGCAGTCTGCCTGCCCACTGTCCGGTATTGCAGCGAAGCCAGGTCGTCACTCAAAGGCTGAAGACCATATAAGAGGTAGTCGATATACTGGATCTCTGCGATGGGCCGCAGTCCCCGGAACGCCATTCCGATACCCTGCCCCATGATCGTCAGCTCCCGGATGCCGGTATCAAAGATCCGCTCCACACCATGCTTCGCCTGCAGGCCTGCAAAGCCCTGGTTGACGTCCCCGATCTTTCCCAGGTCCTCTCCAAAGGCCAGCACCTTGGGGTTTTGGGTGAACAGCGCATCGAAATACCGGTTCAGCACCTCATAGCCATTCATCACCGGAGAGCTGTCCAGGTAACTGGCTTTTATCTCGGGTACCTGCAGGATATTGCGGGCTCCCTCATGATACAAATGGGAGTTGTATAAAGCTTTATTCTCTTTGACCAGTTCGTCATAGTAACCCTGCGCATTCCGTGCAGCGGGCGTCTTGCCCGACAGGCCAATGGCCTTGTGCAGCGTCTGCAGCACCTCCTTACGCCCCGGCTCGCGGTTGGCAGCCAGCACAGAGGCCAGCTTCTGCAGCGAGGCTGATTCATCGGGCGTCTCCCCGGCCATATTGCGGATATGCTCCACCGAACGGCTCACCTGCAGTAAAATAGGCTCCTGGTATTTCTCCCAGGCCCGGCTCTTGCTGTGGCGGGCAGACTCCTTGGCCTCGGTTTCGATTTCGTTCAGCTCCTCTTCGCTGGCCAGGGTATTTTCCATTATCCATTCCTTCATCTTCTTGATGCCATCCCACTCCCGTTCCCACTCGAGGCGCTCGGGACTCTTGTACCGCTCATGGCTGCCTGACGTGGAATGTCCCTGCGGCTGCGTTACCTCTTCGACGTGGAAAAGTACGGGGGTATGTGTCATCCGGGCGTTCTGGATACCGGCTTCAAAAGCCTCGCACATACCCGCATAATCCCAGGCCTTTACTTTATAGATATCGATGCCATTGGTGCCTTCTTTCTTTTGAAAACCCTTCAGCGCCTCCGAAACAGAACCCTTTGTCGTCTGGTACTCACGCGGGACAGAGATGCCATAGCCGTCGTCCCATACAAAGATCGCCAGCGGCACCTGCATCACACCCGCAGCATTCAGCGTCTCCCAGAAATGCCCTTCGCTCGTCGAAGCATCGCCGATGGTGCAAAAACATACCTCGTTGCCGTTATTGGAGAGCTCGGTGAAGGGCTGCAGCTGCGCGATCTCCCTGAACGCCTTCGACGCACAGGCTAGCCCCAGCGCCTTGGGCATCTGGGCCGCTGTGGGCGCCAGACCGGCCGTAAGATTCTTCCTGTTCACCAGGTCCAGGGTCGACCCGTCCGAGTCGATAAAAGCAGTCGCAAAATGAGAGTTCATCTGCCTGCCGGCGCTATGGGGGTCGTGGTTCGGATCAGGATCTGCGTACAGCTGGGAGAAGAATTCTTCCACCGTAGCGGCGCCCGTCGCAAAGGCCAGGGTCTGGTCGCGGTAATAGCCCGCATAAAAATCCCCCGGCTTAAAGAACTTGGCCATCGCCACCTGGGGCACCTCTTTGCCATCTCCAAATATGCCAAACTTGGCCTTCCCGGTCAACACTTCCTTGCGACCCAGTAGGCTGGCTTCGCGGCTCTCACAGGCGACACGGTAATCCTTTAACACTTCTTCCCGGAACTTATCGAACGATAGTTTCTCAGGATCAATGACTTCGCTGGAGAAAAGATTTTGCATTGGCATTAAATTTTATGGGTCCCCAATTGTCCGCACGGGTCGGCCGCCGGCCTCGCGACAGCTGCAAAGTTAGGATTCTTCCGCCCAAACATAACAACCTATCCCACTGATTGTTATAAATTTTTAATTTGTCATTTCTCAAACCCCCGTTCGTCCCCGGGCCGCCCCTTCCGGTCCCATTTCACGTCCACTAAAGTCTCTTCTTATTCCCCCCATCCGGCCCATCTTATGTCCAAATAAAGTCTTTTTTTATCCCACCATTTTTAAGGGATAATTTATTGGAAAACCTGACGTTTACTTCTTAATTTTATACCTGACCCAGCCAAACTATGAAAAAATTAGCAATTGTTATCAGCCTTTTCTCCACCGTGATCGTCGCTCGTGCGCAGACGACGAACTCCGTGGGAACCGCCGTACCAAGGCCGGCCGACGTCCTCCTGGTGAAGGAGAACACCCACAGTTTTGGTAAGATCCCGCAAGGTAGACCAGCCGTCTATACCTTCGAGATCGTCAATACCGGAACCACCGCTCTCCGTCTGGACAACGTACAGGCCTCCTGTGGCTGTACCACACCCGACTGGAGCCGCGATGCCATCGAACCCGGAGCCACGGCGAAGATCAAAGTAGGCTACAACGCCTACGCCGAAGGCCCGTTCACCAAGAACGTTACGATCGTCTACAATACCAATCAGACAAAGACGCTCACCATTACGGGGGAAGTTTACAAATCGCCCGCGAGCTCCGCGCCTGAAAATGCATCTGTACAATTATTAAAACAAATAAATTGATAAAAATGAAGAAGCTATTCCTATTTGCGAGTGCCCTCGTCCTGTCTGCCGGTGTTTTCGCCCAGACAACCGCCCAGACAAAGAAAGCCGAAGACGTGATCAAGTTCAAAGAGACCGCCTATGACTTCGGAAAGATCAAACAAGGCACTCCCGTAACCCACGATTTTGATTTCACCAATATCAGCAGTTCCCCCGTTATCATCGAATCTGCTGTTCCCTCCTGCGGCTGCACCACGCCGGTTAAGCCCGAAGGCGCGATCGGAAAAGGCAAGGAAGACAAGATAAAAGCTGGCTTCAACGCCGCCAACGTCGGCCCATTCAACAAGACCATTACCATCAAAGTAGCTGGTATCGATCTGCCGACTCAGCTGCGCATCACCGGCGAAGTGCTGACCCCCGAAGCCTATGCTCAGTATATCGCAGCTAAGGGTAAATCCGCGGGTCGCTAAGAACATTTAACTTCTTATAACAAAGCCTCCCGCGATCGGGAGGCTTTTTAATTTACTCCCGTCCCCCGATTTTGACTATCTGTCCCCCCTTCCCCCGATTATTAAATGAGAGAATGTAATTTTGCGCCATGTTAACCATCAGCCAACGCGGACAACAAATGCCGGCATCGCCGATCCGGAAACTCGTACCCTTCGCCGAGACCGCCAAAAAGAAAGGTATCAAGGTCTATCACCTCAATATCGGTCAGCCCGACATCGAAACCCCCAAAATGGCCCTCGACGCCGTCCGGCACTTCGATTTTAAGGTCCTGGAATACAGCCATAGTGCAGGCAACGAAAGCTATCGCCGCAAGCTCGCGACCTATTATACCAACCTGGGCATCAACGTCGACTACCAGCAGATCATCGTCACCACCGGCGGCTCCGAAGCCATCCTCTTTGGTTTTATGAGCTGTCTCGATCCGGGCGATGAGGTCATTATCCCCGAGCCATTCTACGCCAACTACAATGGCTTCGCCACAGCAGCGGGCGTCGTCGTAAGACCGCTGACCTCATATATAGAGAGCGGCTTCGCCCTGCCCCCCGTCTCCGAATTCGAAAAATTAATAACACCCCGCACACGCGGCATCGTCATCTGCAATCCCAACAACCCCACCGGCTACCTCTATAGCCGGGAAGAAATGGATACCCTCAGGGACCTCGTCATCAAGCACGACCTCTACCTCTTCTCCGACGAGGCCTACCGCGACTTCTGCTATTCCGGCGAGCACATCAGCGCCATGCACCTCAAAGGGGCGGAGCAGAACGTCCTCATGATGGACACGATCTCCAAAAGGTACAGCGCCTGCGGCGGCCGCATCGGCGCCCTCGTCACCCACAACCAGGCCGTTCTCGACACGGTGATGAAATTCGCCCAGGCGCGCCTGAGCCCCCCGTCCTTCGCCCAGATCCTCGGCGAAGCCGCCACCGAGCTTCCCCCGGACTACTTCGACGCGACCCGCGCCGAATACCTCCACCGTCGCGACACCCTCGTCAGCCGGCTCAACAAGATGCCCGGCGTCTTCTGTCCCAATCCCGGCGGCGCCTTCTATGCGATAGCCAGCCTTCCCGTCGACGACACCGACCTCTTCTGCCAGTGGCTGCTCGAATCTTTTTCATATAAGAATCAGACCGTCATGCTCGCCCCGGCGGGCGGCTTCTATGGTACCCCCGGCCTCGGAAAAAAAGAAGTGCGGCTTGCCTACGTCCTCAACGCCGACGACCTCAATAAGGCCATGGACTGCCTCGAACAGGCTCTGCAACAATACCCGGGCAAAACCAAATAAACTTCCAAATCGTTCCAAAACGGGCCGCCCCAACGGCCCGTTTTTTTACCCCCTTCCTTCCCCGGAACCCTCCCCACTTTCGATTTTTATCCCCTTCCTTCCCCGGAACCCTCTCCACTTCGGATTTTTATCCCCTTCCTTTCCCGGAACCCTCCCCACTTCGATTTTTACCCCCTTCTTTCCCCGGAACCCTCCTCACTTCGATTTTTTTACCAAAACCTCCCCAAAACCCCTTTTTAGAAATTTTCAATTACGAAAATTTAAATTATCTATAATTATAATATAATGTCACATTTATCTAAAATCACAAATCACCCCATCAAATAAGCCAAAAACAGCTGAAATCGACCCCGTCAATCATATTATAAAATATTCTATATTTAGTTTTTACCAAGTGCACCCAAAAATTCATAAAAAAGTTCCAAAAATAATTTCCAATTCTCATTTTAAGTCCCGATATTGCACTCAGAAACGGTTTAGAACTGGATCACGAGTAAAAGGATTTAGCAACAACAGTTTTTTAACCTTTTGATATTATTGAGTTCTTCTTTTGCTCCTTATTTTTGTGCCGCAAAGAACAAGTGAGAAAGAATAGTGCAGCAAAACACAACCTCGATTTTCTGAAGATTTTTCATATGGCAAGCAATCGTTAGACGGCCTTCTGTTTCCACAGAGGGCCTTTTTCTTTCCCCCTCTCGCTCGTCGCCCAATCCCCCTCCCGCTCGTCGCACCGTCTCCCAATCCCCCTCTCCTTCGTCCTACCCTCTTCTCCCCTCCCCCCTTCTCCAGTTTCCGCCCTTCCTCTACTTACTGTCATCCCCGATCTCCTTCCAATCGCCACCAATCGTCCCTTTCCCTCCTCCCCCATTCTCCAGCTCCTCCCTCCATCCCCTCACCACCATCTCCGCTCCACCCTCCCTTCATCTCCGACCCTCCCTCATCGTCATCCCCCCTTCATCTCCGACCCTCCCTCATCGCCCTCCATCCCTCTCCACCATCTCCGCTCCACCCTCCCTTCATGTCCGATCCTCCCTCATCGTCATCCCCCCTTCATCTCCGACCCTCCCTCATCGCCCTCCATCCCTCTCCACCATCTCCGCTCCACCCTCACCGTCATCCACCCTCCCATCATCACCCTCTCACCTCCTTCCCCTCAAATTTTCCCCCATCCCCTCCCCTTATCCCGCCCCTCAATTCCCCCATCTTCTTCTCCCAATTTTCATCCCCCCACTCACCTTTTATCAATCTTTTTTACCTATCTTCGCGTCCCATTTACGGGAAACCCTTCCCGCTGGATAGATTCGGCGAGATAGCTCAGTTGGTTAGAGCACAGGATTCATAACCCTGAGGTCTCGGGTTCAAATCCCGATCTCGCTACATTCCAAAAGGGCCGCACAAAATGCGGCCCTTTTCCTTCGCTTCCAACCTGCCACTTTAGCAACATCCAGATCGTAGAAAAATTCCGTAATTTACCTGTGTCTTAACCATTTGCAAACAGTGACCTTCCCATATGAACAATCAAAAAAAACGCAGAAGACAATTCTTAAAAGATTCCGTCAAGGCTTCCGGCTTGATGCTCTTGTCCCCTTTACTCGATACCGTTCAACTCGTACATTCCACCGAAAAGCCAAAGGAAATAATTACAGGCCCGAACCGCATAAAATTTGCGGTGATCAATATCGATCATCCCCATATTTATGGGATAACCGATGCCATCAAACGAGGAGGTGGGGAATTGGTAGCATTGTATGCAGCATCACCCGATCTGGCCGCCGCATTCCTGAAGACCTATCCGGAAGCTAAACAGGTAAAAAGCGAAAAAGAGATCCTGGAAGACCCGACAATTCAGCTGGTGCTGAGCTCCGGCATACCCGATGAAAGAGCCCCATTGGGAATTCGAGTAATGCAGCACGGCAAAGATTACCTTACCGACAAACCGGGCATCATCACCCTGGAACAATTGGCCGAAGTCAAAAAGGTCCAAAAAGAGACCCGACGGATCTATTCGATCATGTACAGCGAACGATTTGAGAACAAAGGCACCGAAAAAGCAAGCCAATTGGTAAAAGCAGGCGCCATAGGCCAAGTGATCCAAACGGTCAATCTCGCACCACATCGAATCAACAATGGTGTCGGGAAAACCGGGTTAGCCGTAAGGCCGGATTGGTTTTGGGATAAGCGACGCTTTGGCGGCATCCTCACGGACATCGGTTCTCATCAATTCGACCAGTATCTACACTTTACAGGCTCTACCGATGCGCAGGTCCTGATGTCGCAAGTCGGCAATTTTCATCATCCGGACAAACCCCTATTCGAAGACTTTGGGGACGTCATGCTAAGCGGCAATGGAGGTACCGGATATATCAGGGTAGACTGGTTTACCCCGGATGCATTGGACACTTGGGGCGATGGAAGATTGACCATCCTCGGAACAGATGGATATATCGAGGTAAGAAAGAACACGGATATCGTCTCGGGAAATAAGGGCGGCAATCATTTGTACCTGGTCAATAAAAAAGAAATGGTACATATGGATTGCAACAACGAGGTATTGCCTTTCGGACCCCTATTTGTCGATGATGTACTGAACAGAACGGAAACGGCAATGACCCAGGAACATTGCTTTCTTGCAACCGAACTCGCATTGAAGGCCCAAAAAACTGCCAAACCCATTTCAGTGAAGAAATAATGAGGATTCGCTCCATGCAAAAAGGGCCGCAAATTATGCAGCTCTTCTTTATTAGTCTACTAGTCCGTCCTCAAACTTTTTATAGGATTTGCAACCGCTGCTTTTATACTTTGAAAACTTACTGTCAGTAACGTTATGAACAATGCTCCACCGCCTGTTGCCGCAAATACCCACCAGGAGAGCGATGTCCGGTAATCGTATTTCGCCAGCCAGGCATGCAGAAAATACCAGGCAATGGGAATGGAGATACAGCAGGAGAGTATCACCAGCACCAGGAAATCCTTTGACAGCAGCTTCCAGAGATTCAACACAGTCGCGCCCAGTACCTTCCTGACCCCAATCTCCTTGACACGCTGCTCAGCCATGAAAGAAGCCAGCCCAAACAATCCCAGACACGAGATAAAGACGGCCAGTACGGCAAAGAAGGCCGCCAGGTGGCCGATGCGCTCTTCAGCGGCAAATTTCTTTGCATAGATATCATCGATGAATTTGAACTCGAAGGGGCTTCCCGGATTATATTTCTTGAATACGGGTTCCATTTTGGCTAATGCTTTCCGCATCGGCATTGCCGGATTGACCCGGATAACCATACTGCCAAAATATCCACCGCAAAAGAACATCACAGGGGTCGGTTTATCATAAGGCGATTCCATTACCATATCTTTTACTACCCCTACTATAACGTGAGGGACATTGGCAAAGATGGTGCCTCTATAGTTGACGACCTCCCCGACGGGATGTTTTAGTCCCATTTGCTTTACGGCAGATTCATTCACGATCAACCCGCCCATGACAGACGCCGTATCACCCGGAAAATTCCTGGAAAAATCACGCCCCTCCACCACCTTCCAGCCCACCGTATGTCCATAATCGTAATTCACACGGAGCGTCCCGAAATTATAGGAATTGTCGGGCTCCACCCCCTTCCAGTAAAACCCTCCATTACCGGAAGATATTTCGGTAGGCAGGCTATTGGTTTCCCCCATATCCGCAATAGCGCCGGATTGCAATAACGCGGTTCGGATGGCCTCGTCGTGTTTATACAGATCGTCCGTATTCATATCAACGGCGATAAGCCCCGCCCGGTCATAGCCGACAGGTCTGTCCTTCGCATATTTTATCTGCCGGAACACGATAATCGTTCCAATAATGAGCGTGACCGACACCGTGAACTGCACCACCACCAGCACCTTTCGCGGAACCGCGGCCAAACGCCCCACCCGAAAAGTTCCCTTTAACACCTTGATCGGCTTGAAAGCCGATAAATAAAACGCCGGATAGCTGCCGGCGATCAGGCCGACCAGGAACGTCAACGTGAGCAGCAACCCCCAACAACGGACATCGCTCCACGGCAGGGCCATGTGTTTGTCCGCCAGCCCATTAAAAAAAGGCAGCGAGACCTGCGCCAAAAGGAGCGCGAGCATCAGGGATAAAAACGATACAGCAAGAGATTCGCTGATGAACTGTCCGATCAGTTGCGTACGCAGAGAGCCAATGGCCTTGCGTATACCGACTTCCTTTGCTCGTCGCTCGCTCCTTGCCGTGCTCAGGTTCATAAAGTTGATACAGGCGAGCAGAAGTACGAAGATGCCAATGATGCCAAACAGCCAAACATTTTGTATACGACCGCCAGACATTTTTCCGTTGGTGAATTCGTTGTATAAATGGAGTTTGTCCAGTGGGAACAAAGTGGCGTCTTCCGTATACCCCTTTATATGGCTGGTGGGGGCCTCCTTCACGGAAGCGGCGGCCTGTTCCATACTGACATTGTCTTTCACCTGGACGTATAAGGCCCCGTTATGGTTATACCAGTTGCTTTGCGGATCCTTCGAGTTCCACCAATTTGCCTTGTTCTCCCAGGGCATGATACAGGCAGTCTCATAGAAAGTAGTATTCTCCGGCAGGTCTTTGTACACTGCACCCACTTTTAGTTCAATCTCATTATCGATGAGAATGATCTTGTTCATCGGATCCGCATGCCCGAAGATCGCCAGCGCCTTCGATTGCGAGATCATACAGGTAGTGGGATCTTTCAGCACGTCCCGGCTGCCTCTCACCATTTCGAGCGTAAACATCTCCGGAAAATCTCTCTCTGCATAAATGGCTATACCCGACATTTTTTTATCACCCGCCGCCAGTATATGAGATCCCCCGCCTGCAACGAGAGATACGTATTTCAGGTCCCTGCCGTATTTCGTACGAAGCTCGTTGCCCAGGGGCATCTGTATCGTCAGGTTGGTATATATAGTGTCTTTATTCATGTAGGGGGTCACAGCCGCCCGCGCCAGCCGGTCATGGTGCTGGTAATAATGATCGAACTGCAGTTCATCTGCTACCCACAGGCCGATCAGCAATGTGACGGCCATGCCAAGAGCGAGGCCGATAATATTGATGGAGGAGAACAGTTTGTTTTTTAGCAGATTGCGCCAGGCAACGGTGAGATAGTTTTTGAGCATGATTATCTTTTTTCAATATTACAGCCAAGAGCCAACACCCGTCACCAACGACCACCAACCACGTGCCCAACTCGCACATAATTGATATATAGCACATTACGAAATCAATAGGCTAACCAACCTGTACGTTTTTGTATAATAATTGCGCGCTTTCGATACAATTTGACGAACCAGGCACAGGCCTCCCTATACAATGTTTTAACTCTATCAGCCCCAGCATGATCACAGATCAAACCTCACCTTCCCCAAAACGATCCTCCCCGGCAGCCCATACGAACTCGCCGTCAACGTATTCGCCGAAAGATAAACCGCCCTATAAGTCTTTACATTCAAAAAATTCCCCGCATTCAGCTCAAAAGAGCTCTTCCACTTACTCACCCTGATCCTCACCGACGCATCAGCAAAAAAACACTTCAGATCCGGATTACCCTCCTGCCGGGTAAAATAATGCTCGCCCGACAGCTTAAATTGCACATTGACCAGCGGATTGTATTCCAACGAAGCCCTCTGCTGTAGCTGATCGATATGATTGGCCGATCCATCGACCCCCGAATGACTAAAAGTCTGAACAAGCGTGGCCCTATAGTCAATAGCCACATGCTCCCCCGCCTTCGCATAGGCGCCGAGAGAACCAGTTTCAGTGATAGTATTAAAAGGCAACAATTTCCCATTCTGCACCTGCACCGATCGAATGCTTTGCCACTGCAAACCGCCGCTAAAAGTGGTCTTCAAAGGAAAAAGATATTTGCTCACTGTACTGCTGACCGTCCACGACCCGGTAGCATTCGGATAAGGCAGCATGATCTGCTGCTGCAGATTATTGGTAATGACCGCCGAGGCAATCTTATTCGCAGCTAGACGATCATAGCTGACATTCAGGCTGGCAAACAACAGGATCAGCGACTTGCGGTAACTAAACCCCGCCGACACTCTCTGGTCCTCCTTCTCAGTCAGTTCCGCGCTATGGGAATAAAGCGTCCTGTAGTCCTTCAGAATATAACCCTGGTATATATCTTCGATACTACCCGTCTCATTGCGGAAATTATAGGAGAGTGAAAGATAATTTTCGGCACCAACCTGATATTTCACTCTCACCAGCGGGTTAAAATACAAACGAGCCAGCCGTTTGTCCAGCGTATATAGATCATCGGAATAGCTGATCCGCTGCCAACTGACCGGCAGACTAAGGTTCGCCTGAAAGATAGTTCCGGGGAGGTCATAGTCCGCTTCCGCATATAGTTTCGCCCTGGTCCAGTTCAAATGATTCCTCGAGCTGTCCGATACCGGGGTCAGCTCATTATTGATCTGCGCCACATTAAGGTCTGACGTCAACGCCTGCGATTGTACACTGAACCCGGCTTTAAAGCTCTGTGTGATCAAATTGAACGGCACTTTGAGCGATACATAATTAGTGGTATACCACGTCGGCACGTCCACCCGCTGGACCAGTTGTGCATATTGCTTACTGTCATTAAAGATCACTGGTTCATAATTGGGGCCGATGGTCCTGTTCTCCGGTTCGGTCGAATGACTGACATAGGAATAGGCCTGAATAATATGGCCCGACTTAAGGGACCTTATCAGGTTAAATTCATTGGAGAAGCTCAGCTGTTTATCGTGGAGCACCTGGTTTACCGCGGCGTCGCCTGTGCTCAGCGAAGAGTGATATGCAGACCGGTCCTCATCCAGTACGAAAGCATCATTAAGATAATATTTGTCCCTGTTGATGTTCAGCGTCACCTGGCTGTGCAGGACATCGGGCTGGCGGCGGTTGTGTTGAGTCTCGTTATACCTGACCGTATCGCCCGGCAAAAAAATGGTGCTCAGCTGGCTGAGATCCTGCCGCTGGCTATCATGAAAATACCAGGCGTTTAACTTCAGCTGTGTGCCATTACGTAATTTGACCAGGTTATTGAGGTTGAAAAGTCCGGATTGATCGAACAAATACCTGTCACGGGACAAAGCCGGGTCGTTTACCGTACCAAGGGACAGCATCATAGACGGCATGGAATTATCAATTGACTGCTGGTAGTTTTTCAAATTGTGCGCAACAAGTTCCTGCTGCAGGTCATATCCGGTATTGTTCCCTTTCAGGTAGTTAATGCCTTTATAATTATCCTTAAAGAACATTGCATTCAGGTCAATGTCATAATTACCCGGTAAACCCGCGCCTACACTCTCCTGTCCGACCACTTGCACTCCCGCTCCTTTTTTTATGTTAAGGTTCAGAGCCACATCATCGCTCATTACCTTATTTTGCAGCGCCTTAACTGGCTGATCGTTTTGTATGACCTGAACCTGCTCCACAACACCCTGCGGGATTGTTGTAGTAGCAATATTATATTTATCATCCAGCAGATTATCGCCGTTAATATAAAGGTTCGATATCGGTTTGTTATTATAAAAGATCGTTCCGTCAGTACCGACCGTTATGCCAGGGAGTTTTTTAAGGACATCCCCGATCACCCTATCCTGCGCACCGGCAAACTCGGATACCTTGTACCCAAGCGTATCGCCATGCATTCGTAGGACAGGCCGGTGGCTCTTGATCTCCACAGACTTTAGCTGGTTCGCCGAGACGGTCAATGTAAAGTCGTAGGCGCGGTTCGCGTCCCCTACCGGCCGGCTCAGGGTTTTGTAACCTATGCTCGTCGCTTCTATCACCAGTCCGCTGAAAGGCGTATTGACAGGTATCCTCAAAGCATAAGCGCCGCCGGCGTCCGTAACAGCATACCCGATTATGCCGTTATTGGCGGATTTTTTTAGGTTGATAGTGGCAAAAGGGACAGCCTTTCCGGCGCTATCCCTCACCGTCCCCCTTATAATTTGCCCAATACCAGCAATGGAAACCAACAAAGCAACAACAGCCAGGCCCACGACTTTTATAAACTCTCGCCTCATTTTTCTGGCAATTCTATGGGGTTATTGTTGACAGGCCCGGTACGTTTGGGGCCCACCGCGATATGATCCATTTTAGGACCGCCTTCCCGGCTGTTCGCGGCATTAATGGCCTGCGCAAACGCAGCAGGGTCCTTCTCCATGGTCACCCGCAGCTTGTCGAACTCCTTTTGTGTGGTTTTGATCAGCGAGGCCGGAGGGTGGATCAAATACGGGTCATCATTCAAACCCCGCAATATCGGTGGGAGATCCTTTTCCTCCTTATTGCCAAAAATCGACTGGTCCTTTGGCAGCGACGGCGCCGTCTTTTCCACCCCGTCAAAACTAAATACCACCTCATTTTTCGTATCATGCGCGTCTACGATCACTCCGGGCAGGCCGTTCAATTTCCAGGGTCCGGTATGTACCGGCAGATCGGGGCAAAACCATACAATATAATCCCGACCCATAAAATGACCGTTGGCTTTCTGGCAGTGCAGTCCGCCAAAGCTTGCCGTATCGCCGCTGATCTTCCAGTCTACGACAGGCATGGAACCTTCGATCAGGTATTCGTTAACCATTAGGGCATCTTTTGTGAACAACTTGTGCTCATCCGGATACTCATAGTATTGCGTGCGTGAACCTCTCCCCATCCGGTTAATATTGATGTGCCCATCCGGACTGTTGGCCGCCGCCTCGGCCCAGGCCTTTTTGAACTGTTGATCCGCTACCAGTCCGTCATAACTTCTATAAGCGCTCGCCCTTTTGCCTACAAACAACACCATGTTTTCCGTGTACGGGTGCTCCCGGTCCGCAGTGTCCCTGATATGGGTGAATTTATAATGCACCATCAACCACGCCGTATCTGGTTTTTGCGCCTCAGCGCTTATACACGCCACCAGACAGCTGACGGCAAACAGTAATTGCTTTTTCATGGTTCTTGCTATTTTTTTGAACAATATTATTTCCGGCCCGCCGCTCCCCAAAAACGCTGGTGCCAACGAGCGTTTGGCATGACCGAAAACCCTTAATTTGTGATCCGGGATTTCAAAAACGCCTCGTTTGACTGCCGATCCGGCCGGTTAAACACCTAATTTTTTGAGGGTAAGCGCGATATTTTATCTTTGTTAATATGCTGGCTAAAAAAAGACTTTGGATAGAAATATTGCTTCACCTGGTGTTTTGGGCAGGTGTTCTCTATGTGCTTACGTCATTGAATAGCTCGCATATTCATATATACCACAAGGGTCCCCTTTTTTTCAGAGATACGTATGAAGACAAACCCGTCGCCCCCTACGTGTATGTTATCCTTGCTTTCCTGGCCACACTCTTTTATGGCAATATATTTTGGGTATTCAGGAAAGTTATCCGGTATAAAAAGGGCATCGTCCGTCTGGCAATATGCGCCGTATGGTTCATAATGATATTCGGCGCAAATTACTTTATCGTCGGGCCCCTTTTCGATCACGCAAACCCGATTCCCGAACCGCCTCCAGGCTTTATGCGGCGGGCCACACACCAGGAAAATGCACGAAGAGACAGCCTGTTTGCGTCCATAGTAAGGGACAACGTAAGAGGCCTGATAAAGTCTGACTCGACGAGAGAGCCCCAACCGCAGCGTCCAGGCCCCCCCTTTCGCGTCGGTGCCATCAGCTTCATGACCACCGACTGGCAGCACATACAGTCCATCATCCTGCTCGCCTTCCTCGTCATACAGGGCATAGCCATCGCCTATTTTTTCCTGAATGAATGGGCAAAAAGCGCCCTCATCCAGAGCCGGCTACAAGCCAATCAGCTGAGTACCGAGATCAAGTTCCTCAAATCGCAGATCAACCCGCATTTCCTCTTCAATACCCTCAACAACCTGTTCTCGATGGCGCAAGGCAAGGGCAACGATGAGCTCGCCGACGGCATTTCAAAACTCTCCGGGATGATGCGCTATATGCTCTACGACAGCAACGAGGAAAGTGTTCCCCTTGGCAAGGAGATCACCTACCTGGAAGAATGCATCACCCTCAACAAGCTGCGCTATGCCGACGAGGAGGTAAGAGTAACCTTTGACCACGCCGGCCAAACCGCCGATATCAGCATCGCGCCTATGCTCTTTATCCCCTTTGTCGAAAATGCCTTCAAGCACGGCGTCGCCATAGGGCAGCGAGCGGCAATACAAATAGCCCTCTGGGTCTCAGACCAACGACTGATCTTTACCTGTGCCAATACCGACTACAGCTCTATCAAAAAAATGGACATGGAGATCAGCGGCATAGGGCTGGAGAACGTTAGACGAAGACTCGAGCTGGTCTACCCGACCAAACACCAGCTTATCATCAACAACGACGACGGTAAATTTGCGGTTAAACTCGAAATCGATCTGTCATGATGACCTGCATAGCCATTGACGACGAACCGAAAGCCCTCGAGGTGATTGAACGGTATTGCCAAAAGATCAGCGTAGTCAGCCTCAAGGCTACCTTTCGCGAACCACTCAAGGCGATCGGCTTTCTCAACCGCGAAAAGATCGACCTGATCTTCCTCGACATCAATATGCCGGACATCAGCGGAATGCAGCTGCTGCAAACCCTGACACCAAGGCCCCTGATCGTTTTCACCACCGCCTACAGCCAATACGCCGTGGAAAGCTATGAGCTGAACGCACTGGATTACTTGCTCAAACCTGTAACATTCGAGCGCTTCCTGATGGCGATAAATAAAGCCGCGGCGGCATTGTCAGCAAAGACCACCCCCGGGCCGGATGAAGACGCCGCCGTCTTTATCAAAAGCGGCCCCCAGACCTACCGGGTCAAGATCAGCGAGATACTATACCTGGAAAAGAACGGAAATTACATTACCGTTCACCGGAAGGACGGAAATATACTGATCCGCGAAAATATGAGCGACATTTTCGACCTTCTGCCCGCGTCGGATTTCATACGGGTACACAAATCATACGTAGTGGGCATCCGGCATATCAGCATGATCGAAGTTCACCAGCTTATTGTCAACGGTGTAAAACTCCCCATCGGCAGCACCTACCGCGACTCTCTCCGCGACCGCCTCGGGATCGTGTGATTTCCCAGATACCACTTACCGGGTATTTGCTCCGGCAATAATATTATTTATATTCGCAATATACTTTAGACAGCCTTCCCTTTCTTATCCGGGACCTTCCTTCCTTTTCGCTTCCTACCCAATTGCAGATCAACCAACTAAAACCCCTGTTTATGAAAAAACATCAGTCGATGATTGCCTGGAGGACAAAAGAAATATTGTCCATACTGCTGAGTTTGTGCCTAGTTCCCGCAGCTGGCCAAACCATACAAAATAAGACAAAAGAAGTCAGAGTTGATACCATGCAACGGAAAAGATCGGGCAGCGACGAAAGATTTAAAAAAAGCATGATGGTAAAGACAAACATGGCAATCAGCAATGCCCCGGTGGATTCCGTAGCCAGCCTTAGCGGATTTTTACAAATGAAGGCGGATTGTGAGATCACAAAATCCATAGACGACGATGGTAAAATTTCCATTCGATACCCGGATGGGTTCATCAAGAAATATTCCAATGGCACAGTTGTAGAAGTTATTACTCCCGATGGCGTACGACACGTTCCTAAGTATACATACTATCCCAGCATCAAGCTTGCCGTCATCCAGATACCACCCCCGGTACCGGGAGCGAATGATCCGATCTACATATGGCTCGTAAAATTCCGGTCGGACCTGGAAACCGATATCAGGAGATCCATAGGAGGCGGAGACGCCCGTTGGCAGCAGTTCCTAAGCGACGAGAACACAGTATGCCAGAACAATATTTACAAACAGATTCAATTCAGGACCGCATTTCTGGAGAATTATGCCACGGCCCAATAATTATGCATCCATGTCCCATATAAGATATTACTTTTTTGTATTGCTGTTTGCGCTGCTTACCAACTATTCCCGGGCGCAAAAGGACTCCGGCACCTCCGCACACCGCTTTTCCGAAGCAATGGAAGCGACTATGCAGGATTTCAAAAAGGTAAAGAGTGACACCACATTGGCGGTCATCGAACAGCTGGCGAAATATGATACTTTACTTAAGGGGGAGATATACGATTATTATAAGTTCGGCCTGGCCCACCGCAAAAAAGCCTTTGAATGGAATCTACTGTCAAGCAAGATCACCTTTTGGGTAGTCATCATCCTCGTGTTCACCGGCATTATATTTGCCGGTATTCAATTTTACGTTGCGCTGAAAGAAAAACCCCATCGCCAGTCGGCCGCAGCGATCAGTGTTCAGACAGAAAGTGCAACGGCGCCTACTCCCGGTGAAACATACGATGCGCTCAAGACGGAACTTGTAGCCAGTGCCAAAGGTATAAAAGTGAGCTCACCCGTACTAGGAGTGATTATTCTCGTCATTTCCCTGCTCTTCTTTTATTTATACCTGGCATATGTATATCCCATCCAGGAAAATTTTTAGAATTATTCCACCGGATCGGCGCCCTTCGCATCACCATTGTATACGCTGATAAAAAAGTTCATTTCTCAAAATACGGTCTTTCCCCATCTTCCCCTTTTCCCTGCCAGTACGCCAATGTCACAACATGTCCCCCCTCCCTCTTCAACAACCTCCCAAATATCGCATTCACCGGATTGAACATCACATCCGTTACACCAACCGTAAACGTCTCCGGCGGCGGCGCCAAAGCCGCCACACCCGACCCCGCACCAGCCGCAGCACCCCCACCCCCGGCAGGAGCTGCCCCGACCGGAGCTGTCCCTCCCCCCGCAGGAGCCGCCCCCGCGGCCCCGGCCGCACCCTTCGGCGGCGGACTCGCCACAACCACCACCGTATACCCATTATACTCCAGTATCCTCCGCAAAAAATCCACCCGCCCTGCATCAGCATTCTTTTCGACAATGGAGCATTTCACCCCATTCAGCTCCTCGAATAAATGATTTTGATTGATAGCCATATATCTTAAACCCCCTTGCTCAATGAATAAATGTATTCATAGATCTCCCCCACCAGCCCCGTCATAATGATCCCCACCACACACACCAAAAAAGCAATATTCGACATCAGCGGGATCTTCAGCTTCCCGATCGGCTCCGGCTGGCTATCCATAAAAATAGCCTTTATTACCCGTAGATAATAATACAGCGAAATTACCATATTCAGCGCTGCAATGACAATGAACACATAATTGCCCTTTCCCGCACCCGCCATTAACAAAAAGAATTTACCAAAAAAACCAGCCGTAGGCGGTATCCCCGCCAACGAGAATAACGAGATGGCGATCACCCAGGACAGCCACCGGTTGGTAGCATATAGCCCCTTGTAATCCTGAATGCTTTCCCTCCCGGTCCTGGCGCTGACAAAAGATACCACCCCAAAAGCGCCCAGGTTTGAGAAAATATAGACAAGTATAAAATAGACCACAGACGCCTCTCCTCCCCGCGAACTACCCGTTATACCGGCAAGGATAAAACCCGACTGCGCGATCGAAGAAAAGGCAAGCAATCGCTTAAGATTGTCCTGTCGCAGCGCGAACAGATTGCCCGTCACCATCGTCAGCACCGACAAAAGCACCAATATCCTGTACCAGCTGCCCGCCATCGGCGCAAAAACAGTATACAGCGTCACGACGAACACAAAGAAAACCCCACCTTTCGAGACGACAGATAAGTACGAAGTCACCGTAACCGGGCTCCCCTCATAAACATCAGCCGTCCAAAAATGAAAAGGAACAGCAGATACCTTGAAACCAAACCCGGACAAAACCAGAACAAAAGCAAACAGCTGAAAAGCGGTGCCGTCAAGCCGGGAAGCAATCGCACCAAAATCCAGAGTCCCCGTAGCCCCATAGAGCAGCGATATCCCAAACAACAGCAAGCCCGAAGAAAAGGCCGAGGATAAGATGAACTTCATCGCCGCCTCTGAAGACCGCCTCTTTTCGAGGTCAAAGGAGGCAAGCGCAGCCAGCGGAATGGCGGACAGCTCAAGACCAAGATAGAACATCAGCAGATTTCCGGCGGATATCATAAAGAAAAAACCCAACAGGGTCGCCAATAACAACATATAAAACTCGAAAACCTGCCGATGCCCCCTCAGCCACTCATATCCCTGCAACGAGATGATCAGCGTCGCCAGGTTGAGCATATTCTTCTCCAGAACGACCAGCCGGTTGGTATGGAACATGCCGCTGAACAAAATGGCGTCGGGCCCGGGAAAAAACCCCAGGACAAGGTTCACTAATAACAGCAAATTGACAAGACGAAGGACGACTCCCGACCCGCGATCCGTCGATCCTATCTTTATAAACAACAAAAGAAAGATAATGCCCGTTACTATTAGCTCCTGCCGGAAAGAAAGTACAATGTCCGCCCACATATATTAGTTCATTTAATACCAAATGCATTTCCCGCATGATCCATGATCGCTCTGACCCCGGGCTCAAGCAGGTCGCTCAGCCAGAAGGGCGCAACGCCGATAGCAATAATGCAGGCACCCAATAATACCCCTGCCAGCCGCTCATTCCACGTCGCATCACCAAGACCGTTATAAGAGGCAACTTTCACCGGCCCCATGATCGTCTGTCCCGTCGCCCGAAGGATATATACCGCCGTTACCACGATCGAAGCGCAGGCCAGTATCGTCGCCAGTCGATATAGTTCGCCCGCACGCTGCCACGAGCCCATGAAGACCGTGATCTCAGCCACAAAACCACTCAAGCCCGGCAACCCCAGCGAGCACAAGCCCGCAAACACAAAGACCGTCGAGATAAAGGGCATTACTTTCAGCAGACCACCCAGCTGCCCGACCAGCCTCGTATGCGTACGGTCATATATCATTCCGATAGCAGCAAAGAACAGGGCTGTCATCAATCCATGCGAGATCATCTGCATGACAGCACCCGTAATAGCCGTTCTCGTAAGCATGCCGATGCCCAGCAAAATGAACCCGCAGTGACTGACGGACGAATACGCGTTGATATATTTCAGGTCACTCTGCATCATGGTAGCAAAAGCCCCATAGAGGATGGCTATTGTTGCCAGCAGGATGATTACCGGTGAATATTCCTTCGCCGCCACAGGCATAAGAAATACCGCCACCCGTAGACAACCATAGCCTCCCAGCTTCATGGAAACACCCGCCAGGAACATCGACACCGCCGTCGGCGCGGAAGAGTGACCGTCCGGTACCCACGTATGAAAAGGGAACAACGCCGTGAATATGCCAAAACCCAGGAATAAGAAAGGGAAAAACCTTCGCTGCACCTCCGCCGGAAGATGCATTTGCCCAATGGCAACCCAGTCAAAACCATGCAAACCTCCAACACTATAATACAATCCCACAAGACCGACAAATACCAGCGCCGACCCGCCCATAAGCATCAGCGCCAGCTTCATCGCGCTATAATGGTTACGACCGCTACCCCATATACCGATCAGCATGAACTTGGGTATCACCGACACCTCCAGGAAAAAGAAAACGGTAAAAAGATCCAGCGAAAGAAAGAACCCATACGCGCCCGCACTGAGAAAGTGCAAAAGGATAAAATACTCTTTACCCATCGGCTTAATGGACCAGGATACCAGTATAGCCGCCTCCATGACAACGGCCGTCAGCAGGATCATGGCAACCGAGATACCGTCCACGCCTACATGATACCGGATATTCCACGACGGCAACCAGGCATGGCTGTACTCGAATAGCATAGCCGCACCGTTGCCTGCCGCTCGTTCCCTCCAGTACAAAGCCAGCAGCCCGAATGACAGCAGCAATTGCACCGAGACGCCCGCCAGGGATACCCAGCGTATCCCTCCCATAGTCCTGCAGAACACGACGGCCAACGCCGTGATCAACGGCATGATGATCAGCAATGACAGGTTCATGTGTATAAATAAATGAATAATATCGTTAGTCCTGCGATCCCCGCAAAGAAATACAGCGCATAGTCCTGCACCTTTCCCGATTGTAACCCTTTGATCCCCGCGGAGATCCCTGCAGTCGCTGCTGCCACAACATTCATCAACCCATCCACGATATTCCTGTCTATCCATGCCGCCGGCTTCCCGATGAGATTGAAAATGATTTTCTTTGTTATAAATGAATATACTTCGTCAATATAGAACTTATGATAGGCCAGTCTGTACAGACCGCCAAGCGCCGCCGCAAATTTAGCGGGCCTCCCGCCCTCTTTCCGGTATAGATACGATGCTGTCAATATCCCTATGACCGCAAGCGTCACCGGCGCCACCGCAAATACGCCGACGCCATGTGCCGCCTGGGGCATACCATCATAGGTCACAAGACGGGAGAAAGGAATAAATCCCGCCAATACCGCTCCCAGCGCAAGTACTACCAGCGGCAGCTTCATCGTCAGGGGTGCCTCTCCGTGATGACCACCAGCCTCGCGCATCGGCCGAGCCCAAAAAATAGAAAAATACAGCCTGAACATATAAAAGGCCGTCACCCCGGAAGTCAGCAACGCGATGCCATACACCAGCTTATCGGCATGCCAGGCCGCCAGCAGGATATCCTCCTTGCTAAAGAACCCCGAAAAAGGAGGGATCCCCGCAATCGCAAGACAGGCGATCAAAAAACAACCATGCGTCAGCGGCAGCAGCTTTCTCAATCCTCCCATATCCTTCATTTCATTGCTGTGCATCCTGTGAATGATCACACCCGCACAGAGAAAGAGCAACGCCTTAAAAAAAGCATGGGTAAAGAGATGGAACATGGACGCCGTAAACCCCAGCGTGGTCGCCTCCCCCGCCGGATGAAATGTCCCCAGAGCCAGCATCATATACCCTATCTGCGACATCGTCGAATAGGCAAGCACCCGCTTGATATCCGTCTGCGTACAGGCAATGATCGCCGCCAGGAAAGCAGAGAGCACACCGACGTAAAGCACCACCCGCAACACCGCAGGGTCCGAATAAGCATACACCGGGTACAACCTCGCTACCAGGTACACCCCCGCTACCACCATCGTCGCGGCATGTATCAGCGCACTAACAGGCGTTGGCCCCTCCATCGCATCCGGCAGCCAGACATGCAGCGGAAAAAGGGCCGACTTCCCCGCTCCACCGACAAATACAAGGAACAGCCCCCACGAAAGGAGAGATATCCCAAGGAAAGAGGCCGTGGTAATGCCCGCCAGCTGCGACGTTGGCTCGATAAGGCGATTTATCAACGTGCGAAAATCCAGCGTCTCCGCATGGAAGGAAAGGATCAATATACCGATAAGGAACCCAAGGTCCGCAAACCGCGTGACGATAAAAGCCTTCTTAGCCGCCGCAACCGCCGTTGGCCGGTCGAAATAAAACCCGATCAGCAGAAAAGAGGAACAGCCTACCAGCTCCCAGAAGATATACATCTCGAAGATATTCCCCGACAACACCAGCCCCAGCATTGAAAAGGTGAAGAGACCGAGAAAGGCGAAATAAGTGCCATATCTCGACTCCCCTTTCATGTAACCCAGGCTAAAAATATGTACCATCAAAGACACCAGACTGACCACGACGATCATCATCACCGATATAGGGTCGAGGATAACACTCATATCGATGGACAATCCCGGCGAAAAAGACAACCAGGCCGCCTTTAGTGCGATCACCTGGCGGTAGCCGCCATCCGCATTCCTATCCCCTATTATACCATCGACGAAGAAGTACCGGTAAGCCGTCCAGACCGACAACCCCGTGGAGACCAGCACAGCCAACGTCCCGACGCTACCCGACGCACCCCGGAAATACCTCCTCCCGAACAGCCCCAGCACGACAAAAGCCGCCAGCGGCAGCAAGGGGACCAGGACGATATAAGCATAGTTTGGCATAACAATAGTGTTCAGAATTTCATTTCATCCGCATCCTCCACATCGATAGATTGAAAATTCCTGTATAAGTTAATGATGATCGCAATAGCCACGGCCGCTTCCGCAGCAGCTATAGCAATAACGAACAAGGTAAAGAAGACTCCCTCAAGTCTGTCCGGGTACAGGTACTTATTAAAAGCGACAAAGTTGATGTTTACGCTGTTCAATATCAGCTCCACCGACATCAGCATCGTGATCATATTCCGTCTCGTGAACAGCCCATACATACCGATAAAGAACAGGGCAGCGCTTAACATCAAAATATGGCTCAATGGCACCTGGCTCATTTGTCTTCTGGTTTTAATTTCATAGCAATGACGATGCAGCCGATCATGGCCGCCAGCAACAGGACGCTGATCACTTCGAATGGCAATACATAACCATGTTCCGAAGTGCTGAGCAGTTGCGTCCCTATATTTCCCACGCCTGCACCGGCGCCGCTCTCTCCACTGGCGACAACCTGCCCTGACCCCGTCTTCCCAAAAACATATTGCCGCAACAGCAGGCAGGTCAACACAAAACCGAGACAGACAGCCACCACAGAGAATATCGCCCTGCTGCGCACGGGCCCGGGCAGATCTTTACCCGATTGCTGCGTAAGGAAAATGGAAAAGATGATCAGTACGACAATACCTCCCACATAGACCACGATCTGCACCGCCGCAATAAATTCCATTTGCAGCCAGAAATACAGTCCTGCGACACCGGTGAGAGAGAACAAAAGCCAGATGGCCGAACGGAAGATTTTCCTGGAAGTCACCGCCAGCAGGCCGGCAGCCAGGATAAAAAAGGAAAGTATATAAAAAATGACAGCAGACACGCCCATTATTCAACGCCCTCTCTGATTTTAGAACCGGGTTTATTTAATTTTTTCGTCAGTTTACTGCGGTCATACACACTGTGCTCAAAATTCTGCGCCATCTTGATGGCATCCGTAGGACAGGCCTCGATGCACAAATTACACATCGTACAAAGTTCCAGATGATAAATAAAAGTGTCCAGCGCCTTCTTCTTCTTGCCTTCCGGCGTGGTCTCGAACTTGGTAATGATCTTGATAGTACCGTTGGGACAGGCCAGCTCACACGCAGTACAGCCCGTGCAGGCGTGTTCGTTCTTCTCATCGTGCAGCATGACCACCTCCCCGCGAAACCGCTCCGGCAGCTTCATTTCTTCCTTGTTATCAGGATACTGCTGGGTAATGATCTCTTTATGATGGGTGAAATAATAGCCCGTCAGGCGCATCCCCTTTAGCAGCGATCGCACTGCGCCAAAAACATCCGATATATATTTCTTTAAAAATGCCATCCTTCTATTGCAATAAGTGTCATTAATACTAAATTGACCATGCTCATCGGTAATAAATACTTCCACTCCAGGTTCAGCAGCTGGTCGATCCGCAATCGCGGAAAAGTCCAGCGAAACCACATGATCACGAAGATCAGGCAAAAGGTCTTTCCCATGAACCATAGAGAAGACGGAATATAATCCATTACCCGGTTGAACCCCGTCCAATGGCCGATATGCAGAGGCATCCACCCGCCCAGGAACAAAGTGGCGGCTATTGCACAAACGATAAACACGTTCACATACTCCGCCAGAAAGAACAACGCAAATCTCATCCCGGAATATTCCGTGTGAAACCCCGCAGTAAGCTCCGATTCCGCTTCAGCCAGGTCAAAAGGCGCCCGGTTGGTCTCCGCCGTGACCGCGATGATAAAAATAATAAAGGATATCATCGCCGGAATATGCCCCTTGAAGAGCCACCAGCCATCCTGCTGAGAGGAGATAATATCCGATATCCGGAGACTGCCCGTCAGCACTACGATGGAAATGACGGACATCCCGGCAGACAGCTCGTAGCTCACGATCTGTGCGCCACTGCGCATCGCCCCCAAAAGAGAGTATTTATTATTGCTGGCCCAGCCTGCCATCAGGATCCCGATCACCGAAAGGGAAGACATAGCGGTTATATACAATACACCGATATTGATATCCCATATCTGTGTCCCCCTGGCAAAAGCTACCGGGGCAAGGATCATCATCGCTACGACGATCACCAGAAAGGGCGCAAGGTTGAACAGGAATTTGTCCGCGCCATCCGGGGTCAACCCCTCCTTCATCGCCAGTTTGAGGGTATCCGCCACCGTTTGTAAAGCCCCGCCCGGTCCCACGCGATTGGGCCCCAGCCGCACCTGCATATACGCCGAAACCTTTCTCTCCATCAGCACCAGTACCAGGCCCAGCACCGCGAACAGTCCGATCACACATACCCCGACGATCACCGACTCCAGCAACAGGACCACTGTCGGACTGAACTCGCCGTTCAGCCACGAATCGATGGAATGGGTTATATTTTCTATGCTTAGCATCGTTATTTTTACCTCCTTCCCCACCAACCTCACCACCCACAAGGGAACCTCACCTCCCTCCAGGGGAACCTCACCCCCCCCCAAATGTCCTGCCTCCCCCTGCTCCGCCCTATCTGTCTATATCCGGTATCACCAGATCCAACGTCCCCATGATCGCTACCAGGTCCCCGATCTTATGCCCCCTCGCCATATGATCCAGCGCCGACAGGTTCGAAAAACCCGGACTCCGGAACTTGATCCGGTACGGCGTCGTCCCACCCTCACTGATAATGTACACGCCGAATTCCCCCCGCGCCGTCTCCACTCTCGAATAAAATTCTCCTTTCGGTAACTTCAACACTGCTTTCGTCTTCGCCTGGAACTCTCCCTCAGGGATATTATCGATCAGCTGCTCAATTATAGAGACAGACTGGCGCATTTCCTGCATCCGGACACTGTACCGGGCAAAACAACCCCCCCCGCTGTCGATCACCTCTTCAAAACTAAGCTGGCCGTACACCTCATAAGGATAAAGCTTTCTGATATCACAGCTGACGCCGCTGCCTCTGGCGGTAGGACCAGTGCAGCCATAAGAAATTGCACTCTCCGGAGAAAGATACCCAATTCCCTTCATCCTGCTTTTAAAAATAATATTCCCCGTTACCAGCTCGTCGTACTCATCGATCTTGGTGCGGAAGAACCGGATGAATTCCTTTACCCTCTTCTGAAAGTTGGGGTGTATATCAGCCATTACCCCGCCGGGAACCATATAGTTCATCGTCAATCTGGCCCCGCACGTCTCTTCCATAATATCGTTAATGGACTCCCTCTCCCGGAAGGCATGAAAGAATGGCGTAAGGGCGCCCACGTCCATTGCCATTGCACCCCACCACAGCTGATGTGACGCCAGCCGCGTCAATTCATCCATCAGGACCCGGATCACTTTGGCACGGGCCGGAACTTCTATCTGCATCCCCTTTTCCACGCACAAAGCACAACCGTGATTGTTGATGTGGGACGAAAGGTAATCCATCCGGCTGGTCACATAAATGAATTGCCGGTAAGAAAGGCTTTCGCACATCTTCTCGATGCTGCGATGAATATACCCCAGGTGAGGTTCGACCTTCTTGATCGTTTCCCCGCTGAGTGTAATGACAAGATGCAGCACACCATGCGTGGATGGATGCTGGGGTCCCAGATTGATCACTAGATCCCCTTGTTCTGTCGTGCCAATTTCTTCGATCATTTTATAGTTTGATCATATTAACAGGGTCTTCATAGTCCTTTCGCAGGGGCCATCCCTTCCATTCATCGGTCATGAACAGCCGCCGCAGGTCCGGATGATCCGTGAATACCACGCCGAACAGGTCGAATGCCTCCCGTTCATGAAATTCGGCCGTACGCCAGATATCGGATACCGTTCGGATCACCGGTTGGTCATGATCCAGTTTCACCTTCACCACCAGCATATGACGACGAATGGTCGACGTGAAATGATACACTACGGTAAAATGCGTTCGCCAGTCAACAGCCGTCAGGCAGAACAAATAGTCGAATTCAAGCCCCTCACAAAACCGTATCTCCCTCGCAAACCCTTCCCACCCGGTCTGATCGACGAGCACTGTAGTCCATTCGGTCCCCTCCTCGAATGCCGGCGAGGGCAGCAGTCCCTCCAATCTCGCTTTTAATTCTTCCTTGTTCATGAACTTCCGCTCCTTATTTTTTCCTGTAACGATATCAATGCATGCAGCAGCGCTTCCGGACGTGGTGGACAACCCGCAACATAGACATCCACGGGAATCACATGATCCGCACCCTTTACCACCGAATACGTGTTGTAAAAAAAAGGCCCTCCGCTCGTCGCACAGGCGCCCATCGCTATCACATACTTGGGGTCTGCCATCTGGTCGTACAGCCTCTTCAGCACAGGGGCCATTTTATTGACGATAGTGCCGGCAATGATGATCACGTCCGCCTGTCTCGGCGTGGCCCTCGCCACTTCAAACCCAAAGCGCGACCAGTCGTATTTCGCAGCAGCCGTAGACATCATCTCGATGGCACAACAGGAAGTGCCGAAAACCAGCGGCCACAGCGAGTTTGCCCGTGCCCAGCTGATCACCTCGTCCAGTTTGGTCACCAGTATCCCGCCCCCCGCCGTCGGGTGCACCTCTCCCGGAAAAGGCTCATTACCCGTATTTTGCTGACTTACATCCATTTCAGCGCCCCCTTTTTATGTGCGTATAAAAACCCCATGAACAGGATGAACAGGAATACCACGATCTCGACGAGACCCGCTATTCCAATTCTTTTGACCGCTACGGCCCAGGGATACATGAAAACAAGCTCTACATCGAAAATGAGAAAGACTAAGGCATACAAATAATAACCCACATTGAACTGCTTCCAGGGACTGCCGGCAGACGGGATACCGCATTCATAAGCCTCCCCTTTCTGCAAATTCTTTGTCCCTTTGACAAATAGACGGGCGACAGCGATCCCCCCGGCTGAAAAGACGACTCCGGCTATAAAAAGAACGATTATTGAAGAGCTTCCCATGGGTAAAGGGTTATTTAGCCCTTCACCAATATACAAATAACTTTGATACCCACCATCGGACGCTCCCTTCTGGGCCCGGTTCCTCCGCACTATCACTTCGCTCCACCGTACACGCGCTGTATCAATATCGAACGAACCCCACCCCCTCACATGCAACAAACCGATAATAATCAAGCTCTTACCGGTCTGGCATTCAATTAGCGCCTTTCCTCCAAACCTCCTCCATGTTTAAAACCTACCTCAAGACGGCTATCCGGCACCTGGCCAGGCACAAGACCAACTCCATTGTCAATATCGCCGGCCTTATCGTAGGCTTCACCGCCTTCCTCCTGATCTTCCTCGTGATCAATTACGAAACCAGCTTTGACGATTTCCATCCCAATGGCAAGAACATTTATCGGGTGGTCCGGGCCGGAAAGACTCGTGGCGACAGAGACTGGAGAACAGGCGTCCCCTTCCCCGTCACCGAAGCGCTGAGAAAGGATTTTCCCCTGCTGGCCAACGCGGCGGCTATACTATCCGATGACAATATCCAGGTCAACATCCCTACCCCCGACGTCGCCGCCCAAAAGAAATTCAAAGAGCCCGGCGGCATATATTTCGCAGAACCTTCCTTCCTGCAAATGTTTAGCTTTCCCCTGATCGAAGGCAACAATAAAAGCGCCATTCACGAACCCAATACCGTACTGCTGACAACAACCACCGCCGCCAGGTATTTCGGCGACTGGAATAAGGCGATGGGCCAGTCGTTTAAAATGGATGGCATCACAGTCAAGGTCACCGGCATCCTGGATAATCCACCCGTAAATACCGATTTTCCGATCAAGGCCATCATATCCTATGCAACGCTGGAGGATCCGAGACGCATGAACAACTGGATGGCCATCAATGATGCCAACTATTGTTTTGTACAGCTGCGGGACGGTGTTTCAGCATCCTATCTTGACAACCTCCTGGCAGCCTTCACCGACAAACACATCAAGGCCGTCAATCCCAGCTACGACCTCGTGGCCCAGCCATTAAAAGAGATGCACTATGATAGTCGCCTGGGCAATTTTGCAGGCCACACTTTCAGCAAAGACCTGACCGTTGCCCTCACCCTGATAGGCATGTTCCTGCTCATTATCGCCTGCGTCAACTTCATCAACCTCACCACGGCTCAGGCTTTCAGTCGGGCCCGTGAAGTAGGCGTAAGAAAGACCCTGGGCAGCAATCGAGGACAGCTGATCATTCAGTTCCTGGGTGAGACCAGCATTACCACCATCCTGGCGTTGATAGCCTCCCTCTTGCTCACTATTACCTTCATACCGCTGGTCAACAGCCTGCTGGAAAGCCACTTGTCCGCTTCGCAACTATACAGCTTAAAGACGATCCCGGTGATATTCGCTACATTGGTGCTTGTGTCGTTCCTTTCCGGGTTTTATCCCGCCCTGGTGCTTTCCGGCTTCAGGCCCATCAACGTCTTAAAAAGCGGCGTCGCGATAGACCAGCAGAAAGGCACGCTTCTAAGAAGAGGACTGGTCGTCTTTCAATTCATCATCGCACAAACGCTGATCATCGGCACGCTGGTAGTAGCCTCACAAATGGACTATTTCAGCAATGCCGATCTTGGGTTCAAAAAAGACGCCGTCATCTCCGCCAGTTTCCCTACCGATAGCCTCGGTCGGACAAAAAAGGACTATCTGCGGAACCAGCTGAACAAGATCACCGGCGTCAACAACGTCAGCTTCAGCACATTCGTGCCGGCCACTCAGGGAGGCTGGGCCACCGATCTTCGTCTTCCCTCCAATAACACCTCCGTAGCCGACGAGATCGTCCAGATGAAACCCGCTGATACCAGCTATTTTACACTGTATGGCCTCCAGCTCGTGGCCGGTCGGAGATATTTTGCCTCGGATACAATGCGCGAAGTGGTAGTCAACGAAGAGGTGATCCGCAAACTTCATATCCGCGAACCCAAAGACGCCATCGGCAGGATCGTCAATGTCAATGGCAGGCTCTGCCCGATCGTGGGCGTCGTAAAGGATTTCCATACCAACTCCCTCCGCGACCCCATCCAATCCGTAGTGCTTACAACCATGAAAAGCGCCTACGGCACGGTCAATGTCAAAATAGACCTGACCAAGGCGAAAGCCATTACCGCCGGAATGGAAGCCCTATGGAACACCACCTTCCCCGATTACGTGTTCGAATACAGCTTTGTCGATCAGCAAATAGCTGATTTTTACAAACAGGAAAACCAGCTCGCCCAGCTCTACAAGATATTTGCCGGGATCGCCATCTTCATCTCCTGCCTCGGCCTTTTTGGACTCATCTCCTTCATGGCCGTCCAGCGAAAAAAAGAAATAGGGATCAGAAAAGTACTGGGCGCCCCCGTACGTCATATCATAATGATGCTCTCAAAAGAATTCGCCTTCCTCATCATCCTTGCCTTCCTCATCGCCGCCCCCGTCGCCTGGTATTTCATGCACCAATGGCTGCAACAATACACCTATCGCATTGTGCTGGGAGCCGGCTTCTTCATCCTAACCATCTTGTCCTCCCTGTGCATCGCCTGGCTGACAGTTGGCTACACCGCCATAAAAGCCGCCCGCGCAAACCCCGTTAGCAGTCTTCGGACAGAGTAATACCTGATAAATATAATGCATTGATAATCAATTATTTAATATTTTATCATTAACTTTTAAACTCCGCTCTTTTTTCAACCATGCATTTTTAACATTTATTGTTAAATTTGCAGACATGATTAGCCGACGACTCGAAATCAAGATCAGGGAAGCATTAGGCAGAAGCCCGTCCGTCGCTCTGCTGGGGCCCCGACAAGTCGGCAAAACCACTCTTGCTCTGAACATATCCGAAACCACCCCTTCCGTCTACCTGGACCTGGAAAACCGCCTCGACCTTGAAAAGGTACGGGACATCGGCGCCTTTCACGGGGACAACCGCGACAAGCTGATTATCCTCGACGAAGTCCAGCGCCTTCCGGAAGTGTTTGCTCCCCTTCGCGGCATTATTGACAAAGAGCGCCGCAAGGGCAACAAATTCGGTCAATTCCTTTTTCTTGGATCAGCCTCGATCGATCTTCTGCAGCAATCCAGCGCAAAGACCGTTTTACAATGAGCCAGGACATCACCGCCATTTCACTGTCGGGCCTGATGCAGGAAATTCTCAACCTGGCTTAGTCTTCTAACCGCTGATGAACGATTGGCACAAACTTTAATCCCTTAAGCTTATTTTTCTCGACCACTTCTTTGATCCGTTTTGACACAAGGGTAAGTTGCATGGCCATTCCGCCACTGCCAAACCATTCATGAGACCTCACGATAGCAGGCTTGCCTTCGAATACAGACCCCTCGAACGTAAGTCCCCCCCGGTGGGGAAAATTATACTTCACCTTTCCACAGTAATGTATGAGTTTCGGATCTCCCATACTTATTGGCTCCTCATGCGAGTCATATTCACAAATTTCCTTTACTAGATTGTAGTCATCTATTCCCCGCCCTAGTTCTGTTCCAATATGCATTTGCCAGATATCCTCGATCTCCGCATTTTGTTTGTGCAAAACAGGCTTTGAAAAAGAAATACCACCGATATTCTCAGCTTCCAGTATCCGCTTTGCAACTGCCCTGACAAAAACGGCGTCATGTTCCCAATGCAGCCCCCAAAACTGATTATTCGGCTGTTTAGGTTTTGTCTTTAGTTGGAACGGGGCATTTTGTAATTTTCCGATCCCGCAATTGTTGCAATAACTATCGAGATTAAATGTCGCCCGTAAATACCCATCTTCCGGCTGCGGATATTGATATTCCCCTACAACGACATGAAACCAATTCGCCTGCGCAATATCCGCTTTATCAAAAACTGTCCCTACCTGAGGATCTATTCCAAATTCTTCCAGTTCCTCCCGCATTTTTTTAAATCTCGGATTGTCTTCATAAAGAAAAAACTCCAGGATATAGTAGCTTACATCTTTGTCTAAATTCTTCTCCTTTGTGTTATACGGTATCGATAGCTGATCCAATAATCGGAGAAGTTTAGGATTTTTTTCAAAACTTAAATATCGGTGTTGGATACGCATGTGTCTGTCGGATAATTTAGTAGATAATTTGTCTTCAAACTCCCGGTGCAGTTACAATAAAATCATACCCATGCTCCGTAAAATAGATTGGAATACCCGCCCACCCCATTTCATTATCCCTTGCAAACAGCTGCGCAGCCCGCACCAATTCCATATACCTGGCTATAATTATTTGCTCGCACCAGTCCCTTGAGTCCTTCTGATCCTTATTGTAACGTTCATCAAAAACCTCAAATGCCCTTTGCATCTTCTCATACCCCTCAATTGAAAAAACCATCCCTGTCTCTTCCCGACTCGACGCATCATAATCAACAAGCCATTCCATATCATTCGGATCCATTCCCCCATCGCTCGAATATGCAAAACAGTCGATGAACCAATAATCGGTATTTATATCGAATTCATTCATCTCAAAATATAGCGCTTCCACCTCCAACCGCTCCGAGACCAGTTGATAGAACTGGTCGATCCAGATCGCCAGGTCGGCAGCCTGACCCACCAGCGATAACCCTATAACGTCGTGGAATTCGGAAGACGGCAGCTGGCTCAGCTCACCCTCGGCGATCGCGATGGCGCCCTTCATGTCAAGTCGTTCCAGATAGGGATTTATCTGTTCCGCGAATTCAAAATTCATTTTTCCATGTTTGGGTTAGACACAAGCTAAACAAATCTTATAACTTTGCCAATATGTCAATAACCAAAGAGTCGGAACTGTTCGGAATGCAAAAAGCCAGCGAAGCCGTTGCATACACATTAAAGGAAATGATCAACCATGCCCAACCGGGCATGAGCACCAAAGAGCTGGACGAATTCGGAGCCGGCATCCTCTCCCGCTTTGGAGCAAGATCTGCGCCCTACCTGACATATAAATTCCCGGGCTGGACATGCATCAGCGTCGGCAATGAATTCTGCCACGGCATCCCCAGCAACACCCGCATTCTAAAAGAGGGAGACCTGGTCAACATCGACGTTTCCGCCGAGCTCAGCGGCTTCTGGGCCGACAACGGCGCCTCCTTCGTCCTTGGCGCCGACCTCAACCAACACCAACACCTGGTCGACGCATCAAAACATATCCTTCGCAACGCGATCAGCAACATAAAAGGCGGAGTAAAGATCGCAGACATCGGCCATCTGATGGAAACAGAAGCCCGAAAACACGGCTACAAGGTCATCAAAAACCTCGGCGGCCATGGCATCGGCCGCGGCCTCCACGAAGACCCCGACAACCTGCTCAACTACAAAAACCGCTTCGACCAGCGGAGATTCAAGAAAAATTCAGTCGTAGCGATAGAAACCTTTATTTCCACATCATCCACCTATGCAGTCGAGCTCAACGACGGCTGGACAATGGTCGGCAACAAAGGCGGGCACATGGCTCAGCACGAGCATACGATCCTTGTCACCGGCGGAGAACCCATAATCCTGACGGAGATCAACGGGATATTCAATTAAAATACCCACCCCACTTGATACAGGAATTCGGCACGCTGACCGTCGGTATTCTCTTCACAATCATCGGCTTAGCCGCCTGCACCTTTTATCGCTGGCGGCGGGCAAAAGCCTACCCTCCCCTGATTATCGGCCTGTTCCTCATTTACCTTGCCACCATCGGCCCCATTTCGCATAGCCAGGAAAGAATAGCAACCATTACAGACCTGGATCCCGGCCAGGTCGTCGGCATAACGCTGCAACACTGTCAATATACAATTGACATTCTTTACCTTTATCCAATGGACGAATTTGAACAATACCTTCGCGCCCGCACCGATCTCAACGACGGAGATATCGACTATATCCTGTCCCACGCGATCCACAAACACCTGCGGCGCAACGAATTCCTGCTCCGCGAAGGCGACATATGCCGATACAAGATATTCGTCACCAAAGGCTTGCTGCGAACCTTCGGCACGGCGGCAGACGGCAGCGAACACATCCTGCAGTTCGCACCCGAACACAGCTGGACCCTGGACGTAGAGAGCTACGACCGCCAGCAGCCCGCCCATTCCAACATCGCAGCGATAGAGAGCTCAGAGGTCCTCCTCTGGCCCAAAACCGTCTTCGACAACCTCCTCTCCACCATCCCCCAGCTAAAAGACCTTGCCCGGCAGCTCATCTCCGGTAATATCTACAACAGCCGCCAACGCATACTCACAGCCCTCAGCGCAACACCGGAAGAAAAATACCAGGAATTCATACAAAACTTCCCCAACCTTCTGACTCGTCTCCCCCTGCACATGATCGCCTCCTACCTCGGCATTTCAATAAAGACCCTCACCCGCATCCGCCAGGCACAGCTACGCCGCTGATCCTGCTGACGAGCCAAAATCCCGCCCCGGCCCGCCAAAGACCCCACCCATCTCCCAAAATCACAGGCTTCCGTCTCTCCAAAATTCCTCCCCGCCCCCATTCAAATTATGGTCAAATGACCTTTTTTCCCGCTCCACCCCTTCGCAATTTTGCCCTACACAAAATCAAAATCGTCTATGCGTGTATTTGTTACAGGAGCCTCGGGCTTCGTAGGCTCCGCTATTGTTAATGAGCTCATCAGCGCCGGCCACCAGGTGCTCGGCCTCGCTCGCTCAGACAGCTCCGCCCAAAAGATCATAAATGCAGGCGCCAAGGTCCACCGCGGCGACCTCGACGACCTCAAAAGCCTGCAGCAAGGCGCCGTCGGCTGCGAAGCCGTTATCCATACCGGCTTCAACCACGACTTCTCTAAATTCAAAGCCAACTGCGAAGCCGACCGCCAGGTCATCGGAGCCCTGGCAGCCACCCTGAAAGGCTCAGACCGCCCGCTGATCATCACCTCCGGTATCGGCCTTATCAATATTGGCCGCACCGTAACTGAAGACGACGCTCCGCCCGTAAGCTCGGACGTGATGCCCCGCGTCGCCACAGAAGAGGCGGCAACAGCGGCATCCGACAGCGGCGTCAAAGTCTATATAGTCCGCCTTCCGCCAACCACACACGGCAAAGGGGACCACGGCTTCGTTCCAATGATCATCGACATCGCAAAGGCCAAAGGCGGATCCGCGTATATCGGAGAAGGAAAGAACCCCTGGCCCGCCGTTCACCGTCTCGACGCTGCAGTATTATACCGCCTCATCGCCGAGCAACAGCCCCATCAACAGGTCTACCATGCCGTCGCCGAAGAAGGCATCCCGTTCAAGACTATCGCCGAAGCCATCGGCCAGGGTCTCCACCTGCCCACAACGAGCAGATCCGGCCAGGAAGCAGAGGCGCATTTCGGCTGGTTCACACACTTCGCTTCCATGGGCTGCCCCGCATCCAGCGCCAAAACCCGGCAAACACTAGGCTGGCAGCCCTCCCAACCCGGCCTGCTCGAAGACCTGGCAACCGCCCCCTATTTCTAACCCCCAGTCACCAGTACCAACCCGCGATCACCGGTCCTACCCGCACCCGCGGTCCCTACCCCCGCCCGCAACCACCGGTCCCACCCCGACCACGACCGATCGCCCCGTTACCCCTACTCCCCACCCTTACTCACAGGCCGCCGCCCCACCCCAGCCGGCGGCCATTTTATTTCCCCGAGGCAACCCCTTTCCGCAATGGACAGTTTATTCCCCAAACAACTTCCATGGAAGCAAGAAAGAACTTCAACACCACCAAAGCTCCGCGTATGAGCGAAGTCTTCCCCCAGGCCGTGATCGCCGAAAAATTCATCTTCCTCTCCGGCACTCCGGGTTTCGACCTCAATTCAGGCCAGGTCATTAACGATAGCTTCGAAGACCAGGCCAGACAGTGCTTCCAAAACATCAGGACCATCCTTCAAGAGGCCGGCAGCGACCTCAGCAAGGTCGTAAAAACAACCATCTTCATGGTTGCCGGCAACGATTTCGCCGTCGTGAACAAGGTCTACCGTGAGTTCTTTCCCGAAAACCCACCCGCCCGATCTACTCCCCAGGTACTACCCTTCCCCGCCGGGATCCTGATCTCGGTAGAATGCATCGCCCTCCTGTAATCCATCGCGCCCTCCTATGCAACATTAGTTTTTCCTCTACGTCCTTAAAGGGGCGCCAGGCCAGGCGACCCATTTCAACCAACTACAATGACCAACCACTTCAAAATTGCCCTGCGCCACCTGCGCAAAAGCAAAACATACTCCTTCATCAACATCACCGGCCTGTCAATAAGCCTCGCCGTGAGCATACTGCTGCTGCTATGGGTCAACGATGAATTGAGCTACGACCGCTTTAATACCAACGCCCCCAACCTCTACCGGCTTTCGCCAAAAGTCGCCACCGGCAGCACCACCGCCGTCTGGGACAATACCTCCGCACCCATGGCCGTATTCGCAAAAAAAGAATTGCCCGAAGTTCAGGACGCCTGCCGCATGGAAGACAACTGGAATGTCGCTTATTTTGAACACGACGGAAAAAAATTTTTGGAATGGCACAACAAATTCGTTGACGCTTCCTTCTTCAGCATGTTTACCTACCCGCTCATTGAGGGCAATCCCCAACATCCCTTCACCGATGCCTACTCCATCATCCTCTCCGAAACAACCGCTGCGACTATATTCGCCAACAAAGACCCCATGGGCCAGGTCCTCAGGGGCGACGACAAAAAGCTCTACCACGTCACCGGCGTAATGAAAGACATACCCGGAAACTCATCCATAAAATTCCAGATAGCCTTCAACTTCGCGCAGCTCGAAAAAGAGTACGATACTTCCAAATACTGGAAAAGCCTCAACAACAGCTGGGGCCAGTTCGATTTTGACACCTACCTGCAGCTAAAGCCAAATACCAACATCACTTCTACACAAGACAAACTAACAGCCATACACCGCCGCAACGAGGTCGACGGTTTCACCAAACACCTCAGCTATATCCTGAACCCGCTTACCAAAACCCATCTGTATTCCCTTGACGGCAAAGAGCAGGGCATGATGATCGTAAAGATCTTCTTCCTTGTAGCAGTAATAGTATTGATCATTGCCTGTATCAACTATGTCAACCTCGTCACCGCGAGAGCCATCCAACGCAGCAAGGAGATAAGCGTGCGCAAGATCATCGGCGCAGGCAAGTCCAGCCTCTTCCTGCAGTTCCTGAGCGAGTCGCTGCTAATGATCCTGATCTCGCTCGCCCTTGCCACAGGTCTCATTTTCCTGGCAATGCCCCTGTTCAACAATATTGCAGACAAGGACATCGCCTTTCGACCCTGGTCGCCCGAAGTCCTGGTCGTATACGGCATCACCCTGCTGGCTACCCTGCTGCTGGCAGGCATCTACCCCGCCATCACCCTTTCGTCATTCAAGCCGCTCTCGGTAATAAAAGGCAGGCTCAGCGGCATCGGCAGTAAGGGCAATTTCCGGAAAGTACTGGTAGTGATACAATTCAGTTTTTCCATCATGCTTATAACGAGCACGATCATCATCGGCAGACAGTTAAAATACATCCGCGAAATGCACCTGGGCTACGACAAAGAGAACGTCTTCGCCTTCTGGATGCGGGACATTGACAACCACTACGAGGCGGCAAAAGCCGAACTGCTGAAGCAGCCCGGCGTCCTGGGCGTCACGGAATCCGGCGTCGACATCCTCGACGCCCATTCGGGCACCGTAGACGTCAGTTGGGACGGCAAAAGACCCGATCAACAGGCGTTTACCATCACCGAGATGCCGGTGGAAAAGAACTTCCCCGAAGTAATGGGCATACAACTGGTGGAAGGGAAAGGGTTTACCGGAACACCCGCAGACAGCACCAACAGGGCTTCGTCGGAGCTGCTGCCGCCACGCTCCTCCTCGCCCGTGAACTGCGCAGGCTTGTTCATCCTCAACGAAACCGCCATAAAAGAAACCGGGATAACCGAACCCGCAGTCGGCAAGCGCTTTACGCTGCACGGAGTGAAGGGGATAATCGCCGGCGTGGCAAAAGACTTTCATTTTCAAAACATGCGCACCCGGATACACCCGCTGATCATCCACTACAGCACCAACTGGCGTGGGAAGATGTATGTAAAGACCACTGGCAAAGACGCTTCCAAAGCCCTCGCCGCAACCGAACGCCTATGGAAAAAGTACAACCCGGACCATAACTTTTTTTATACCTTCCTGGACAGCGAATTCAACGACCAGTATAAGAGCGATACACACGTCGGACAGCTCTTCAACTGCTTTGCCGGCCTCGCTATCTTAATATCCTGCCTGGGCCTGTTCGGGCTAGTCACCTACACCGCCGAAAGCAAGGTCAAAGAGATCAGCGTACGCAAGGTCCTCGGCGCTGGCGTGCCGCAGATCGTAACCCTGCTGTCCAAAGACTTCCTGGCGCTTGTTGCCATCGCCGCAGCCATCGCCTTCCCCCTGGCCTGGTACGGGCTCAGCAGCTATCTGCAGGGCTATGCATACCGCACCGGCATCAGCTGGTGGGTGTTCGCCGCCGCAGGCACTATAACCCTCTTCATTGCCATCATCACCGTCAGCTTTAAATGTATACAGGCCGCGCTGGCCGACCCCGTAAAAAGCCTGAGGGCAGAATAGGCCGAAAATATCTTTTATGTAATTTCTAAGCAACGGGCATCATAAGAAAAACGCCTCTTATGATGCAACGACCCTTTGCTGCCGATCCCCGCTGGTTCCAGGTCATCTTCCAGGCCTTCTTCCTGAGCTACGGCCTCCTATTCCTGCACTGGAGCCCTGACTGGGCATATTATATGACCACCATTGCCGGCTGCCTCGCCTTTAGTTACATCGCCGAGACCATCCGCCGACGATTCCACTTCCCTCCCCTCTCCGGCAACAGCGGCTTCACGTCCTGGGGACTGAGCATCCTGATCAGCGCCATGGGCCTCTGCCTGCTGCTCAAAACCAACCACCTGTATACCGCCCTCCTGGCAGCCTTCCTCACCGTAGCTTCCAAATACCTTCTCCGCTTCAAAGGCAAACATATCTTCAATCCCTCCGCCTTCGGCATCGCCGCGACCGTACTGATCACTAAAGACGCATGGCTCTCACCCGGGCAATGGGGCAACGGCGCCGTCCTCTTCTTCCTCGTCCTGACCCTGGGCGCCATCATCGTCACCCGAGTACAGAAATTAGACACCAGCCTCGGCTTCCTCCTCACATTCGCAGGACTACTATACTGGCGCCAGGTCCTCACGCTCGGCTGGCCACAGGACTATTTCCTTCATTCCATCAGCAGCGGCAGCCTCCTGCTATTCAGCTTTTTCATGATCAGCGACCCAAAAACCTCTCCCAACCACCCGCTGGCGAGGATCATATGGGCCACAGGCATCGCTGCTATATCTTTTTATCTGTCCGCCTTCAAATGGCTTAACAATACCCCGGTCTGGATACTGGTGGCAGCAGCGCCACTGGTCCCTCTCCTGGACACGATCTTCCGGGCCCGCTGCTTCGACTGGCAGGCCAACAGCACACCTTTTTTCCCTGGAAAATTTAAACAATTATTTATGCGTACAAAAACCAGAAAACTCGCCGCCACAGTCATTCTGATGGCCATGATCAGCAACGAAGCAATGGCCTTCTGCGGATTTTATGTCAGCAAGGCCGACGGCACCCTGAAGAACAAGACCTCCCAGGTCATCCTTGTAAGGGACGGAGAAAAGAATACCGTCACCATGTACAACGACTTCAAGGGCGACTTCAAAGATTTTGCGATGGTAGTGCCCGTTCCGGTAGTATTGAAACAAAGCGATATAAAAGTCGTCGACCAGTCGATCTTCAATACCCTCAACGAATACAGCAAGCCAAGACTGGTAGAATACTTTGACGAGAACCCCTGCGAAATGCGGGTCTACGATATGATGCAGAGCAAAGCCCCCAGCGCGGCGCTGAACGAGACCGTTGTAGCCGGATATGGTAGCACAAAAAGACTGGGCGTCACCATCGAAGCCAAATACATCGTCGGCGAATACGACATCCTCATCCTCAGCGCAAAAGAATCCGCCGGCCTCAGGACCTGGCTCACCGACAACGGCTACAGGATCCCAGCCGGCGCCGACGAGGTCCTCGAACCCTACATCCGCAGCAATCTGAAATTCTTCGTCGTCAAAGTGAACGAACAGGAAAAGAAAAAGCTGCCCGGCAATTTCCTCCGGCCTATCCAGATATCCTTCGAATCGCCGAAATTCATGCTTCCGATCCGACTCGGCATGGCCAACGCCGACGGCGACCAGGACATGATCGTATACGCATTCAGCAGGACAGGCCGCATCGAATGCACCAACTACCCCACCGTTGCCCTGCCTACAGGAAAAAATGTCCCCCTTTTCGTACAGAACAACTTCGGCAACTTCTACGCCAACCTTTTCCAGCACCAGTGGTTCGGCGCCGGCAAGTCGGTCGCCATGCTCGAATACGCCTGGGACGTAAGCCCGTCCAACTATGTAAAATGTGACCCCTGTATAGCCACAGCGCCCTCAACACGCGACCTCATCCAGGCAGGAGTCGGCTGGGTAACCCGCAGATCAGACCCAGACGACGAGGACGCCAACCGTCCCGCCAAAGTCTATTTCACACGCCTGCACGTACGCTATAACCGAAAAGCATTTCCACAGGACCTCGCCTTCCAGGAAACAGCCAATACCAGCAACTTCCAGTCCCGCTACATCATCACCCACCCCGCCACCGGCGACCTCAGCTGCGACGCAGGCAAAAAATACCTGACGGAATTGCAAACAAGGCGCAAGGACGAACTAAAGATGCTCAACTATCTCACCGGAAAGAACTACGACGACTGGGACGTAACCGCAAAAACACAGGATGAAAAGAACATTCCCGCCGAAGACTCCTACGCCGCGGCAGCCAGAGCCATCCAAAAACCTACCGGCAACGGACATGCACTGCTCGCCGGCATCGGCATCCTCGGCCTGCTATCGGTCATCGGCCTGAGCATCCGACCCCACAAGTCATCTTTACACACACGAGCCCCGCAAAAGTCATAACCCCAACAAACACACGCCCCGCGAGAAATTGCGGGGCTTTTTGCAACAAATCGTCTATATTACATAAAATCTATCCTATCATGCTCTCCAACTACCTAAAAGTCACCCTCCGTAACCTCTGGCGTAACCCGACCTTCTCAGCCATTAATATTCTCGGCCTTTCGCTGGGCTTCACCTGCAGCCTCCTTATCCTGCTCTGGATAAAGGACGAACTAAGCATGGACAGTTTCCAAAAGAACAGGAATACACTCTACACGATCATCCAGCGTACCTACGCCGACGACAAAATGGGCATCGGCTATGAGACCCCCGGACTGCTCGGCGAAGAGATGAAGAAGGCCTTCCCGGAAATAGAATATGCCACCAACTACTCCACCTGGGGTAACCTCAGCACCTTCCGGGTCGGTGATAAAATAATGAAGGCCACCGGCGAATACGCCAGCGAAGACTTCTTCCGGCTCTTCAGCTTCCCGATCCTGCAAGGCGACGCACCCAACGCGCTCAATTCCATCAACAGCATCGCGATATCCGGGACACTGGCCACCAGCTTCTTCGGCAGCCCGAAAAACGCCATCGGCAAGACCATCCGGTTCGAGAACAAGGAGAACTTCGCCGTCTCTGCTGTTTTTGACGTCCCCGCCAATTCCTCGCTGCGCTTCGACTATCTCATCAGCTGGAACTATTTTAAAAGAGAGAACGACTGGGTAAAAGACTGGAACAACGTCTCTCCCCATACGACGATCCAACTACGCGACGACGCCAATCCGGCACAGTTCCGAACCCGAATCCAACATTTCCTCGACAACCTCAATACCAAACAGACCGCCGGCTACCGCGCGGAGCTCGACATGCAGCGTTTCGACGCGACCTACCTCAACGGCGCCTTCAAAAACCGGCAAATAGGAGGCGGCCGCATCGAATACATATGGCTGTTCGGACTGATCGCCATCTTTATCCTGCTGATCGCCTGCGTCAATTTCATGAACCTGACCACCGCCCGTTCGCTGCAACGCGCAAAAGAGATCGGCATCAGAAAAACCGCAGGCGCCAAAAAAACCGCCCTGATAGCACAATTCATCGGAGAGGCCGTCCTTTTCGCGACGCTCGCCATGATCCTGTCCACTTGCATCATAACCTTTCTTCTTCCCGTATTCAACACCATCACCGGCAAACAGATGCAGCTCCCGATCCATGATACAACCTTCTTCCTGATACTAGCCGCTATCACCGCCGCCTGCGGACTGATCTCCGGCAGCTACCCCGCCTTCTTCCTGTCTTCCTTCAATCCCGTCCAGGTATTAAAAGGAACTTTCCGACCAGGCTCCGGCACAAGCCGGCTACGCAAGGGACTGGTCATCTTCCAGTTCACCCTTTCTTCCCTGCTTATCATCGGTACCATTATTGTTTCAAAACAGATAAGACTCATACAGGCCACCAACCTGGGCTTCGACCGGGAAGGTCTTGTTACCATTCCGCTGGAAGGCGCACTGGCAAAAGACTATGACATATTCAAACAACAGCTGACAAAGATGCCCGGCATCCTCCACGTGACAGAGATATCCCAATCACCTGTCCAGACCGAGAATTACTGGATCAACGACATTCGCTGGGAAGGCAAGGACCTTCGAACCCTCCCGGCCTTCGCCATTATCTACTCGGAATACGACCTCGCAAAGACAATGCGCCTGCAGATAAAAGACGGGCGGGACTTTGCAAAAGATTTCCCCACCGATACCTCGGGCTATATTCTCAACGAGTCGGCCGTAGCCAGAATGGGCATCAGCAACCCCGTCGGCAGATCGCTGACCTGCATGGGTAAAAAAGGACCGATCATCGGCGTAGTCAGGGATTTTCATTTCAATTCCCTTCACAAGGCCATAGCTCCGCTGATCATCGCCTACGGCGTATCCGAAGGCAACAGTATCCTGGTGCGCACGGCCGCGGGACAAACCACCCGGGCCATTGCCAGCCTCGAAAAAGCATGCAAACAATTCAATCCCCAGTTCCCTTTCAGCTATCAATTTGCAGACGAGGCCTACCAACGACTATATAGCAACGAAGAAGTTGTCGGCAGACTCAGCTATCTCTTCGCTACGCTCGCTATCGCCATCTCCTGTCTCGGATTATTGGGCCTCTCCGCATATACCGCCGAGCAGCGCGGCAAAGAGATAGCCATGCGAAAGGTGCTGGGCGCCAGTCTTGTCCAATTATTCTTCCTGCTCTCACGGGATTTTCTCCGGCTCGTCCTTTTCGCCTTTACTATTGCAATACCCGTTTCGTGGTGGATGATGACCAGATGGCTGGAGGACTATGCCTACCGGACCCGGATATCCTGGTGGATCTTTGTAGCTGCAGCAGCCATCTCACTGTTAGTTACCATGGCGACGGTCAGCTTCCACGTAGTAAAGGCAGCGCTCGCTTCACCCATCAAAAACCTGAAGGCCGGGTAAAGCTCACCGCGCAGCCTTGATATACCCCCATCCTTCCCTCTGTTTTGAGATGATCTCGTAGATCCCGTCCGGCACAACGTCGATGCCGGCAATCAGCTGATCGCGGCTGATATTATTGTTCTTCATCGCGATCGCACAAACCTTAAAGGAAATATTCTTATTGGCGCTTAGTCTCCCGATCTCTTCCGATACATAGGACTTGTCCTTTACGGCCAATTCCAGTCCCTTGCCATACATGACCACTTCCATCTTCGCGTTTGGATTGCCCTCGCTGATCTCCCTCAGCCATCGCACGACATTCTTCTGATCGATGGAGTCCCGGCTCGTAAGGTCGAAAAGCACCTTATAGTCGGCTTGCTGGGCCGCCAACGTAAACGAGCTTACCAGCGATAACAGCAGTAACCGATACTTTTTCATATGCCGAAATTTTGGTTTCACGTTTCCCGGCGCGCGACGGACCTTTCACCCTCCCCAGGCTCGCGCCCCCCTCAACTTTCCCAGGCTCCGCGACCCTTTCACCCTTCCCAGGCTCGCGCCCCTCTCACGCCTCCTGGTGCACCGCAACCCTGTGGTATTCATCGATCAATCGGCGCTGGACTTCTGATGGAACAGAGGCATACTCCTGGAATTTCATCCTGAACTTGGCGCGGCCCTGGGTCATCGACCGGAGAGAAGAAGAATAGTCGTGCATTTCCGCCAGGGGCACCCTCGCAATGATCTTGGTAAAATGACCCTCCGTATCCATGCCTTCCATAATAGCACGGCGCGTCTGCAGATCGCTGATGATGCTCCCGGTCTGGTCATCCGGACAAAGCACCGTAACAGTATAGACAGGTTCCAGTATCTGGGGGTCCGCCTGCTGAAAAGCCTGTTTAAAAGCCATCATGCCGGCAATTTTAAAAGAGATATCGTTGGAGTCCACCGGATGCATCTTGCCATCGTAAACGATCACCCGCACATCGCGCACGTGCGACCCCGTTAGCGGCCCCTCGTGCATCTTGTCCATAACCCCCTTGAGTATGGAAGGCAAAAAACGTTGATCGATAGCTCCGCCCACAATGCAATTCAAAAATACGAGCTTGCCACCCCAGTCAAGCTGGTACTCATCACGCCCCCGCACCGACAAACCCTTCGGATCAGGCATCCCCTCAAACCAGGGCTCAACCTGCATATACACTTCCCCGAACTGTCCGGCGCCCCCCGACTGCTTCTTATGCCGGTAGCTCGACTGCACCGGCTTGCGTATCGTCTCCCGGTAAGGGATACGTGGCCTGCTAAAGCTCGCCCGCAGGTTCTTGGAAAAATGTTCCAGCTTCCACTTGATAACGGAAAGATGCAACTCACCCTGGCAGTGGATGATCGTCTGTTTCAGCTCCTGCGACATCTCCAGCAGCACCGTAGGGTCCTCCTCGCAGACCTGGCGGATGGCCGCGGCTAATTTTTCTTCATCACCCTTCAGCGCAGATTCTATCGCAATGCTCATAAGAGGGGAAGGGAATTCGATGGGGGGAAGCTCGAGGTCTTTCCCGGGAGCGTGTAGGGTATTGTTTACGTGCGTATGCTTCAGCTTGATCGTAGCGCCGATGTCCCCCGCAGACAGCTCGTTGACGGGAATACGCTTGCTGCCTTCCACGACAAACAGCTGGTTGATCTTTTCTATCACCCCGTCGGCGCCGTTCTCCAGCTCCATACCCGGCTTGATCGTCCCGGAATACACTTTGAAGAAGGACATTTCCCCAATATGGTTCTCGGAAAATATTTTATAAACGAACAGGCACGGAGGCCCATCAGGGTCGCAGGGCAGATCCATCCCCGACAGTGTCCGCTGTGGCGGCATGTCGGCCGGACCCGGACAGATATTGTCGATAAAGCCCATTAGCCGCCCGCTGCCCATATTCTTTTTGGCGGAAAGACAAAAGAGAGGGAAGAGGTCGTGGTTGATCATCGCCTTTTTAAGGCCCTGCCGCATATCATTCTCTTCCAAATTACCCTTCTCGAAATATTTCTCCATCAGGGTCTCGTCATTGCCCGCGATCGCCTCTATCAGCTCTTTGTGAAGGAGGTCGGCCTTCGCCCTCTCCGATTCCTGGATAGGCAGCTTCTCCGGCCGGCCACCCTCGACGGGAAAGCGGTACTGCGTCATCTGCAGGACATCGATGATCGTATTAAAGCCAAGACCCGGATTCAGCGGGTATTGTATAATTACCACATTATTGCCGAAATGATCCCGGGCCTGCGCCACCGTCCGGTCAAAATCCGCCTTGTCCTGGTCCAGCTTATTGACCGCCAGCACCATCGGCGTCCTGAATCGCTCCGTATATTCCCATATGATGTCGGCGCCCACCTCCACGCCAAAATTCGCGTTCAGCAGCAGGATGCCCGTGTCCGCAACGCGCAACGCCGCCAGTACGTCTCCCGCAAAATCATCATAGCCCGGCGTATCCATGATATTGATCTTGTAGCCCCGCCACTGGGTGTGCAGCAGCTTGGAGAAAATAGAATTCCCCCTTTGCTGCTCGAGCTCATAAAAATCGCTGGTGGTATTTCCTTCTTCAATGGTGCCTCGCCGGGTAGTGAGTCCCGCTTCGTAGAGCATACACTCTGTGAGAGTGGTCTTGCCACAACCGGCGTGACCAAGCAAGACTACATTCTTGACGTGAGAGGTGTCAAAGCTAGTCATGGCAAGCGTATTTCGTCTTAAGTTACGAAAAAATCGACTTCCCGGGCCCAAAAATCCCGCACCCTACGCCATTATAAAAAAACTTGCAACCAATCGGTTGCTTTATCGCTTCCTCACGGTACATCCTCCAACCGGTAATATACCGCCAACCCCCTTTCCCGGGCGATCCGCACATCCTCATCCGCCCCCTTCGACGCACCCTCGATCCTGAACACCGCATCACACTTCTCCAATAGCCTATGCGCCACCGGATACAGGATCTCTTCATAGACCGCATCTCCCGGCCTCGTAGACCCCGCACGCTCCAGCAACGGCAACGCCACCCACTCACCGATCATCGGCACATGCCCCTTCCTGAACAGCGGCAACGCAACAGCCTCCAGCCGGCGCAGATTCTCTCGCATCAATACCGGATCATCATTGGTCCCGCTTCTATACGGACCCGCAATCAGTATCAGCATATTTTTTTTCGTAAAGAACGCATTCCCCCGGGACAATGCAATTAAACTACTTTAAGAAAGTGGCCGCCTGCTCTTGTTCTTCCTGATCATGCTCAGGAACTCCGGCGTGATCCCCAGGTAGGACGCTATCTGCTTTTGCGTCACCTGCCCCGCAATACGTGGATATTTTTGCAGGAAATTATCATACCGTTCCTCCGCCGGCAACGAAAGATTTTCCATCACCCTCAGCTGCTCCCTCGTATAGGCATTCTGCATAAGTATCCTGAAAAAACGCTCAAACCTCGGTATCTCCCGGAACAACCCCTCCCAGCTCTCCCTGCTCAGCTGGAATACACAGCTGTCCTCGATAGCCTCCACATTCATCATGGCCGGCCGCTCGTTGATAAAACAAAACATATCGGTTATCCACCAGTCCGCGATCGCAAACATGATCGTCGCCTCCTTCCCATCCTTGTCCAGACAGTACGCCCTCAACGCACCCGAATGCACATAGCTGATGCTCTTGCACAGCTGCCCCTCCTTCAGAAGGAACGCCTTCTTTGGTACCTCCCTGAACGTCAGCATCGAGACGAACCTCTCAGCCTCCGCCACATCCAGTCGGATATGCTTCGCCACATTCTGCAGAATTGATTCATGCGTCATTAGCCACTAAGATAAGAGCTTTACCCCGGACCTCAACCTATCCATCCCGGGACCTCGCCTAATTCCCCGCTCTCTCCTTCTCACTCTGCGCCCCATTCGCCTCGTGCTTCCGCTGCCCCTGTATCGCCTTTCCCCACCGGTAGCTGAACGTCACCACCACATTCCTCGAGTCAGCAATACTCCGGAAATTGGCCGCCTGCGTCCCCGCCAGGTACCCGATGCTCCACTGGTTCTCCAGGCTGTGGAAGACGTCATTCACCACCACCCGCAGACTGCTGCTCCCCGACAATTTCCTCGAGCAGCTCAGGTTCACCATCTTCCTGTCTCCGTCCACGAACTGTTCAGTTGGTAACCTGCTCTGATAAAACCCGTCCACCTGAACCGTCCAGTTCTTATCCGGCTTCAACGTCAGCACAGGCCGGATAAAATACCCGTTGCCCTTCGTATCCAAATGCCCGGTATAAAAAGCGCTCGCCGTACGCTGCTCCATCCACCGCGCATAGAGATGAAGGTTGAACCACTTCGCCAGGTCGATACCCCCATCCACTTCGATCCCGGTTACATAGGTATGATCCAGGTTCCCGGGCCTGTTATAATAATAGCCGTTGACGATCTCCACCAGACCATCGCTCTTGTCCTTGATATAAGTGTAGAACAGCGTAGCCGTAATTCCTCCCCGGCTATACGATAGCTGAAGATTGTCATTATAGGTAGGTAGCAGGAAAGGATTCCCCGCATTATAGGTGAACTTATCCAGTGGCGAAAGAAAGGGATTCAAAGCGGCATAGTAGGGGCGGTCCAACCGTCGGCCATAGCTGAAATTAATTAGCTGCTTCCCCGCGCTATCCAGTTTGTACTGCAGATAGAAGGTCGGGAAGAGCCCATTGTAGCTGCGGCTAAAAGACGAGTCCGGCTTCACCGCATTACCCAGTTGATGCCCGCTGGCATTGGTGTTCTCAATGCGAAGCCCCGTCTGCATCGACAATCGCCGCAGCTCCTTTTTAGCATTCAGGTATACCGCATTGATATTCTCTTTATAGACAAAGTGATTGGTCTTGTCAAAGTCCGGTTCAGCCACAACCCCAACGATGTTAAAATAATCCGCGGTATTGTCGGTATGCGTATAGCTCGTCTTCACCCCGCCGCTAAGCACAAGCCCATCGGACATAGGATGGCTATAATCCGTTTTGGCGGAAAAGATATTGATCACCGCCGGCAAATGACCCGTCTCCACGCTGCTGTCGTACAATTTCCCATCCGGGTAATAACCGGTATTGACAAACTGCTGGTCCTGCGAAGTATGATAGGTGATAAGATCCACGTCGATCGTATGTTCCGTCCCCTTTTTATCATAGGCATGCCGATAGTTGAGATTTACGCTACCATTCCTAAGCTCGCGATCTTCCCGGTTGTCCGCAACGATGGTGGAATCCGGCTGCTTTTGCGCACTCGACAGCAGGCTCGTGCTGCTTGTATAATTGTGAGAAGGCGCCAGCAGCCCCGCGACGACAATCCCGAATGTAGACTTCGCATCCGCGTAATAGTCAACAGTGCACCGCATAGTATAGCTCTCCGAAGGCCTTCTTATGTAGGCATTTTGCATAAATTCGGGACTTAGCCCCGTGATGCTCTGGTCGAACCGCCGGTTGAGGACGATCGAATTATACCCGTTGCCCAACACATATCCCAGGTTCACAGATACATTCAATTTATTGTGCCTGTAGTTCAACGCGAGGTTATCATTCGTACGGCTATACCGGCCCTGCAGACCGCTGACATTCAGGTTCCCGTTAAACCCCTTTTCCCTTACCCTCTTCAGACGGATATTGATAACACCGGCGTTACCCTCCGCATCGTACCGGGCAGGCGGGTTGGGCATCAGCTCGATGCGATCGATGGTCGATGAGGACAGCGAACGCAAATAGTTCGCAAGATCTACCCCCGACAGATAGGTCGACCGGTCATCGATATAGACCGTTACCCCGGATTTCCCCTGCAGGCTGATGTTCCCATTGGCGTCGACCACCACGCCAGGCAGCTTATCCAGCAGCTCGAGCGCCGTCGTCCCGGCACTGCCGATCAGCGCTTCGGGATTGACGACCGTGCGGTCAAGCAGGTGCTCGACCAATGGCCTCGAGGCAGCCACCGTCACCGCACGCAGATCGGCAGCGGAAGCATTCACGACGATAGCGGCCAGGACAGTATCCCCTTTGATTACGATAACACCGCTCCTGAAAGCACCAAAACCCACCCTGTTCACCACAAGCCGGTACCCCCCGCCACCAACCCCAAAAAACATATAAGCTCCCGCCGTATCCGAGACCGCACTCCTGACCAGCACGCTATCCGATGCCCGACGCAGATAGACAGCAGCTCCTTCCAGCGGCCTGCCGTCCGGGCTCGTTATCCTCCCCTTCAGCGTAAACTCCGTTTGCGCGTACACGAACGCAGGGGCAATAAACAGCCATACGGCTGCAATAGCCGAAATTTTACTTGCCATGGTAACCTTAATTTTATTGGAATAATGCTCCGGGGACAGGACAGTGCTGCGAGTGGCTCCAGGTCCAGCCATTCCCGCCATTTCCAGGCACATACTTCTTTTTATACTTCGCAAGAACGGCCTCTTCCTGCCATACCCCGTTGACGATAAACTCAGTTCCGCTCAACAAAAAATCCAGATTGTCCTTCTCGACGATCAACCCATCCTGCAACATATCGGCAATGATCTCCGGCAGTCGCGGATCAACATACCTTGACCATACGGCCTTCACCGGCTCAACAACCCTGGCCGGCACAATCGTCGGCGCAAACACCCTATTCGGCACAAACACACTCTTCGGTGCAACCACCCTCTTCGGCGCAAACACCCCCGTCGGCACAAACACACTCTTCGGTGCAACCACCCCCGTCGGTTCGATCACCTCCGTCGATGCAGTCTCCCTTGTCGGTTCAGTCTCCTTTGTCGATGCTGTCTCCTTTGTCGGTTCAGTCTCCCTTGTCGGTTCAGTCTCCTCCGTCGATGCTGTCTCCCTTGTCGGTTCAGTAGCCCCCCGCGCCGGATACGGATACGCATACCCCTCCCCTTGATAATAACCCGCTGTCCGGACGTACTCCTCCCCCTTCTCCGCGTAACGCGCCCCAACCCTTTTCCTCACGGTCCCCAGCTTCCATCCGCCCCTCCCAACCTTCCCCTGCATCACCTCAGCAACCGGCTCCGCCACAGCCACCGGCGCCTCCACCCTCACCACCTGCCTCGGCGCCCGCCCCACCCCCTTCTTCCCCAGCAAGGCACACCAGCAAAACCCGCACACCACCAGCCCGACAGCCAGCAGCGTCTTTTCCAGGTAGCTCAATGATTGATTCCCTTCACCCGACACTCGCATCACCCTGGCCAGCAGCCCGTCCTTCCTACCCGCAAAGGCCACGGCCTGCGCCGGCACCCGCTGCCTGTACTGCTCACAAGACAGCAGCGCACGGATATATCCCGTCATATTATTCCTTTCCCTAAGCGCCAGATCATCACAACAATTCTCCCGCTCCGTCCTGATAAGCCCGGAAACCCACCACACCGCAGGATTGAAAAAGAAAACTATCTCGAGAAAGCTCTGCAACAGGTTCACCAGGTAATCACTGCGTCTTATATGCGCCAGCTCGTGCAGCAGGATCGCTTCTATCTCGTCGGCCGGCAGCGCCGTCAGAAACCCTGCCGGCACCAGGATGACCGGCCTCAGGTGCCCGATCACCAGCGGCACCCTTGCAAGGCCAGACTCGAGCAGGGTCACACACCTCTTTACGCCCAGATCACCCGCCAGCTGCACCAGGCGATCCCTCCAATCTCCGGGGGCGGCACTGACACCGGTATGCTTCCACCGGTAGGTCCCATACAAGCCCACAGCCAGCTGAATGCTCCTCGCACAAATGATCATGAACCACACCAGCACAATAGTATTACTATGACCGTTCAAATAAGCCGATACCCCACCAAACACAGTTCCGGAGGCATCTCCCATTACCGGCAAAACAGGATCCCCGCCAGTCCCCACAGACACACCTGCCCGATAACCCTCCCTCCCCGATCCCGAAAACCCAAACTTCATGACGCCAATACACAGGACCCCAGCCGCGAACGACAACAGCACGCCAACCAACAGCCTATAGCGCAAAGCCGAGCTCCGGGCCCTCGTACAAAGGACGACGACCCCCGCGGCAACCGCCAGCAAAATGCCCAGCCATAAAGAGCCCAGCAGGGTGTCGCAAAGCGCACCCACCAGACGATCGGCCATCGCCGCATCCATCAGTAGTAGCCCCATTTTATTATTATTTAGAATGCTATTTCTTCTCCAGTCCGTCCAGTATCTCCCGTATACGCGCAAGATCCTCCTTCGACGTCTTCCTATTCCCCAGCAGCTGCATCACCAGCTTCTCCGTCGCACCCTGGTATACCGAATCGATGAACCTGTCCAACAAATGCTCCTGCGTCTTCTGCTCCTCCTCCACAGCATGATAAACATGCTTCATCTCACTCTCGTCCCTCCGCAGGATCCCCTTGTCCGCCATTATCTGCATCGTCTTCAAAGTCGACGTATAATTGACCTCCCGCTGCTCATTTAATTTGTCGTTGACCAGACGGACGGTCGAAGGACCCAAGGCCCATAACACCTGCAATATCTCCAGCTCAGCCTTCGTAGGCTCAGTCTTCTTTGGTTGATCGGCCCCTCCGGCCTTCTGATCGGTTTTCCCGGCTTTCATGTCTTAAAGGTAGGAAAGTTTTCGTACGAAGCAAGAGGTAGTGCCGGTTTTTTTTCCTCCGTATTTTTACGGCATGGACAAATTCAACATTTTACAGGACATAATCACCAGCCGGCGCAGCACAAAACCCGCCGTTCTGAATGGCAGAAAGATTGACGATCAACAGATTCAGCAGCTGCTTACCCTTGCCACCTGGGCCCCGACCCACGCCAACACCGAACCCTGGCAATTTATCGTTTACAGCGGCGACGCCGTCCGACAGTTCTGTCAACACCACGCAGAACTATACCGCCAAAACACCCCGCCCGGAAAATTCAACGAGGCCAAATACGAAAAACAAAAACACAACGGCGACAACGCCTCCCACCTCATCGCAGTATTCATGCAAAGAGGCAATAACCCCAATATAACCGAGCTCGAAGAAATATGCGCCACGGCAGCAGCAGTCCAAAATATCCTGCTCGGCGCAGATACCCTCGGCATCGCCGTCCTCTGGAGCACCGGCGGCGTCACCCTCGCCCCCGCCATGAGCAGCTACCTCGGCCTGCGAGACGAAGACCGTATGATCGGACTCCTCTATATGGGCTATACCGACCAACCGGTCAAACCCGGCCGCCGTCTCCCCGCCGAATCAAAGACAAAATGGATCTCCAGCTTATCCCCGCAGTAAAAATTTATTTTCCCCGACCCTTTTTCCTCAACCATGATAATTTTATCATCCCCAACCCCGTTTGCATCAATCCCTCATCACCTGTTTACCTCACCCATAACAATTTCGTCCAATTCCCGGATAACGATTAAATAACCTAAATACCGTTAAAACACGCTTACTTTAGATACCGGTTAAAGGTACCTTTGATCGCTATTTCCTCCCGACGCGACCCCAAATTGTTCACGCCAAAAAAATCCTTTATGGCCGTCAAGACAAGCCCAGCCACGAAAGCAACCCCCAAAAAAGCTACCAAAAAGTCTACTCCCAAAAGAGTAGCTCACAAGAACGGAGCTTCCCAAAAAGCTACCTCGAAAAAAGTAGCTCCAAAAAAACTCGCCCGCAAAAAAACAACAACGTCGCCTAAACCCCCAAAGAACCCGGCACTCGCCAAAGGCTCAACGACCCCCAAGGGCCCCACGAACCCCAAAGGCTCAACAACCCCCAAGGTCACCACACCTCCTCCCTTCGAAGTAATGGGGACAGGCTCCAGCCTCTTCACCCTCAAAGTATACCGCGGTGAACAAATGGCCCTCCTCGCCATGAACTGGGCCAACAACCAAAAACCACCCGACAACTTCGTCGGCTTCGCCATCGAATACAAAGAACCCAACGGCACACAGTTCTTTGCCGTCAAGAACCGGCTCTCCTTCCTCCAGAACGACGGCAACGTCAACCCAAATATTCTGTCCTCCCGACTCTCCCCCATCCAGAAGTTTCGGTGGACACACTTCCCCTTCCATCCCGACCTGCCCGGCGAATACACCTACCGCGTCACCCCCGTCTTCATGGACTCCTCTGGCGTACTCAGCTACGGCGACCAGCAGGAAGCCTCCATCCAGCTCGGCAGCGACACCTACCCCGGCGAAATGAACATCGCCTTCACCCGCGGCTTCGTCGCCTCCCAGAAATTTGTCGACGACTTCGGAGCTAATGGCGGCGTGGGAACGATAATTCCGCAAAAGGCCGACGACGGCCTCACCTTCAAGCCGACCGACCCCAAGGCCGCCATAGCCATGGACTGGATGGGATTCGAAGCAAGGGAGGTAATAATCGACGCCCTCAACCAGGCCGTCGCCGACACAACCGCCCAGGTCAGGGTCACCGCGTATGACTTCAACGAACCCGAGGTCGTCAACAAGCTCGTCCAGCTCGGCAACCGCCTCCAGATAATCATCGACGACTCCGGCACGCACGGCCGGGCTAATTCCCCGGAAAGCACCGCCGCAGGCATGCTTACCGCAAGCGGCGCCAAAGTCCAGCGACAGCACATGGGCGCGCTCCAGCACAACAAGACCCTCGCCATCAACGGCAATAACGTCCAGCTGGTCGTCGGAGGCTCTACCAATTTCTCCTGGCGCGGATTCTTCGTGCAGAACAACAACGCAGTCCTGCTCTACGGCCCACAGGTCGCAAAGATCTGGTTCGACCAGTTCCAAAACCTGTGGGATAACCCCAACAACCCCGCAGGCTTCCAGCCGACCGCTTCTACCGGCTGGAACGATCTCGGCATCCCCGGCGTCAACGGACAGGTATCCTTCTCTCCACACAACGGCCAGAACGCACGGCTCGCCACCATCGCCTCAGATATCGCAGGCACCACTTCGAGCCTGTTCTACTCGCTTGCATTCCTGTACGAGACCCCGGGACCCATCCTGAATGCGATAACAACGGTCACCAACAACGACAGCCTCTTCGTATACGGGCTTTCCGACAAGACGGTCGGCGGCCTGGATATCCAAAGACCCGACGGCAATCTCCCGATCGCCTTCCCCGCTAATCTCCTGAATAATGTTCCCGAACCCTTCAAGGCCGAGGCTACTGGCGGCAGCGGCACCCGCATGCACCACAAGTTCGTCGTGATCGACTTCGACAAAACCACGACCAAGGTCTACACCGGCTCGCACAACTTCTCTTCTTCGGCCGACACAAAAAATGGGGAGAACCTTTTCCTTTTCCAGGACCGCCGCATAGCCGTTAGCTATATGATCGAAGCCGTCGTCATGTTCGACCACTACGAATTCCGCGACGCCATCGCAAAATCACCCACGCAACGACTATTTCTGAAAAAACCTCCCACACAACAAGGCGACAAGCCCTGGTGGGACAAGGACTACACCGATCCCGCAAAAGCCCGTGACAGAGAGTTATTCTCAAAAGATTTCAATAGTTAATACCGTCCCCAACATATCACCTCTGTCCTGCCCAATGGTTTGATCATCTCCGCCATTTGGCCGCAACCGGCTTCCGTTCGATAATCCGTCCCTACCCGGCATATGCAGCGCGTTACCTTCGGGCTTACTAAAAAAAGCCTTGTATGAGTAACTATCGTTTTGAGACCCTGCAATTACACGCCGGTCAACAGATCGACCCCACCACCAGGTCGAGGGCAGTCCCCATCTACCAGACGACCTCCTACGGCTTCGACAGCTCGGAACACGCCGCCAGCCTGTTCGGACTCAGAGCCTTTGGCAACCTCTATACCCGCGTCATGAACCCGACGACGGACGTATTCGAACAACGCATCGCCGCGCTGGAAGGCGGCGTGGCTGCACTGGCGACCAGCTCCGGACAGGCCGCCCAGTTCCTCGCGCTCAACAATATTTTGCAGGCCGGCGACAACTTCGTCAGCACAAGCTACCTGTACGGAGGTACCTACAACCAGTTCAAGGTCTCCTTCCGCCGCCTCGGCATCGACGTCCGCTTCGCCAACGGCGACGACCCGGAAAGCTTCGTCAGACACATCGACAAGAATACAAAAGCCATATACCTGGAAACGATCGGTAACCCCAGGCTGAATATTCCCGACTTCCAGAAATTCGCCGACCTCGCAAAAGAGTATGACCTCCCCCTGATAGTAGACAACACCTTCGGAGCCGGCGGCTACCTCTTCCGGCCCATCGAATGGGGAGCGAACATCGTAGTCGAATCCGCCACCAAATGGATCGGCGGCCACGGCACCACCATCGGCGGCGTGATCATCGACGCAGGGAATTACAACTGGGGCAACGGCAAATTCCCGCAATTCACAGAACCTTCCGAAGGATACCACGGCCTGAAATTCTGGGAGATGTTCGGCGAAGGCAATCCCCTCGGCCTCCCCAATATCGCATACGCCATCCGCGCAAGGGTCGAAGGCCTCCGCGACTTCG